>JABAOH010001705.1_pt3 | contig 67850 bp, 54 predicted proteins | sample 7062181 | NCBI WGS metagenome assembly JABAOH01 (sample SAMN14538630, study PRJNA623070) | marine sediment metagenome | biome: marine biome [ENVO:00000428]; feature: marine pelagic biome [ENVO:01000023]; material: deep marine sediment [ENVO:00002113]; isolation source: pool of 5 deep marine... | reverse complement strand
TTGCGAAGCAACGGAATCCTGGCTATTCTCTGTCACAAAGTTGATATGGGGAATATTTATTTTTGTTCGCGTATGGACATTAGCTGTTAAATAATGACACAAGTTGTTTGAAAAGAATCTGAATATACCCGAGGACAATTTTGGCATGTTTATTGCTATAAATACAACGTGAAGAATGAACATTTCAAATCCCTATCTGGATTTTTGAGGGATACCGTATATTGGAGAGGTGTCATGATAAAAAATTATTTTAAGATCGCAATGCGGATCATCAAAAGACAAAAATTGTACAGTTTCTTGAACATCGTGGGTTTGGCGGTGAGCCTGACCTGCAGCTTCCTGATTTTCCTTCATGTGAAGGATGAGCTCAGTTACGAGACCAACTTCCCTAAGGCAGACCGCCTGTACCGCATTCAAACCAATTCCAAGTACGGAACGACCTACCGAAACTGGGGAGCATCAGCGCCTGCTCTCGGCCCGATTTTGAAGGAGACATTCCCTGAAGTCGAGAACACGACGCGCATCCGCGGTCTCGGGAGAGAGATCCTCAGTTATCAGACGCCTCAAAGGACCATCAAACGGTTTGAAGAAAGAGGGGGTTTTATCGCCGATCCCTCGATTTTTGCCATGTTCGACATGGAATTCTTGAGCGGTGATCCTCGTAGCGCGCTGGAGGAGCCCTTTTCCGTTGTCCTGACTGAATCTCTTGCCAAAAAATATTTCTCCGATGAGAACCCGATCGGAAAAACCCTTTTGAACGAGAGCCGCAAGAAGCCCTATCAGGTGACAGGGATTATCCCTGATATGCCCAGGAATACCCATTTGAAGATCAACTACATGATTTCGATGTCCTCCTTTGTGACAATCATGGGATTTCCAGAAGCGCTCACCCACCGCACCTGGAAGGCCTTTTTCACCTATGTGCTGCTTCGGCCCGATCAAACGGCAGAAAATTTCCACGCCAAAGCACCCGCATTCATGAAATCCTACCATGCTGAATCTCCCGAAGGCCAGGAAGAAATTTTGCTCCAGCCTATCCGCAAGATCCATCTCCATTCCAAGCTCGAGGGAGAGATCGGGGCCAATTCGGATATCGCTTATGTTTATATTTTTTCAGGGACCGCCCTTTTGCTCCTGTTGATCGCGGCCGTCAATTTCGTCAATTTGTCCACGGCACAGTCCTTTAAAAGGATGAAAGAGATCGGCATCCGCAAGGTCGTTGGCGCTCGCCGCGGACAGGTCATCAAACAATATCTAGGGGAATCGTTATTGATCACCGCCTTATCGGCAGGGTTCACTTTGTTCTTGCTCGACCTTCTTTTGCCTTTTTACAACCAGATGGCGGGTAAAGACATCACCTTCAGGAATATCGCCCAAGCTCAAAACATCCTTTTTTTCCTTCTTTTGATGAGCATTCTCAGTCTTCTGGCAGGTGTTTATCCGGCTTTTTTTGCGTCCGGGTTCCAGCCCGCCAGCACGCTCAAGACGATCAGAGATCCCCGTTCCTCCACAACACGCCTCCGCAAAGGATTGGTTATTTTCCAGTTTGTCATTTCCATTTTTATGATTTTCGCCACGATTACCATTTACCGACAGCTGGTGTTTTTCCATAACAAGGACCTCGGATTCGATAAGGACAAGTTGGTTGCCCTACGTCTTTACGGAGAATTCAGGCAAGATGTTATCAGCAATACCGAGGCTCTCAAAACAGAAATCCTTCGTCACTTAGCCGTGAGTCATGTGGCCCTTTCCTCCAATCTCCTCGGCAGTTCGTTCAGCAATGAACATCTGACTCCTATCAGTGTAGCAGACAAAAGTTCTCTCCCGTTGCTCAGGTTCATGCGCGTAGACGAAGATTTTATCGAAGCAGCAGGACTGGAGATCCTCCAAGGCCGGAACTTTAGAAGAGCATCCGACCAGAAAGGAGCTTACATCATAGCCGAATCGGTCGCAGAGGTCCTTCACCTGGAGCAACCTCTCGGCTTGGATTGCCGGTCGGATATACACGACGGAACTTCTCCCATCGTAGGAGTGATCAAAGATTTTCATTTTGCCTCCCTCCATAACAAGATCGAACCTCTGGTCCTGGAATACCGCCCAATCTGGACAGGTTATTTGTTCGTCAGGGTCGAGAGCGGCCGTTTCGGAGAAGTCCTGGAATTTTTGCGCCAAAAATTCGATGCGGTCGCTCCCGATCATCTTTTCAGTTATGTATTTCAAGACGAGTATTTCAACCGGAATTACGATATCGAAAACCGCAGCTACAATCTGTTTCGGGTTTTTTCGATGATTGCCCTGCTCATCGCATGCTTGGGCTTGTTCGGACTTACGGTCTATGCCGCTGAAATCCGCGTGAAGGAGATCGGCATACGAAAGGTCCTGGGCGCATCGATCCCGAACATCACCATATTGATGTCCAGAGAATTCATCCTATGGGTTATTATCGCCAACGTCATTGCCTGGCCTGCCGCTTATTTGGCAATGACCAGATGGCTGGCTAATTTTGCTTACCGTGTTCATATCCAGTTGTGGACATTCGTGTTATCTGCCGCTTTAGTCATTCTTTTTGCGTTGGGAACGGTGAGCTATCAGGCCATCCGGGCTGCCTTCTCGAATCCCGTCGACAGCCTCCGCTACGAATAATTGGCATGGATTTTGCACTATAAATCGAGACTTCCAAATTTAAGCGAGCTTAAATATATTGATCATAATAATAGTAATGCGACGCAGATTTAACCCTGGGGATAGGGGAAGCAGGGAAGATTGATGTTCAAAGCATGTGCTTAGGTTTCGCTGGTCAAAGGAGCAAAATTCAAGAGCTGCCTTTATTATCCAGGGAAGCCAGCGCTTTAGGTGATTTAGCTTCCGATTACCTTTAAAATAACATCATTTATTCCTAATTATTTATTATTTCAATTCTATATCTAATTATCGTTGGCATATCTTTCTCATCCTCTTTTACTGCTATTATTCTTCCTTTTTTATCGGAAGATAGAAAATATATCTTTCCATCTATCTCAGTGGATGCTACGAATTCCCCTTCCTTTGTGTAGATATCTAAAACAGGAAATGCTCCTTTTTTTATGTATTTCTTTAGATATTTGATTATATCTGATCGACGTATCTTAATCCTTAGATCTCCTTCCCAATCCATTGCAAAAATAGAATTTACTAAATATTTATTATTTAAAAAAAATATCTTAAGCGAATGAGTATAAGGTCCAAAAAGAAGCCCAGAATCATCTTTGTGTCTAAGAATGAAAGGTGTCCAGTTGAGATTATTTTTTCTAGAAAATTGAAAAAGCTCATTTCCCTCTTTAGTTAGAATTTTCATTAAATAAGGCCATTCATAAGAAAAAAAGAGTCTTTCTTCTTCATCAAAACACATTGAGCCTCCGCTTAGATGATCCATAACCATTATCTTATCGAACTCATCGAATTTTATTCCCTTGTACTCTATTACGGGAAGAGGAGAATGCTTGATTAGCTCACCTGTTGATGAAAATTTACCAACAACTGCGTTTTGGATTCTATAATATCCAGAAATATAAAAGTTGCCATCTTTATCAACAATAATGTTTGATGCCGAACCGGCTGGAAAATCTAGAAATTTAATACTTTTAATATAATTAGCTTCTGAATCAAAAATCTCAACTCTTCTGTTTGATTCATCAAGGATGTAAATTATATCTTTTGAGTCTATGTAAATTGAGCAAGGTCTTTCAAACTCTCCAGGACCCTGGCCAGGGCGTCCTATTTTTCTTAGAAATCTCCCTTTTTCACTAAATAAATATATCATTTTCTCTTTGTCATCTAGGATATAAATATTATTTTTTGAATCAGTAGCGATATCTCTTATACGATGAAATATTACGTTTTCAGGCTCTTTTATCTCTAAATCCAATGAGAGTTTTATCTGTTCTGAGAAGACCTGTGAAGTCATAAATATACAAAGAGAAAATATCAAGGGTAAAATTATCTTCTTTCTCATTAGGAACTATTCTTTGCTGACTTTTAGTCTTCTCAATTTTATATGACACAAACTGAGGCGTCAAGGGCAGATATTAAAATACGCTAAATAATAAGATGATGATTTAGGCTGTCCTTTTTCAACCCAGGGAAGCGGGAATTCCAGGGGATTTGGCTTTCACTCGCCTCAATGTTTCTTCTTTAATCCAAATAAGAGATAAAGCGCCGTCCCTAAAAAAGCAAGACATATAATAAAAGAAATAATTGTGAGAGTGCCTTTTATCGCGAAATTAATCTAGATCAAGGACATCAATATCAAGGCAATAGCGATTATTATTCTTTGAGATTTTATCTTCTCTTCAAAATTCATTTTTACCCTTTAGTTAAAAATTCATTTTTTCCCTACCTCCTCTTTAGCTATCAGGTGCCAATCCGGTCAGCTTCTTTTTCAATCCAGGGAAGTCAGGGCTTTAGGGGATTTGGCATCTACACGCCTCAAATTTATCCTGAAGATTATATATTCCAATTAACTTTATATCTCTTTATAATCTGTAATCCGTCTTTATCTTCTTCTATTGTATAAAGCTTATTCCCGTTCCATACCTTAGGAGAAAATTTAAGAAAAATTTTAGCGATATATTTTCCTTCTGAATTGAAGACATCATAAAAATTTCCTTCCTCATTTTCAGTCCTCTCCCAAGTTTGTACAAAAATCCGACCTTCTTCATCGAGCGAGAAACTCTGATATGCTGAGTGGTTTTTAGGAAATGCAAACTTAAGCGACCGACTATATCTTTTGACTCCATTTTCTTCCTTTATTGTCCCCTTCCACTCCGCTTTTTGCTTTCCACAATAAGCAAGCATTATGAAAACTGAAAGAGCAATAACGATTGAAACAATGCTGGCTTTGCTTTTCATTTCTATCCCCTAGTTGTGATCCTTTGACTTATAGCACTGGAGAAGTGCTAAGTCAAATCACAAAGGCAAACACCTCTCCGTATTGTCACCAAATTTGACTAAGAACGACCAAAGGAAAATGAGGATTTATCAATGGTATATGTGGCGCGCCTGGAGAGACTCGAACTCCCGACCTTCTGATCCGTTAGTCAGATAGTCTCCAATATGCTTTGAATTTGTATTGCGTATGAATGAACTGATTATTCTACCCTCTATTCCCCTCACGTAATCCAGAATAACATCAGAAGAAGTGACAAGGCTTAGCTAAAAATGGTATAAATGCTTTTGCCATTTTCAGGGAGCATCTTCATGAATCGGACTCGAGCCTTTCACTCAATTTTGCTGTTGTTTGGGGCCTTCACCATAGCCTTTAACCTGGCGGTAGCCTTTCACGAACTGGGACATGCCACGGCTGTCCTTATTGACGGCGGACAGATTCAAGAGTTTGTCCTCAATCCCTTTTCCTGGAGTTGGAATCTGGGACGTGGTGTTCGGGATATTTTATTTACTGCCTGGGGTGGAGTGACTATTGGACTTGGTTACACCTTAATACCTCTATTTTTTATCAGTCTGGTGAAGAATAACGGAATTAAACTGGTGCTCAAACTTCTGGCTGGCCTTGGCTTTTTGATCAACGGGATTTATCTGATCTTTGGGGTGTTATATAACGTTGGGGACGGAGCTGAATTAACCAGTCTCGGAGTCAGTCCGATTCTGCTGTCAGCAATGGGGAGTGTCTACGTTCTTTTTGCCCTGATTATCTGGTCTGAGGCCCAGAGAAATCTGGGGATTGATCCCCAGCAGTCATTCTCCCGCCGCCTGTTGGTGATGATAGCGGGTGTAGCTCCCTATATGGCCATGATCGTTCTGTACAATTACCTGTATAATTCAGAACAACTCCTTTTGTGGGGTGGATTTGCCGCCACCGGGCTGGCTGTAACTGGTTTGTTTGCCCTGTGCGGTCATCTGTGGGCCAAGCGGGTCTACAGTGGCGCTCATCATGCTGAGGTCTCGGGACTGAATGGTTTCATTATGTTGTTAATGGGTAGCCTGGTAATCCTGGCGGAGTTCCTGATATTCGGAATCCCTAAGCACCCTTTTTAAACTTTAGTCAGAAGGAGTCCGTCGCTCTATCTCCAAATAGACCTATTCTCTCATTTCACTTAATAGATTTGCCACTTGTTTGCCATTCAGTGGCAAAAATAAACTAAAATTACACACTATGGCTAAAACTTTACTCTGAGGAAAGCTATTGAAAAATAAAGAGAAAAGGATGGCGCGCCTGGAGATACCCGAACTCCCGATCCGCTGCTAAGAAAGCAGCTGCTCTATCCTACTGATCTACAGTCGCATCCTTGATATCATTATATCTCAATCGGCTTTGATATCCGATTGTTGCTTTATCCGTCTTAATCATTGATTGGGGAGATCTGATTTGAACTGACGACCTCCTGCTTCCAAGGCAGGCGCGCTAACCAGGCTGCACTACTCCCCAAGACCTATTATTGAGACAAGAGATTACCGCCCGAGCAGGAGAAAGGGGACTGGCCCTATTCTTACCCAGAAGCTGCCTTTTTAATCCATGGGAGCCAAGGCTTTAGGGGATTTTGCTTTATAATATTTACTCCCACTTCATCTTATAAACGACCAATCCCTTATAGCCGTTTTCACCTTCTCTAAGACAGTAGAGGCTTTGGTTTTTTGCCACGACATTCAAGGGTAAGGGATTTATGATGGGGGAAGAAGCCAGAAATCCGTAATTTTCCAACTCTATTCTCCCGATTAATACGCCGTTAGGATTAAAAATGTCGTACATAAATCCATTTGGGCCCTTTCCTCTTTCATAAGTCATCACATAAAGTCTGCTTCTCTCATCCAGAAAGAAAAATTGAAACGAAGGATAGAATTCAGGAAAATAGAGCTTTGTTTTCACTTGCTCGAATTGAGTTAAGTTATTCTTTAACCAATTAAAAATTTTTTCTTTTATTTGGTCAGGAACTTTGACTTTTTGATATTCTTTCCTAATTTTTCGGAGTAAATTTCCCTCTTCATCATAAATCAAAAACTCGTATCCGCTGCCATAATTGCCCACATAGATTAGCCCTCTTGAGATTTTCCATACATTGTAATCAATATATAGCTGCAAGCCATTGACTTTATTTGCAAAAGTGAAATTAGGCATGTGTTTTCCTGGATGCAACATCTTCATTTCTTCCAAATCTTCATTACATAATATTATTGGAAATTCTAACCTTCCTTCTCCCTTATTAAAACTTTCCTTCATAGCAAGAATTTTCCCGCTCCTGAGAAGACCCGCCCTTCGGTAATTTGAAGCAAGAGATATTTCCTTGATGAGATCTCCGTTTCTTTCAAAAACATGCAGTTTTTTCCTGCCAAAATCTGTCACAACGATTTGATCAAGCTCATTGACTGCAAAATACCTGGATAGTCCCAGTTCGCCTGGACCTTGGCCTTTCCGTCCAAAGGAGAATAAAAAATTCCCATTGTCATCAAACTTAAAAATGAAATTCTTTGTACTTCTCGAAATCAGAAAATATATGTTACCATCAGAATCGACATCAAATCCTAAAACGTCAGTCATTCCTAATTCTGTGAATTCTTCCTTTTCAAAATCAATGATTAATTCTTCATCAAGATTCAAATGAGAAGGTTCTCCTTTAATTTTGTAAGGCTCAAGGTGATTCAGAACAACTTCCACACCATCTTCCATAATCTTCTCCACTTTTTCTTGTTTTTGTCCACAGGAAACGAACATCATGAAGGTAGAAAATAATAGAATGATTGAAACAATCTTGGTTTTGCTTTCCATTTTACCCACACTCATAAAAATTCTAACTCGCTCATTGTCCTTTTTCAATCCAGGGAAGCCGGGGTTCTAGGGGATTTGGCTTCCTTTTTAATCTATCAATATCCTTAAATCAGCTTGTAACTTTCTTAAAGTCTTTACTATTAAATAATTATCGAACTTGTTTTTTTGCTTTTGAAAGCAGATTTCTGAGTTGGTTATTTCCTATTTTTCAAAAATGGAGACCAAGAAGGACTAAAGTCAGCAGCAGGATTATTTGTTAAATTTGTTTATCCACTTCCATCTGCGTTCATAACATAGATTTCCCAATTCCCATCTCTATCTGAGAAAAAAGCTATTTTCTTTCCATCCGGAGACCAAGAGGGATACAAATCATTAGCTCGATTATTTGTTAATCTTTTCTGTTCACTTCCATCTGCATTCATAACATAGATTTCCCTATTCTCATCTCTGTCTGATTGAAAAGCTATTTTCTTTCCATCCGGAGACCACGAAGGAGATACACCACCAGTATGATTATTTGTTAACCTTTTTTGTTCACTTCCATCTGCATTCATAACATAGATTTCCCAAGACCCATCTCTGTTTGACTGAAAGGCTATCTTAGTTTGTTCAAGTGAGGGCTTTGCTACTTCTTCACTCTGCTTAAGCCAACAAAAAGTATTACAAAGCAAAAAAACAAAAGGAATGATTGTGATGGATTGAATGAGTGATTTTTTCATTTTTGCCTCCCTTGCTTATTCTACTGACAAACTCAGAGTGATTTTACTCTCAGGTGCCCGTGAAGTCAAGGAGGGGGGTATAGAGACTCCGGGACTCCTAATAGCTAGACCATAGAGATTACTTACGAGAAAAACAAGAAATTTATTTGACCAGAAGGGATTTGAGGAAGACGACAAAAGAGCTGGAGAAGTGTTTCTAGACTTTCTCTGCTGGTAGCCTAGATTGACACACCCCCACCTTCCGGAATACTATAAAACCAAAGCAAAAGAGGAGGTGTTTATGTACGAAAAAAAGATAAATTTAAAATTTGTTAAGGCCATTTTAGATGATTGTTTTGAACACTACAACGGCGAATATCTCCTCATCGTTAGGTATCCGATTGGTAAGCGTAGCAAGATGCGATTCAAGTCGTTCTGGAAAGGTGAACCAAAGGCACTTATAAAAGCATTTATGGATACTGAGAAATAATCGCTCTCTAGAGAGGTCATTTAGGAGGTTATGGCGAGCACAGAAATGCCAAGTCAGACAAGACTTATAACTGAATTTATAAAAGTCCGACTTGAGTCTCTTAAACACCGATACGATTACTTCAAAAATATGACAACGCTCAATATAGGTGCTTTTTCCTTGTGGTGGCTTTCATGGAACGTGCGTTTAAGAATCCAATTTGGAGAGAAGTTCTTCTGGTGTCTCTAGTTTATTTTTCAGTCTCGTTGTCTTTTTCAGAATCGAGAAGCCAAGGCTTTATGGGATTTGGCTTCTAACCACTTCTCTTTCACAGTCTACGACCCATTCGTTTGGCTAAGCGACCAATCCATTCAAAAATCGTTCCAGCAATGGTGCCGATTGCAAATATTAGTGCAAGAAGACCCCAGTCTCCGACAACGAGGGCGACTATAAACCCCACTATCACCCCCAAAGTAGCTCCACCCCAAACTGCGTTTGGTCCTTTCCAGTGCAAAGCCAAAAGGACTATTGCTAGTATTGTTATCGGTTTCATTCCCTTCCTTTTTTTATAGGCATGGGGATAGAAATCTGTTTTTCTTGTTTAAAGAGGAATTCTTCCCTCTTTGCTGGATTCATATTGTCCCTAAGCTGTGACTCTATGACTTATAGCACTGAAGAGATTTGATGTCAATTTATGCTTTACAAGATTTTATCTTTCTGATATAAAAAGTCATGGTTCTCTTGTGCGGGCTGGAGAGAACACCTTCATTTATACCCCATAATCAACCCCCCTTTTGCTGACAACAGCCCGCTTTCACTTATGCCCAAAATTTGTGCAATTCACCATAAGTATAATTAGTTCAACTTTTTAATAAAGAGATTTTCTAAATTTCAACAAAGATTTTCACATAATTGGTGGAAAAAGAAAGGGGGATATTCTCTAAATCTGCTTAGTGTATTTTTTCAATTCCAGGAGGCTAGGGCTTTAGGGGATTTGGCTTGCACTTGGCTCAATCTTTCTTCCATTTTCTATGTATATATTGATAACTTGCTTTAGGAGATAATGACTTCTCTGAATTTTGAGTCCGAATATAAAACACTTCGCCTTTCTGGTTTTCCTTAACCCAGACAGGCTCATCTCCGAAACTAACTTTTATTCTACATATATCCTTTCCCTCTTTATTATGAAATTCCACGTCTATTTTTGTTGAAAACTCTCGGCTTATATTATTTTCAATAATATTAGATAACGTCTGAAGAAAAACATCTCTTTCATCTCTTTCACCACGATTCTTAAATGAACTATAATCTTTCTCTAATCCAAATATAGTCTTATCATCACTCACACCGATTATTAGGTATCCGCCTTCTGTATTGTTAAAAGCTGCAATAGTTCTAATAACTTCTTTCCTTAACTCCTTGTTTTTACGCTTTTGTACAACATCCCATTGAAAGGTTGATTTAAATTCAAGCTGAATACTCTCATCCATTTCAACTAGAGTATCAATATCTCTTTCTGGCAATTCAGGAATTTTAACTTTTTCTTTCTTTAATCCCCCAACTTCTAAATCAATTAATATTTCCTTAGCCTTCTTATCTACCACACTATAAACTTCTGTAATATCGTGACCGAAAAGACTTTGTGCTTTGCAATCTTCATAAATCTCTATCAATCTTCTAGCTAAAAAGCTTTTTTCAAATTCTGCTAATTCTCCGATACGCTCAGATAAGTAATTAATATCTTCAGCTTTCGTAACAATCTGTAATCCCAGGATTTTTTTTCAATTTCTAGCTTTTTTTCTAACTTTTCAATCGTTCCTTGTAAGTATAAATCTCTAATTTTTCTCGATAAACTACTTGACCATCTCATGCCCTCAAGCCCTGCTTTCTCCTTCATCTCTGCTTCATTAGAATTAATCTTTTTCATAATCTTTTCACGTTCTATTTCATATTTCTCGCCAGCAAGTTCTAGCTTTCTGAGCCATTCAATTCTTTTCCAACCCTTTGGTCTTATCTGAAAAATTCCCTTAGCTTTATGTTCTATAAATCCAATGTATTTATCAGCTAAATCTTTTAGCAAATAAAGAAACTCATTGTTATCATTAGAGAACGTAATTGGATAATCCAAATTGGAATCATAATTTGGAGATAATCCCTTTTTTGGATATTTTTTGGAATAATATATTAATAATTTATCGACTTTCTCTTCGTCTGAATAATTTTTATTATTTTCTATAATATCTTTATAGTTTTCATTTAGTATTTCTGGTGTTGGTCTTCCTAATTCATTCTCCCACCGTGTAAACCCAGAAAGAATTGCTCTATCCTCATTTTCAGTAGGCTCACCCAAATCCACTAAGAAGCTATCAATATAATAATTTCCACATCGTCTACAAGAAAAACCGTAAATAAGAGGATTCTTATGACGGGGAGGATAACCTGCCTCAAGCCCACATAAATGACATGATTGTTCAATATTCATTACATAAACCTTTCACTAACTTTATTTCGACTTATATCACAAATGAAAACCTGATTCAAACAAGAAAAACACACCTCCCCCCACGCCACATCTACGTCACAGATTTGTTGAAAATTTGCCTAATTATGGATGCGTTTACCAAGGTGAGAGAGCGATTTGAACCCCCGACCTTTGGATTCGAAGTCCGTAGCTCTATTTAACAATCAGACTTCTCCCCATGTGCCAAACTTTGCTTAAAATAGCTGAAACTACGGGATTATAAGTTAAAAGACAAAACCTAGAAAAAGCCCATTTTCCCCTGTTTTCTCAGTTGAATTGTAAGGAGTGGAAGCAGTGACCACAGGAATGATACTCCATTTCCCTTTTTACTTTTGCGCGCTTATTCCGACCTTACTCAAACCAAATCTTTATTGTCTCATCGTCCTCAATAACTTCGATGAGGACCGCCGGACCCAGTTCTTTCAGTTCCGCGAACAGCTCTTTGAGATCAATATCGCACTCATCCTCGTCAATCTTCAGGTCCTCTAGATCGACGCACTTGAGAAGAGTTTCAATTACAGATATCGGCAGCGTGATCTTAACTTTGTCTTTCTTTGTTTTGTTATCCGTGACAAGCACCTTGAACCACTTCGCTTCCTGTCCGGCCTTATACTCTGGATTCTTCTTGACTGCTTTCTTGATCGTCTGGATATCATCCTTGCTATCTGCCATAAGAAGGTTTGGCAGAAAAACACCCAGCACAAAAACGACTAAAACTATACTCGCAACTTTCTTCATTTGATACCTCCTTTAATTATTCTATCCATATTTTGATGATAATTCCTTCTTCCTTATTTTCTATGTAAATGACTTCCCCGACCTCTACGAGAGTTTTCGCGATTGTATCCAGATCATAGCCTTCTTTTTTCAACTCGGCTTTTTCCTCTTCCTCAATAGAGTCCAGGGCAAGGTCAGCTAGAGCCCAGGGAATATTGACTTTAAGCGTCAGCTCACCGTCTTTCCAAACTCTTATTTTCAATAACTTTGCTTTTCCTACGGGTCTTTCCTCTTCCAAATCCTTCAAAACACCAGGATCAACCCGGAGAAGGGCAATTTTTGCCCTGTCTCTGAGCTCATCATCCTCTTCTTTCTGTATGATTTCCTTCAGAACAGGAACCGCTCTGGACGCAATCTTCTTTTCTTCAACTTGACTCAGCTTAACGGCGGCAAAGTACCTAACCACTTTGTTTGAACTGGAAAGCCTTTTTTCTATCTCGGCCAGGTAGGACTTTTTCCCATCCTCGTAAAGCCCGTAAGCTAAATCAATTATCGAAAGCTCCGAATCTTCGGTTAAGCTTTTGCTCCGGTCTTTTCGCTTGAGGTAGTCGCGATATGCCTTTAATGCTTCCAGCTCTTTTCCTTTCCGTTCCTCAAGGCATTTAGCTCTGTAGAAAACAGCCTGGGAATACCAGGGGCTGTCCGGATATTTCTCAAGGAGTTCCTCTAGTTTTTCTTGAGCCTCTTTCCACTCCTTGTCAAATATAAGGATTTTTGCCTCCTCGAAAAGTCTCTCATCGGGTTGTGCCTGAGCGTAAGCTTGAAGAAGCAAGGAGGCAAGGAGAAGAATGCCAATATTTATGGTTATTTTTCTCATCTTATACCTCACTTTGTTCCAATTCTTTCTTCAATAGTTTTATCTTTAGGAGAAGCTTTTTTTCTTCTATCACATTCTGGATTTTGCTGATCTCTTCTTCAGAGAGCTGGACGCTTATCTCTGTTAGTTCATAGAATAGATATTCAATCTGATCGCAGATCGCTTTCGCCTTGGCCATCTTAAATTTGTCCAATTGAGGACTGATGTATTTTTTCTTGGCGAGAAGACCTCTTGCCTTCTGGAAAGCAAATTCACTCTGCCAGAATTCAGCCGATTTCTCAGAAGGAGATTGGATAAAGTCCAAAAGCAGATATTGACTCTCTTCAAGATAGTCCAATGTCTCCCTCCTGGCCATTTCTAGCTCTACTCTTTCCAAGAAATCCTGAGATACGAAGAATTCTCCTGCTCCAGTCTCTCTTGGAAGAGGAGACCTGAGAACCATGAACGTGATAAAAGAACCCAGCAGAACACCTATGAGTAGAGCCGCATAAACAGGCCTCAACTTTGGTTGAAAGAAGAATCTTGAAATACCTGCCAACCTTCGTTCTCGAGGAAGAGAGGCTTCCTTGGCAAACACAGTTTCAGTAATCCTTGAAGGGAGCTCTTCCCAATCTACTGAAGCCATGGCTTTCTCTATATCTTCCTGGAGAGAGTCTGCTCCATCGATGACTTCTTTCATATGATGCAGTTCCTTCCTGCAATCGTTGCAGGCATCGAGATGAGCTTCCATAAGTTTTTTTTCATCTTCTCGAAGCTCTCCGTAGAGGAAAGCCACCAAATCTTTTTTAATTTTTTTACAATCCATCATAGCTGTCTCCCTAAATAGGGGGCCATCAACCCCTTTAAATTTTGAACGGCTTTAAAATGAAGAGACTTCGCTGTTCCCAGGGAAATATCTAATATCTGGGCTATTTCCCTGTATTTAAGCTGGTTATAGTGCCTCATCACGAATATCATCCTTTGTTTCTCTGCCAGCTTTGTAAGACAGGTGGAAATGATTTCTTTTAGATCTGACGAAACTAACGGATCATACGAATTCTGAATGGGCAAATTCATCTCGTCGATAGGTTTATTCCTAACCCATTCCTTATCTTTGCTGTAATTTTTTCTGTAATAATCTATACACAGGTTTTTGGCAATCTGTAAAAGCCAGTTTTGGAAATTTTTCCCTCTCCGGAACATTTTTACCTTCTCGTAAAACCTTAAAAAGGTTTCCTGAACTATATCCAGAGCATCTTCCTTGTTACGAAAGAAAGAGAAAGCCAGTAAGAAAACTTTCTTTTGGTAAAGACTGGTTAATGTCATGAAAGCCTCTCTGTCTCCTTCGTTGATTTTATCCACAAGAATGTAGACGTCTTCATGTTCTACCTCTCGCTTTTCTTCCATTTTATGTTTTTCTGAGGATTTTCCTTGGAAAAGAACTAGAACCGGTTCTTTCACTCCAGCCAAATCTATGCTCTAACTTCCCCATCATCCCTTTTTAGTTTTTGCATTCACTACCTCATGATTTAATCTTCAGAGTTTATTACGGAACAATTCTCGAAAAGGTTCACCTCAAAAAAATAAATTTATGATAATTCGCGTTTTTCCCCTTAATACGAGCCTAATAAAGAATAATAATTTCAGGTTTAGCTATATCTTATCCACCTGACGACTTCGGCAAATTTCGGCCGTTTGCCGTACATTAAAATCCCAACTCGATAAATCTTGGCCACAAGCCAAACCATTAAAACAATTGTCAGGGTAAGAATCACGACAGAGGCTCCAATCTGCCCAAACGGAGGGAGTAGAACAGTAATACGCAAAAACATCAAAATCGGGGTGAAAAAGGGTATCATGGATAAAAATACAGAGAGCGAGCTGTCAGGAGCCCTTATGATAAATATCATGAGCATGATCGGAACAATCAGAAACATAGTTACCGGCATAACCAACTGCTGGGCTTCTTTTTCTGAATTGACCATGGAACCTATGGCTGCATAAAGGGTTCCGAAAAGAAAATAGCCAAGGATGAAAAAAATCACAAAATAGATGAAGACATGGGCAGGAATGCTTGGCATTGCAAAATCTGCCCCAGAAGGAATAAACGATGCACTATACAGGGAAGCACCGATACCAAACAAAGTCCAGATAGAAAATTGAGTTAAACCCACAGCTCCGATTCCCAAAATCTTTCCCATCATGAGCTGAAACGGTTTTAAAGAAGAAAGCACAACTTCCACCACCCTTGAGCTTTTTTCCTCGATAACCCCCCTCATGATGACCTGGCCGTAAATCAAAATTGCCATATAGATGATGAGAGCCAAGAAATATGAAATCATAAAAGTCCCCGCCGTATCTTCTTCTTCTCCCTTTTTTGTTATCTTTATGGGTTGCAACTCCACACGCTTGATATACTGGGCGACTTTTTGAGGATCCAATCCTTCTCTCTTCAACCTCTTTTCGACGACAACATTATTCAGAGCCCTATTGAGAGCTCTCAACTCTTCAAAATCTGTGGTATGCTCGGAGACATATTCGACTTTTTCCTCCTCCTGTTCGGAATCTCTGGCTGCTGACTCGGCAGGTCCAATCTCTAAAACATCTTCAGGAATATAAATATAAGCTGAGATCTCCTTCTTTAACACTTTTTCTCTCAACGCGTTCCTTACCTCCTTAATACCTGGAGAGGGCTCGAATTTCTCAAGGAGATATCGGCGGAATCCATCCTTGAGCCTATAGTCTTTATGATCCAGTTTGTTATCCAGTTCCGTATAAATTTCATTGGTTAAATCTACCACTCCTATGGTTTCCTGCTTTTCCACGGAAGCCGAGGAAACAATAATCGGCACCACGATTAAACCGAGCATGAAGACCGGGCCTAAGACAGTGCCGATAATAAAGCCTTTGGTCCTTACAATTTGAATATATTCTCTTTTAATGACTGACAGTATCTTCCTCATCTTTGATTTCCTTTCCTCCCACTTTTTCGATAAATATTGCGTTCAAGGTTGGCTCTCTTACTTCATATTTGTTGATATTGATTTTCCCCACCAGCTTGGGGAGGAGGTCCTGTGGGGCAGACTTTTCTTTCAGTCTGATCTCCATGAATTTTCCATAGTCATCGATTTTCTCAATCTCGGGAAAATTCTTGATAAAATTTGCTTCGCCGTCGTAATCCAGTACCACAGTGTTTTTCCCGTATTCCTTCTTTATCTGGCTTAAATTTCCCTCCAAAACGCTCTCAGCTTTATTTATAAGACAGATGTTGTCACAGATCATTTCAACCTGTTCCATGCGGTGAGTGGAAAAGACTATGGTTCTACCTTTTTCCTTCATCTCCAGCATGATATCTTTTAAAAGTTTGGTGTTAACAGGGTCCAGACCGGAAAAGGGCTCATCGAGAATAATAAGCTCAGGCTGATGGATGACGGTTACAATAAACTGAAGTTTTTGCTGCATCCCCCTTGAAAGTTCTTCAACCTTTTTGCTTTTCCAATCTGAAAGATCGAACCTCTCGAGCCAGAAATCGATCTCCTTTCGAGCTTCGCTACCCTTGAGCCCCTTAATCTCAGCCAGAAATAAAAGAAGCTCTCCGACTTTCATCTTGGGATAAAGGCCTCTGTCTTCAGGAAGGTAGCCTACCCTTTCTTTCATCTCTTCATCCATCCTCCGGTCGAGGACTTTAATAGAGCCCTCATCGGGAATGATAATGTTCATCACCATGCGAATCGTGGTTGTTTTTCCGGCTCCGTTTGGCCCCAGAAGACCATAGATCGTTCCCGGGGGAATCTCAAAAGACAACTTCTTGACAGCATAGAAATCGCCAAACCTTTTGGATATACTTTCAATCTCCAGAGCATTCATGACACTATCCTTTTAAGATAACTATCTTACCAAGGTTACATGATATAACCAGATGAGCCTCAGTTAGAATTTTCAGACAATGACTTTCTTTAAGTTTTTTAATATACTCAATCTCTCCGAAAAATTCTATATTTAAATTATAACACAAGCATTTCCCCTTCCGTTATTAGAAGAGGCTTTGAAAATGGGGCCAGGCCCCATTTTCTGATAATCTGCCCACAAGTAGTAAAATGGGGGCTGGCTCGATTTCTCTTTTTCTAGAAATGCTTCCAATCATGACCCAATTTCTGATATATTCTATTTGCAAATGTTCAGTCACTTATTAAGGAGGAAAATATGAAAAGAGGAAAATATGTGCTGATCATAATTTTGATATTTGTCTTTTTGTTCCTGGCAGCTATTTTTTCTTTCATCTATTTAGAGTTTGGAAGACCTCCTGCCGTAAAGGCCCGTTCTTATCTGGAAATCAGACTATCAGGGGAGATTCAGGAGCAGGCGCCACGAGACTTTTGGGCAGGTATGTTTGGACAAGCCCCCCCTCTATCGCTGCACGATATCTGGATGAACATCAAAAAAGCAAAGGCAGACAACCGAATCAAGGCCATTGTTCTTCGCCTGGGCTACATCCAGTGCGACTGGGCAAAAACAAACGAAATCAGAGAATCTATCCTGGATTTTAGAAAATCTGGGAAAAAGGCTTTTGCCTACATAGATGAGTCCTTAGAATTCGACAAACAATATTACCTCGCCACAGCCTGCGATCGAATTGTCCTCCATCCTCTGGGTCTGTTTGTCATAAACGGAATCGGCGGCTATGTTCCCTTCTTCAAGAATTCCCTGGATAAACTGGGCATTGAAGCTGAAATTGAACATGTTGAGGAGTACAAGACAGCTTATAACATGTTTACAGAAGACAGATTCACACCAGCTCACAAAAGGATGATGAGATCCCTTTACGAAGATCTCTATTCTCACTACATAAAAGCGCTTGCTGAAGCCAGGGAAAAAAGCGAAGAGGAAATAAAAGCACTGATTGATCATGGTTTCTATCAGGGAGAGAGAGCGTTGGAAGCAGGATTGGTGGACGATCTTCTTTTTGAGGACGAATTCGAGGATCTTCTCAAAGAAAATGATAAAAAACTGAGCAAAATCACACATGGGCAGTACTTAAGAATCGATCCGTCATCTCTGGGCTTGAACAGAGGGAAAAAAATTGCCCTTATCTACGGAATGGGAACTATCCATACCGGAGAAGGCTTCTATCAATCAATGGGAAGCTCTACCACGGCCCGCTGGATTAGGAAGGCCCGGAAAGATAAGTCCATTGCAGCAGTTGTCTTTCGAGTGGACAGCCCAGGGGGCTCGCCTGTGGCTTCTGATGTTATCTGGAGAGAAGTAGCTTTAACCAAAAAGCAAAAGCCGTTTGTTGTATCCATGTCCGATGTAGCTGGTTCAGGAGGATACTGGGTTTCCATGGCCGCCCACAAAATTGTAGCCCAGCCCCAAACCCTCACCGGGTCTATAGGAGTCATCTCTGGAAAATTTAACCTTATAAAGCTTTATGAAAAATTGGGAATAACTTCAGAGAAACTCACCTTCGGGAAAAGGGCAGATTTATTTTCTACTTATAAAAAGCTTACCAGAGAAGAAAGAGACTTCCTTAAAAAAGAGATTCTGTGGGTTTATGATAAATTCCTAATAAAAGTCGCAGAAGGACGAACCTTATCAAAAGAAGAGGTCGACAAAATTGGGAAAGGCAGGGTCTGGACAGGAACTCAGGCAAAAGAACGTGGCCTGGTAGATGAGCTCGGAGGATTATCTCGCGCGCTTGAACTGGCAAAAGAACTCGCCGGCATTCCAATCGATGAAGAAGTTAGACTCGTAGTCAGGCCCAGAAAAATCTCATTCTTTGATGCCTTTTTCGGAAGAAGAGCGCTAGAGATAGAACTCGGTCTCAATCCTAGATTAGAAAAAATGTTTTCTGCATTTATGCTGCTGAATAAAGAAAAAACCTTAGCCATAATGCCCTTCTGGTTTGCCCCGGAATAAACATAACAGTAATATTTTTTTATTAATATTCTTTAGGTGTTTGAATTATCAAACGCACATTTTTAAAAATAAGCAGGAGTATGATTGTTTAAGACTATACAAGTCATTATAAGGTGGGTTTGATGAATCATACCCCTACAATAAATCAAGCCCCTACAGAATCAGTAGGCATATGATGAAGGGCAGATTGTCCTGAAATCACAAAAGTTGCAGTTATGCCAATCAGGCTTAGCTTCATAATTCTGGGCCCGAATGCCCACTTCTGCCTCTTTTATTTTCTCCGCAGCTTTCTCCATCTCTGTTTCTTTCTTCTGGGCGTGGCCAACAATATCCGATCCCAGAAAATGGAGCCTTATCGCGAGAAGCGGAATATCTTGTGTCTTGACAAAAGAAAGCGCGTACAAATTCATTTGAAGGCTATTTCTGGCTTTTTTATCAGCCTCTTTCTGGTCTTTGACTTCTGTTGCCTTAAAATCAACGATGACCGCTCCATAATCCGTATAATCAATCCTATCCCAGCGGCCGATGAATTTAACGTCGTTTAGCTGCCATTTGAAGTTTTTTTCGAGGAAGTGAGGAAGTTGCTTTGAGTCTTCTTCCCGGCGATAAAATAAACGAAGCGCCTTCGCGCCTGCTCGCTTCCTCGTTTCTTCATGTTCTCGACTGAGAAATCCTTCGTTTATCCAGCGTTTGTCGTATTCTCTTAGAAGCTCCTTTTGGTTTAATTTCGTTCCTTCTAACCTTTTTCTTAAATAAAAATGGATAGTGTTGTGGAGGACTCGGCCAAAAACCAAGTTGTGATGGGGGAGGACAGGAATTCGCATGATGTGCCTGTATCTGTACTTCAAGGGGCAGGTTACGTAATCATCCACCTGAAAATAACTTAGGGTTAGAACTCCTTTGACTTTGGCTTCCTGGATGAATTTAGGCTGGGGAGGTGACTTGGAATACCTTTTTATTTCTTCGATGGCTGAAGTCTGGAGGATATCATCAGGCATCCGGGGAAGATCAAAAGCTTCGAGGACAAACGGACTTACCTTTTTCAAGCGCTTCAAGCCGTAATCTCTAGCCCAGGTCAAATAGAGGAGGTCTTTGGCTCTTGTCATCCCCACATAAAACAGCCGCCTTTCCTCCTGAAGATAAATCTTTTCCTTCTGCTCTTGACCATAATCATCTCCTTTTGGAACTTTATCCTTAAGAACCTCATCGGGGACAGGGATTTTCTCTCTTCTCTCTCTGCCAGGAAACCGGTCGCCGATCAGACTGACCATAAAAACGACAGGGAATTCCAATCCTTTAGCTTTATGGACTGTGAGAACGCTCACAGCATCTTCCTCCAATTCCGCCTCTGCAGTGGCAGGGTTATCTCCTACTTGCTGAAGGATATCCAGATGCCGAGCAAAAGAATAGACAGAGTCATCTTCTGTTAACTCGGAGAAATTTTTTACCTTATCAAAGAAAATACGGATATTCTTTATTCTTAACTCTGCCTGTAGGCTCCTTTCCTCAACAAGAGATTTTAGATAACCCGTCTTTTCGAGAAAAGAATAGATAACCCTTCCCGCATTCTGAGCGCTTCCCAGTTGGACAAAATAGAGCAGATCCTCGAAAATTCTCTTGATCTTTGCCGCAGTTGAATCCGAAATCTCTACCGGACTCTTTCTTCCAGAAATCCTCTTGAAAACTTCATGCAGAGGAAAATTCTTTTTGTGAGCATAATTAGAAATTTTGGTCAAATCGTAAGGATCTGTCTTATATACATCGGAAAGGGCAAGATAAAAAAGGCTCTTGCTGTCTTCAAAATCAGTCAATGATCTTATGAATGAAATAAGGATTTTCACCTCGTCCTGAGAATACAATCCCCTGCTTCCAGAAAATCTAAAGGGAATCTCCTTCATGTTTAAGGCCCTAAGGAAAGGATCTGCATCTGCATTTCGTCTGACCAGAATAGCAATATCACCATACTTATACCCCTGTTTAGTCTTTTCCAAAATCATTTCTGCGACTTTATCTACCTCATGGGAAACTGTATCAAACTGAAGCATGCGGATACTCTTTCCTCTGCTTTTCCTTGAGGCCTCAAGGGCTTTATTAATTTTTTCTTTGAATTCTAACCGGTCCGGATTATTCTGCTTGATCAGTTGTTGGGCAGAATCAAGGATGGATTGGGTCGAGCGGTAATTCTTGTTTAAAATGACCTTCCTGTATCTAGGGTAAACTTTTCGAAAATTATAGATATTGCTTAAAGATGCACCTCTAAAGCGGAATATGCTTTGGTCATCGTCTCCGCATACAGTCAGGTTCTTGCTTTTTGCTGCCAGGAGCTTAAGCAGCACGAACTGGATGTAGTTTGTATCCTGGAATTCATCAACAAGAATGTACTTGTATTTATCCTGGAACTCTTCGAGTAAGGAAGGGCGCTTTCGAAAAAGCTCTACCACCAAAAGAACCTGGTCTTCAAAATCAATCTTTCCTTCCTCCTTTAGCAATTCCTGGTACTTATGATAAACTTTAGCTATTTCCAGATGTTTTAAGGCGATCTCTTTTTCCCCGTCATCCGAAGCTTCTGCGCTGAGCTTTTGAGAATATTCCAGATACTCCTCTGGTTTTATATCTTCCTGTTTTAATCTTTTAATTGTATTCAAGAGTTCTTGGATGTGCTTTGTAGGGAAACTCAGGGGACGATAGTAGTCTAAAGGAAACTCGAACAGGTGCTCTCTAAAAAAAATAGCCTGCTCGACATCATCGAGAAGCTTGAAATCCGGAGAATACCCCAGCTCCATCCCGTAGTTCCTCAGGACTCTTTCCCCGAAGGAATTAAAAGTACTAATTTCAACGAAAGAGTAGCTATAAGGAATCAAGAGATCAACTCTCTCTTCCATTTCGTTGGCTGCTTTTTCGGTAAAGGTTACAGCCAGGATTTCTTCAGGTTTGGCTAACTTGGAAGCGATGAGATAAGCGATGCGCTGGGTTATAACTTTTGTTTTTCCTGTTCCAGCCCCAGCAATAATAAGAAGAGGGCCCGAACCATAGGTCACTGCCTCCTTTTGGACAGGGTTCAGGTCTTCTAGTAAATGATGCAGACTTTCCTTCTGGGTTGATCGGGGCATGCTCTGAATGATACGAAAACTGATTTACTTTTCTTTTTTAATTATAATGACTTCATCCGGCTTTACCAGCCAGAGCTTTTCTCGAGCTTTCTTCTCCACTGCTTTTGGATTCTTCTTCAACTCCTCTATCTCCTTCACCAATCTTTCTTTTTCTATCTCAAGGCGCTCTATCTCTTGAAGCAGAGCTTTGTACTCTTTCTGAGCTCGATATATTTCAATCAATCCTTTCTTGCCAAAAAAAGAGGCAAGGAGCAACACCAAAAAGAAAAAGACCAATCCCGCGATTAACAGCCTTCTCCTAAAGGATATGCCACCTTTCTCTTTTTTCTTCATCAGGAAATCATCTCCAAACCAAATCCCATGAGCTTCTCCACTTCTTTCTTTGATCCAGACTCAGCATAGCATCTAATAAGAGGTTCTGTCCCGGAGTATCTGAGAAGAAACCAGTCATCATCGACTAAATCTAGCTTCAGCCCGTCTATGGTTTCGATGTTGAGAACCTTTCTGGTATCCAGGCGGGCTGGAGGATTCTTTATTAGCTTCTTCATCTTCTTCTCCTTTGTCGCATTTAAAGGAACATTCTTCTGCGTTCCTACTCTTTTCCCATATTTCCGGAACAAATCATTTATCTGCTCTGAGAGGGTTTTCCCCAACTCAGCTATCATTTCTGCAACCAGCAGTCCAGCGAAAATCCCATCTTTTTCTGGAAGATGATCCTTTATAGCTATACAAGCACTCTCTTCGCCCCCAAAAATAATTTTTTTCTGCAGAAAGAGCTCGGCCAGGAATTTGAATCCAACAGGAGTTTTATAAAGAGGAAGATCGTATTTTCTGGCGATACGGTCAATAAGATGAGTTGTAGCCACGGACCGAGCCACTCCTCCCCTCCATTTCTTATTTGAGACAAGGTAATCCAGCAATAAAGAGAGAATCAGGTTTTGAATGACAAAATTTCCTCTCTCATCAACGACTCCAAAACGATCACCATCTGCATCGGTAGCAATTCCAAAATTACATTTTTTAGCCTTGACAAGTTTCTTCAGTTCTCCAAGGTTTTCCTCTGAACATGAAGGCGTAATCCCTCCAAAATAGGGGTCGATATAGGCATGGATTTCCTCGACAGGAATTTCGTTCTCTTCCAGAATTTCATCTAGATACTCCCGGCTTGTCCCATAAAGCATATCAACTGCTATCTTGATCTTTGACTTCCGTATGAGATCGAAATCAATCTTCTTCTGGATGTAGCTCAGATAATCTGCCTGAAGGTCAATCTTTTCTATAAACTCAGTTTTAGGATAAAAGGGACAGAAAGAATATCCTTTCTGCAAAAGTCTTATTTCTTCTTCTATTTTATCTGTTTCTTCTGGAAGGGCAGGAGCACCGGTCTCTGTGTTGAATTTGAGGCCGTTGTATTCAGGAGGATTAAAGGAAGCTGTGAAATTGATGCCTCCTTGGGCTTTTCTATTTATGATCTGGTAAGCTTGGGCCTGTGAGGGTGCATCCCTATCTGTCAAAAAAACATGAATATTGTTGTGGGAGAGAACTTTTGCCGCTTCAAAGGCGAACCTCTCTGATAGAAATCGGGTATCATAATTAACAACAACTGCTATCCGTTTTCCAGGAAATTTCTTCTTGAGGTAATTTGCAACTGCTTGCACAACCAGTCTGACATTTTGAAAGGTGAACTCCTCTCCCATTATAGCTCGCCATCCTGAAGTCCCGAATTTGATCATGTCTGCTTTTTTCAAAATTAACACAAGAACCAACCAAATGCAATGGGGCAATAGCGTTACGGTGGGGTCAAATCTTGCTTTTTGCCTGTATCAAAAATTACGTGCAAGTTCAGTATGAATAAAAGCAGAAAGCAAGACCTGACCCCAAAATTGAGATTGACAGCCGCCAGAATCTTTTTTAACTTATTCAATGTGACAGAAATGAAAAGTCGCTCACTGGCGGCTATATTCCTGATATCCTCGGCAACACTATGTCTGGAGATATCTCTTACCCGATATTTTTCTGTCTCCCAGCATTACCATTTTGCCTTTTGGGTGGTCAGCATAGCTTTTATGGGATATGGAGCAAGCGGCTCTTTTTTAACCCTTTTCAAATCTTTCAGCTCTTTAGACCGGGACACTTTTCTATCCTACAGCTCTTTTATCTATTCTCTGACCATTCTTCTGAGCTTTCTGCTGTGCAACTCTGTTCCCTTTGACTTCATTAGAATTTCATGGGATAAAAACCAGATATTTTTTATCTTTCTTTATTACTTCCTTCTCTGTATTCCGTTTTTTTTCGCCGGCCTGACAGTATCTTTCGCCATCTCCAGAGTTCCAAAGCTTGTGAACAGGATTTATTTTTCAGACCTTTTCGGTGCAGGAGCGGGCACGCTGATAGCTCTCTTTGTCTTTCTCCCCAAGGGAGACAGAGGAGTTATCGTCTTATGTTCCTTTTTAGCTCTTTTTGCCTCATTCCTTTTTAGTTGGGGGCACCGATTTATTTTTAGGTTTCTCCTTCTCTGTTTTATGGCTGCAGAAATTGTTCTCTTCTTGAGTTCTCCTTCCTGGCTGAGCTTTAGAATCTCGCCTTACAAAGCTCTCCCCGTAGCCCTAAAATATCCCCAGGCAAAGCATCTCCTCACAAGATGGAATTCTATCTCTCGGGTTGATATTCTAGAGTCGCCCGCCATAAGATATGCGCCAGGGCTGAGCCTCTTATACGAGAAAGAGTTCCCGCCTCAGGTTGGACTTTCCACAGACGGAGAGGAGCTTTCCGCCATCACCCGCACAAGAGATTCTGAAGAACCACGGCTTGAATTCCTATCTTATCTTCCCTCATCCTTTGCCTACTCTCTAACCGAAAGTCAGCGCACCCTCATCATTGAACCAAAAGGAGGACTGGACGTTCTCTCTTCTGTATATTTCAATGCTTCTCAAACCAAAGTAATCGAGAGTAATCCTCTGATTGTGAAGCTTCTTCGCCAGGAACTTGCCCAATTTTCCTCAGGCCTCTACCATAAGAAAAACGTTCAAGTTGTTTCTGCCTATAGTCGAGCTGCTTTAAAACAGGAGAAAGGCACCTACGACTTAATCGTCTTTTCCTTAACCGATGTTTTTGGCGCTACGGGAACAGGCCTTTATGGATTTAGTGAAAACTACCTTTATACAACCGACTCCTTTGCCCATATTTTAAACCGATTGTCTCCAGATGGGCTTGTCAGTATTAGTCTCTATTTGCTTCCTCCTCCCAGGCAGGAGGGAAGAATATTGGCCACCTGGATTGATGCTCTGGAAAGGAGCGGAACGAATCCTGCTTCTCATATCATGGCCGTCAGAAGCTGGGGAACCATAAGCATTTTTATTAAAAAAACTCCCTTCTCCGGGCTGGACATCCAGAAGTTAAAAGATTTTGCGGATAAGCGTCTTTTTGACCTTGTCTATTATCCGGGAATACAAATTGACGAAGTCAATATCCATAACGAGCTCGAGAAGCCCCTTTACTATAATCTCTTCCTTAAGCTTCTTTCTCCTGAAGATAGAGCAAAGCTTTACAAAAATTACATCTTCCAGATAAAGCCCGTAACAGACAACCGCCCTTTTTTCTTTAACTTTTTCAAGTTAAACAAACTGAAGGCAACCTACAAAGCAATGGGAAAAAAATGGCTTCCTTTTCTCCAAGGAGAATTCTTAGTCCCCCTTCTCTTCGTACAGTCCATCATTATAGCTTTTTTCCTGATACTCTTGCCCATTTTTGCCTTCCGAAAAGCAAAAAACAAAATCAGAGGTTTTTCTTCGAGAATTTTCTGCTATTTTAGTCTGATCGGAATGGCGTTTATGTTTCTGGAAATAACATTTATACAAAAATTCATACTTTTCTTAGGGCACCCTCTTTATTCAGTATCTATCATAATTTTTTCTCTGCTCTTCTCATCCGGACTGGGTAGCTTCTTTTCTAAAAGGATCCTCGGCCAAAACTTAAAAAGGAATCTTAAGCGAAGCCTTCTTCTCTGCGCGAGCCTTATCGTTCTCTATCTTTTTCTTCTTCCCTTCCTTTATGAAAGCCTAATAGGCTTCAGCCTGGCAGCAAAAATAATCCTGACGTTTTTAGTAATCTTCCCCCTCGGTTTCTTAATGGGATTTCCTTTCCCTACAGGAATTCGGCTGCTGGATCAAGGCGAGAAAAGAATTATCCCCTGGGCCTGGGCGACCAATGCCTTCTCTTCTGTTATAAATTCGATTTTCGCCCTGATCGTTGCCTTCTGGGGAGGATATAATCTCGTCTTAATCCTGGCAGCCGGAGGCTATTTACTAGCCCTTTTTTTTCTGGATTTCTCCAGTCATCGGAACAAAAGTGACACCTAAAATTTGCTTCACTTTTGGCTTCCCCTTCTTTTTGGTAATAAGAGTGAGAGTCTGAAAATAGAGAGTGCTTCCCAGGGGGATGATAAGCCTCCCCCCTTCTTTTAGCTGCTTGAGAAGAGGGGGCGGGACATGATTGGCTGCGCAGGTAACGATAATTGCATCGAAAGGAGCATGCTCTTCCCATCCAAAATAACCATCACTCCATTTGACTTGCACCTGATTGTAATCAAGCGTGCGCAGCGTTTCAGCTGCTTTTTTCGCCAAGTTTTCTCTTATTTCGATCGAATATACTTTATCTGTCAGGTGGGCAAGCACAGCAGCCTGGTAGCCAGAGCCAGTGCCGATTTCCAAAACCTTCTCTCCCTCCTTCAATTTAAGGTGTTGGGTCATCAAAGCTACTATGTAAGGCTGGGAAATAGTCTGGCCCTCATCAATAGGCAAAGGGGAATCCCTGTAAGCCTGCTGGCGCAAGAGGGGGCTAACAAACAGATGACGGGGAACTTTCCCCATGACTTCCAAGACCTGTTTATCAGTTATATCTCGTGTCTTAAGCTGTGTTCGAACCATCTGTTCTCTCTTCCTGGCATATGACTCATCGTCTTCGCAGAAGGAGAAAAAAGCGGCAGAAAAAATTATTGTGATAGCAAATATCAATTTAAGAAAATTCCATTCTTTCATCTATTTCTCCTGGCAGGGGGATTTTAAGCCTAAAAGATAAAACCTTTGAGGCTTGATACCTCCTTCCTTTTGGATTATTTACTAGCTTTTCTAATATTTTAACCCTATTCTATTATCAAAGTAAAATGAGGATATTCCCTCCAGCGAAAATAAAGATGTTCCCTCAGATTACACGCTAAGACATATTATCCGGCATATAAGATTGCTCTGTATTCCAAAAGCGGGTTTGATGAATCAAGCCTCTACACAAGAAGCCTGCCTGCATAAAAAATGGGGCCAGGCCCCATTTTCCACATTTTCCATTCGAAAAATTGGCTCCTCTGGAGAGATGAGAGCCTTAACCCCTTAGGGTGATGGAATTACCCTAAAATTCACCCTTTGAAATCCTCCAATCTGGTGATTGACGCTATACTCCATCTCTGCAACGATATGTAAATGACAGGACTCGATTTTAGCTGCTATATTAAAGAGGCAGTAGACAGGTGAGAGTGAATCTTGAATATGAATTTTATCCTCGAATTAGATTGGCAAAAATTGTCAAATTATTCAGAGTTTATTGAGCTAAAATGAGATTAAATCAGGAGAAACTCTTAGATATATTTTTAAATTGACAAAGCAAAATTTTTTTGATAGTAGTAGCTTAATCAAGATGAGCGAAAGAATTCAAGCACTTGCAAAGAAAAGAGCTGTGTATCCAGGGTCATTTGACCCCATAACAAGCGGGCATGTTGACATTATTCAAAGGGGATTGAAGATTTTTGATAAAATAGTGGTTGCGGTCCTGGAGAATCCTAAAAAAAAACCCCTTTTCTCGACTAAAGAAAGAATGAATATGATCCAGGATTTTTTCGTCGATAACAGAGATATCGAGGTAAAAGCCTTCGATGGCCTGCTCGTTGAATTCGCAAAAAACAATAACGCAAATATTGTGATAAGGGGCTTGAGAGCTATCTCAGATTTTGAGTACGAATTCCAAATGGCTCTGATGAATCGTAAGCTTGATCCAGAAATCGAGACGCTTTTTATGATGCCCAATCTAAGTTATTCTTTCCTAAGTTCAAAATTAGTAAAGGAAATTTTCATGTTAGGAGGTTGTCTTAAAGATTTAGTCCCAGAGCAAGTAGAAAAAAAACTCAGGGAGAAATTCAAGAGAAGCGCTCACGTATAAAGCTACTACTAAAAAGGAGAGAAAAAATGTTTGGCCTTGGTAAATCGAAAGGATTGGTTGGATTGGACATCGGTTCCTACTCAATAAAAGCTATCGAATTAAAATCAAAAGCAAAAGAGGGAGAAGGCTCCTTTGAAGTCGAAAAGATAGCTCTTGAGTTTTTACCTCATGATGCCATAGTAGAAGGAACAATCATGGACTCTGATGCTGTAGTCGAAACTATAAAGATGATATTTGACGAAAACAAGATTTCGAACAAAAACGTCAATATCGCTGTCTCTGGAAGTTCAGTGATCATTAAAAAAATATCACTTCCCTCTATGGAAACAGAAGAGCTAGCAGAATCCATTATCTGGGAAGCAAGGCACAATATTCCCTATCCCTATGAAGAGACAAGTGTGGATTATGCTATCTTGAGGCCGTCTTCAGGTTCAGAAAAAAAAGCTTTAGATATTCTTCTTGTAGCGGCAAAAAAAGAAAAAATCACCAATTACAGTAATGTTGTTCAACAAGCTCGCAAAAACTTAGAAGCAATAGAAGTAGATGCTTTTGCCCTTCAAAATGCAATGGAGATAAATTATCCAGAGCTTTTCCGAGATAAGACAACTGCTTTGATTAATCTTGGAGCGCATACAACCAATATCATCATTACCGACAGGGAAACGCCTCAATTATTCCGAGATCTTTCCATAGGCGGCTACTTTTTCACAGAGAATATAAGAAAGGACCTGGGCATCAGCTCCGACGAGGCAGAAAAAGTGCTCAAGGGAATTCCTGTCAAAGATATGCCAGCTGAACAGACGCAGGCTGTTATTGACACGAACACTTCGAACCTGCTTGAGGAAGTTGAAAAAACATTCTCTTTCTATGAATCTGGCGAAGGCACTGAAAAGAAAATTGACAAGATTCTGTTGAGCGGCGGGTTATCCAAATTAAAAGACCTACCGAAATCCTTCGAACAGAAGTTTAATACAGATACAGAGCTCTTCAATCCTTTCAGAAATATCTATTATAACGAAAAGAAATTAGATTCTGTATATCTCCGGGATATGGCCTCGCTTTTTGGAGTGGCTACTGGACTCGCAACTAGGAGGTTGGAGGAATAAAATCATGATTAGGATAAATCTATTAAAGCCTGAAGCAAAAGAACTCCCGGTCGAAGAAGTCAGAAGGGAAATAAAGCCTCCGAAAATGAGCTTAATTTATCTTCTTGTTGTGTTTGCTGCTTCAGCTCTTTTCTTTTACCAAAGAAGTGCCTTCAATAAAGAGAAAATTCTCTTGGAAGCGGCGCAAATAGAAAAAAATAAGCTCAGTGATGTCCTGGGCAAGTTAGAAGAAGCACAAAAACTAAAAAGCCTCTTTGAGAGAAAAATAAGCCTCATCAACCAGTTAAAGCCTCACCAGCAAGTCGCAGTAAGGATAATGGATGAGCTAAGCAAGCACATTCCTTACTATGTATGGCTTTCAGAAGCTACTTATGATAAACAAAAGGTTCATATAAAAGGGAAAGCTCTTTCTAACAACTTAATCGCAGATTATATTTACAGTTTAGAAACGAGCCCCTATTTCTATAACGTCAATCTTCTCTCGTCCACTCAGAGGACGACAAGAGAAAATCAATACTTAGAATTTGCTATAAATGCTAATTATGTTCTCCAACCCGAGTCTGAATCGCCTACAGGAGAAGATGTAAGTGAGGTGTCAAAATGAAAGATTGGCCCTGGTATGGTCACTTCCTCCTGGCGGTGATTGTCTTTGCCCTTCTCTTCTTTGTCTATTTCAAACCACAAAACACTAAACTGACAGCTCTTAAACAAGAAAGGGAGAAAACTGAAGCAGAAGTAACGAACCTGAAACAAAAAAATCTGCAACTGAGTCGAATCGAGGAAGAATTAGTTGACTTGAGGAAAATTCTTAACGAGCTAGAGGCTATCATCCCAAAAAGGAAAGAAATCTGGGACATTCTAAAGAAAATGCAGCAGCTCGCGATTAATTCTCGTCTTAATATTGTAAAATTTCTTCCCAAAGGTGAAGTCGACATGGAATTTTACTATGAGTGGCCGATTTCGATAGAAATAACAGGAAACTATCACAATCTAGCGATGTTCTTCGACCGCTTGAGCAATTTTTCGCGCCTCTTTAATGTAGAGGATTTCTCGATTAAATCCCTTACAAAACAGACAGAGGCCTCCACCATATCTGCAGCCTATACAGCAAAAACATACATCTTTCGTGAGGAAACTCCTCCCGGAGAGAGGAGTAGATGAAAGAAAAAAAATGAGAAAAATATTACATCTCTTTATTTTATTCGGTCTTACTTGTCTGTTTATCCTACCCGTCTTATCTCAGGAAGAAAAAAAGGATTTAGCAAAAGAACTCAGCTCTGAGATGCCAAAAAGGACTTTCCCTGCCTACGAGCGTGCAGGGAGGAAAGATCCTTTCATGGATTTGCTTGCAGGCAGAGATACCAAGAGAAAAATTTCACCTACCGGAAAGCCTGAAATTTATATCGACGATATAACCCTTATAGGTATTGTTAAGGCCAGAGGAAAATTCACCGCTATAGTAACCGGTCCTCAGGAATTCCCGCTGTTCATCAAAGTTGGACAAAGATTCTCTGACGGCTTCGTTTTGTCAATTCAAGAGTCAAAAGTTACTTTCCGGAAAACAAAAGAAAGAGGCTTTCCTTTATTTGAGCCAAAAGATATTGTCAAAGAAATTCATCCAGAGGAGCGGTAAGATGAAATGGAAAAATTTATTCCAAATCCTTTCTGGATTTTGCCTTCTTGCCTTATTAAGCGGATATGTTCTTAGCAACGAAGCCTTGGTCACCATAAATGAAATTTCTGTCAAGCCTGAAAAGCTCAATACATTAATAATATTTAAAACGAGCGCGCCTCCAGCCATCTCTAAAACATACTATCTGGAGGATGCTCCTTCAACAATTGTGCTCGAGTTCGATAACGCTGAAACAGCAGAAGATCTTCAAATCAATCTGGGAGAATCTGCACTCGTTGAGGACATAAAGTTAGAAAGAATAGAGGATAACGATATCCATGTTCTAATCGAGATGAAGGAGCAAGTGCCGTACAGAATCTATGCTGATCAAGAACAAACAACTGTAGAGCTGAATAGAATCCAGAGAACTTTAAACGGATACATAATCGATTCGGCAACGGAAGAAGAACTCAAAAGATGGCCTAAAAAGCAATTACTCTTTAAAGAAGTTGGCATCTTTGAGCAAAAGGGCATTGTTAATGTCACGGCAAGACTGGACGAAAAAGCTATAACCCAGATATTTGCACTCGAAAATCCTCTGCGTTTGGTAATTGACTTCTTCCACACATTTTATCCTGATCCCACTTTCCGCTATCCATTAGGAAAGATGGATATCCAAAGAGTAAGAACGGGACAATTTGAAACGGCTCCCCCTTACACAATCGCTCGATTAGTCTTCGACCTGGATAAGCCCAAATTCTACGCTTTATACTCTGAGCAAGAGAATTTTATCTTCCAATTCTATGAAGACGAAGTAGCTCGAGTTGCTCCCGCCATGGTTCCTCCGATTCCAAGACCGGCACCTCCGGCTCCCTGGATCCCAGTTGAAGAGGTAGCGCCTCCTCCGGTGCCAATAGAGGTTCCCACAGTACCTGAACGAGTCCCAGAGGTTCCCGTAACTCCCATCAGGCCTAAAATCCTTGAAGCACCCGAAGTAAGATATACTGGAGAAATTATCAGCATGAAATTCAAGGATGCTGACCTGCGAGATGTTATTCTGTATCTGGGGCATTTTGCCGGCCTGAACGTCGTTTTCGATCCAGAGGTAAGAGGGACTGTCACCTGCGACTTGCAGGATGTTCCCTGGGATCAAGCTCTCGATATTATTCTCAGGTTAAACAAAATGGGAAAAACAATTGAGGGGAACGTTCTCCGAATTGCTCCTATCGCAGTTCTCACTCGAGAAGACGAAGAGCAGAGAAAGCTGGAAGAAAGCAAAGAATTAGCCGGTCCTATTCAAGTTAAAGTGTTTGACCTCTCCTACGCAAAAGCTGGAGATGTTGAAGGTCTTCTTAGGACCAAAATCTCCCAAAGAGGAGAAATCATTGTCGATGAGAGAACAAATACCTTGATCATTTCTGACGTCTTAGACAGAATCGATACGTTGGAAAAACTCATAGCTGTGTTTGATACGCCAACCCCACAAGTCTCTATCGAGGCTAGAATTGTGGAGGCCACTTCCACCTTTGTCCGCAACCTCGGTATCCAATGGGGATTTCGCGGTGTAATGGATCCTCTTCATGGCAACCAGACTTCTCTAAAATTCCCGAGCGACATAACAGTTGACGGGGCTCTGATCCCTCAAGGAATCACCACCAAAGGAATCGGAGGTCCTCTGGGCGGTTATGCTATTAACCTCCCTGCTCCTGCATTCAATACCGCACTCGGAATCACTTTTGGCAGCGTCTTGGATACCTTCAGGCTCGATATGGCTATATCTGCTCTTGAAATTTCGGGTCAAGGCCAAATCATCTCCAGTCCCACAGTAACCACTCAGAACAACCAGCAAGCAGAGATTATCCAGGGAAGGCAGATTCCTGTCCAGACTGTAGCTAACTTTACCACAACCACGAGATTCGTTAATGCAGCATTAGAGCTTAGAGCCACTCCTCAGATAACCGCTGAAGGAACAATTATTATGGATATTGAAATAATGAACAACGCTGCCGACTTTGCCAACCTGGTCAATGGTATTCCTCCGATAACTACTCAAAGAGCAACCACCACGGTCATGGTTATCGATGGGGGAACAACCGTTATTGGAGGAATTTACAGGACTGAAGATTCTTTTACTCGAGAAAAAGTTCCCCTGCTCCATAAGATTCCCATTCTGGGAGGCCTTTTCAAGAATTTCGCTCGCACAAGGCAAAACCGAGAGCTGATCATTTTTATCACTCCTCGAATAATAAAATAACAGGAAGTATAAAATGAAAAGAATAAAAAACTCCCTGAAAATTACAGCAATTCTTTGCGTTTTTTTCTTCCTCCTTTCTTGCGATAACACAGTGGGCGATAGCGAAAAGTCCGGAGTTGTTCTGACAGTCACGAGAATACTAGGGATGGATGCAGAAGGTAATGATGCAGATTATCTTATATCAGATGTCCAAACAGCAGGAGGCTATCTGACAAACCCGGTTGTGGCAACCCTAGAAGCGAAGCTTAAGAAACCAGCTCCCCTTTTGCCTGGAGAATCCTACAAAACCAGCGTAATGATTAACCGCTACACGGTCACTTACACTAGCCCAGAAGGAGATCCGGTCCCCCTTGGATTCGAAGGCAGTCTCTCAGCTGTTTGCGAAGTTGACGGTACTGTGGATCTCGATATTTTGGCAGTGAGAGCGGAAGCCAAGACTGTCCCTCCCTTGAGCAACCTAATCGGAACTTTTAACGTTATCTGGGCAGTTGCCGAGATCGTTTTTTTTGGTCATGACTTGGATGGCAACCCGATTCAAGCTACAGGCTATCTAACCATATACTTTGCCGACTGGGCTGACCCCTAAAAATATTCTTCCGCAAGAAAGGGGACAGGCTACTTTTTCTGAATAAAAAAAGTAGCCTGTCCCCTTTTTTTATCATTTCATTCGTAAACCCAAACTGACTTCCTCAATTTGATTGTCTTTAATGACTCTCTTAAAACCTTGTCCAATTCTTCCTTTCTGCGGGCCTTTAAGATGACCTGGACTCTGCTTATCCCTCTCACCTTTGAAACCGAAGCTAAAGCAGGACCCAAGATATCCACATCTCCTTCTAAGCTTTTTACCCTTGTCGAAAATTCCCTTGACTTCCTGGCCACGTTCCTCAAATTCTCGCCCTGGAATAAAATTTCAGCCATTCGGGAAAAAGGTGGATAATTCATAAGGCGGCGGAGTTTCAGCTCCTCTTTAAAAAACGAAAAATAATCTTCCAGGGCAACCTGGCGTATACTGAAATGATGAGGGAGAGCTGTCTGGATAATAACCTCCGCCTTATTACCGCTCTTAAGAAACCTCATCATCAGGCTTAATGTCTGAAAAGTTTTTTGACTGGCTCTGTAATCTGACAGGGTAAGAATAGTTTCTGGGAAGAGAATGGCTATCAAAGACGCCGGAGGTAATTCTACCTGATGAGCTAAGAGCTGCGTTCCAATCAGAATATCAATTTTCCCAGTCCAGAAGTTACGAAGGATTCTTTCCTGCTCTCTCTTGTCTAAATCTGTCGTAAAAAGCGCTATCCTGCCCTTAGGGAAAATTGTTTTCAATTCTTCTTCAACCGCCTCGATACCAGTGCCTCTTTCTCTGATCATCCTGCTTCCACAGTCAGGACAACGATTCATTATGACAACAGAATAATTGCAGTAGTGGCAAACCAATTTCCCTTCTTTCTTATGATAAGTCAAGGCAATATCGCAATGAATGCAACGGGAAATGTAATTGCATCTTGAACAGAAGAGATAAGAGGCATATCCTCGTCGGTTAAAGAAAACTAAAATTTGCTCTCCCTTCTTCATTCTTTCAGATATCTTTTCTTCAAGCTTAGAGGAAATCAATCCTCTTTCCAGCCTGTCATCAACAATTTCGACCTTCGCCTCTCTTGCCTCACTATCTAAACAATAAAGGTATTTTCCCTTTCTGGCCCTGTAAAATGCCTCAACAGAAGGAAGGGCTGAACCATAAACAAGCGCCGCTCCTTCGTGCTTTGCTCTCAACCAGGCGCCCTTCCGGGCATCATAGGAAGGGCTCTCCAGCTGATAGTATGAGTCATCCTCCTCTTCATCGACAATAATCAAGCCTAGATGATCAACAGGAGAAAGAAGAGCTGAACGGGGGCCAACAACCACATCCACCTCTCCCTCTTTTATTTTTCGCCACTCAAGCTCCCTCTTTCTATCTGATAATTGACTGTGAAGAAGAGCAACCTTTTCTCCCAGCTTTTTCTCAAACCTCTCTATTAGGGTTTGAGTCAGGGCGATTTCCGGAACCAAAAACAAAACTCTACATCCACTTGCCAGAATCTCTTTAATCAAACGAGAGTAAACAGCCTCTCTCTTCTCCGGGGGCCCGTAGAGGAAGAAAGGTGAAAAGACTTTTTTCTCCATTCTGCGAGTGATTTGATCTGCTACTTCCCGAGACTGCGCATCCAACGAAAAATCTATTTCAAGCTGAGTCTGGCTCATGGGAGCAGCTGAAAATATCTTTTTTCTCGCTTTCGCTATTTCCTTCTGGATAAGGATAAAACCTTTCTTTTCCAGTCGGGAAAGAAGATGGGAAAGATTTCTGACTCTAAATTTCCTTTTAAGGAAAAGAGCGCTGTAACTTCTTTTTTGGATAAACCTTAAGAGCTCCGTTTCTTCCCTAGAGAGATCCTCATCCCGGAGCGCAGCTCTTCCTCTTTCAGAGAGGGTGATCCTTTTTTTGCTTTTTAGTATAAATGATGGCGGGAGGGAAGCCTGAAGAAGCTCTCCCCAGGACGAGTAATAATATTCGCATAGCTTTCGGGTAAAAGAGAGGAAAGATATGGAAAAAATTGGCTCTTCATCCAATACTTCCGCAATTTCCTTGAGTTCAAATTCTGGAGAAACTCTTCTTTTCCTTAGCCTTACGATGAATCCTGTCAGCATCCTCTGACCGAGCGGCACAAGCACTCTTGAGCCGACCTTAGCCCTTTTCTCGCAGGATTCAGGAACGCTGTAGGAAAAAGACTGGTCTAAGGGAAGGGAAAGGATAACTTCTGCATACAAGGTCATTTCTTGCCCAGGAAGGCCATCACTTTCTGCATGTCTTCCCAGACCATTTTCTTGATTTCTTTATTGCCTTCGTTTCTTATAATATAAGAAGGATGAAAGGTCGGCATCACTTTTATATTATTAAACTCATAAAAATTTCCTCTTAAGGCTGTCATTCCCAGTTTGCTCTGGATAAAAAAGTCAGCGGCTACTTTCCCCAAGGTCACGATAACCTTGGGCTTTATCATTTCTAGCTGTTCCCTAAGATAATCCTGGCACACATCAATTTCCTGTTTGTGAGGAGTTCTGTTCTCAGGAGGTCTGCACTTGACAATATTCGTTATATAAACTTCTTCTCTTTTAAACTTCATGGCATGGATAATTCTGGTCAAAAGCTGCCCTGCCCTTCCCACAAAGGGACGCCCCTGAATGTCTTCATCGCGACCAGGCGCTTCGCCTACGAACATTAGCTCAGTTCCAAGGTTTCCCTCTCCAGGGACTGCATTCTTCCGCCCTTGAGAAAGCGGACATTTTTGACAGTTGAGGATCCTCTCTTTTAGGGAAAGATAAGGGGCGTCCTCGGAAGAAGATGACGATGAAACAAACTCAGCTCCAAGCTGGGAAAAATATTTTAATTTCTCTTCAAGGCGGTCGATGAGTTTTAGAGCTTTATCTTCCAAGGATATCCTCTACTTTATCCAAGATTAATTGGCTTATCTCAAGCTTACTCTTTTTTTCCGTATCAATCGTTTTGCCGTCAGGGAAAATGAGGGTTACTTGGTTAAAATCCGATTCAAAACCAATTCCTTCAGCTAAAACATTGTTGGCCACGATTAAATCAAGATTTTTCTTCTTCATTTTTTTGAGTGCGTTGTTGACAACATCCTCTGTCTCAGCAGCAAAGCCGACGATAATTTTTGTTCCTTTCTTCGAGCTTAATTTTTGCAAAACATCCTCTGTTAATACGATATCGATTTTCTTCTCTAATTTTTCTTTTTTTATTTTTTGAGAAGACGCCTCAGCAAACCTGAAATCTGAAACGGCCGCAGCCATGATGACGACATCAGCGTGACCGAAGTGAGCCACGACCTCCTTCTCCATTTCCTTAGCTGTCTGGACTTTTTTAAACTTTGCTTCTGGCGGGGGAAAAATATAAGTCGGCCCTGAAATAAGAATGACTTCCGCCCCGCGCCTGAGTGCTTCCTCAGCTAGCTCATAACCCATTTTTCCTGAAGAGCGGTTAGTAAGAAAGCGGACCGGGTCCAGGAATTCCCTTGTCGGTCCGGCTGTGACTAATACCGTTTTGCCCTTTAAGCTTTCGCTCTTCTTTATCAATCTCAGCCCTTCCTCAACAATCTTCTCAGGAGCTGCCAACCTTCCCCATCCTGTATCCTTACAAGCCAAATATCCTTTTTCTGGCTCAACAAACCTTACTCCGGTGGCTCTTAGTTTCTGGATATTCTCCTGGGTTTGCCGATGAAGAAACATGGCCTCATTCATCGAAGGAGCAATAAGAACGGGACACTGGGAAGCCGTATAGAAAGTCGATAAAAAATCATCAGCAACGCCGGAAGCGAATTTTCCGATCATGTTTGCTGTGGCCGGGGCAACAAGCAGGAGGGATGTCTCCTTCGCCAAATCCACATGTGGAATATCCTCCGAGTATTCTTCCTCAAAAGGGTCCACAATAGCCTTTTGTCCTGAGAGGGAACTAAAAAGAAGAGGAGAAATCAAACGGGAAGCATTTTTTGTCAGGATAACTTGAACCTGAAACTTCTCTTTTTGGAAGCTGCGGATTATTTCACAAGCTTTATACAGGCTAATAGAGGAACACACTCCCAATGTAATTTTAGCCATCTTAACCTCTTATTTGTCCTCAGAGAAACTCCGAAGAATGGGAACAATTTCTTTTTTCTTAATATCGAGGCGACATCTCGCGCTTAAAATAATAGCTTCCAGTTCCTTCGAAGCTTTTTTCATATCGTCATTAATAATGATATAATCAAAATGAGGATAGAACCTGATATCTTTTCTGGCAACCTCGAGCCTTTGCTTTATCGAATCTGGACTTTCCTGGCCTCTCTCTTCAAGCCTGGCTTTAAGCTCCTCAAATAAGGGAGGCAGGATAAAGATGAACACGCCTCTCTTTAACTTTTCCTTTATCTGCTCGGCACCTTGAACATCGATGTCCAGGAGAATATCTCCCTGGATTCCTTTTTTCTCTATCTCTCTCTTGGAGGTCCCATAATGATTTCCATGGATAACAGTCCACTCAGCAAATTTCTCCTCTTTAATCATCTGCTCAAACTCAGACTTTGAAACAAAATAATAATCCTTGCCTTCTTTCTCTGAATTTCTTTTCTTTCGGGTTGTATGAGAAACTGAAAACTGGACATCTTCCACATTTTCCATAACTTGCCTGACCAGAGTGGTCTTTCCGCATCCAGACGGGCCAGTAATAACAAAAAGCATAAAATCTCTCCTTTCCTATGCCTTTTTCTTTTCTATTCTATGTTCTGAACCTGCTGTCGTATACTTTCCACCTCTCCCTTTATAATCAAACTCCCTCTGACCAATTCGATATCGTGAGATTTAGAATTTATGGTGTTAGCCTCCCGGTAAATCTCTTGGGCGACAAAATCCAGCTTTTTACCCACGGGCTCCTCTCTCTCTGGAGAAAGAAGGCCAAGGGTATAGCCCAGATGAGATTTCAACCTTGCTATCTCTTCTGTCAAATCGTATCTCTGTGCAAAATAGGAAGCCTCCTCGGCAATTCTTTCATCTGAAAGAGGAGCTTCGTGCTTCAATTCTTTCAGTCGCTTCTTCAATCTTTCTCTTATGAAAATGGGCTGTCTTTTGGCTAGCTTTTCTATCCGGCTCACAGCCTGCTTTATATTCTGAAGGTGTTTTCGAATCTCTTTTCCTATTTCTCTTCCTTCTCTTCTCCTCATCCTTACGACTTCATCCAATGTTCTCTCAAAACTACTCTCCAGGAAGGCCACTTCTTCCCCGCTGAAATCCTTTCTCTTAAACTCTGCGACATTGGGCAGACTGAACATATTCTCCGCTGAAAAATTCACGCTTTTCCCCATCCGAGATGAAATCTTCTCCAGAGAAGAAAGAATTTTCTGGAGTAAGTCTTCATTGATTCGAAGTTCCCAGAACGAAGGGTCCAGGTAATTCAGCTCAAAGAAAACCTCAATCCGCCCTCTGTGTAGTTTCCTCTGAAAGACAGCTCTGAGCTTATTTTCTATCTCCCCAATTTGAGCCCCTCGATAATTCCAATCCAAGAAGCGATGGTTTAAGCTTCTTATGCTGATTTTTACCGAGAGAGTCTTTGAATCAAACTTCTTCTCTGCAAATCCCGTCATACTCTGGATCAAGGAACCACGTCCTCCTCTCCAATAAATTGCAAATCATGCAATTTCTTATAAATTCCGTCTTTCCTGCAGAGTTCCTCGTGTGTGCCAATTTCGGTAATCCTACCCTTGTCAAGCACAAAAATTTTGTCAACACTCCTTACAGTAGACAAACGGTGGGCTATAACAAGAGTTGTTCTGTTCTTCATAAGGTTGGCCATGGCAATCTGGATCAATCTCTCTGATTCAGAATCCAAGGCCGATGTGGCTTCATCAAGAATAAGAATAGGGGGATTCTTAAGCAACGCTCTTGCGATAGCCAACCTCTGTCTCTGCCCGCTGGAAAGCAAAGTTCCCTTTTCTCCTATGATAGTTTCGTACTCCTTGGGAAGCTTCATTATAAAATCGTGAGCTTTAGCGGCTTTAGCCGCTTCTATGATTCTATCCATAGAAATCTCTTCCAGGCCGTAGGCAATATTGCTTCTTACCATGTCGTTGAAGAGAATGAGCTCCTGGGTAACAAGACCGATTTGAGCGCGAAGAGAGGAAAGGCTTACTTCCTTGATATCAATACCATCTATTGTGATTTTTCCTGAAGTAGAATCATAAAAACGGGAAAGAAGATTGATGATGGTCGTCTTCCCCGCCCCGCTCAACCCAACAAGGGCCACGGTTTCAGTGGGCATGACTTCAAAACTGACGTCTTGAAGCACAGGCATCATCTCGTTGTAGCCAAAAGAAACCTTTTCGAACTTCACACTCCCTTTAACAGGAGGAAGAGGATAGGCCTTTGGATGCTCTACAATTTGAGGCTTGCTGCTTAGAATCTCCTGTATTCTTTCATGACAGGCTACTCCTTGCTGGATGGTGTTGTTGGCCCTGCTCAAGCGTTTTATGGGGGTGTAAGAATAAAAAATAGCAACGACAAAGGAAACAAAATCGCCAGGGCTTATGTGCCCTTGGACTATTCTCGTCGCGCCCAAGGCAAGAACGAAGGCACCCACGACACCGCCCAGAAACTCCATAAAGGGGGAGGACAAGCTTCCTGTCAACGCAAGTTTAAGGCTTGTTTTGAAATAGTTCATTGTCGCCTGAAAGAACTTCTTTATCTCAAACTTTTCCATGGTGAAAGCTTTGACGATCTTGTTACCGGTAATAGTCTCGTGGAGAAGATTGTAAATTTCAGCCATCTTTTCCTGACTTAGCAGGCCCTTTTTTTTGAGCTGCCGGCTGAAGAGTACCAGAGGGATAACGGCTACCGGAGCTATGACAAAAGACATCAGAGCCAAACGCCAATCAGTGATGAATATATAAACAAGAAGGGCAAGAAGAATAAAAATTTCCTGTATGAAATCTCCCATGCTTCCTGCAACCGCGACTTGGATTCTATCTACATCGTTTGTTAAACGGGACATCAAATCACCCGTGGATTTATAGTCAAAGAAATCCGAAGACTGGTAGATGATATTTCCAAAAAGGTCATCTCTCAATTTTTTGCCGACTTTATATCCGATAGACCTCATAAAAAAAGAGGATAGAAAAGTAAACAACCCTTTACCAAAGATAACAATCACCAGGAGCAAAGGAATAAGCCAGATGAACTGATTCTCGGCAGCCTGGAGCTTGCGGAAAACAAAATCTATGAGACCCGCTTTTCCTTCAGATGTTGGAGCAGTGCGCTGAAGGAACATTTTATCTATGATAGGCTGGACTAAATTGACAAACACGTACGTAAAAAAGGCAGCAAACGAGCTGAATATAAAGGCAAGAGCGAGCCTCTTTTTTTCTCCAAGGGTGAGTTTGAAAAGCTGGAATATTTCTTTCATTCTTTAAACCGGAGGCTCAGAGAAGATTTTCTCTGCAATCTCAAGCGCATTTAAAGCCGAACCTCGAGTTAAATTATCCACTACTGTCCAAATCCAAAAGCTGTTGGGAAACGACTCTTCTTTTTTTATCTGACCGATACAAATTTTCTCCTCCCCTGCCACCGAGATAGGGCTGGAAAGAGTTGGAGGGGAAAGCTTAAAAAAGGAATGTTTCCTAAAAAGACTTTTGATGCCCTGGATATCGGTTTTTCTCTTTAATTCTAAATAGCTCATAAGCGAATAGGTGTGGAACACAGGGGCTTGTATGATGGACAAAGAGAGGAGAAAACGACGGGGGTGAAGAACTCTTCTTATCTCTGATGTGATTTGCCTCTCAACAGAAGAAAAACCATTTTTATCAGCCTTCTCTGTATGGGAGAGAAAATTAAAGGCAATCTGCTCCTTGAACACTTTTTTTGAAAGAGAAGAGCTGCTCAGGAAAGCATAGCTCTGGTCAGCCAGTTCTTCGATGCCGGATTCCTCATAGGCTGAAACAGGCTGAAGGATGAAAGAAACGGCTTTTAAAAGACCATATTCCTTGAGGACAACATGAAAGAGATGAGAAAGGACAACAGTCACAGGATGAGGGTTGGCTATAAGACCGGGTCTTTTTTTCAAGGTAATCTCATCATTCACTCCGGCCACAATGACCGGGACTCTTTCTTCAGCGTTAAACGTTTCGCTCAAATCTATTGCCTGAAATTTTTGTTTATGAGCAAGAGCCCCAAATGCTTGATTCACTTTTTTGTCTGCCGCCAGAAAAACCAGATCACTGCTAGAGAGAGACTCTTTGTCGAGATGACGGACTACTTTGGGTTCTCCCCGAAACTGAGTCAGCTTACTGTATTCTTCTTCCACATCCGGGTCGAAGAAATCTATATCCTTAAGAGGAAACTTTTTCTGGCTCAAGACATTTTTTATCTCTTTCCCGCGCAGGGAATCAGATCCAATCAAGGCTACCCGAGGCTTTTTTGTCTCTCTCATTTTTTCAGCAACTGAATTATTTATGGGCTTTTCTGTATTCAGTCATCAGGTAGTACATCTTATCCTTAAGAAAAAGCTTCTTTTTCTTAAATTCTTTCTCTTGCATCTTTTCCGCTTCAGTCAGAAAATTCTTCTGCTTTAACTTTTCGAGTTTCTTTTCAAGCTGTTTGTGCTGTGTGTAGGCTTTCCTGAATGCTTCGTCTCTTTTTAAAAGAAGCTCTTTCAGCTCTTTCTCTTTCATTCAGTTTCCTCCGTTTAAAAGAATATCACAACGAATTTCCTAATTCAATTTCACAAGTTCCTTAAAAATTTTCTCCAATCGGTCGGCCAGAAAAGACCAGGTAAACGTCAGTATTCTTTCGTATCCGGCGCGGGCGATTCGAAGACGAAGCTCATCATCTTTAATGAGTTTTTTGATTTGACGCCTTAACAATAGAGGATGAGGGAAGGGAACGACTAATGCTGTTTGGTTGTGAAAGGCAAAATCTCGAGTTCCACTCCGCGTGCAGACAACCGGAATCTGACAAGCCATGGCTTCAGCTGTTGTATTCGACCATCCCGCCCTTCTCTCAGCACTCACAAAAATGTCTGCCTGTGAATAGAGCCAGGCCATTTTGCTTTGAGGTAGATTCAGGTGAAATTCATGATGGACACGGGATTTAATCATCGGGCGCGGGTCTCTTCTATCCTCGCCCACCAAACTGTCAAAAAGAACAAGTTTAAGGCGGGGAAATTCTTTGTTTAGCCCTTCGACAGCACGGATGACATGCTGAATACCCTTTCTTTTTCTGTAAATGCGTCCATAGCAGAGTACTCTGATCTCATTTCTTTCTATTTCCCCTTTTTTTGCTGGGTAAAAGAATTCGGGATTCACTCCGCCAGGGGCCCTGGAGCAGGAAATTTTGTACTTTTTCTCAAGATGACGGCATAGTCCTTCAGAATTTCCAAGAAAAAAATAATTCTTCTTTACTGTCTTTCTTTCCTCCTTATGTCCTTTAAGCAAAAAATAAAAGAATTTTGCTCTTGCATTTAATCTTTCAAAATAAGGTAAAACTGAATATTCACTGCAGAGCCCGATGTCGAAAGCTTCTTCGTCCAGAGATAAGAAAGATTTTGTTACGCCTTTAAACTCAAACCATTCGGGATTACTCCCATCAGGATGGAAAAGGACAAAATAATGTCCCCTGCTCGAGAGTTCGTTTCCGATTTCGAGATATCGCCTGACCCCTCCAAAAATATCCACATGGGGGAGCACCGCTGCAATTTTCATTTAAGTTTCTATGCTTCGCTCTTTATTTTAAAGATTTTTTTCATCTAATCCCCTCACTGCTCGAAATTTGGAAAGTATTCTAACAAAATATGGAGCCGAAAGAAAGCAAAATCCTTCATGACCAATCTTATGTGGGGATTTGATTTTTCTTGTGTAGGGGCTTGATTTATGTTGTGTAGGGGTTTGATTTATCAAACCCACCTTTTTATAGTGTAAATAATTATTTGTACGGATTTGATTTTTCTTGTGTAGGGGCTTGATTTATCAAGCCCACCTTTTTATATTTAGTAACTCGATGTATCAGATACCTGAAACAGGACAAAAGAAAAAAACTTAATAATTGACTTTACATTAGAGCAAAATTATACTTAAGAGCGATTAAAAAGATTGTCCGCTAATTAATGGCGAGGTAGCTCAGTCGGTAGAGCGAGAGACTGAAAATCTCTGCGTCGGCGGTTCGATTCCGTCCCTCGCCATACCTTTCTTTTTAGCTACAAGAAACTAGCTAAGGCTTAACAAATTACACATATAGGAAATTATATATATTCCAAAAGGTGTGCTTGATAAATCAAGCCCCTACATTAAAAAATCATATCCTTTTGTAGAAAAAAGGTGGGTTTGATAAATCAAACTTCTACAAGAAACTAAACCACAAAAAGGGGGGATGCAACAAGAGGCTACGAATGCGATTTAAGATATTTCCGCAGCTTCTGGCCAAACTCAGGCCTCTTCAAGGCAAGATCGATGCTGGCTTCCAAAAAGCCCAGTTTATCCCCGGCATCATAGCGCTTTCCCTCAAATAGATACCCGTAGACAGGCTTTGTCTTAAGAAGGATCTTTATGGCATCTGTTATCTGGATTTCGCCTCCTTTATCAGGATCGGTCTTTTTGATTGCCTCAAAGATTTCAGGGTGAAAAATATACCTTCCAAGAATACCAAGATCAGAAAAGGCTCTCTCCGGACCAGGTTTTTCAATCATGTCCTCAACCTGATACACCCTATCTGAAATCTTTTTAGGCTTGACGATACCATATTTTTTAGTCCCTTCCTCATCCACACGCCCGAGGACAATAATCGAAGATTTAAGTTCAGAGTAAGCATCCATCAGCTGCTTTGTGCAGGGCGTAGGGCAATCGAATATATCATCAGGGAGGAGGACCGCAAAAGGTTCCTGGCCGATATAGCTTTCCCCCATTAGAATGGCATGCCCCAAACCAAGGGCTTTTTTCTGGCGGATATAGAAGAATTCTGCAAGACTCGCAATTTCCCTGACCTGTTCCAGAAAATCGACCTTCCCTTTCTCTTCCAGAAACTGCTCTAACTCCGGGCTTCTGTCAAAATAATCTTCGATGGACGACTTTCCCCGGCTAATTACGATACCAATGCTTTCGATTCCTGACTGAACAGCTTCCTCGACGCCGTACTGGATAAGGGGTTTATCCACAACCGACAGCATCTCCTTTGGTTGAGATTTGGTGGCTGGTAGAAAACGAGTGCCAAAGCCTGCCGCTGGAATGAGAGCCTTCTTTATCTTCATTGCTTTTTTCAGAATTTATGCTTAAAGGAGAAGAATACATCAGTTGAAATCGGCATTCTTCCCCTTTTCATATTCTTCTCTTCCTTATATCTCCTCTGTTTACTAGTTTTAAAATTCTTTGTCAAACGGAATATTCATTGATTCCGTTGTGGCCGGATCAGGCAATGTTTCCTGTTTTTGACCTACAGCCTAAACAGCCTGTACCTCTTTTATCTGGGGAACCTTCTTTTTTATGAAGCGTGTAATGCCCTGGGTTAAAGTCATCTGCCTCATCGGGCAGCCCTCGCAGGCTCCTAAGAGCTTGACCTTGACTACACCTTCCTCTGTAACATCCACAAACTCCACATCGCCTCCGTCTGCCTTAAGATGGGGCCTGATTTCTTCTATCGCTTTCTTGACTTCTTCTTTCATGGATTTATCTCCTTATTTTTTTCGATCTTTATGAGAGACTAATATATTAGAAATTGGATTTTATCTCAAATCCATTTGCATTATTGTTTCCCAGACACATGAATTATTTCCGCAGGCGCGGCATGATTCGTCTTGCCTGATCCTTCTGTTTCTCCTTCGGCGCGACAGGCTAAGATTTTTTTTCGAATATAAGTTCCTTTTTTTCATTCACATCGATTTTGACTACATCTCTCTCTTTATATTCCCTCTCTAATATTTTCTGCGCCAGGGAGTTCTGGACGTCTCGCTGCATAGTCCTTTTAAGGGGACGTGCTCCGTAAACCGGATCATAACCTCTCTCGGCCAGGAATTTCCTAGCTTCTTCACTCACTTCAATCTCAATTTTTTTCTCCTGCAGCCTTTTTCTCAATTCATCAATCTGTAAATCGACAATCTTAAGGATGACTCCAGGGGAGAGAGCTTTAAATATGATAACCTCGTCCACCCGATTAAGAAACTCGGGTCTGAAATGACTCTCCAGAATCGCCTTCACTTCTTTTTCCATTTTATCAAAATCCTGGCTGAGTTCTTTGATCACGTGACTTCCCAGATTGGAGGTCATGATGATAATCGTGTTCTTAAAATCAATAGTTCTTCCCTTTCCGTCTGTTAGCCGGCCGTCATCCAAAATCTGAAGGAGAATATTAAAAACATCAGTATGAGCTTTTTCTATCTCGTCCAAGAGGATAATAGAGTATGGCCTCCGTTTTATGGCCTCTGTAAGCTGTCCCCCTTCCTCATAACCCACATAACCAGGAGGAGCTCCGATCAATCGAGAGACTGTGTGTTTCTCCATGTACTCTGACATGTCGAGCCTGACCATCGCCTTCTCATCGTCAAAGAGAAACTCTGCCAAGACTCGAGCCAGCTCGGTCTTACCGACTCCTGTCGGGCCCATAAAGATGAAAGAGCCCAAAGGACGAGTAGCATCCTGGATTCCGGCCCTTGCCCGCCTTATCGTATCCGAGACTGCACGGATCGCATGATCCTGGCCGATTACTCTTTTAGACAAATTAGACTCCATCTTTACCAGCTTCTCCACTTCTCCTTCCAGCATCTTCGTGACAGGGATTCCTGTCCATTTGGAGACAACCTGAGCCACGTCTTCCTCATCAACTTCTTCTTTGAGCATCTGTCCTTCCTTCTGAATCTCTGACAATTTTTTGGCTGTCTTTTTTATCTCGTTTTCTGTCTCAATTAGCTTCCCGTACCTTATTTCAGCCACCTTCTCCAAATCGCCTGCTCTTTCCGCATTCTGCTCCTCGATCTTGAGGGAATCCACCCGCTCTTTTAACCTGTTCAGAGCATCGATCAATTCCTTTTCTCTCTGCCAGCGAGCTTTGAGAGCGCTGCTCTGTTCTTTCAAATTGGCCAGATTTTCGGCCAGCTTGTCTAATTTCTCTTTAGCGCTCTTGTCTTTCTCTTTTTTCAAGGCCTGCTTTTCAATCTCAAGCTGGATAATCCTTCTTTCGAGCTCGTCTATCTCTTCAGGCATGCTGTCTATTTCAATCCTAATGCGAGAAGCGGCTTCATCGATCAGATCTATAGCTTTATCAGGAAGATAACGGTCAGCAATATACCGGTCAGAAAGAGTGGAAGCCGCGATAATAGCAGAATCTTTGATAGCTACTCCGTGGTGAACCTCGTACTTTTCCTTTAATCCCCTTAAAATGGATATCGTTTCCTCTATGGATGGCTCCCCCACATAAACCTGCTGAAATCTCCTCTCCAGAGCTGCATCTCGCTCTATGTGTTTTTTATACTCGCCAAGAGTCGTCGCTCCCACACAGTGAAGGTCTCCTCTCGCCAGGGGAGGTTTAAGCATGTTCGAGGCGTCTACAGCCCCTTCCGCAGCCCCTGCGCCGATGATTGTATGAAGCTCATCGATAAAAAGCACGATTTCTCCTTCTGCTTCTTTTATTTCCTTCAGGACAGCTTTCAATCTGTCCTCGAATTCCCCCCTGTATTTCGTTCCAGCAATCAATGACCCGATGTCCAGAGCTATAAGCCGTTTGTTCTTAAGCGACTGAGGCACGTCCCCGTTGGCAATCCGCTGGGCCAATCCCTCAACAATGGCAGTTTTTCCGACTCCAGCTTCACCGATCAACACAGGATTGTTCTTTGTTCTTCGAGAGAGAACCTGGATAACTCTCCTAATCTCATCCTCTCTGCCTATAACTGGATCTAGTTTTCCTTCTCTTGCCAGAGCAGTAATATCACGAGCATAGCGCTCGAGAACCTGATATTTTCCTTCGGGCTCGGGATCTGTTATTCTCTGAGTTCCTCTGAGGGACATAAGAGCTTTGAGAAGCACATCCTCACTCACTCCGTTTTCTCTCAATATTCGGCTTGACTCGCAGGAGCCTTCTTTCAGGATAGCGATGAGCAGGTGTTCGGTCGAAATATACTCATCTTTTAATTTATCCGCTTCTTTCTGGGCACTACTCATTACCTTCCTCAAGGAAGAGGAAAGGTATATTTCTCCTTCACTTTTAACTTTAGGAATTTTATCCAGAGCCGATTCAAGGCCTTCGAGAACTTTTGAGATATTTACCCCGATCTTGGCCAATATTGAAGTAACAATGTTCTCTTCCTGATTCAAAAAAGCCCAAAGGAGATGTTCGGGCTTAAGCTCCTGATGGCCCAATTCTTCAGCTCTTGACTGGGCAAGCTGGAAAGCTTCTTGAGACATCACCGTGAATTTATCCCGCATCATTTTTCTCTCCCCCTCTATTTAAATATTCAAATCTCTATATGTCAATGACCAATGAAGTTACCCTCTGAAAGCATTACACCAAAATTTTTTTTAATTTTTTCTATTTTTCCTCTTGACAATTTATTAAAAGTTGATATTTTTTCTTATAAGTACCGATGGAAGAAATTGAACTTTTAAGCTGGCTGACTCTAGATGCCATAAAAAAAGCAGCAACGATTACGGAAACAGTAGGCAACCTCCAAACAGGGCCCTGTAAATCTATCTTTTGCAGGATTGAAGATGATTATCTAGAGCTATACTACAGCGATACAGGCGCTAATTTTTTAAGACGATACGAAAACAAAGACGAATATGATAATGCTCTAGAGAAACGAAAAGCAGAAGAAGGAGAAACCCCCTTTGAAGAAGACGAAGGATACGAAGATGCTTTCGAAGATGAAGTGAAAGAAGAAATCAGCGAACTTGAGGACGATTCAGAAATCTATTAAGCCCTCCCTTTAATTCCATACGATTCAATCTGATAAAATCAATTTTTTCACAGCCTCACTGCCAGTTATAGAGTTATGATTTTTTTCATTGTTTTATTACGGAGAGTAAGTTTTTTCCGTTAGGCGATTTCTGAAGGTATCAGATTTTTCTGTAGAGGCCTAATTTATCCGTAGAGGATTGATTTATCCTATGTAGGTGTTTGATTTATCAAACACACATTTTAATCCTACATATAAATAGGTGGGTTTGATGAATCAAACACCTACATCTTATTTTTCATGCTTTTAATCTTTTCCTTTAGCTGGCTGAGAAAATTCAGGGCATCTAGAGGCTTAAGATCAGAAATATCGCACTTCTCTATTTCATCTTCAATATCCTTTAGCAGTTCCTGTTTTCTATCTTCTTTGAATAAAAGAAGCTGGGCCTTATCCCGTTTCTTCGAAGACCGGTAGGCGAGCCTCGGGAGTCCTAAATCATCGAGCTCCTGCTTCTCCAGATTAAACAGGATTTCCTTGGCTCTATCCACAACAGACCGGGGAATTCCGGCAAGCTTGGCCACGTGAATGCCATAACTCTGGTCTGAAGGACCGGAGACTATCTTCCTCAAGAAAATAATATCATCTTTCCACTCTTTTACAGAAACATGGTAATTTTTGATCCTGTTTAAAGTCAGGGCAAGCTCAGTCAATTCATGATAGTGGGTGGCAAACAAGGTTTTGGCCCGAATTTCTTCCTTTTCATGGAGGTATTCAGCCACCGCCCAGGCAATGCTCAGACCATCAAAAGTGCTCGTCCCCCTCCCAATCTCATCAAGCAGGATCAAGCTTTTCTCTGTAGCATTGTTTAAAATCCTCGCTGTCTCGAGCATCTCCACCATGAAAGTAGACTGACCGACGCTTAAGAAATCCATAGCTCCTATACGGGTAAAAATGCGGTCTACCGTACCTATCTCAGCTTCTTTGGCAGGCACAAACGAGCCCATCTGCGCCAAGATACAGATCAGGGCGACCTGTCTCAGGTAGGTGGATTTCCCTCCCATGTTTGGACCGGTGACGATCAGAATTTGATTCTCTGCTCTATCCAGATATGTATCATTAGGTATAAAGGGATCTTCTTGAGTGACTTCGATAACAGGATGCCGCCCTTCCACAATGGTTATCTTCTCTCCTTTGGTCACCTTGGGACGACGATAGTTACGTATGGAAGCTAACTCGGCCAGTGAAGAAAGGACATCAAGTCGAGACACATCAGAGGCAATCTTCTGGAGGCGCGTGGTTTCTTTGGAAATCTTTTCCCTAATCTTGAGGAAAAGGTTGTACTCTAAATCCGCTATCCGCTCCTCAGCTGTTAAGACTTTCTCTTCGTATTCTTTAAGTTCAGGGGTGCTAAACCTTTCAGAATTAACAAGAGTCTGTTTTCGAATATAATCAGCGGGAACCAGGGACAAGTTGGGCTTGGTGACTTCAATATAGTAGCCAAAGACCTTGTTAAAACGGATCTTAAGAGAGGAGATTCCTGTTTTTTCTCTTTCTTTCTTTTCAAGGGAAGTGATAAAGCTTTTTCCGGAACGGCTCAATTTTCTAAGCTCATCAAGTTCTGAATTGAAGCCATCTTTGATTATCCTTCCTTCAGTAAGCAAGAAAGCAGGCTCTTCCAGGATGGCCCTTTCAATCAAGTCCACAAGATCCTGAGCATCATCCCAAAACTTATGGATCTTCTTTATCGCCTTTGAGGAAAAAGGCTTAATAATCTTTTGAATTTGAGGAAGAGGCAAAAGTGATTTTTTCAATGAAACCAAATCTCTAGCATGAGCAACCGCCAAGGAAATTTTTCCTTTGAGGCGCTCTAAATCGAATATCCCTTTCAAGCTCTCCCTTAATTCTTTGCGCTCTATAGTGCGGCTGAGAAACTCCGAGACAGCTTCCAGCCTTTTTTCTATATCCGCACAGCTCAGGAGGGGCTGAAGGAGCCAGTTGCGGATAAGTCTGGAGCCCATAGAAGTCACCGTGAAGTCGATAATATCAAGCAGGGAATCCTTCCTTCCTCCGTCCCTCAAGTTCCTCACGAGTTCCAAGTTTTTTATGGCCGTAGCATCAAGGATCATCTGTGTGCCTGATTGTACGTAAGAGATTTTATAGACAAGGGAGAGGGAATCCCTTCTTACTTTCTTAAGATAATACAGAAGAGCACCGGCCGCTGAGACTGCCATGTCCTTGTCGGCAAGGTCAAAACCCGCCAAAGATTTGACCCTGAAATGATCCTCCAAAAAATTTTTAGCCTGAGAATAATCAAAAGTCCAATCTTCCAGAGGGCTTTTCAGGATAGAAATCATGTTGTTCCTGGAGAGAATCTCGATAACATGCTTTTCCTCTCCCTCTGGGAAAACAATTTCAGTTGGCGAAACCTTGAAGAGCTCATCAGGCAGCACCCTCTTGTCCTCAGAATCGCTTTGAGCGGCTCTCATCTGGCCAGAAGCCAAATCAATAAGAGCCAATCCCCAACCCTTATCTTTTAGAAACAAACTGGCAATATAATTGCTTTCTTTAGCGCCCTCAGGCTCCAATTCAACAGCAGTTCCCGGAGTTAAAACTTTAATCACATCTCTCTTCACCACTCCCCTTGCCAGCTTTGCATCCTCTACTTGTTCGCAGATTGCTACTTTAAAGCCTTGCCTGAGAAGCTTGCCTAAATATGAATCAGCCGCATGATAAGGGACTCCACACATCGGGACTTTCTGGCGTGAAGTTAAGGCAATTTCCAGTACCGGAGATGCAATCTTTGCGTCCTCATAAAACATCTCGTAGAAATCACCCAAACGAAAAAATAAAAGAGCATCCTGATAATCCTTTTTGATCCGCAAATACTGTTCCATCATCGGTGTGGAGGAATTCTTCTTGGCCATATCCCTTAGACACAAATATACTCAGACATATCCGATTTTTCAAGAAAAAAGGGGACAGGGTAAGCATCTCCATTTCCGTTATTAGAAAATGTTTTGGGAAATCGATATCATTCTAAAAATCAAAATGCGGGTTATATGAAATCCTGACATTGACTATAAATCATTGCACATATTTTAAAAGGTGGGCTTGATGAATCAAGCCCCTACAATCCTATCTGCAAATCACTAAGTGTGGATCTTATGAATCAAGCCCCTACATTAACTGCAAATCATCGATTATATTTTTAAAGGCGGGTTTGATAAATCATAACCCAAGATAAGAATCAATCGTGGGCTTGATGAATCAAATCCCTACAATTTGACAATGCGGACAGGCTATAGTATATCTGCTTGAAAATGAATGTACCCAATCTCCTCACCATGCTGAGAATACTCGCCATCCCGCTTTTAGTAGTCGTGCTCCTGACTCAATTTGAGGGGAAAGAACTGGTGGCTGTGATAATTTTCCTTTTGGCCGCGCTAACTGACACTCTTGACGGGCTCTTGGCAAGAAAGAGAAAACAGGTAACGATCTTGGGACAGATTTTAGATCCAATAGCAGATAAGCTGCTGATCGCCTCAGCCTTCATCTGCCTTGTAGAATTGGGCGCTGTCTCAGCCTGGATGGTTGTCATAATCTTAGGAAGGGAAATAGCTGTCACAGGATTTAGGGCAATTGCCTCCTCCAAAGGAATCCACATCGCTTCTTCGAGGCTTGGCAAATTCAAAATGATTTCAGAAGCAGTTACAATATGCTTATTGATACTAGGAGAGGAATACCTGGGGCGCTTCAACTTTATTTCTCAAATCGGCCTCTGGGTGGTTATAGCCATTGCCACTATTTCTGCCGCAGAATACTATATAAGATTTGGTCCCCGTGTAATGTCAAAGCACTCTTGAAATAGCCTCCATTACTTTTTCCAGGGTTACTGGATCTTCTACGTTAAAAATTGTAGGAGGAGATGCTCTTTTTCTGCTTATTCTCTTGGCCAGCCCTGATAAGACTTTTCCTGAACCCAATTCCACAAACGGATCAGCCTTTTCCTCAAGCAACATTTCCATTGATTTATACCAGAGCACAGGCCGCGTAACCTGCCTTTTCAAGGCGTCTCTTGCTTGGTCTCCCTTATGAATCACTTCCGCATCCACGTTTGTAATTATCGGAAACTTCAGATCCTTAAACTCCGCATGATCCAAATCGTAAGAGAGCTTCTCTTCAGCGCTCTTCATAAGCTTGCAATGAAAAGGAGCACTCACCGGTAACATGACTGAGCCGGGAGGATTAATTACAGCTAAAGCCTTATGAACAGCTTTTTTATGTCCGGATATTACAATCTGTTCCTGGCTGTTCCAGTTCGCAATCTCCACGACTCCCTTTTTTATCTTTGCCAAAGCCTTTTCAACATCTTCAAAACCACAGCCAAGTACGGCGGCCATGGCTCCCTCTCCTTCAGGCACAGCCTCCTGCATATAAATTCCTCTTTTATGAACGAGGAGAAGTGCATCCTCAAATTTCAAAGAACCAGCTGCCACAAGGGCCGAATATTCCCCCAGACTATGCCCGGCTGCTATCCAAGCTTCCTTTCCCAAAAGGACATAAGCAACGAAGCTTACGATGAGAAGAGCAGGCTGTGTGTTCTGGGTCAGTTTCAGCTCTTCCTCCGGCCCCTCAAAACAAAGCTTCGATATTTTGAAGCCGAGAGTTTCATCTGCCCTCAAAAAAATCTCCTGAGCCTGGGATGAAAAATCGTAAAAATCCTTTCCCATGCCTACTCCTTGAGAACCCTGCCCAGGAAACAAAAAGGCCACACGATTCATCATAACTCCTTACTAATCGATGATTTATTTTGCGATATTATATAACATCATTATATATATTTTAAAAGGTGGGTTTGATGAATCAAATCCCTGCATTAACTATAAATCATTGATTATATTTTTAAGGTGGGCTTGATGAATCAAGCCCCTACAATCCTATCTGCAAATCGCTAAGTGCGGATCTTATGAATCAAGCCCCTACATCAGAATCAATCGTGGGTTTGATGAATCAAACCCCTACATAAATTGCAAATCATTATATATACATATATATATCTTTAAGGTGGTTTTGATGAATCAAGCCCCTACAATAATTTCTGTATATCCGCCTTTTTCCGTAGGTTTTTTATCCAATCTTTAATTTGAGTTTTAATTTCTTCCTGGATGATACGGGATTCAATCTCGTCGAGAACCTCCACCATCGGTTGAGCCTCCAATCCCTTCTCTCTTTGAGAAGGGACATAGTTCTGTTGGTAATAGTCCTCGATTTCCTTTAAACTTACGATATTTCGCTGGCCAAATTTTCGAGAGATGATTTTTTGATAGACTATTTTCTCGAGGATATAACCTCTTAAATCCTGCCAATCCAGGCCAAACTCTTCAAGCCTTATGCGGGCCTGATCATTACCCAATTTCTCAATTATTCTTGCCTGGAAAGAGTCCAACTCCTCGTTTTCTGCAAAGATTTCTTTGCCTGCCAAAGCAATAACCAGTTTTTGATCAATCAGCCATTCCAGTATCAATGGACGAAGATCTCCAGACTTTTCTTTGAAATCTTCCTCGTAGAGGCCAAATGCCTCCACAATCCTTAAATCAGTTAATGTTATGACCTGCTCGTTGACCACGCCCACTATGCGGTCTATCGTTTCTGAAAAACAGTAAACTGCAAAAAGTAAAAAAATAAACTTAATCAATTGAAAGAAAAAAGTCCGGAGGAAAATAATCAACCTTCTCCTTCTAAGCATATTTTTAGAAGACATTTCCGATCGTTATAAAAACTAAGGGCTTTGTTTCTCCGTTCTTTGCATCCAAATTCCAGCCTACTTCCAACCGTACGGGACCCAAAGGAGTACGATACCGAATTCCGACCCCCACAGCATCCTCAAGAGCAGCAACGCTGAAATGCTTCGTATCCTCGAAAACATTTCCCTTATCGTAAAAAATAGCTCCTGATAGATCTTTAATCGCGGAAATCAGTGGAAATGTCAGTTCAAAGTTTAACAAAAAAAGAGCTTCTCCTCCGACAGGCTTTAGCGAAACAGGGTCTTTTGGACCCAGCTCGTCGAACCTCGCTCCACGGAAAGAGTTGCTGCCTCCTCCAAAAAACCTCTCGTGAATAGGAATGGGCTTTCTGCCTCCTCCCAGGCCAAGCCGGGTTGTGGTGCTGAAAGTAACACCGGAAAAAACAGGGATAAACTGCTTATACTTGATGAAGCTTTTCAAATAATTTGAATCAGACTTGAGAAAAGGAAAAGCCCTTTCCACGACAAAACTTAAAAAAGACCCTCTCTCTGTATTAAAAGGTTCATCCCTTCTATCCCAGATGAAGCTACCGGAGACAGAAGTTGCAGAAAAAGGACGATGCTGGCGGTCAACTTCTGATTCTTCGATCTGCAGAGTAACAAAATTTGTCCTGGCCCACCTCATAGTCATCAGGAACAAGAGATTCTTTGAAATGGACTTGATGGCCGTCAGACTCACGCCTTGGCGGTCGAAGGTAAAGCTCTCCCGCTCTTCTCTCTCCAGCCAAGCGTTCATATATGTCTGAATCGGGAGTCCAAAAAAGTAAGGCTGATCCCAGGAAAAAACCCCTCTTCTTTCTTTTAAACTGAATTGCCCAACGAGGCTGAGCTGAGCTGCTGAACCTAAAACATTACTCTTGATAAACTCAACTGTTCCTCTAAGCCTGACCGGATTATTCCAGAGAGCAAAAGTCTGGCGCTCGCTCCTGGTCTCCAATCCTACACCGAGCCCGGCATAATTTCTCTTGCCTTCCCTGACTCTGACGATCAAGTTTTCCTTCTCCGTAGAGATAGGAATTTCATCCATTTTCACTTCTGTGAAAATACCCAGCTTTTCAAGCCTTCTTTTCGACTCTCGTATTCTTTCGTAGAGAGCATATTCTCCCTCTTTTACTCTAAGCTCTCTGATAATAGTGCGCCTTTTCGTAACAACATTTCCCGTAGTCAAAATTCTCTCAATCTTGACTTTTTTCCCTTCTTTAAGACTGAAAAAAACAGAGAAAAGATTCTCTCTGATTTGTTCAACCCTGGCCCGAATTTCAGTTCCTCTAACGCCCTGGTTCAGGTAAAAGTTAACAAGTCTCTCCATGTCTTTCTGGAGTTTGGGCTGGTAGAAAAAACCCCCTTCAAAACTGCCTATTTGCTTAAGAAGGATCTCCTTGTTAAACAGGTTTGTTCCTTCAAAAGATATCTTTTCAATTTTCTCCTGGCTCCCCTCCTCAATAAAAAAATAGGCTCTCACCTCTTTTCCCTGCGGAAAAAAATTCAAACTTACTCTTGCATCAGGAAATCCTCTGGTCTTATACAGAAATTCTATCTCTGCGGGCAATTCAAACAGTTTTTCCCCATCTATCCAGCTCGAAAAAGGAGCATTTGCATTTGAGGCAAGCTCTCTTTTTAGCTGTTCAGGAGTAAAATATTCCTGACCTTCAAATGAAATATCCTTAATCTTGAATTTCTCGCCCGGGCTGACTTTATAAATAACGCGCATCTCATTATCCACTTTTTCAATGGACGATTTGACAGAACAAAAAAGGTAACCTTTTTTCCTCAGGTAACCTATAATTTTTGCCTCTCCTTCGGCCAGCCCCCACTCTTCAAATATTCTTGGCTCCCAGATTGGTTCCAGAAGTCTCAAAGGAACTTGAGCTCCTTCTACAACAATCTCTATTTTCTCATGTGGGATAATTCTTAAAGTAAGGTAAGCACCCTGCTTCCCTTCATCAAATCTTGCTTCTTCGATATCAATCTCTGTCCTCTGATAGCCCTTCGAGCTATAAAATTCTTTAAGCCTCGTAAGATCCTCATCGATAACTGAGGGGACGTAAACATCTCCTTCCTTAATTTTCATCTGTTTCTTCAATTCAGCTTCAGGGATAATCTTTTCTCCTGAAAAAGCGATTTTCTTGATAATGTAGGTTTTGGCAGAGTTAATCTCAAAAATCACATTAAGCGTGGGACTTTTGAAATCTCTCTCTGCAACCGCCTCAATCTCAGGTTGAAAATAGCCTTTCTTGGTCAGAGCTTCCTTTAATTCTCCAACAGCCTTGCTCACCTTCTCATCGGAGAAAAAACTTCCCTCGGATAAAGAGAGCAAGCTTTCCTTTAGGTCCTTACGAGAGACCTTTTGTCTTCCCCTAAAAATAATCTTTCTAATAAAATACCGCCTGGTCAGAAGAAAAGTAAGCTGGATTTCCTGCTCTCCCTCCTTCAAAACCTGAACATCAGAGAAAAGCCCGGTCCTGTAAATCTGTTTAATGCTGCTGCTGATCTTTTTTAAAGAGAACTCCTCGCCTTCTTTAACAGGAATCAATTCTGCTATATCTTCACCGTCAGGCTGGCCGTCAATCCAGATAGATACTTTGGCTATGAGAGGAGAGGGCTTTTGAGACAGGGAAAAAGATTCCTTGGGTACGAAAAGAATAAAGAAAAACAGGAGAAAAAATGGCGCTAGTTTTCTTTCTCCTAAGCTAGAATCTCTTATGAATTTTAACATCAATACTAATCCGACCTTCTTCATTACGGATTCCGACAATAGAGAGATCATCCGTCAGTTCCCATTCCAACCGCGCAATTTCCTCCCTTTGGGTTCTAAGATTGGCAGAATAAAGAATAAAAAAGTTTCTCGATATTTTTTTCCCTACAGTCAAGCGAGCTGCCATCTCAGGCGAGGAACCCATGATAAAAGGATCGATCCTGAAGCGGTCAATGACGAAAAGGCCTTCAGCGCGCCTCTTTGCTTCTTCTGAAAGCTGAAAAGACACAAGAGAGTAAGTGGTTAGCAGTGTGCTCGTATCATAAGAATAGGTGCGCTTGAAAGACTCTCCTAAGGCAAGAAGAGCCAGGACATCTTCTGGCGGTAGTGGGGGCGAAGAGCTCAATTCTGGAGTGAGACGGTCTACAGGGCCATCAAGAGAAAAAGTCACTCTATAGTCTTTAACGTACGTTTCTCCCTTAAAGCTTAAATAAGGCTCAATGGCCGCAGGGTTGATAAAACTCAAGCGTCCACTTAGTATTCTAAATTTTCTATCCTGAAAATAGACATTCCCATCCAAGGCTTCGATATCGCCAAGTACGACTGGTGTTATCACGCTACCTGTTAAAGTCAAATCAAACCTGCCTCTAGCTGTGCCCAAAGAGTTCTCCATCCACGCATTATCTTCTGCTCTCAGTCTGATGTTCAGAGTAAGGTTATCAAAAAAGCCTGGCTCTTCTCGAGGCTCATAATAAGGGCTTGAATAAAAAGCAAATTCCTCATCAATTTCACGCCTCCAGAACAGCTTGCGGGCTAACAAATCTCCTTCCAAAACAAAGCGATTAGAATCCTTTATGAGATTCAAAGAGCCATCTGTTAGGGCTCTGGTCCTCTCCAACGGAGAAAGAAGCAAATTTTTTCCCTCTATTTTGAGGTCGATATTCTCAATCTTCCCGTTTCCAAATTCCAACTCACCATATCCCTGAACATCACCTCCGCCTAATTTGGCCTGGAGGGAACGAAAAGAAACCCTGTTGTTTTCAACAAACATGAGCCCAGAATAATCTCTCAAAGCATGAGCAAACCGCACCAGCGGAAAAATCGATCCTTGAAAATCAATAGCTCCTTTAATCTGAGGAAACCCTTTTCCGCCTCTGACTTCGCCCAGATAATTAACGCGCCCTTTGGCCCCTTTCCATGGAAGGAGGAGATCGAGATTGGTGAAGCTTCCTCTTATATCTACAGAAAACATTTCAACATCAACAGGGATGGGGAGAGCGAGTGAAATACTAAACTCGTTTTCACCGGGAAAAAAATTTCCGTTTAACTCCAAACCAAGCCTTCCTTCCGAGTAGCCAAGCTTCGCCTGCCCTCTTGCTTCTGTTTTCTGAAGATGGATATGGTGCAAATCTTTTATTTCAAAATTGCCCACGGCCAAGTCCTGACCGAGCGCTCCTTTTCCCTTGAGGCTAAATCCCAAGTTCCCCTTGACGTCAGCATAAAGGGAAGAAAGGTCAATTTCCTCTCCACTGATATCGACATCAAAATCTTCGGCTCTAAGGTCTACCCAGGCGTTTCCTTTTACAACGCCCCCGTGTAAATGAAACTGAATTTCGGAGAAAGAAAGAGCATCGCCCTGCCATTTGAGTTTGCCGCTAATATCTTTCAGGTTCTTGTCGTTGAAGTTCAGCGATGAACTGGAAAAGGTACCTTTAAGCTGAATATCCTCATTTTTCATTTTGACTTCAAAATTTCCTGAAGCTTCTCCCTGGAGAGGAAAATCAAAGTCAAAACCCGGGAAAATTCTTTCAACGAGACCCCGGTCAAGTCGTATGTCGACTTTCACCCCCTCTGGGTTTGAGAAGAGGCTAATCCTCCCTTTCATTAAAGGATCATCTATCCTGAACCTTCCAAGAAACTCATCCCTTATTAGCTCAACTTCTCCTTCGACCGAATCTACATCGAATCTATCATAGCCTCCGGGAGTAAAGGCGAAATCTGCTTTTATCTGAGGGAGATCATAATCGCCAAAGATATGAATACTGCTCCTGCCTTTCCCTCTTATCTCGGGAAAGTCGAAATTTCGTGAAAGTATCACAGAAGTAAACTGGCGAGCCTGCTTTACATCCTTGATCTCGCCTTGAATGGTTATGTCCAGCTCCTTCCCAACTTCTGCTTTTCCTTCAACGTCAACCTGGCCAAAACTAGAGGAAAGATCTTGAGAAGAGAAGGTAAACTCATCCCTCCCGTCCCAGTTGAATATGACCCGGCCGTCAAAAGGAAACCGATCTAAATCGGCTTCGAAATCTTGTTCCCTGAATTCTGCCTCCGCTTGAACTTTCCCGTCTTCAATCGAGAAACTTCCCCATGCAGGAGACTTCACAGGCCAGGGCAGGGAAAAATAATTCATTATAGGATCCAGATAAACTCCTTGAGCTTCTCCCGCAATTCTATCTTCTGCCAGATAAATTCTTATATATTCAGGCGGCATCGATTTCTTCTGGATACTAAACTCTACAGTTTTAGCGGCCTTTTCGCTGAAATCGATTTTTCCGCTAACCTTTCCAAGGAAGACTTTGTTCAAGACAAGGTTCTCGCTCGAAAAATTCCCTTTAAAAGCAATCCCTTCGCTGCTTCTGGTAAGAATTCCTCCCCCTTCAGCCTCTCCTTCCCAATCAAAAGGAAGGTGAAGAAAATCGACAACGAATGAAGCTTTTGATTTCAAAGAAGTTTCCAGACGCAAATCAGGATTTAAGGGATTGAGCAAGCTCCCTTCGGCTTTGAAGATAAAATCAGAACCATCGATTTCAATTCTTTTTATGATGATTTCTCTTTCGTGGCTTTTGACAGAAAGACTCACTTTCCCTTCTACCATAGGCCGGGTGGGACCCAGTGATAAGATATTCTTCTCTGCTTCTGCCTGAACAGAAAACTCTTCTTTTTTCTGGGAAAAACGGGCATTTATATTCTTAGACTGAAAACTCACTTTTTTTCCCTGAAAATAGAACTCCCCTTCCTTTATTGATCCTGCTTCTACCGAAAATGGAAGAGAAAAGCTGAATTCCCTCTTTTCCTTCTCTGTTTTGGGAGAGGTGCCACTTAGTCTTAAGATCGGGCGTTCGATAGAAACATTAAAGGGTCTTTCCCTTGTTAACAACGATCTGTAAGAGATTCTCACTGCAATTTTTTTTGCAGAAAAAACGGGCGAGGGAGTGCGTGCTCTCACATCCTCTAATATGAGAACGGGAGGGAAAACAGACACGTGAAGGTGAGAGTATTCAAAGCTTGATTGTACTTTTTTCGTTATCCGGTTAAGAAGAATATTTTTTATAACCACCCCTGATCCTGCCAAAAAGAGGACTATAACGAAGAGAATGATGAGCAATCTAAGCTTTTTATATGCCTTCATGATTATTTTCTAATTTCTCAGCTAAAATGAGACCTGATGGTATTTATTTGCCAAAAATATAAATTTAGGGGCAGTTTTATATTATAACACGGTTAGGCCTTGGATATATAGCTCGTTGCACGCGTTGACTTTAACTTTTTGCTTTGTTATAGAGGAGAATAAATGAAGCAAGACACACAAGATGAAAGGCCTGAGATAGCCAGCTTAAAGATCGAGCTGAGATATAAAAATATTTACCTCCTCCTTTTATTCCTGTTATCCACAGTTTGTCTATTCGCAAACCTGTGGATTGGTGATCTGGGTTTAGATTCTGCTGTTTATGCCACGGTCTCCAGAGCAATCTTAAGAAGCAATGATTGGGTTGTTCTCCATTATGAACATTGTAAAGAATATGTTGATTTCTGGCAGCACCCTCCCCTTTTTTTCTGGATGACAGCCCTAAGTTTTAAGCTATTCGGCATAAGCGAATTTACAGCAAGGTTCGTCTCCGCCTCTCTCGGAGTTCTTACTATTCTACTTGTCTATTTAATCGGCTACAGGGCAAGCAATTCTTATAAAATAGGTTTTCTATCCGGTCTTGTACTTTTAACAACGCAGCCGTTTCTTGATATAAGCAGGAAATGCCAGCTGGATGTTCCCTTCGCTTTTTTTATAACACTGTCAATATTATTCTTTATTCTGGCCATCCAGAAAAGTGAAAAATATTACATTCTGTTAGGCATATCCGCAGGTCTGGCGATCTTAACCAAGGGCCTTCCAGCAGTATCAATCATAGGCATAGTTTTCTTGTTCTTTATCTTAAAAAAAGATTTCAAGTTTTTTATGAGCGCTAAGCCCTTCATTTTCCTGTTTTTTATAGCTTTAACCCTTTGTATCTGGTTAATACCCTTAATCTCTGCAGGTGAGGTTAAGAATTTCCTGAATACTTATTTTATTGGCCAGATCTGGGGTAAATTTGTTGGAGCTGGTAGTGCCAATGGCATTAATCTTTTAGGGAAAATCTACGGTTTCTTTTGGTATATATTTACTTTGGCAAAATTATACTGGCCCTGGCTTCCTTTCTTGATTCTCTCTTTTTATTTCGGGTTTAAAAAGCTAAAAAACAGAAAGATATTGTGGATTTTTATTCTATGGATTCTTATCATGCTTTTTGGTTTTAGTCTGGCTGAAACCAAATACTACAGATATCTGGTTCCCCTCTATCCTGCATTCGCCGTTTTCATCGGGGTCGTGCTCGGAGAGATGGTTTCTGAAAAATTATTCAGACGCATCGTTTATTTTTCGTTAATTCTTTTATTAATTCTGCTTTTTGCGACATCTATTTTTCCCTTATATTTTGGGAAAATAAACGCGCCTGATAAAACAGAATTGAAGAAAATCACTCCTTATATAAAATCGCTTACAGAAAACAAAGAGCATATTTCCGTTTACAGGATGAGTTATTGGGGAACAGTAGCCGATTTCGCCTTTTATGTCGACAGACCTATAAATAAATACGATAACGAAGCCTCATTTACATTATCCTTGGTCGAAGGCAGCCGTTATGGCTATATAAGAAAGGAAGAATACAACAATTTATCAGAAGAGTTTAAGAAGAACTACTTGCCTGTCGTAGAAACAGAGAACTTCTTTTTAATTACAAATATTCAAAATTACGAAACTCTAATAAAAAAGATAATTCCAATTTTCATTTATTAGAAGCATCTATAATTTTGTGGGGGCCTAAAAATCTTACTCTTTCATAAAAATGATTATCCAGAAGATTGACATTAGAATTCTGATGTTATAGCCCAGCAAAAAGCGATTCTCGTTGAAGAGGAGTAAAATGATTATTAAAAGAAAAAAGCAAATTATTTCGGCTTTAATAGTCACAAGTGTTTTTCTCTTTCAAAGTTGTCTAACAATTTCTTCTGGCTTTCGAACTTCTCAAAAAATACCTGTCACAAGCAATCCTTCAGGCGCAAGGATTATAGTTGATGGAAAAGAGGTGGGCAATGCGCCATTGGAATTAAAGTTAGAAAAGAGAAAGAACCATACTATTCGGATAGAAAAACAAGGATATAATCCTCTTGAAATTAAGATAACTCGAAAAATCCAGGGATTACTCCCATCTATCTTCATAAATTTCCTGACCGGAGGGGGATTTATACCCATTATTCCTGCATTTTTTTAACAGCAGAGATATTTCCGAATATAAGTTTTGGAGCTGCAGTATCGAGGGCATGGATTGTATCCGGTGCTCTGGGCGTATTAGCGGACGCGTCATCAGGTGCAATTTATTCTTTATCCCGTTATCATCTTATTGTGACACTGAAAAAAATAGAAAGAATACATCAACCCAATTTTATCCTATTAGATGGGGAGCAATTTCAGAATATTAAATGGATTAGGATTAAATGTGCTGATTCTAATGCAGAAGATGAAATTGTTAACTTAGATTAGAGCATCATGCTATTCGATAGAAAAGAGGAGGGAGCCGGCTTCCACGGAATCACCGGCCGCGGGATTTATTTTTGTTATTATCCCTGGTTGAGGAGACTTGATCTCATTCTGCATCTTCATGGCCTCCAGAACTAATACAGCCTGGCCTTCTTTTACCTGTTCCCCTTCTTCGACAAAAACCTTCACAATTCGCCCAGGCATGGACGTCTTGATATCTCTCTTCTTGGGTTTTATTCCTTTCCTTCCTAAAATCTGCGAAACAGACTTCTTCTCTATCTTAAAAAATCGCCCGTTCACATAAACAGAATGAGATAAAGAATTTGAATTGACTATTACGTTGTGAATCTTACCATCTATATTCAGAAGAATCTCATCAGAGCTTAAGAACTCGACTGAGACATGATATTTTTTCTCTCCGAGAGAGACCAGAACATCATTCTTTGCTTTTTCTTCTAAGTTTAGCTTGAATTCTTTATCATCAAGCCAAAGTGAAAAATTCATTTTAAAGCCTGTCGGAAAAGTTTTGCAATCTCCCCTGGAATTTCCATTTACTCTCTTTTCTTTTTGGTACAGGGGCAGGGCCTGATTTTCTCTCCGCAAAAGTTTTTATCCCTGCTGCTATCAAAGCCACTACCTCCTCTTCTGGCTCTCCTCCGTCTTTTTCCTTCTCAAGATTGGCGATGAAATGGGTATTGTAATCGCCCGCAAAGAATTTCGGGTGAAGAAGAATCCGCCTGAAAAAAGGAATCGTCGTTTTTATACCATAAACCTGGTATTCGGATAAAGCTCTGAGCATCCGATGAATGGCTTCAGCCCTTGTGCTTCCCCAGGTAACCAGCTTGGAAAGCAGGGGATCGTACTCAAGAGGCACCTCGTATCCTTCGTAGACTCCGTTATCATCCCGAACGCCCAAACCTCCCGCAGGGGTACGGAGATGAATTATTTTCCCAGGAGAAGGCATAAAATCATTATCCGGGTCCTCGGCATATATTCTGCATTCCAGAGAGAATCCTTTGGGTTTTATATCCTCCTGACTGATGCTTAACGGAAAACCGGCTGCTATTTCAATCTGGCTCTTGGCAAGATCAATTCCCGTTACCATTTCTGTGATCGGATGTTCTACTTGAAGCCTGGTATTCATTTCTAAAAAATAAAACTTTTTCTTTTTATCCACCACAAATTCCACAGTTCCCGCATTCCTGTAATTTACCGCAGCCGCAGCCTTCACCGCAATCCTTCCCATTTCTTCCCTTATTTCCTGGTCAATGAAAGGAGATGGTGTCTCCTCCAAGACCTTTTGGTATCGTCTTTGAATAGAACACTCCCTTTCTCCCAGATAAACAAAATTTCCAAAATTGTCAGCCAGGATTTGAATCTCGATATGATGAGGCTCGTCGAGATATTTCTCGATGTAGATGGAAGGGTCAGCAAAACTTTCTTGCGCTTCAGACTGGGCTAATCTGAAACATGAGAGCAGGTCGTTCCTTTTCCTCACCAACCTCAATCCTTTGCCTCCGCCGCCGGCTGTTGCTTTGAGAAGGATAGGGAAACCTACTTTTTCAGCTTTTTCCTTTAAATCCTTCTCATCTTTTAAGGGCTCAAGAGTGCCCGGGATAACTGGCACCCCGGCTTTGGTCATCCTCGTCCGGGAAGTTGTTTTATTCCCCATGATCTCCATGGGCTCAGAGGGAGGTCCGATAAAAACAATCCCTTCTTCCTCGCATCTTGCCACTAAGCCGGGATTTTCAGCCAGGAATCCATAGCCGGGATGGAGAGCTTCAACTTTGCCCTTTTTTGCGACTTCAATTATTTTTTCGATATTGAGATAACTCTGGGAAGGTACTGATTCACCAATAAAGTAGGCTTCCTCAGCCAGCCTTACATGAAGCGCCTTCCGGTCCGCCTCTGAATATACAGTCACAGGAACAATGCCCAACTCCCGACAAGCGCGGATTATCCTGACAGCAATCTCGCCTCTATTAGCAATTAGTACTTTCTTGAACATTTTAGCCATTTTTTTATTCTCTCGGTTCTCGCCTTTATGCTTTCTATATTAAAGGGTGGGCTTGATAAATCAAGCCCCTACAAACCTCGATCAAACCGCTACCAATTTAAATCAAATACGTACAGCAATTTTTCTCTTTTTTCAATCTTCGGTTTATTTCAATTTATCAAAGGTGGGTTTGATGAATCAAACCCCTACATTTTTATATGGGCTTGATAAATCAAGCCCCTACAAACCTCTGTTCAAGCCCCTACAAACCTCTATCAAGCCCCTATGCCTATTATAATGGAATATTTCCGTGCTTTTTAGGAGGATTTGTATCCCTCTTGTTTTCTAAAAGCTCCAGGGCAGCGATGAGCTTTGACCTCGTTAGTTTCGGCTCGATAATTTCATCAAGATAGCCCTTCTCACAGGCAATGTAAGGATTAGCAAACTTCTGCCTGAACTCTTCCACTTTTAACTCTCTCTGCTTAGCCGAGTCTTTGATTTTATCCAGCTCGTGCTTGTAAACGATATTGACAGCCCCTTCGGGACCCATGACAGCTATCTCGGCGGTAGGATAAGCATAATTTATATCTGCTCTAATATGCTTGGAAGCCATAACGCAATAGGCTCCGCCGTAAGCCTTGCGGGTTATGACCGTTATCTTTGGCACTGTCGCTTCGGCAAAAGCATAGAGAAGCTTTGCTCCATGACGGATTATCCCCCCGTGCTCCTGGGCAACACCGGGCAAGAATCCAGGTACATCCTCAAAGGTAATGAGGGGAATGTTGAAGGCGTCACAAAAGCGAACAAATCGAGCTCCCTTATCTGAGGCATTTATATCCAGAGCGCCAGCCAGATGATCTGGCTGATTAGCGACGATTGCTACCGACTTTCCTCCAAGGCGGCCGTAGCCAATCACTATGTTTTTGGCATAATGGGCTTGGACCTCGAAGAAATACTTGTCATCCAGAACCTCGCTTATGATCTTCCTGATATCATAGGGCTGATTGGGATCATCAGGAACCAAAAAATTAAGCTCCTCGGTTGTCCTGTCTGAAGGATCAGATGTTTCCTTCAAGGGAGGGTCTTCCATGTTGTTATCCGGAATAAAAGATATAATCTCTCGAATCAAGGCCAGGGTATGATTCTCGTCATCAGCCGCAAAATGAGCAACACCGCTTATTGCGTTATGGGCGTCTGCCCCTCCTAATTCTTCCATGGTAACATCTTCTTGGGTGACTGCCTTAATCACATCCGGCCCTGTAATAAACATATTGCTGATATCTCTTGTCATGATGATAAAATCGGTCATGGCTGGTGAATAGACTGCGCCTCCCGCACAGGGTCCCACGATAGCCGAGATCTGGGGAATAACTCCGGAGGCGAGAACATTCCTCAAAAAGATATCAGCATATCCTGCTAAGCTTGCCACGCCTTCCTGAATGCGAGCGCCACCAGAATCATTGAGGCCGATGATAGGAACGCCTCCTTTGAGAGCCAGGTCCATAATTTTCACGATTTTTGCTGCATTTGCTCCACTCAAAGAGCCTCCGAACACGGTGAAATCCTGAGCAAAAATAAACACCCTGCGCCCATCAATCGTGCCATAACCTGTTACAACACCATCACCGTAAATTCTCTTTTTTTCCATCCCGAAATCACGACTTTGATGCACCACAAGCTTGTCCATTTCCTGGAAGGACCCTTCATCCAGGAGGAGATTCACTCTCTCCAAAGCAGTAAGCTTTCCAGCCTTGTGCTGTTTTTCTATTCTCTGCTTCCCTCCTCCCAATTCAGCTGATTTTGTTTTTTCTCTCAGCTCTTCTAATTTTTTTTCTATAGTCATTTTATTCTCTCTCGATTGGTTATTTATTTTTTTAACGTTTGACTTTACCCCAATCTTTTAAGAATTTTTCCATCCCTATATCGGTCAAGGGATGCTTCACCATTTTTTCCAAGACAGCGAAGGGAACGGTGGCAATGTCTGCTCCCATTAAGGCAGCCTCCACAACGTGAAGGGGATGCCTGATGCTGGCCACGATCACTTCTGTCTCAAATCCATAATTATTAAATATGGTCACTATTTCATCCACTAAGTCCATCCCCTGGTGAGAAATATCATCAAGGCGGCCAACAAAAGGGCTTACGTATCTTGCTCCTGCCTTGGCTGCCAGAAGAGCCTGGTTTGGAGAAAATATTAAGGTTGTATTGACCTTGATCCCTTCCCTGGATAACACCTTAATCGCCTTAAGGCCCTCGACACAGATCGGTATCTTAACGACCGCATTTTCGGCTAGTTTGGCCAGGCTTCTTGCTTCCTTGATGATGTCTTCATGTTTTGTCGAAACACTTTCAACGCTAACAGGGCCCGGCACAATTTTGCAAATTTTCTTGATTAAGTCTTCAAACTTTAGATTCTCTTTGGAAACCAGAGTAGGGTTGGTCGTGGCACCGTCTAATATCCCCCAACTCGCTGCTTCCTTAATCTGGTCCAAATTAGCCGTATCCAAAAAAATTTTCATTTAGACCTCCCGCTAATCAAATTGAGATGAGCATAAGAGAAAGAAAGTGGTTTATTCTGAGTAGTCTGTTTATCTCTTCTTTTACATCTCATTTGCCTACTATTATATAACTAGTGAGAAAAGTTTAACTAGAAAAAAGCGAAAAAGCAACTTGCCTATCATGCACTTTCTATAATTGTGGGTTTGATAAATCAAACCCCTACATTAACCATTGAATATGTTTTATAAGGTGGGTTTGATAAATCAAACCCCTACAAAAAAGGTGGGCTTGATGAATCAAGCCCCTACAATTAAAAAGTTCCTAAATAAATAAAGCCGCTACAATAAAAAAAGT
>JABAOH010148857.1_pt1 | contig 67913 bp, 59 predicted proteins | sample 7062181 | NCBI WGS metagenome assembly JABAOH01 (sample SAMN14538630, study PRJNA623070) | marine sediment metagenome | biome: marine biome [ENVO:00000428]; feature: marine pelagic biome [ENVO:01000023]; material: deep marine sediment [ENVO:00002113]; isolation source: pool of 5 deep marine... | reverse complement strand
AGGATCGGAGCGAACGTCTCTTCCTGCACGATCGGCGCGTCCCTGTCGATCTCGATGATCGTCGGCTCCACGAAATGCCCGGCAAGGCCGGTCTCGACCCGGTTGCCGCCGGCCAAGACCTTGCCACCCTGCTCCTTGGCGATCTCGACTGCGGCCAGCATCGTGTCGACCGCTTTGGCGTTGACGAGAGGGCCCATGAGCGTCTGCGGCGCCAGCGGATCTCCGATTCGGATTTGGCCGTACGCGTCGACGAGGCGCTTCTGAACGTCACCCTTTATGCCCGACTCGACAATGAGCCGGCGGATCGAGGTGCAGCGCTGCCCGGCCGTGCCCACGGCGCCGAATAGCACGGCCCGGGTGACCATCTCGATATCGGCGTCGTCGAGGACGATCACGGCGTTGTTGCCGCCCAGTTCCAGCAACGAGCGACCCAGGCGCTTGGCCACCGCCGTCCCCACCTTCTCGCCCATGTTGCACGAGCCGGTCGCCGAGATGAGGGGGATCCGCCGGTCGTTGATCAGCCGGTCGCCGACGGTGCTACCGCGGCCGACGAGCAGGTTGAACACGCCCTCGAACCCTGTCCCCTCCATGACCGTGTGACAGATCTGGGTCACGGCGACTGCGGTCAACGGGGTCTGTGAAGAAGGCTTCCACACATTGGTGTCGCCGCAAACCGCGGCGATGAAGGCGTTCCACGACCACACCGCAACCGGGAAGTTGAACGCGGAAATGACCCCCACGGGACCGAGCGGATGCCACTGCTCATACATGCGGTGGCGGGGTCGCTCCGACGTCATGGTGAGCCCGTAGAGCTGGCGAGAGAGACCGACGGCGAAGTCGGCGATGTCGATCATCTCCTGGACCTCGCCCTCCCCCTCGGCCTGGATCTTGCCCATCTCCAGCGAGACGAGGGCCCCCAAAGGCTCCTTCTTCTCACGCAAGGCGTTCCCGATGAGGCGCACATACTCGCCTCGTTTGGGCGCCGGCAGCATCCGCCACTCGACGAAGGTCTCCTGAGCCGAGGAGATGATCTCTTCGTAGTCGTCCTCGGAGGCCTGTTTGACCGTGCCGATCGTGTCGGTGCTGGTGGGGTCCTCAACCTCTATCGAGTCGCCGGAGGTGTCGAGCCAGCCGCCGGCGAAACCGCCGCTGCTGGCGTCGTCCAGATCGAGGGCGGCGAAGATCTCATCCCTTGTCATGGTGTCTCCTCTCAGCGTGCAGCCGTGACTTCTATCTCAACGCGAAAGCCGACGGGCACCGCCGCGACTTGGACCGTGGACCGCGCCGGCGGGGAGCCGGTGAAGAACCTCCCGTACGCCTCGTTGACAACGGCAAAATCCTCGATGTCGACGAGGAAGATCGAGGTCTTGACGATGTCTTCGTAGCCGAGGCCCGCATCGGCGAGGATGGCGCCGATGTTCTTCATCACCTGCTCGGCCTCCGCCGCAACCGTGTCGTCCACTCGGTCTCCGGTGGCGGGGTCGAAGGCCACCTGGCCCGACAGGAAGACAAACCCGTTGGCCTCGGTGGCGATCGAATAGGGCCCCACCGGCGCAGGACCGCTCGTGATCGAAGGCACGGATTTGGGCATTCGTTTCTCCTCGTGGGCGAACGAACTGAGGGTAACGGTGCCGTGAGAGGTGCGACGCTGGCAAGGGGAAGCGACTAGCGATGAGCGACTAGACAACCACTAATCGCTAGTAGCTAATCGCTAACGAGACGCGCCGTCGCGACAAGCGAAGGGTCGTTCGAGCCGCGCTACCGAACTAGCTGAAGGAGTTCCCACACCCGCAGGAGCGGGTCACATTGGGGTTGTTGATGTGGAAGCCGGCGCCCTGGAGGTCGTCGCGATAGTCGATCTCGGAGCCGTTGACCTTCACCATGCTGTCGGCGTCCACGACCAGCCTCACACCCTCGAAGGTGTTGACGATGTCGCTGTCGTCGACCTTGGAGTCGAGTTCCAGCTGATAACTGAAACCGGAGCAGCCTCCGGGACGCACTCCGAGCCGCAGGGCGAGGTCGTCCTCTTCTTCACGGGCGATGAGCTCGGCGACCTTGGCGGCGGCGGCGTCGGTCAGTGTCACCTTCGGCTGCGCCGACCGGGGCGTGATCGAAATCGCCTGCATGATGCTCCTCGTCCGTGGTGCGGAGATGCGATTGTAGACCCCCGCCCTGGCCTAATCGAGCCCCCTCTTTTGGTACGACACCGCGGTCGTTACGGTGACTGTATGGCCGATCGAACTACCTCCGCGGACGTCACGGAGGTCCTGCGTGGCGTGGTGGATCCCGAGCTGGGCTCGGACATCGTCGAGCTCGGAATGGTCCGAGGCGTGACGGTCGCCGACGGCGTCGCCTCGGTCGGGCTGGCGCTCACCATCGCCGCTTGTCCAATGCGTGATCAGATCGAAAGCGATGTGGTGCGCAAGGTGACGGCCCTTCCCGGCATCGAGCGCACCGAGGTCACTGTCACGGCGATGACCGAACGGCAGCGATCCGAGCTCATGTCGGTGGCCCGGCGCACCGCCCGAGAGAAGGCCGCTCCCACGATGGTCAACCCGCTGACCAGGGTCGTGGCCATCGGCTCGGGCAAGGGAGGCGTGGGCAAGTCGTCGGTCTCGGTGAATCTGGCGGTGGCGCTGCGTCGAGCCGGATTCTCCGTCGGCCTGCTCGATGCCGACATCTGGGGCTTCTCGATTCCCCGCATGCTCGGCGTCGACACCCGGCTCGAGGCCGACGAGGACCGCAAGATCCGGCCGGCGGACGCTGCCGGGATCCATCTGGTATCCACGGGGCTGCTGCTCGACGACGAAGAGACCGCCCTCATGTGGCGAGGCCTGATGCTGTCCAAGGCCGTCGAGCAGTTCCTCCACGACGTGGCCTGGCCGGTCGATCTCGACTATCTGCTCGTCGATATGCCTCCTGGCACTGGTGACGTGCAGATGGCTCTCGCCCGTCTCCTCCCCCAAGCCGAGATGGTCGTCGTAACCACGCCGCAGAAAGCCGCGCAGAAGGTGGCGGCTCGTGTCGCCGATATGGCTCGACGTTCCTATCTGCCGGTGATAGGTGTCATCGAAAACATGTCCGGGTTCACCGCGGAGGACGGCCGACGCTACGAGCTGTTCGGCTCAGGCGGCGGCACCGAGCTGGCGAACGGCCTCGGCGTCCCTCTTATCGGACAGATCCCGCTCGACCCTCTGGTGGTCGGCGGTGGTGACGAAGGGGTGCCTGTCGTGGCGGTCGAGCCCACGTCGCCGTCCGCCGCGGCCTTCATCTCCGCGGCCGCCCGGTTGGTGGAACTGGTTCCCCCCGCAGAAGACGAAACCTGTACGGCGCGCATCGCCGTCTTGATGGATCAACTCGCCGAACAGGCTCCGGCTGCCGGCTAGTCGTCGCGCCCGATGATGTCGCCCTCGTCCTTGTCGGCGCCGGGCGACGCTCCCCACGAGGTGTCGGTCACGTCGGCGACGTCTGTCGTGTCGCCGATCGCGCCACCACCGCCGAAACCGCCGGTGTCTGCCGGAGGCGTGGTGGGCATTGAACCCGTGTCTACGGGCGTCGAATCGGCCGTCGCAGACGATCCGCCGAACCAGCCCTTGATGGTCTGCCAGAGACCCATGAGTCTTCCTCCCCCCTGGGAGGTGGAATCCCCCAGGTGTGCATCAGAGGGTAACGACCAAGCCTTTAGTCCTCAGTCATTAGCTGAGACTCTTTCTAACGACTAACGACTAACGACTAACGACTACCCCTACCTGCAGAGCTTCACCATCAGCTGATAGGGGTTGGTGAGCGGTCCGCCCCCGGGCTGATAACCGAGGTGGAGGTGGGGAACCGCCGCGTTGCCCGAGTTGCCGACGAAACCGACCAGCTGGCCTACACCGACGCGGATTCCGTCGACGATCCCCGGGGCGTACCCGTTCATGTGGGCGTAGTAGTAGACGTCGCCGCTGTCGCCCCTCAGGTAGAGGCCGTTACCGCCCGCCCAGTGCCAGTTCGGACTCCAGATGCGGCCGTTCTCGATGGCGACGAGGGGTGTGCCGATTGCGGCCACCATGTCGACCCCGGTGTGGGTGCGGCCGCCGGACCGGGGAGCGCCCCATGTGTCGGCGAAGGTGTGGGCGCCGGCCACAGGACAGGTGCGGCCGCTCGGATCCACATTGGCGCTGCTGGCATAGCCGGAGGCGGCAGCAGCGGCCGCCGCGGCCGCGGCCGCGGCGGCACGGCGACGGCGCTCGGCCTCGGCACGGCGCGCCGCCTCCTCCTTCTGCCACTGCGAATACAAGGCTTGATACTGGTCGTTGGCCGCGTCGAGCTGATCGAGGATCGCGCCGGCGCGCGCATCGAGGTCGGCGGCGAGGTCCTCCTGCTCGGCGACCAACTTCTCGATGCGGCTCTGCAAATCCGCTCTGTCGGTCTGCAAGAAGAGCAGCTCGTTGACTGCATCCACGTCGAGGTCTACAACCGCATCCAAATAGGCGGTCTTGGTTCCCAGTCGGGTTATCGCCTCGGGGCTCACCGCCGCCTGGAACTCACCCGCTCCGGCGCTGACGTACATGGACCTCGCCTGGTCGCGAGCGGCGAAAGCTGTCAGGGCGATCTGGCGGTCGCGACTGGCGATGTCCTCCTGGATGGCCGCAATCTGGATTTCGTAAGCGAGCTGCTGATCCAGAGCCTTCTCGAGCTCCACCAACTCGTCTTCCAGCTCACGGTTGATCTCGCTTATTTCGGCGCGAGCGGCTTCCAATTCGGCGCGCGTCACGTCGGCAAATGCGGGTGCGGTGACGCTCATGATGAGCAGACAGATCGTGGTGATCGTGAGGCGTCTCAATGGCGGTCCAGCAAATCGCTCCGGGCGGAAGACTAACGGGAGTGCCGTTTTGCGGGTTTAGCCCTTCAGCGGCAGAGGTCGTCGACGATCGGATACGGGTTCGCATACACCCAGTTGGCCTTCGGCTGCCAACCCAGGTGGAGGTGAGGAGTCGAAGCGTTCCCAGACGAACCGACATAGGCGATCGTCTGTCCGACGCTGACCGGCGTGCCTGCCCTGATCCCCGCGGCGGTCTCCTGGTTGTGGGCGTAGTACCACATACCGCCGGACACCCCTTTGAGGTAGACGCCCAGGCCACCTGCTGAGTGCCAGCTGACCTGGTAGATGAAACCGTCCTCAATGGCTACCAGCGGCGTCCAGCGCGCCGCCATCATGTCGACCCCCTTGTGTGTCCTGTTCCCAGAACGGGGCTCCCCCCACGAGTCGCGGAAAGCGACCGCTCCGTCCACCGGGCAGACCATTGCCGGCGGTGGTGGAGCTGCGGTGGTGGTCGTTGTCGGCGCAGTCGTCGTCGTGGTGACGGCCGTGGTGGTTGTCGTCTCGCTTGGGATGGTCGTCGTCGTCTCCCCGGGAAGCGTCGTGGTCGTCTCTCCGGGAAGCGTCGTGGTCGTGGGCGGCGGCAGAGAGCTGGTCGTCGTTGTGGGGGGCGGAGGCACCGTCGTCGACGTGGTCGGTGGGCGGGTGGTCGTCGTTGTTGGAGGACGCGTTGTCGTCACACGAGGAATGGTTGTGGTGGTCGTCGTGGTGGTCGTGGAAGTGGCGAGGAACAATTCCCGCAGCAGGCGTTCTTCCTCCTGCACTTCGTACTCCGCGCGCAATTGCTGGTAGCCGCTGTTGGCCGCCTCCAACTCGGCGTAGATCTCGTCCAGGAGGGTGTCTATCTGGGTCCGCAACTCCTCTTGGTCGTCGATCGCATCATCCACGAGTCGCTTCTGCTGCTCGAAGTCGCGTCGCGCTGCCTCGAGGCTGTTCATGATCTCGATATCCGTCTGCGAAACACTCTCCAGGTAGGCAAAGCGGGCCGGGTAGTGGCCCATGTCCTCGTCGGACACGAGGGTGCTCACCCCCGAATCGGCTCCTGCGGCCATGTACATGTCGGCAGCCCTATCCCGAGCGGCGCGTCGCGCCATGACCAGGGCCCTTTCCCGCGACGCCAGAAGAACCACCAGGTTGTCCAGCCGGTCCCGCAGCTGAGCTTCCTCTACGACGGCGGCGTCGTAGGCGGCGACTTGGTCTTCCAGCCGAGAGGCGACCTCTCGCAGCGCATCGCGAGCGTCATCGACGTCGGCAGGTGTGATCTCGGCAAAGGCGGGAAGTGCAGAAGCGATCAATCCGACCAAGAGCGCGGCGGCGACGACGAGACGCTTCATGCGAGCGCCACCGGTGAGTCCCACCGAGGATCCTCGTCGGTGACCACCCGCTCCTCGACGCGCAATTTCCTCAAGTGAGCGCCGACCGACATCGCCGCAACGGGGTGCAGCGCCGGGTCCACATCGTCGTAGACGACGGAGACGATGTCGCCCACGGTCTCGGCGCCGCGGGCAACCGCCGCCAGGATCTGCTCTTCGCGCTCCAAACGATGCGCTATGTACTCGGAGATGAGTGCATCGGGATCGTCGACAACCGGGCCGTGGCCCGGGTAGAGGGCCTCCAGCCCGATGCCATGCAACCGGCGAAGCGATGAAAGATATTGGGCCATGTCCTCAACCACCACTGTCGAGCCACCCATAATGTGGTCGCCCGTGAACAATGTGTCACCGATCCGGTAGCACACCGAGTCCGGAGTGTGTCCCGGGGTCGCCAGGCACTCGGCCTCGGTGGACCCGAATCCGATGCGTTCTCCATCGGCAACCAGGCGATCCGGGCTGAAATCGGGGGCCGGCGAGAATCCGAGGGCGGGAACGTCCAGCGCGTCAGCGAGGCCGTTGGCCGCGGGAGCGTGATCGGGATGCCCGTGGGTGACGAGAACCGCGACGGTGTCCAACCCGAGCAGAGCCGACCTGATCCCTCCGATATGAGAGTCAATGATCGGGCCCGGGTCGATGACCACCGCCTCCGAGTCCGAGGAGACGACCCAGGTGTTGGTTCCGGGCCCGGTGAGCAGGCTGGGATTGGGAGCCCGGACGAGCGAGACGGTCACGATTCCGCCTCGCCGGAGCCGCCGTCCCCGGGCATCAGGAACCGGATCGAACCGTCCTCCTCACGAATCACACGCGGTTCCACTCGCTCTACAGGCATCGTCGAGGCGCGTTCTAGCAGGGCCGCTGCGGTGGGCAAGGCGGAGAAGGTCTCGAGGTGGACCCGGGTGGGAAACTCGAGTAGCCAGTCGTCCTCCTCGGCGGCGCGAAGAGCCTCTTCAGGCCGAACCCAGATGGCATCGAATACTTCGCGGTTGTCGGCCACAGCCTCTCCGCTCGCCGCGGCGACGTAGAAGCGCGTGTCGAAACGGCGTGGCGGCCCAAGGGGAGTCACCCAGTTGCTCACGTATTCGAGGGCATCGGCATCGAGCCGTCCCCCCGAGGCGATTGCCTCCACGTACACGTCGCTCCCTTCGGCGCCGGAGGCGACGGATGCCGACCCCACAACGATGCCGGCCTCCTCCACGAGCTCCCGCAGCGCCGCGGCGCGCCACGGGAATTCTTCCTCGGCTCCATGCCACGAAACCGCGTCGCGAGCGAGGTCGGAGTCGTCGATCGCATCGAGGGCACCGCCGGGGAACACGTGGGCACCACCCATGAAGGTCGCTCCTCGATCACGCCGAACCATCAGCACCTCGACGCCGCCCTTCGCATCGCGGGCGAGGATCACGGTGGCGGCGGGGCGCACGGCTACGTCTGCAGCGGAGGAATCGGCCACGGATTCGAATATAGGCCCCCCGGTAGGCTGTTGACATGGTCTCTCGTCCCCCGTCGGTGGACGCTCTCGCCACGTCTCTTGACGATGGGTCGCTCCCTCGATCCCTCCTCGTCGAGGTTGCCAGACATGCCATCGAGACGACTCGTGGCGACGACGGCGATGCGCAGGAAGCGGCGCGCGCCCAGATCTCCCTACTCGCCCGGCTGCGTCCGCAACGCGTGATAAACGCCACAGGGGTCCTCCTCCACACGAATCTGGGACGGGCCCCGATCGCCCCTCCGGCAGCAGAAGCCGCCCGACACAGTGCACAGCACGCCTCTCCTATCGAATTCGATCTGACCGCCGGCGTCCGCGGCGGGCGCGGCGCCTACGTCCACGCTCTGCTCGAGTCCCTCACCGGTGCCGAAGCAGCCCTGGCGGTCAACAACACGGCCGGGGCACTCTTGCTGGCGCTGGCAGCGCTGGCCGGTACCGGATCGGCCGTGGTGTCGCGCGGCGAGCTCATCGAGATCGGGGGCTCCTTCCGTTTGCCAGACCTGATGGGAGCCTCCGGGGCCCGACTGATCGAAGTCGGCACCACGAACCGGACCAGGCTCGAGGATTACCGCAAAGCGATCGACGAGTCGACCCGCGCCATCCTCAAGGTGCACCCGTCCAACTATCGGATCGAGGGTTTCACCGACGCCGTTGCCTACTCGGAACTGGCCGCTCTCGCCGCAGACGCAGGCATCCCCCTGATCGCCGACATCGGCAGCGGCCTTCTCGACGCCCGAGTCCCCTGGATGGAGGGGCCCCCGCCGGAGTGGCTGGCCGAGGAGCCTGCGGCGCGTCAGGTAGTGAGCGACGGTGCCGCCGTCGTGCTCTTCTCGGGGGACAAGCTGCTCGGAGGGCCGCAAGCGGGCATCGCCGTAGGAAGCGCCGACGCCGTGGCCGAGATGCGATCCCACCCCATCGCCCGCGCGGTGCGCATCGGGGGCCCCGCTCTGGACGCCCTGGCGGTGACACTCGAGATGTACGCTTCGGGCAGAGGTGGCGAGATCCCCTTCTGGTACATGGCCACCATCGAATCCGAGACACTGGCCAGCCGCTCGGAACGAATCATCGCAACGGCTGCGATAGAAGCCTCGGTGGTGGAGGACCGATCCCTGCCCGGAGCGGGCACCGTGCCGGGCAAGGGCATTCCGGGACCGATGATCCTGATCCCCGGCAACGTGGAGAGCATGTGGCGCCGGCTGCTCGACAGCACCATCCCCGTAGTGACCCGGCGCGACGAGCGCGGTTTGATAGTCGACCCACGGGCTGTGGACCCCGCCGACGACGAGATCCTCGCCGAGGCATTGAGGGCTTCATGCCGGTAATCGGCACAGCAGGTCACGTCGACCACGGCAAGTCGACTCTCGTGGAGGCACTGACGGGACGCGATCCCGATCGCTGGGAAGAGGAGAAGCGGCGGGGGCTGACGATCGATCTCGGGTTCGCCTGGACCACGCTCCCTTCGGGCACCGAAGCCGGCTTCGTCGATGTGCCCGGTCACGAGCGGTTCATCAAGAACATGCTCGCCGGGGTAGACGCGATCTCGGTCGCCCTCTTCGTCGTGGCGGCAGACGAGGGGTGGATGCCTCAGTCGGAGGAGCACCTCGCCGTGCTCGACCTGCTTGGAATCGAACGCGGAGTCGTCGCCGTGACCCGGTCCGACCTCGTCGACGAGGACACTCTCGAGTTGGCAATCCTCGAGATCGAAGAGCGCCTCGCCGGCAGCTCGCTCGGAGGCTCACCGGTGATCGCCACAGCGGCAACCGAGGGCCGCGGCGTCGAGGAAATCGCCGCTGCTCTCGACGCGGCACTGTCGGGATTCATCGCCATCGACATTGGGCGACCCCGCATGTGGGTCGATCGGGCCTTCTCGGTAGCGGGGGCGGGCACGGTAGTCACCGGCACCCTGGTCGACGGCGCAGTCGCCGTCGACGACGAGCTCACCCTCTACCCGGGCGCGGCGACGGGCAGGATCAGATCGCTGCAGTCCCACGAGCGCTCCCTGGCCGACGTTGGGCCGGGAAGCCGAACGGCCCTCAACCTGGTCGGCATCGAGCGGACCACCGTGGCGCGCGGGGCGATGCTCGGTCGCAGCGGGGAATGGAAGCTTTCCACCCGGTTTGTTGCCGATTTGGCGACCGTTCGAGGGCTGGAGGAGCCCTTGCGGGAACGCGGCTCCTACCACCTCCATCTCGGCAGCGGAGCATGGCCGGTGCGCCTCCGCCTTCTCGAGGCAACGGCCATCGAGCAAAGCGGCGCCGCTCTGCTCGATACCGGCACGGCACTCCCGCTCAAGGTCGGGGACCGTTTCATTCTGCGCGAAGTGGGGCGCCGCGCCGTAGTCGCCGGGGGCAGGATCCTCGATCCCGCTCCTCCGCGGCGCACCCGGCGCATCACGCCGTGGCTGGAGCCTCTACGCGCGGCCTCGAATCCCGACGAGGCCGCCACCGCCCTTCTCGAGAGCAGGGGGACGGCCTCGCGGCACGATCTGAAGGCGCACACCGGAGGCGGCGACCCGTCAGCACCGTTGCTGGTCGAGGATCGTGCCTTCTCGGCGGCATTGATCGACGAGTTGCACACCCGCGGCCGCTCGACAGTGCTGGAGTATCACGACGCCAACCCACTGCGGCCCGGGATCCCCAAGGCGAGTCTCGCCGAGCGCCTGGGGGTGACGGTCGCCGACCTCGAGGCGCTGGTCGACAGTACGGACGGCCTGGAGTTAGCCGGCGCCGCGGTGCGCATCGCAGGTTTCGGAGTCGACCTCGACGACGCCAGCCGCTCGGCTTGGGAAGCAGCCCAGACCGCGCTCGAGGAGGCGGGGGCGAGCCCTCCTCGGCGTAAGGATCTCGGCTTGGACGACGAGCTGATCCACGCCCTAGTGCGCCGCGGCGATCTCGTCGAAGTGTCTGCCGATCTGCTCTATCTTCCCGAGTCGATCGCCAACATCGAGGCCCGCGCCGCGTCACTGGCCGACGGGTTCACCGTGGCCGACTTCCGCGACGCCCTGCAGATAACGCGCAAGCATGCTGTGCCGTTGCTGGAATGGCTCGACTCCGAAGGCGTGACTGTACGGACCGGGGACGTGCGGACGGTCAGACGGAGGCAGCCGCCCGGCGAGCCAGGACCTGGCGGCGCTCAGTCTCGGTGAGGCCACCCCAGATGCCGTAGGGCTCCTTGATCTCGAGCGCGAATTCGAGGCACTCCCCCATCACCGGGCACACCGAGCAGATCGCCTTGGCCTTCAGCTCGCGGCGCTCCCGCTCCTCCTTGCGCTCCACTGTGCTGGGCGGAAAGAAGAGGTATGAGTGGTTGCCCCTGCACAAGCCCTTCATCTGCCAGGAACGATCGACTGCTGCGACGTCGGTCACGATGGCTCCTCCCGCGACTCCAGCGGCGGCGGACGGTACCAGCCGACAAACCCCTCTGCCAGGGATTTCTTGGCAGGAGTTGCAGTTAGTCGGAGACCGGATCGACCAGCAAAACCACACCCTCGACGGCCACCACGGCGACGTCGTCACCCTCCCCTATCCCCGACACCCGCGAGGCGCGAGCTCTCCAATGCGCCCCATCGACCACAACGGTGCCCTCCGGTTCGATCGACGTCGCGGCGCGCCCGATCTGTCCAATGAGGTGGTCCCTGCCGATCGTCTGTGTCGAGAATCGGGCTCTGACGACGGCGGTCAACGCAAACCCGAACCAGAGGGCCGCACCCAGGACGATCAACAAGACGATCCACCAGGAAACGACCATCTGCGGCGCAGCGTCGACAAAGAACAGGCCTCCGGCGACCAACGCCGCGGTGCCCACCACGCTCTTCCACCCGAGGTCGTTGCGCTGGAAATCCACTGTGTACAGAGCCAGGCCCACAGGAACCAGCGCCACCGCCCACCATTGCACCGGTAGCACCGCAAGCCCATATCCGCCAAGCAGCAGGCACGCCACGGCTACCGCCGCGGCCAGCCCGGGCCCGGCGGCGTAGAACTCGAAGGCCACCAGAGAGAGTCCCGCAATCAGGAAGAAGAAAGCGGCCTCCGGGTCGGCGCCGAGCCTGATGGTGCGGTCGACCAGTCCCGGCTCGACGAAGCGCACTTCACCCGCGGGCCGAACGACGGTGATGCCATCCTCTTCCTCGGGACGTGCCGTCTCGAGCACGACGGTTGAGCCGTGGACGGACGCCCGTATGCCGTCGAGGCCTACCACGAACTGACCGATGGACGGCTCGACTAGCTGTAGGAAGCCCCTCATGTCGCCTGTCACCACCACGCGATCCGAGATCACCTCCTCCGGCAGCTGAGGATGAGACTCGGCCACTTCTGCCGCGTCGACCTCCCCACCGGCAAAGGTGGGCGACGCGGGACCGAGCACCACTCCGGGAGCGGCGCCGCGTATCGCCGATGCCGCCAGGAGCCGCAAGGCCCCTCCGCCGACCGTCGCCGGTTCCGGGCCTGCCCATACGGCGACGGGGACAGGAGGATCGGAGACCAGCTCGAGCAGCTGTTCGACGTCGCCGCGCAGGGTTGCCGAGGAGTCGAGTTGCAGCACCACCACCTGAGCCGAAGTCGACTCGATGGCATCGGTGATGAAGGAGATGAGGCGGTCCTCGAGGGACCCAGAGACGACGACCACGTCCACGCCCCCGGGAGTTCCACCGCTCGCCGGCAGCCCAGAACCCAAGGCGACCGCCGCCAACATTGAAACGAGGAGGATCCGTCTCAGCACGGGGGAATGGTAGGGAGGCCCATTTGCGCATTCGGCGGGGCGCTACCCTCCCCGGCACATGGCCAAGATCCTCGTGGTCGCCGACGTTCCGTGGGTCGCGAACGACGTGCATGCTGCGCTCACCGACCCGCGCTTCTCGATCGAGGTGCTCGAAGATCCGCGCGCCGTCCCGGACAGACTTGTCACCGGCGAGGTAGACGTGATCCTGGTCGACTTCCAGATCGGGAGCATGGGGGGCATGGCGGTGACCCGATCGGTGCGCTCCGCCGCAGCCACTTCCGGCATGCCGCGTCCTGCGGTCATCCTCCTTCTCGATCGTGCCGCCGATGCCTTCCTCGCCGGGCGTTCCGGAGCAGACGGGTGGGTACGCAAACCCTTCCACTCCGAGGACCTGCGCCAAGCCATCGATGCCGCGTTGGAGGGCGTCGCGGAGGCATCGTGACGGATCGCGGAGAGCCTCCGAGTACAAGCCCCAGAGCGGGCTCATGACCGAGCTGCAGATCACGTATCTCGTGATCCTGTCGGTGTGCGTCCTCGCCTCAGGCTTCTTCTCCGGATCAGAAACGGCGCTGGTCGGGATCCAGCGGGAACGAGTCGAGCAACTGCAGGCAACCGATAGGCGTGGCCGGCATGTCGACGCCCTCACTCGCGATCCGGATGCGATGTTGAGCACGCTGCTCGTAGCCAACAACTTCGTCAACATCCTCGGTGCATCGGTGGCGACGGTGCTCTTCGTAGACCTCTTGGGCGAGGACTGGGGGCCATGGGCCGCGACCGGCGCAGTCACTTCGGTGATCCTCGTCATCGGGGAGATCACACCCAAGAGCCTGGCGACGAGATTCCCAGAGAGGTACTCGCTCTTTGTCGCTCCTACGGTGGCCCGCCTCACGCGCGTCCTACGCCCCGTGTCCCGGTTCTTCCTCGCCATCAGCCGCGGCTTCATGCGCCTGTTTGGGGTCCGCGCCGGTGATGAAAACAGCGGAGTCACCGAGGACGACATCCGCGCCATGTCGGTGCTGGCCGAGAGGTCCGGGGACATCGAGGCCGCCGAGCGCGAGATCATCCACTCCCTGTTCAGCCTCGCCGACCTCACGGTGCGCGATGTGATGACAACCCGCGTGGAGATTCATTCCCTCGGTTCGCCGGTCGATTTCGCCGAAGTGAAGGAAGCCGTGGCCGCCACCGGTCACAGTCGGTTTCCCGTGATCACCGACGACCTCGACAATGTGCTCGGCGTCCTATACGTGAAGGACCTGATCGGAATGCCGCACGAGCCCTCCCCGAGTGACATCCACCGCGTCATGCGGCCGCCGGTGTTCGTTCCCGAGACGAAGTCGGTGCTCGACCTGCTGCTCGAGATGCGCGAATCCCGCTTCACCTTCACTCTCGTATCCGATGAGCACGGGGGTGTCGAGGGTCTCGTGACGACCAAGGATCTCATCAAGGAACTGGTCGGCGAGCTGCAGGACGAGTACGACCCCGAGGAGCCCAGTGTCCTGGAGATGGGAGACGGAGAGTGGCTCGTGGATGGCCGGGTCACCGTCGAGGACCTGTCCGAGGCGATAGGCACCACACTGCCCAGCGGCGAGTACACGACCATCGCCGGGCTCGTCCTCGATCTCGCCGGACGGATCCCCCAGCGCGGTGAGTCCATCGAACTGGACGGCTATGTGGCCGAGATCGTCCGCATGGATCGCAACCGGGTGGATCGGATAAGGCTGATGCCGCGGAGATAGAAGGCAGAAGGCAGAAGGCAGAAGGCAGAAGGCAGAAGGCAGAAGGCAGAAGGCAGAAAAGAACTACACGCTCTGCCTGCGATCTGCAATCTGCGATCTGACGGTCGCTATGCGCAATCTGTCAAGGCCGATACCGGTACCGTCCACATCATGAGCGGCGACGACCCGCTGACCACCCCGCCCCTGTCCATCTCCCGTGCCGAGGCGGAGGCAGTGACCCTCTCCCTCTTCGGGTTCGCAGGCGACGCGGTTCGCCTCGACGGCGAGCGCGACAGCAACTTCCGAATCTCCGGCGAGGAAGGCGACTTCTCCTTGAAGATCTACAACCCGGCGGAGTCCGCAGCAGTGGCCGAGATGCACCAACTGGCTCTCCTGCATGTGGCACAACGCGACCCGGGTCTCCCCGTGCCCCGACCCATCGCCACGAGCGCGGGCGCGCTCGTAGGAGAGACGATCCAGGACGGGCGATCCGTCAGCGTACGCCTGCTCTCCTGGCTCGAAGGGCAAGGGATATCCGACGGATACTCGTCACCGACCCTGCGCCGAGGCCTCGGCTCGCTCGCCGCCCGCATCGACCGCGCCCTGCTGGGCTTCTCCCATCCCGCCGAAGACAGGGACTACCTGTGGGATGTCGCCCGCCTCCCAAGGCTCCGGCCCCTCGTGGGTGACCTCGACGGCGGCAGACACGAATTGGCCGTTGCGGTCCTCGACGAGTTCGAGAACCGCGTGGCGCCGATCCTGGACCGGGTCCCCCGGCAGGTGATCCACTCCGATCTGAATCCGGACAACCTTCTCGTCGCTCCCGACGACAACGACACGATCGTGGGAGTCGTCGACTTCAGCGACGTCATCGGGACTGCGCGGATCATCGAACCGGCCGTTGCCGCCGCCTACCAGTGCCTGCACGAGGACGACCCGGTCACCGTGATCGCCGAGGTGATCGCTGCCTACCACGCGAGCCTGCCCCTCACCGAGTCCGAATTGGCGATCGCTCCCGCCCTTGTCATGGCCCGCCACACTCAGACGCTGACGATCGGCTCCTGGCACGCTGCGATCTACCCGGAGAACCGCGAATACCTCCTCGGCGACGTCGAGCCGGCCGCGGCCGCCCTGCACCGGCTGCTCACTCTGGACGCGAATGCGGTCCAGACCGCGATCGTCGACGCATGTGAGGCGGCGTGAGCTCGGAGGAGGTTCTCGAACGGCGGAGACGGCTTCTCGGCCCGGGACTGCGGTTGTCATATCGACAGCCCTTGAGACTCGAGTCGGCGACGGGTGTATGGCTGACCGACAGCGACGGCATCGAGTATCTCGACGCATACAACAACGTGCCTCACGTTGGCCATGGCCGACGCGAGGTCCTCGACGCCCTAGACCGGCAGGCCGAGCGGCTCAACACGAACACCCGCTACCTCGTCGACATCGTCCTCGACTGCGCTGAGCGCCTCACCGGGCTGCTCCCCAACGACCTCGACGTGATGCTGTTCGCCAATTCGGGGAGCGAGGCCAACGATCTCGCCTGGCGCATCGCCCGCACCGTGACGAAACGCTCCGGAATGATCGTCACCGACAACGCCTATCACGGCGCCACCGACCTCACAATGGCCACTTCTCCAGAGGAGCTCCGTCCTCTCGACATGGCACCGCCTCAGTGGGTGGCCACGATCGATGTTCCGACCGCCTTCGAGCAAGGCGCCCACCCGGCCTTGGAGGACGCCTTCGACCACCTCGGCTCCCTGGGCCATCAGCCTGCGGCTTTTGCGTGCGACACCGTGTTCTCCAGCGACGGCATCTTCGACACCCCTCCCGGGTGGTTCGCTGACGCCGCCGCGACGGCCAGGGATCGCGGCGGACTCTTTATCGCCGACGAGGTACAGGCGGGCCTCGGCAGGGTGGGCCCTCGTCTCTGGGGCTTCGCCACCGACGACGCCGTTCCGGACATCGTCACCCTGGGTAAGCCGTTGGGGAACGGCCATCCGGTTGCCGCCGTTGTCACGTCCTCGCGGATCCTCGAGGAGTTCGACACCGCCGGTTACTACTTCTCGACGTTTGCCGGCAATCCGGTATCAGCCGCCGCGGTCATGGCCGTCATCGACGTGATGGAGGCCGAAGCATTGCCGCAGCGTGCGGGTCGCGTCGGCGACTACCTGCGCACCGGCATCCGGGAGCTGGCAGCGAGACATCCCATCATCACCGATGTCCGCGGGCCGGGGCTGTTCGTCGGCGCCGAGATCGGGGGTGACTCGCCCGGCGGCGCGGCCGAGCGAATCGTCGAGGAGATGAAGGAACGGCGGGTCCTGATCGGACGGACCGGCGTCCTCGGCAACGTGCTCAAGATCAGGCCGCCGCTCGTCTTCGACGAAGCGAACGCCGACGTCCTCCTCGACGCGCTGGCGGGGACGCTCTCTCTGCTCTGAATCGGCAGGACTCAACTCATGCAGGAGGACCCGATGTGGGGGAAGGGCCTACGGCACCGGCGAGGGCAGATCTCTCGGCGACCGAGAGCCGCCAACTGCGGTTGCCGCGCCACACCAAATAGGAGATCACGCCCAAGGGAATCGGGAGCAGGTAGGTGATGGCGCGGAACACCAGAATCGCCGCCACGACCTGCGCCGTCAGGGCATCATCGAGTCCGATGGTGAGGACTGCTGCGTAGCCGAGTTCGACCACGCCGACTCCTCCCGGAGTGAGTGGCAGCGCCGAGATGAGGCGAACGAAAGCGAACGCAGCCAGAACTGTGATCCAGGTGAGGTCGGATTGGCCCACACCGACGTGGCGCAAAGCGATCAACAGGACGAGGTAGAGCGAGATGTGGCTGATCAGGGTTGCCACAGTCAACCCAAACCACCGCCGAGAGAGGAGTTCGATGGTGTCGGTGCGGAAGCTGGACACGCGGTCTTCGAATCCGGAAACCGGCTCGCGGCGCAGCACGGTGAGGACGCCGTTGAGCAACGTCTCCATCCGGCGTCCCACACCGCGGGCGAGGCGATCGCTCCTCAACAGGGCCGCCAGGACGAGCACCGCACCAACCAAGACGCCGACTCCGATCGCGGCCGAGGCCAGCCGCGCCGCAGTGACGTCCCCCTGCAGGGCGAGCAGTACGAGCGCGGCCACCGGCATCCCCAGCTTGACGAAGTTGTTCCAGATCCCGGTCACGACAGTCATGCGCCCGATGGAGGCAACCGTGAATCCCCAGGAAGTGAGCGTGGTGACCGTCACCCCGACACCGAGCGCGCCACCGGCGGGCAGGGTGTTGGAGACTGCCGTCGAGGCCTGGTTGACGACGGCCGCTTCGCGTATACGCAATCCGGGGAGGGCCGCCGAGAGCACGAACCAGTAGGTCACCAGGTTCCAAAGCCCAACGAGCACCAGCGTGGCGATCTCGAGTGACGTCATGGCACGAATCGTGTCCCACACGTCGCCGTAGTCGGCGATGAGCGGCATGACCCCGACGAAGATCCCGACGACGATCGCGACCGAGACGAGCGCCTGCAGGAGGCGCTTCCATCCGGGGGTCGGTGTCTTGCCCGCGTCCGCGCTCAAGGCAACTCGAATCCCGCGTCGCGGGCAACCTGTCGAATCGCCTCGGCGTCCAGGAAGCTGAGCGAGGCTTGAACGTCACCGGCGATCGTCTCTACCCCGGGACCGGCCGCATCGAAGCGATACTCGACGCACCCGTCGGCGAATACGTAGTACCAGGACCCGCGGTAACTCGGCGGCGTCACCTCGTCCTCGATCTCGTCGATGGCGTCGCTGAGGCGGCCATCCGTGCGCTCTTGCTCCTCGTTCGCCAGCAGCAGGCTCACCGTTCCCTCCTCGGCGTTCCTGATGCTGACGGTGATGACGTGAGCCCCGGCGGCATGAGCGGCTGAGATCCTGGCCCCGGTGGGACCCTCCTCGTTGTCCACCCTGGCGGCCACCGCCCGACCCCTCAGACGCATATCGAACAAGTCCACGACTATCGAGCGGGCGGCATCCAGGGTCTCCTCGGTGGGCCCTTCAGGCACGATCACTATCGGCACCGTGAAGTCCTCTTCCACATCCTTGAACAGCTCGATCGGCCGCTCATCCGACGTCGCCGGCTCGGCGCCCGAGATGTCGCAGCCGGAGCTGAGCGTGACCGTCAGGAAGGGCTCGCCTATCCGATCGGAATCGATGCTGAAGAACGCGGAACCGCTGCGAGCGTCCACGTGGTTGTAGTCCCATCCCGCCTGTAGCGCATTGATGCAGGGAACGAAGGCGGTCTCGTCGACGGCCTGGATCTGCATGACGATCGAGTTGGTGATTCCCGCGGAGCATTCCGGCACGTCGCGTCCCAGGCGATCTGAGCACGCGCCGAGCACCAGGCTCATGAGTACGAGGAGGGCGACGACGGGACGGCTCAAATGAACCCAGCCCCCCGCAGATTGTCCACGATCAGTGAGATGAAGATGGCGATGGCCAGTGCAGCTCCCGCGGCCAGCAGGAACCGGCGCAGCGTCCAGCGCTGGATGGCGATGGGGTCGCGCCGCGGCGCCAACTTGCGGAACTGCTCGACCAAGTCGATCCCCTTCTGACGCTTCAGAAGGGCCAATGAGGACCGGCTTTGGCTCGGGATGGTGACGCCGCCCGTAGCGGCGAAGGCCTCAGCGATGTCCTCCGGAGAGAACTGGAGGAGGGCGCGTTCGTAAACGTGCTCCGCCGACGAACGCAGGCCGAGGATGATCATCATGTTCGCCAGGTCCACCGCCTGTCGCCACGGGGATGGCCGGACGGTGGCAAAGGCCGGGTCGATGAGGACGACCTTGCCGTCTCGCACCATGACGTTGGCGGGCTTGATGTCGCGATGGGCCAGCCCCGCATCCCACAACTTGCGTATTGCGGAGAGCGCGTCATCGATCACGGCGTCATCCACATCGGCGTCGCCCAGTTCCCTGGCCCCCTCGAGAAACTCCGTGACCAGCATGTACTCCCTCTCTGGCGTGATCTCCACGAATCCGAAAGGCGCAGGCGAAGGCAAGTCGGCCTCATGGAGCTTGAGCAACATGTAGTCCTCGTACTCGACGAGGCGGCGCACCGAGGTGAAGCGCACTTCATCTTCCTGGGAGCCGTAGAGAATCGTCCGGGCGATCTTGTACCAGCGATCCGCCCTCAGGTGCTGGCGGGCGTACAGCTTGGCGAACAGGTAGCAGTCGGAAGCTCCCTCACACTGCACCCGCAACGGTGTCGAGCCGCCGGAGCCCTCCGTCCCGAAGGGCTCGATCGCCAGCACGCCCATCCCCAACTGTTCCTGGAGGGCCTCCTTGATGGCCTGCCCGCGCCGGCCGGACACGTCCAGATGCGCTCCGCGGGCCCGCCGATAGTTCACAGGGAACACCGATTCGGGCGCCACCCAGCGAAAGGCGAGCACACCGACCACAGGACCGAGGATCCACCCCACGAAGACGTCCGTCGGATGGTCTGTCCCGAGATACAACCTGGAGATGGCCAGCAGGCCGACGAGAATCCCGGAAAAGAGGAACCAGCGCCCCCGCCAAGGCCCTTCCTTGGGGATCAGGGCCAGTCCGGCGACGACCACGGTCACCGCCAGCGCCGCCACCGGTTCGGACGGATGCGAATACCCGATCCAGTCGCCGATGATGTCTACGAAGGGGCGGGGTCGCCCGATAGCCTCCGCAAGCACGCGCTGCACCGTGTCGACTATGACGAAGGCGACGATGACACCGGCCAGGATGCGGAAGCGGCGAAACCCGACCAGCACCCCCATGATCAGCCAGCGCAGGGGGCGAACAAACCAGACCGATCCGAGCGCGTGGAGCGACTGCATCACGTCGGTGAGCCACTCAGTGCGCAGGTCCACGAGCCAGTTGAGGACTCGGTGATCGACGCGGGTCCAGAAATCCGTTGTCTTGGGGAAGGCGAAGAGGCTCGACCAGAGGATCGCAGTGAGGATCCCCATGAGCACCCACAACTGACCGCTCCGGTCGAGATCCCGTGGCAGTGGCGGCTTCTCTCCGGAGGGCCGGCGCCGCCGACCCGAGAGCCTGATCCCGGCTAGCTGGACCTGGCGGCGCGCCCCGACACCGCCGAGGGCTGGGCCGGCCCCGGCTGGCCTATCTCCTCCTCCGCTGGTGTCGGTCACCGTCGGCCTCCGTGCGTGCCGCAGAGTGGAGTCTCGCACACGGGGGGTTGCCGGGTGGGCGGTTGTTGCACGCCGCCCACCCCGGCTTCGATGCCTATCGCACCTGAGTTGCCGTATCCCTGGCGTGAGGCTCGTAGACCCACTCGCCACGGGTGCGCTCCCACTCCAGGCGCTCCCTCTCCTCTCCCTTCAGCGACGGCGTCACGAAGAGCAGCAGGCTCGGCAGCACCAACAGCGTCACCAGCACTGCGAGAGCGATCATCACCGCCGTCAAGATCCCGTACACGGCGAAGATCGGCATGGGGGCAAGCCCCATCACCAGGAATCCGGCTATGGAGGTGAGCGCCGACAGGGTCAATGCACCCCCGGTGCCCTCTCCAGCGCGACGCAACGCGGGGAAGCGGCTCGGCTCACCGGCCAACTCCTCGCGGAAGCGCACTGTGAAGTGGGTGGCGAAGTCGATGCCGACACCGATCGCGATGGCGGCGATGGTCGCCGTCACCGGGTTGATCGTGTAATCGGCGATGTTCATAAAGCCGTAGATCCAGGCGACGACGAGAAGGATCGGCGTCACCGACACCAGTGAGTACTTAACCGACCGAATGATCAGAGCCACGATCACGAAAGTCAGGACCAGTGCCAGCGGCAGCGACAGCAGCATCGATCTCGTGAACGCATCGAGCGTGTTGCGCACCGTCAACGGCTCGCCGGAGACTCCTATCCGGGTGACGCCGACATCGGAAGTCACCGACCTCAGATTCTCGGCGGCTTCCTCCAACGCCGCCCTGGAGGCATCTATGAGGGGCCCGTCGATGAAACTTCCGATAACCACACTGAGCCGGGTCGCCTGCACGTCCCCTTCGGCGTAGAGGATCTTGCTGACCGTGTCCGGGGGGAACACCACCTGGCCCGACTCATCGCGCAGGCCTTGTCCGAGCGCCACGGTGTAGACCGCGGCCACCTGGTCGGACGAGTCCGGGTAGCCGTCGCCGTCGGCATCTGTCACCTGGACCCCCGTCGCCGCGGCGATGTCTTCCTGTGCTGCCGCGGACAGCGTGGCAAACCGCGCCAGGCTGACGGCGCTGTCCAGGACCTCGATCTGTCCTTCGTGATCGCGCGCGAACTCGACGCCGGACAAGGTCACCTCATCGACGGCGTCCTGCATCGCCTGAAGTGTGGTCGGATCGGTGAGGTCACCTTCGACATAGATGTACCCGGTGCCCACCCCGAGATCGCCGAAGTGGTGCTCCTGGCGGTCGAAACTGCGAACCAGGTCGGACCTGCTCGACAAGAAGTCGGTGAAGGCGAAGTCGGACCTGACCTGAAGCGCCCCCCACAAGCCCAGGATCGCCAGGACAACGACCACCGGGATGGTGACCACCCGCCACCGCGCCATGAAGTGGCACAGATAGCCGGCGAAGTGCAATCCATGGCCGACACCCTTGACGGCGTCCGAGACCTCGACGCCGCGGGCGGCCGCCCGGCGATTACGCCGCCGCACCCAGCGGAAAGGCACATACATGAACAGCAGCGCATAGACAACAAGGACCGCGAAGCCCATCGCGGGGGCTTGCACCGCTCCGGCCACAGTGGCCCCCGCGAAGACCGAGGCGATCACGAAGCCGATTTTCGAAGGAACGCGCGGGCCGTGATCGACCGGATCAGGCCCGATCGCCTCCTCGGTGGCCAGCACCAGCCGCGGCGCCAGCAAGCCCAGCACCCCGAAGGCAGTCAGCAGGGCGATCGCCGCCCCGATCCCGAATTGGGTGACCGACTCGATGCCGGAGACGGCGTTGGACACGAACGCGGCCGCCGACGAGAGGGCGGCGAGCGTCAGGGCCAGGATCACCGCCGACATCCCCTTGGGATACGCGCTCTCGCGCGGCTGCCCGTGCACCTGAGCTTCGCGCGCCCGGCCGATGGCGTGAATGAAGAAGTCGACGCCGAAGCTGATGATCGAGATAGGAACGATGAACCCGAGCAGCAGGCCTCCCTTGAAGCCGATGAGGGCGAAGATCCCCTTGTAGATCAGGGTCGTCACCACGAGCCCGGCGCCGACGAAGGCGGCGGCCCAGTAGGACCGCAACAGCACGCCCACGACGATCAAGATGATGACGACAGCGACGAGGATGAATGGGACCGCCTCTGCGGCCTGCTCTTCGAACTCGAGGTTGAAATCGATCCCGACACCGAGCGCCTCGAAGTACCCCTGATCGCCGCGCAGCTCGACCTGAGCCTCGCGTGACCATTTCTCCGCTTCCAGGAAGCGATCCAGCTCGGGATCGGCTGAGTCCGCGGGTATGTCGAAACTGTCGATGTCGTAGAACACGATTGCCTGAAAGGCGGGACTCTCCCAGAGCTCGATCTGCTGGCCGCCGATCGTCTCCGGCGTCGCCGTTGCCAGCCGCGACAGCGTGCCGCGCAATGGAGCAGTGGGCGCGTCGGCCGCCAGCACCGCGTCCAGGGCGACCTTGACGTCGGTGTCGGTGGCGCCCTCGAGGCCTCCGAGCAGCTCCGCATCGACCGCATCGGCGATCGAGTAGATCCCGTCGACCTCGGCGTTTAGATCGTTGCTGAACGCGGTCACCAGACGTTTGCTGAGGGCATCCCCCTGCACCTCCCGGGTGGCTGAGCGCAGCGACTCGGAGTTGGTGTGCCACTCCAGCAGCGCGTTGCGAGTGAGGACGTCGGTGTCGTCGGGGCCCTCGACCAGAAAGATGGCTCCCTGCACTCCCGTCGTCACGTCGAAGACCGATTCGGCGCGCTCGGCAACGTCGTAGATGTCCCCCGACGGGTCGAACTCGGGCTCTTCGTCGGAGCCCATGGCGGTGAAGGCTCCGGCCATCAACAGGGCCAAGACCAACACGCCCAACGTGATCCAGCGGTAGCGCCGGTTGACCCACTCGAAGAATCTGCGGCCCACCTCGCGCTCGTCCTGCTTGGCGGCGAACCTCCAGTCGCGGGCGCGGCGCCGCTCTGCCTTCTCTTCAGCCTTTCCTTCGGTCGCAGCCTTCGCACCCATTGCGCCTCGGGAGAACAGCCAGAGCCCAACGACGAGAAGCACTACACCGACCGCCAGCACGATCCAGGCGACAACGATGATGTTGGAGATTCGGGCTCCGAGCACCAGATCTGCATCCACACCGACCGAGCCGTCGGCGTTCATCACGACGACCGACCACTCCCCCTGCTGCACGGACCAATCGACGGTTTGCACTCCGACGCCCTCCGACGAAGCGACCCAGAAGGTCTCGGCGGCCGGAGCACCCGGCTGCGCGGAGCCGTCGCGATGCGTGTAATCCACATCGGCACCCTCGAACTCGATGCTGCTCACCTCGTCGTAGGCCACGTCCGCCAGGTAGGCCTCGACGTCGTCGGCGTCACCGATCCCGAGGAACAGGGAAGAGCCGGTATTGGAGGAGCCCTTGATCCTCACGTCGACCGGATCGGTGAGCAGATCTGCGAACCATCCCGGCGCCCCGGTCAATACGTCGACTCCCTCTGAGGCGATGGCAAACGAGAAGCGCTCGAAGCGGTGGCCGTCGGAGACGAAGAAGTCGTCGGAATCGCGATCCTCGTCGAAGGTGGTCAACGCTCCGACAATGGCGGCCGCGCCGACGAGTACGGCGAATACTCCAAAGAATATCTTGACGAATCGCATAACCTGCCTCCCCCGCTCGCGCTATACCCGATACCGCGAGCGATTCCCATCAGGTTCCGACCGTCCGGCCGGATGACAACGTGGCGAAGCAACAGCATCACCGATCCGGCGAGGACGAATCAGAGTCGAAGGACCTTGCACCGGCCGACTGTTCGGCCCCTACGCTCCGAGCGCATGCTGCGTCGCATCCCATTCACCCCGGTAAGCGACCTGGATGAGGTCGTGGCGCTGCTCGCGGCCGCGCCGGGACCCGCGGTGGTGATCCTCGATGCCGACAACACGCTGGTCAGACAAGGAGCCGATGAGGAGGAGTACGCCGACGCCGTCAACGGGACCGTGGACCGCCTGGAGCAGCTCAAGTCGGTGGCGCGGGTGATCGTCGCCACCAACGGACCTGACCGAGGAGTTCCACACGCCATCAACAGAGCTGATAAGCCTTGGACCAGCAGGGAACATCTCGGGTTGGACCCTCGATCCGATGCCTCGATCTGGGTTGTCGGCGATCAGGTGCTCACCGACGGCCTTCTGGCGTGGCGGTTGCGAGCGCGGTTCGTTCACCTCACGCTCGATCCCAAGGACCCCTATCCGGGGCAGGCGCGGATGAGGCGCCTGGGGAAGCTCGTCGCCCCCCTGCTACTGCGCAAGGAAGCGTGAGCCTCAGAGGTCGTCGCGGGTGCAGCGCAAGGTCACCTCGACGACCTCTCTCATCTCGGCCGGGATCCACGGCGTATCGCCGAAGATCTCACGGTGACGGGTGGCGTCGATGTTCGCCTGAGCGGCAGCGCAGATGGCCTGCGCCTCGGCGTCTATTGCTCTAAACGCCGCGCCTTCCGGGGTATCCCACACCGAGTCGGCCTCCTCCACGGTCTCGGCATCCATGACCATCTCCACCAACGCGCCCTCCGCTTCGGCCAATCGGGAGAGGATGTCGAACGCGGCATCGTGCAGTTCCGCGGCGTCGTCGGGAGGCCGCAGTGCCTCGAACCCCCGGAGAAACTCGTGACGTGACTCAAGTCGCTCATTGGCATAGGCCCGCGCGCCCTGCAGAGTGCCGATTGCCGCGGCGGCGGCCTCCCCATCATCGATGCGCTGGTTCATGGTCCGGACGAGGACTTCCACTTCTGCGGCGTACTCGCTGAGGGACATCGGGGCCGGCGAACAAGCACCAACCATCAAGCCAGTGACGAGACAAAGAGCACGGAGCCGTCTCATGGCCCCGAATCTAGAGCGCCCCGCAGGAGCTGCCATCAAGTGATCGGAGAACCGTCCAGGGAGAGCCGCATCATCGGCTTGTGGTCCACGGTGCGCTGCACCACTTCGAATCCCAATCGGGCGAACGTGGACGCGATTCCCGTGTAGATCGTCATCGTGTCCTTCTTCTCATCGGTGTCCCAGGGATACGCCTCCAGGATGCGGGCACCCTGCTCGCGGGCGAGTTCGGCGGCACCCCTTATCAGGACGGACGTGAGGCCCCGGCCCCGATGGGAGGTGCGCACCACAAAGCACGGAAGCGACCAGACGCCCTCGATGTCGAGCTCGGTCTTGAAGTGCCGGGAGCGAGAGAGGCCGGGCAGAGCGGTGCGCGGCATCACGCGGCACCAGGCCACCGGGTCGGCTCCGTCGTAGGCGAGGAGGCCCGGGGGTGGGCCCGCCTTCACGATGCTATGGAACCCGGGCTTGTTGGCGGCCTTGCTCCCTCCCTTGGCGCCTTCGCTCCACTCTTTGCTCGTCGGGAGTATCCAGTACATGCACCAGCAGCCGCCGATACCTCCCTTGCCGAGCACGGTCTCCAAGTCGCCGAACCGCCCCGGTGTGAGAGGCTCCAACTTGAACCCGTCGATGGTCATGGGTGAACGATATCGGGGCTTGCGGCGAGCAGTCAGCGACTGGCGACTAGCGACGAGCGACGAGCTAGTTGCTCTCTTCGTCCAAGGTAACGGTGATCACCACCGTGTTTTCGAGAAGCCCTCGCGCCGCCGTGATGTCGGCTTTGCCTTCATCGTCGAGGGCGGCCCCCATGCCCCTGGCAACGCTTCGATTCGCCTCGAGGTAGTGGACAAGATCGGCGAGGGCCGCGGCAGGATCCCCGTGAACGCTTGCCGTGCCGGCGTAGTCGCGCCCGGCGAGGCGAAGCACGACTCGGGGACGGTCCTCCACATTGCGCCACCACTTCCGGGTGCGATGGCTGGTGAGGATCGCGATCCCATCCCGGCGGGCGTAGGTCACCGGCGTCGTGTAGGTGCGACCAGTGCGTCGGCCCGTGACCGTCACTAGGGCCGTGCCCCGGCCGAAGAGTCGGCCCAACCCCGGTGTGCGCAATAGCAGAATCATCAGCGCGTTGAGCCACCGCGGCGGGGTTCGAGGTGCCTTCGTTTCCGCCATGAAGCGACGGTATGACGCGGCGGGATGGGGGAATAGGGGCGAACAGCAGTCAGTAGCCAGTAGCCAGCAGCAGAGCGATCGCCTCGCTGACGCTCGGCGGGCAATCGCCAGCGGGTAATCGAACCCGGGCGATCAGCGACTCGCGACTCGCGACCGCCTAAGGCCTAATCGCTAATCGCTCGTGGCCCGAGCCGCTGGCTCGGGCCACGAAGAGTCGGGACGGCCGGATTTGAACCGGCGACCTCATCGTCCCGAACGATGCGCGCTACCAAGCTGCGCCACGTCCCGTCGGGAGCGAGATTGTAACGCCGCGCTGGGGACCGAGTGCCCGGTCGGTCGGGGCACAGGATTACGCGACCAGCAACTCGGCGATCTGAACCGCGTTGAGAGCAGCTCCCTTGCGCAGGTTGTCCCCGACAACCCAGAAAGACACACCGCCGGAACGACCCAGAGTGGGCCGCAGCCTCCCGGCCAGGACGTCGTCTATACCTGCGGCGTCGAGAGGCGTCGGAACCTTGTCCGACCACAGCTCCACTCCGGGAGCGGCAGCAATCAGGTCGGATGCCTCGGCGACGTCGATGTCCCTCTCGAACCACGCCGACGCCGCGATCCCGTGACTGACCATCACCGGCACGCGCACGCATGTCGGTTCGACAAGCACGCCCGGAGCTTCGAGGATCTTGTGCGTCTCGTTGACCAGCTTCAATTCCTCGTCGGTGTAGCCGTCCATCACCTCGCCGCCGGCGAGAGGCAGAACGTTCCACCCGATCGGGCGGGCGTAGAGGCCGGTCGCCGGCTCATCCCAAGTGCCGGTACGCAGCGCGTCGGTATCCGTCCCAAAGTGCTCGACTTCATCGAGGAGGGTGGCGACGCCCTGCTGGCCCGATCCGGAGACCGACTGGTATGACGTCGCGATCAGGTCGGTGAGCCCCGCAGCGCGATGCAATGGAGCCAGCGCCATGAGCAGAACCATGGTCGTGCAGTTCGGATTCGCAACAATGCCCTTGTGGCCGCTCACGGCATGGTCGTTGACGCCGGCAACTACCAGTGGGACGTCGGGCTCCATGCGCCACGCCGAGGAGTTGTCGACGACGACGGCACCGGCTGCGGCGAATAGGGGGACGTGCTCCTCAGAGCGAGCCCCCCCGGCGGAGAACAGAGCGATGTCGACCCCGGCCGGATCGGCGATCTCGAGATCCTCGACGACGACTTCTCCCCATGCCGTTTCCACCGACGTCCCGGCCGATCGGGCCGACGCCATCAGGCGGAGTTCGTCCATCGGGAAATCGCGCCGCTGCAGTGTGGCGATCATCTCGCGTCCGACAGCACCGGTGGCACCGACTACGGCAACCGTGCGATCACTCATCGCTACCTCCCGCGTCGAGCTCGAATGCACGATGCAGCCGGTTCATGGCGCGCTCGGCATCCGCGGCATCGATGACACAAGACACCCTGATCGAAGAGGTTGAGATCATCTGGATGTTCACCTCTTCGGCTGCCAACTCGCGGAACATCGTCGCCGCAACTCCGGGCTCGGCACGCATCCCCGAGCCGACGATCGACAACCGGGCGATGTCGGCGGTGACATCTACTCCGGCGGCCCCAACGTCCGCGGCCGTCTTCTCTGCCACGGTCCTGGCGACTTCAGAGTGCTCCTCGGGAACGGTGAACGAGATATCGGTCTTGCCGCTCTCGGACACGTTCTGAACGATCATGTCGACGCTGACTCCTTCGGCCGCAAGAGGCTCGAACAAAGCGGCGGCTACGCCGGGTCGGTCGGGAACTCCGTGCACTGTCACCTTGGCCTCGGAGGTGTCGTGGGCGATGCCGCGCACGATCGCCTGCTCCATCGTCTTCTCCTTCACCCAGGTTCCGGGGCGGTCGTCGAAGGACGATGCCACATAGAGAGGCACCCCGAATCTCATCCCAAACTCTACGGCGCGTGGCATCAACACCCGAGCGCCGGCGGCGCTCAGCTCCAGCATCTCTTCGAAAGCGACCTCTCCGAGGAGACGAGCCTCGGCGCAGTGATTTGGGTCGGCCGTGAACACCCCGGCGACGTCCGTGTAGATCTCGCAAGCATCGGCGCCCAAGGCGGCGGCCATCGCCACCGCCGTCGCGTCCGAGCCACCCCGGCCGAGCGTCGTGATCTCCTTCGTATCCGGGGACACTCCCTGGAAACCGGCGACGATGACGACCTTGCCGTCGGCGACACCCTCCTCAACCCGGAAGGCGCGGATGTCGGTGATCTTGGCACCGCCGTGTGTCGTGTCGGTGAGGATCCCCGCCTGAGATCCGGTCAGGCTCATCGCCTCTATGCCGCGATCGCGAATGGCCATCGCCAGGAGCGCCATTGCCACCCTCTCGCCGGCGGTGAGCAGCATGTCCATCTCGCGAGGGTGATGGTTGGAACTCACCTCAGCCGAGAGACGCATCAGTTCGTCGGTCGTGTCCCCCATCGCCGACACGATGACGACGACGTCATCACCGGCCTTCCGCCGCTCGGCGACGCGGGCGGCCACCCTGCGGATCCGGGAGGCGTCGCCGACCGAGGTGCCGCCGTACTTCTGCACGACGAGGGACATGGCCGGGAGTGTATTAGGTGGGGGGACAAGTCCGTGCCGGTCGGGCCAGCGGGCACCCAGTTGCCAGTTTCCAGTTCCCTGTGGGTCGTCTGCAGTTCTCGGGAAACGGGAGACGGGAAACGGGGCCAACGGGTGACGGAAGACAGAAGACAGATGGCTGGGCCCCTACCCTCGCCCCATGCCCCGCCGCATGGCCGCCATCGCCTTCATCGCCGTCGTGATCGTCGCGATCGTGGTCGTCGTTCTCACGGTCCGCGGCGACGATGACGTCGACCTCGTCGTCGAGGTCCCGCCGGAATCGGAGGCTATCGACACCGACGAGTACCTGACCTTCAGGGCCCAGCCCACCGCCTGCGGAGCCGATCGTCCCGAGCCGGCGCGCCGGATGTCCTTCTCCGGGCCGGATGACCTCGGATTGAGCAGCGCGGTCACCGCGATCCTGCACACTTCATGCGGAACTATCACGCTCGAACTCGATCCCGTAGTGGCACCGGCCACCGTGAACTCCTTCGTCTTCCTTGCCCAGCAGGGCTATTTCGACGGCACCGTTTCCCACCGCATAGTGCCGGGCTTCGTCATCCAGGCCGGCGACCCCACCGCCACCGGGGGCGGCGGTCCCGGGTACTTGTTGCCCGACGAGCTGCCGCCACCCAACTTCATCTACGCCCGGGGGACGGTCGCCATGGCCAACCGCGGGCCCAGCACCGGCGGCAGTCAGTTCTTTCTGGTGCTCGAGGACAGTCCACTCAGCCCCGATTTCTCCGCCTTCGGATCAGTGGTGGACGGCCTCGACGTCATGGACCGGATCGCGTCCATCCCCCTGACCGCGCGGGAGGTCGGCAGGGAGCCAAGCAGCCCTTTGGAAACGCTCTATCTGGAGAGGGTCGAGGTCATTCGCTGATGGCCGTCGACCTGCACACCCACTCTCACTACTCCGACGGGAGCGATTCGCCGGCCGAACTGGTCGGTCACGGCGTCGCCGCCGGCCTCAGCGCCCTGGCACTGACCGACCACGATCTGCTGGACGGGATCTCCGAGGCACAGCAAGCCGCCGGCGGGAAGATCGAACTGGTCCCAGGCACCGAGATCTCTGTCGACTGGCGGAGCCGCGCCATGCACTTGCTCGCTTACTGGGTGGAGGAGGATTCGCCGCTGGCGATGCGTCTCGAAGAGGTTCGACAGGGGCGGGCCGAACGCAATCGGGAGATGGCCGTGGCTCTCGCCGACATGGGGATCGACATCACGATGGAGGAGGTCGAGACCGAGGCGAAGAAGGGAGTCGTCGGCAGGCCGCACTTTGCCGGCGTGCTGATGAAGAAGGGCATCGTGGAGTCCATCGGCGCCGCGTTCGACGAGTACCTCGCCGCCGGCCGGCCCGCCTACCGCCCCCGGATTCGGATCGAGGCGGCCGAGGCGGTGAACCTCGCTTGGGACTCCGGAGCCGTGCCCGTCGTCGCCCATCCCCACACGCTCGCCGACTTCAAAGACGACTTCGACCGTCTCTTTCCGGCCCTGGCCGACCTGGGCGCCGCCGGCGTCGAGTGTCACTATGTCGAGTACCCGCAATCCACGCGGGATCGCACTGCCGCCATCGCCGAATCAGCCGGTCTCGTGGCGACGGGCGGATCCGACTATCACGGTACGTACAAGCCGGGCATCGCCGTCGGCAAAGGGGCCGGCGACCTCCGAGTACCCGACTCCGCCCTCGAAGGCCTACGCAGCCGCCGCCGCTGAGGCCCGGGACCAGGGTCTTCCAAGCGCTAAGGGACTAGTCAGGCCCGACCGATACCAACGGCGTGAAGGAGTTGCGCGCTCGGATCGCACGGTTCGAGGCCCCGGTCGACTACGCGGTTGTTCGGCCGTGGCTGCAGCGTGTCCGCGTCGTCGCCGCGGCCACGATCGGTGTCGCTGCCCTTATCGCGGTACTGCTGAATGTGCCCGGCGCCGAGTTCACGGCCGGCGCCGCCGCGGCGGTAATGGCACATGCACTCGTGCGCGGTCGAGCGGCCCACTCTCCGGTGGAGCCTCTAGTGATCGACGCGACCGCGATCGCCCTCGGAGTCGGCATAAGCGACCACGCGCATACTCCTCTCGTCGCAGCCGCGGCATACCTCGTCGCTGCTTCGATCACGTTCGGCGGCATATCCACACTCATCTGGACTCTGAGCACGTTCGGCGGTGTCATCGCGATTCGGCCCTTCCTTCCCATCGCCAGCCCCCGAGACCTCCCCATGGCCGGCGAGGCCAGCATGTGGGTTGCGGCGGCCGTCTTCCTGGCGGCCGTCGCCCTTTCTCTCACAGCGGCGGCGTCGGCCGTCTATCGAGCGCGACGACGCCATGACGAAGCGCTGGTCGCGGAACGACGGGTGTCGGAGATGAAGAATGAATTCGTGTCGATGGTCACCCACGAGCTGCGCACTCCGCTCACCACAATCGCTGGGTTCGCCACGACCCTCAGCGAAACATGGCACGAGCTGACCGAAGACGACATATCCGAGTTCCTCGGCATCATCGTCTCCGAGTCGGACCACCTGCAGAACCTGGTCGAAGACGTCTTGGCCATTCCTCGCCTCGAAGCGGGCCGCCTACTGCTCGACGTGACCGAGTTCCAGCTGCGGCCATCCGCCTTCAAGGTCGCCGATCTCATCTTTCCCGACGGCGGTGAGCGCTCGGCGTCGGTGTCCATCGGCGGCAACGTCGTGGTCCGGGCCGACCCCAACCGGGTCGAGCAGGTGTTGCGCAACCTTCTCGAGAATGCCCGCAAGTACGGCGGTGACGAGATTTCCGTCGATGCGGTTCCGCTCGGCGACGAGTGGCAGATCATTGTGTCCGATACCGGTGCCGGCCTCTCCTCTGAGGACCGAAACCGCGTGTTCGACGCCTTCGAGCAAGCCACCGCGGGCGACGCCCGCACTGACACGGGATTCGGCTTGGGTCTCGCCGTTGCCCGCCACCTGGTGGAAGCAATGGATGGACGAATCTGGTACGAGCCGGGTTTCCCCGTCGGCGCCCGGTTCTGTTTCACGCTCCCGGCTGCGGACGCCGCCGCGTTGGGCTCGTCGGCCGAAGTCGCGTAGCGGTCTAGCCGTCGTCCTCGTCGGGCTCTTCCATCGAGCCGACGCTCCACCCATCGCTTGCGGGTGCCGGACGAGCCACCGGCGGGGCCGTGGCGCGAGGCCTGCCCGAGAGAACCCACCGTCCCCGGGAGGGGCGTCGCGGCGGGATGGCGGCAAGCTCGGCGCGCTCCTCCTCGAGTCTGGCTACCGCGGCAAGGATGGCCGCGGTGATGAGCGGGTCCGCGCCCCCAGAGACCTCGACGGAGTCTGTCATGCGATCTCGACCAACTCGACCAGCGTGCCTCCGAAGGCGTCGGGATGCACGAAGGCGATCCGATGGCCGCCGCCGCCGATCCTGGGCTCTTCGTCCACGAGAGGCACTCCCTGACCCGCCAGATGCCGCAACGATGCCTCTATGTCCGTCACCTGGAAGGCGATGTGGTGCAGGCCCTCCCCCCGTCGCTCGAGGAAGCGACCGACCGGAGTATCTGGTCCCAGCGGACGGAGGAGCTGCACGTAGGAACCACCGATGGGAAGCATCGCCTCCTCCACCCCCTGAGATTCGATCACTTCGCGATACAGCGGCTCGACGCCGTACTGGCCGACGAAGGAGGTCACCGCACCGTTCAGGTCGCGCACCGCGATCGCCGTGTGGTGGATGTTGAGGGGGAGCATTGTGATGAAGCGTAGCGATGACACCAGGACCGACCCGCGGCTTGCATCTCTCGTTTCCCGATTCCCGTTCCCCGATTCCCGAAAGCAGCCGGAGTAGTCGGTATTCGGGAAACTGGGAACTGGAAACGGGGAACTGAACTTCGGAAGCGTCTTGGCGCCTCTGTCGTTCCAATAGCATCAGGCCGACAAAGGAGTTGCATGTCTTCAGTCATCGTCGGCATGGCAAGGACGCCAATTGGCCGTTTCGGAGGCGCGTTCCGGCCTCTCAGCGCGGTCGAACTCGGCGCAGAAGCGATCAACGGCGCGTTGCAGAGATCAGGCGTCGTCCCAGCCGACATCGACGAAACGCTCTTCGGACACGTGATCCAGGCGGGGACCGGACAGATCACGGCCCGCCAAGCTGCCACCAGAGCAGGAGTGCCGATGAGCGTTCCGGCGACGACCGTCAACAAGGTCTGCCTCTCGGGAATGACGGCGATCGCTATGGCCGACCGGGACATCCGACTTGGTGAAGCCACGTTCGTGGTCGCCGGGGGGATGGAGTCGATGACCAACGCCCCGTATCTGCTGCCGGACGGCCGCTACGGCTCGGGCATGGGCGACGCCACCATCGTCGACAGCATGACCCACGACGGCCTGTGGTGCTCGTTCGACCACTGCACCATGGGCGAGTCCTCGGACGTCAAGAACGAGGAACTCGGAATCGGCCGCACCGAACAGGATGAGTGGGCCGCAGAAAGCCATCGCCGCGCGGAGGCGGCCACGGACGCCGGAGCCTTCGCCGATGAGATCACCTCGGTCGAGGTTCCCCAACGCAAGGGAGATCCGCTGACGGTCGGCGAAGACGAAGGCATCCGTCGCGGCAGCACCGCGGAGTCGCTGGGGCGGCTTCGTCCTGCCTTCCGAGGCGATGGGACGATCACCGCCGGCAACGCCTCACAAATCTCGGATGGGGCCGCCGCGGTCATCGTCTCCGATGAGGCTGCCGCCGAGGCCGCGGGGCTCCCCGTCCTGGCGCGAATCATCGCCTATGGGCAGATCGGAGGCCCTGACGCCACCCTTCACGAGCGTCCCGCCGAGGCGATGAACGTCGCCCTCAAGAAGGCCGGCATGGCCGCCACCGACCTGGCCGCCGTCGAGATCAATGAGGCTTTTGCCGCTGTCGCTCTGTGGTCGACCCGCCTTCTCGACATCGATCCGGAGCGCGTCAACGTGCACGGTGGAGCCGTCGCGCTCGGTCACCCTCTCGGAGCCACCGGTGCCCGTATCACTGTGGCGCTGATCAACGTCCTGCGGTCCCGGGGTGGTGGTGTAGGAGCGGCCGCCCTCTGCGGCGGTGGCGGTCAGGGCGATGCCATCGTCCTCGAGGTAGCCGGATGAGGAAGCCGGATCACAATCTGGCCCTCGACTTGGGCCGCGTGACCGAGGCCGCGGCCATGGCCGCCGGCCGCCTGCAGGGCCGAGGCAACAAGGAGGCAGTCGACCAAGCGGCCGTGGACGCGATGCGCGCCGTGTTGGGAACTGTGGAAATGGACGGCATCGTCGTCATCGGTGAGGGTGAAAAGGACGAAGCCCCCATGCTCTACAACGGCGAGCGGGTGGGTAACGGCGAGCCGCCGTTCGTGGACGTTGCCGTCGATCCGGTGGACGGAACGTCACTGACCGCGCAAGGGATGCCCGGAGCTCTCGCGGTCCTTGCCGTCGCCGAGAGGGGCTCGATGTACGCCCCGGGACGCCTCGTCTATATGGACAAGATCGCCGTGGGTGAAGACGCCGTGGGAACCATCGACCTCGATGCGCCGATTGCCGACAACCTCGCCCGAGTGGCCAAAGCCAAGGGCAAGGACATGGACGACATGACCGCGATCATTCTCGACCGTCCTCGTAACCAGCCCCATATCGAGGAGGTCCGTAGAGCCGGAGCCCGCATCAGGCTGATCCGAGACGGAGACATCGCCGGGGCGATCGCCACCGCCGTGGAGGAGAGCGGGATAGACATCCTGCTCGGCATCGGCGGGTCACCCGAGGCAGTGACGGCGGCGTGTGCCCTCATCGCCCTCGGCGGCGAGATGCAGTGCCGCCTGTGGCCCCGCGACGATTCGGAGCGCGAGTTCGCCCGAGAGGCCGGGCTCGACCTCGATGAGGTCATCGGGCTCCGTCAGCTCGTGGATTCCGACGACGTCTTCTTCGCAGCGACCGGCGTCACGTCGAGTGAGTTGCTCGAAGGGGTCCGCTATCTCCCAGACGGCGCCGAGACCCACACGGTCGTCATGCGAGCCCGCACCGGCACGATCCGCTTCATGACCGCCCGGCACCGCTTCGACAGGCTCTCCGCCTTGACGCACCTCTACGACGGTCCCACCGACTCCAGCCAATCGTCGTAGGCAGGCGCCACCTGCGGCCAGTCGAAGCAGGATACGAGGGAAACAAGTTCTACGGCGTCGGCGCGGGCTCGCGCCGGTTTGTCCAGCACACCCAAGAGGAGCGACAACGCCCCTTCTTCGCCGTCGTAGAGAAAACGCTCGTCTCCCGAGACCCGTTCCGGGTAGACGAGACGGTTGGGCAAGATCGGGTAAGCGCCCGCATGGATCGCCTCCACGACGGACACTCCGAAGAACTCCTGTCGTGAGGTGCTCACGACGGCCGTCGTCCTGCCGAGAAGTGCTCGGTACTCCTCCTTCTCCAGGTAGCCGTCGACCACAAGTCTCCCCCCGAGGGATTCGACCATTTGCTCGAATTCGGGTCGTTGATTGACGAACCGCTCCCCAGCCAGGCCGACCGTGAAATCGGCGCCGGCGTCAGACAGAAGGTGCATGAGCCTCAGAAAGGACCCCGGATCCTTGTCGCGATCCCAGCGGTGGTTCCACAGCACCAAAGGTGGGTCCGACTTGGGGCCGGACGGGATGGGGCCCAAGTCGCATCCAACCGGCAACACCGTTGAGTGATCAAACACCTCTGCAAGATGGTTGGACTGCGGCTGGTCAGGGAACTCCCGTAAGAACGCCGGGAGCGCCTCAGCCAGGGCAGTCCGATGGAACTCCGAGTTGAAGGCGACCGCATCGGCGGCGAGCAAAGATGTCCAATTGATCAAGCCGTAGTTCCGTTCGGTGCGATTGCGCCCCACAGTCGGGTAGGTGACCTGGTTCTCGTGCATGTAGAGGACGGTGGGCACGGAACCGATCCGCGGCGCCAGCATCCCCCGCAGACCAGCAACGTCGACCATCGACGTGGTGAGCAGGACGTCGGGTCGGCCTCGCTTTGCTGCCAACTCGACGATGCCCGCCGCCAAGGTGACGAAGCCGCCCGTGAGACGCCATTGCCAGAAGGACCCCGGCATCGTGATCAGGTGCACCTCGTGCCTGCTGGCAGCGGCATAGCCCTCAGCCCAGGATCGGTGCGACCCAGAGTGGTAGCTGGAGGCGAGGAAGATGAGCATTAGGTCTCAGTCTGACGAGTAGTCGCTGTGAAGGACGGGCACCGTTTCCAGTTCCCAGTCACCCGTTCCCCGACCACAACGATTCGGGAAACGGAAAACGGACAACGGGAAACGGCCGGCGCCAGCCGGCGTTCAGATCTCTTGTCTCCCCGCCAGCGCCCTGCCGAGGGTTATCTCGTCGGCATAGTCGAGATCTCCACCGACGGGGAGCCCGCTGGCGAGACGGGTCACCTTGACGCCCAGCGGTTTGAGGATGCGAGCCAGATACATCGCAGTCGTGTCTCCTTCGACCGTCGGGTTCGTGGCCGCGATGACCTCCTTGATCCCCTCACCGTCGACTCGAGCCACCAGCTCTCGCATCCGCAGCTGGTCGGGACCGATCCCCTCGATCGGTGAGATGGCCCCGCCGAGCACGTGATAGCGGCCGATGAACTCCTGGGTCCGTTCCACGACCACGATGTCCTGAGCCCGCTCCACCACGCACAGTTCGGTGGTGTCGCGCCTCAGATCGCGACAGATCGAGCACTCCTCCTGATCGGTGATGTTGAAGCACCGGCTGCAGAGCCGCACCGTGGACCGCATCTCGATGATCGCCTCGGCGAGTCGCCGCGCATCGGTCTCTTCGACGTGGAGGAGGTGGAAAGCGAGCCGCTGCGCCGACTTTTGCCCCACGCCTGGAAGCCGGGCGAGTTCGTCGATGAGCTTCTGGACGGGTGCCTCGAACATCAGCCGAGCAGCCCGCCGAGATCCAGCCCGCCAACACCCTCCAGCCCCGCGAGTCCCTTGGCCGCCTCCCGGTCGCGCTCCTGTAGCGCCTGATTGACCGCGGCGACGACGAGATCCCCAACCATCTCAGCATCGTCGAGCACGGATGGATCGATGGTCACCTGCTCCAGCGTCCCGTTGCCGCGCACGACCGCCTCCACGACCCCGCCACCCGCCGTGCCCCGAAAGCTCATCGCGGTGAGCTCCTCCTGGCGACGCTGCACCTCGGCCTGCATCTGCATGGCCTGCTGCATCAGTTGGTTGACGTTGCCTTGCGGGCGGCCGGGGCCGCGGCGGTGGCCTTTCGACATGGCATCAGAGTAGGAGTGATCCTGAACGGGAGTCGGTAGCCAGTAGCCAGTAGCTGGCTCTTTACGGGGAACTGGCTACTCGCCCGCACGCACGGCGCGGTGTGGCAAGCGCGTCAAGACCCTGTCGTGCGACGCCCGCCTGGAACGGGTGACTGAGGATTGACGGGCTTCGCCCGTCAATCCTCTACTACTTCTCCGCCCAGCAGATCTATCACCAGCCCGGCCGGGTCTATCTCGCCTTCGCCGGCGTCGAGAAGCTGGTCGCGGTCGGGGGCCCGTTCCGGAGGCGGTGGAGGAGCCGGCGCAGATTCCGCTGTTGCAGCAGTCCTGTACTCGATCTCGACTCGTCCACCGAGAGCTTCGGCCGCGGCGCCGAGCACGACTGCATTGAGCCGGTCGTCTTCACTCAGCTGGGCCAGATGGAAGGGAAGATGCGCCGGCACCTCGAGCACCAGCCTCCCCCCTTCGACTGCTGTCGGGCGCGCCTCGCGAAATAAGGCGTGGCGCCGCATGCCGGCATCCTCTCTGACCTTTGCCATGATCAGCGGCCAGGCCGCATCCACGGCCTCGAGAGAGAGGTCGCCGACCGGAGGGATCTCGGGTTCGGTCTCGGGCGCTGCTTCCCCGTCCCGCTCTTCGTCGTCTTTGAGGACCGGTTCGGCGGCGCCCGCAGGCTCCGACTCGGATCTCGTGCTCGCCTCAGCCGCCGCGTCGGAGGGCGGCGCTGCGATCTCCTGCGCCAGGACTTCCTCACCCCGCTCGTGCAGAAGACGCACTCGCTCTTCGAGCCGATCGATCCTCGCCGCAAGGGCGCCCGAGTCGGCAGAGGTCTCTGGGCGGGTCATTTGGAGAATGGCCAGTTCAACGACCAGCCTCTCTTCTCGTCCCTCGCGCAGCTCGACGAGCGCCTCACCGAGGCGGTCGATACAGCGCAGCACGTCGCCGGGCCCCAGGGCGCGGCCCTTGGCGCGCCACTCCTCGAGGACCTCTTCCGGCTCGTCGACGATCTCTTCGAGGTTCGGGGCGTATTGGGCTAGGAACACACCGCGCAGAAACTCGATTGAGTCGGCGACAAAGCGCCTCAGGTCGGTTCCGGCCGCCGCCAGAGAGGCAATGAGCGACAAGCCGGCTGCCGCCGACTCGGTTGCGATGGCGTCCACCAGCTGGCCGAACGCATCCGCGTCGGCCAGGCCCAGCGCTCTGGTGACGCCGCGCGGTTCGACCTTGCCGTTCCCGAGCGCGGCGACCTGCTCCAGAAGGCCAATTGCGTCGCGGGCGCTCCCGGCGGCATGTCGCACGATCAGCATCAGGCCGTCGTGTCCTACTTCGATGCCCTCAGCGTCGGCTATGAGACCAAGGTGATCTATGAGCGCCTCTGAGCCGATTGGATGGAAGTCGAATCGCTGCGTCCGGCTGCGGATGGTGTCCGGCAGCTTGTAGGGCTCGGTGGTGGCGAGCACGAAGTGGGCGTGCTCCGGGGGCTCTTCGAGTGTCTTGAGCAACGCGTTGGAGGCGGCTCGCGACAACATGTGCGCCTCGTCGAGGATGTAGACACGCCGGGCCCCCCCGGCACTGGCCACCGTCCCCACGTTGGCGCGGATTTCGCGGACGTCCTCGACTTTGTTGTGTGATGCCGCGTCCAGCTCGATTACGTCCATCGAGCTGCTCTCCATGATTCCCCTGCAGGACACGCAGACACTGCAAGGGTTGCCCTCAGAGTCCCGATCGGTGCAGTTGAGCATCTTCGCCAGGATCCGGGCGGTGCTCGTCTTCCCGGTGCCGCGTGGTCCGGCGAACAGATAGGCGTGAGCGACGCGGCCGGAGGCGACCTCGGCGGCGAGCGTGTCGGTGACGTGGCTCTGTCCGACGACCTCATCGAACCGCTGCGGCCGGTATTTGCGATAGAGGGCGCGGTACTCCGCCATGCGGTGATCGTACCGGGGGGTGCCGTCGCACGGCCCTCCGTCCGTCGCGCGAGGCGCGTGGTCGCGAAAACCTTGCTTGCGCCAAGAATGGCCCCTTCGCGAGCCGTTACCCTTGTGCCCAGCGCGGGCGGAGTGTCCGTGCGCTTATTGCCAACAACAGGAGTAACGGACATGCGTGCACGCAGGCTGCTGTGGCTCGTACTCGTCTTTGCCCTGGTGGCTGCCGCCTGCGGTGATTCCGCAGACGACACCACCACGACAACGGCGGCGGAGACCACAGCGACCACCGAGGCCGCCGAGAGTCTGACGCAGACAGAAGGCGTGCTAACGGTGGGTTCCGATATCCCGTTCCCGCCATTCGAGGACTTCGATGATGCGGGCAACGTCGTCGGATTCGATGCAGACCTCATCAACGAGATTGCCGGGCGGCTCGGCCTGACCGTTGAGTGGGTAGACACCGACTTCGACACGATCTTCACCCAGCTGGCCACCGGCCGGTTCGACGTCGTGGCCTCGGCCACGACGATCACGGCGGAGCGCGCCCAGCAGGTGAACTTCACGATCCCCTACTACGCCGCACAGCAGGCGTTGACGGTCAACACCGACCTGACGCCGGGCCTGCGCAGCACGGCCTCTTTGGGTGCAGGGCACTCAGTCGCCGTCCAGACGGGCACCACAGGTGCCGACTGGGCAGCCGAGAACCTCGGACCCCAGGGCGTCGACGTGCGCGAGTTCCCCGAGGCTCCGGACACCTACAACGCCCTCGAGGCGGGCCAGGTGGACGGCGTCATCTTCGACGAGCCATCGGCCGTCGAGGAGTCGGCGAACCGTGCCGGCCTGGAAGTGGTCGAGGTCATCAACACCAACGAGCTGTACGGCTTTGGTGTCGACCCGGCGCGGGAGCCGCTGCTGCTTCAGATGAACGCTGCGTTGGAGGCGGCGATCGGCGACGGCACCTACGACGCGATCTACGACACGTGGTTCGAGGCGCCGGCGGGAGCCGTGACCTTCGAGCCGCCACCCGCGGCCGCCGTGGGCTCCGAGGAGTTCCCGATCCAGGTGCTGTATGTGCCTTCGGTGAGCGCCGAAGAGATCGTTGCCGGTGGTAAGTTGCTGGCGGAGACGCTGTCGGCGACGACCGGCTTGAACTTCGAGGTGGCGGTACCGACTTCGTATGCGGCGACCGTCGAGGCGATGTGTGCTTCACCTGAGAACGTCATCGGGTTCATCCCGGCACAGGCCTATGTGCTGGCGAACAACCTGTGTGGCGTCGAAGTGTCGCTCAAGTCGCTGCGGTTCGGCTACACCGAGTACTGGACCCAGTTCATCGTTCAACGCGATAGCGATATCGAGTCGTTCGAGGATCTCGACGGCCGGACTTGGGCCTATCCCGATGGTGGTTCCACCTCCGGGTTCCTGGTCCCCACCGGCATGTTCACCGCACTTGGCGTTACGCCGGGTGAGAGCTTCGAGGCTGGTGGCCATAGCGCCACTGCCCGTGCGGTCTATCAAGGCGACGCCGACTTCGGCACCACCTTCTTCAGTCCGCTCACCGATCTCGACGGCAATCCCATTTGGGATGGCACGCTCGCGGACGCCGATGTGCCCGAGGATCTGGTGGCGAGCTGTGGCCTGGCGACCGTAGGCAGTTCCGAAGACCAGCTGGTCTGCACTGAGGTGGAGGTTCAGGACGCACGTCGCGGCATCCGTTCGGAGGCACCCGACGTGATCCAGACGGTGAAGATCGTGGCTCTGTCCGATCCGATTCCGAACGACACCATGTCGTTCAGCCCCGACTTCCCCGAGGAAGTCGCCACCGCAATCGTCGATGCCATCAAGGCATTTGCTGCGAGCGACCCCGACGGGTTTGACACGGCATTCGATGCCTACTCGTGGAACGGCGTGGACGACACCAACGACGCCGAGTTCGACTCGATCCGAGCGCTGCTCGCAGCGATCGGCTTCGACCTCGAAGACCTCTAAGGCTTCGAGCGAACAACGACTGAGTGGAGGGCGGGACGCCAATCCCGCCCTCCACCGCGTCAGGCGCGACGCGAATCCGCTAGAAAGGGACCCGAAGATAGGTCGCCGCCCAGGCGCTGACGGGAGTGTGACCCGTGCTCAAGGTGGAGCACCTGACGAAGATCTACGACGGTGGAGTCCTCGCCCTCGACGACGTCTCGTTTGAGCTTCCGGCAGGGCAGTTCCTGGCAGTGATCGGCCTGAGCGGATCGGGTAAGTCGACCCTGTTGCGCTGCATCAACCGTCTCATCGAGCCCACCGAGGGCAAGATCACATGGGACGACACGGATATCACCAAGGCTCCCCAGGAGGAGTTGCGCCGCATACGGCGCCGCATCGGCATGGTGTTCCAGCATTTCAACCTGGTGCATCGCTCCAAGGTGATCACCAACGTGCTGGCAGGACGCCTCGGCTATGTGAATCCCGCCTTCAGTCTCATCAACCGGTTTCCCGCCAAGGACATGGAGAAGGCCGCCGCCCAGCTGGAGCGAGTCGGCCTCGCCGAAAAGGCGCAGTCGCGTGCCGACGAGTTGAGCGGTGGACAGCAACAGCGGGTGGGCATCGCAAGAGCAATGATGCAGGATCCGGAGATGATTCTCGCCGATGAGCCGGTCGCCAGCCTCGACCCGGTGCTGGCCCACGGGATCATGCAATACCTCGAGGACATCAACAAGAACGACGGCGTCAGCGTGCTGTGCAGCCTGCACTTCCTCGATCTGGTGCATCGCTACGCCGACCGCGTCATCGCCCTCAACGACGGCGTCCTCATGTTCGAGGGGCCTCCGGAGAAGATCGACGACGCAATGTTCAAGGAGATCTACGGCAAGGAAGCGGAGCGGGTCGGGTGAGCGAGAATCGCACCGCCACCAAGGCCGAATCCGGGGACGAGACGGAGTCCCACCAGAACCCCCTAGTCCGAGTGCTCGTCATCGCCATGACGATCGTCGTCGTCGTCGTCGCCTACGCCTTCGCCTTCGATCGCACCAACGTCGATCTGGAGCCGGTCAAGGACGAGGGCCGCCGGGAGCAGCTGATCCGCATCATCCGCGGTCTCTCCCGACCGGACATAATCGAGTTCGAGGAGGTTGCAACCTTCCACACGGTCGAGGTGCTCACGCCCTGTCAGCCCGGCGGTTTTGAGCCGGAACCCCGCGATGAGGCCGGACCGTACATCGAGATGTTCCCGACCTGTGCCATCCCGGGATCCGAGGTCACCGTGCGCGGCTTCAACTTCGACGCCAACAAGGCCGGACCGCTTTCGTTCATCCCCCCGTCCGACGTGACCCTCAAGCTGGCGGACGTGATAACGGACGATGACGGGAACTTCGAGGTTTCGGTCGAGCTCCCCGACCGGCCCGACGAAGTAGTGCAACACCTCCGCTTCACCACCAGAGTGCGCACCGGAGAATGGGCCTTGAGTGACTCGGCCACCGAGACCTGGGACAAGATGGTCGAGACGGTCATGCTCGCCTTCGTTGCCACCACGTTGGGCACCGCCGTCGGGATTCCGTTGTCCTTCCTCTCGGCGCGCAACCTGATGCGTTCCATCCGGACTCCGCTGGTGAGTGTTGCCATGTTCATCATCGGGCTGCCCGCCGGAATCCTCGTAGGCCGCCAACTGGGGAGATGGGTGACCAGCGTCGGCGAGAACATTGGGGACAACGTGGTCGTCTTACTCGGGGGCGCCATCGCCATTGCCATCGCCGGGTGGTTGGCGCTGCGCTTCACCCTTCGCGAAGAGGACGAAGAACCGGCGACCACGGCAGAAAAGACCCTTCGCTGGGTCGTCGTCGGCGCCGTCGTGGTGGGCGGCCTGTTCGCCGTTGGCTTCCTCGGCAGGTTCCTGTTCGAAGTTGGTTCCGACATCGAAGAACCGCTCGGCTTCCTGGGATTCATCGGAGGATTCGTCCGAACCATCGGTGACGTGTTTACGACCTTCCTCACCGTCGCCGCGGCAGTCACCGCCGGCCTGGCCGGCGCTGTGCTCGCCAGCCGATTCGGGCATGTCGTCAACGACCGGTTCCCGGCCGGAGCGGCCTCGGTCATCCGCCTCATCAGCGGCGCTGTAGCCGTCGCCATAGTCGCCGGCGGCATCGGCGGAATGGTCCAGTGGCTGTACCAGTTGGCGGACACCTCCAATGCTCGGGCAACGACGGCGGGAGGGATGATCCTGGCGCTCGTCGGAGGGCTTGTCGCAGGCCGGCTGGGGCGTCGCTTCATCAGCGACGCTCTCGGCGCCTTCGCCACCATGATCCGCTTTGTCGTCGGGATCGCCGGCATCGCCGTCGGCGGAGCGATCGGGATCGTCCTGGGTGTGGTGGCGGACGCCGTCATGGGCGCCTTCGACGCTTCAGGAACCCTCTGGGCTCCCGCTGTGCTCGGCGCCCTGCTCGGGCTCATCGGAGTACTGGCGGCACGAGGGTACGACCAACTCCCCTCCGGTATGGCCACGTACTACGCGGCACGCACCCTCTTCAACGGGATCCGCTCGGTCGAGCCGCTGGTCATGGCGATCGTGTTCGTCGTTTGGGTCGGCATCGGACCCTTCGCCGGCGCTCTGGCCCTATCGCTGCACACCACCGCGGCGCTGGCCAAGCTCTACTCCGAGCAGGTGGAGAGCATCATGGAGGGGCCGATCGAGGCGGTGGCGGCTACCGGGGCTACCAGGCTGCAAAACATCGTCTACGCGGTCGTGCCCCAGATCGTGCCCCCGTACATCGCTTTCACCCTTTATCGGTGGGACATCAACGTCCGGATGTCGACGATCATCGGCTTCGCCGGCGGCGGCGGTGTCGGCTTCCTCCTCCAGCAGAACATCAACCTGCTCCTCTACCGGGCCGCTGCGGTCCAGATGCTGGCCATCGCCATCGTCGTCTCGACTCTCGACTTCGTCTCGGCCCGCATCAGAGAGCGCATCGTGTGAGCGGCCTGATCCGCCGCGACCGCACCCACACCGAGCACCGCGAAGCCCAAGACCTCTCCCCGGCGGCGACGCGGTCCACCGCATCCCGAGGCCGGGAGGCGGCGGAAGAGCCCGATCAGTGGCGCACTCCCTTCGAGCGAGACCGCGACCGGATCCTTCACGCCAAGGCGTTCCGTCGTCTCAAGCACAAGACGCAGGTCTTCATCAACCCCGACGGGGATCACTTCGTAACCCGCCTCACCCACACGCTGCAGGTGATGCAGGTTGGCCGCTCCCTGGCCCGCTACCTGGGCCTCAACGAGCCGCTCGCCGAAGCGATCTGCCTGGGTCACGACGTGGGCCACAGCCCTTTCGGGCACATCGGCGAGGCCGCTCTCACCCCGTACGTCGAAGACGAGTGGCATCACGCCGCACAGAGCGTCCGCGTGTTCGAGGTCCTGGAGCCGCTCAACCTCACCTGGGAGGTGCGCGACGGGATTCGGGCGCACTCGTGGAAGATCGATCCTCCCCCCGAGTCACCCGAGGGGTACTGCTGCCGCTTCGCCGACCGCATCGCCTACTTGACACATGACGTCGAGGACGCGGTCCGCGCCGGAGTGATCGCCTCCGCCGATGTCCCGGCCGTGGCGACGACGACGTTCGGCCCGCCGGGACCGCACTGGATCGAGTCGATGGTGGCCGCGGTCGTCGATGAGTCGGTGGTGCAGGGCGCGGTGGTCATGGATCCGGAGGCGCTGGGTGTGATGAACGAGCTGCGTGACTTCATGTTCGAGCGGGTCTACCTCCGGCCCGAGGTCGAAGATCAGAGGCAGCGAGCCATCACCACCATTCGCGGCCTCGTCGATCACTTCATCGAGAACACCGACCAGATCCCCGACACCTATCAGCACGACGACGCCGACCCAGTGACGCAGGCGATCGACTACGTGTCGGGGATGACGGATCGGTTTGCGATCGCGACTTGGGAAGCGATGAGCGGGTAGCGACTGCGAAGAGCGCAATCCGCAATTCGTGTTGCGTGTTGCGTCAGTCGTTCTGATGCCGAAACGGCAGCTTCGCCGCGGCCTCCCAAGGGTCTACACCCACCGGCACCTGGGGCCCGACCTGCCCCCCGGTTCCCCGTCCCTGCTTGGGCGCCCTCATCAGCCCGGAGAACATCGCCCACAGGGCGATGATGATCCCGGTTGCCGCGGCCGCCCCGCCGGCGAACTCGACAAACCCGGCGATCTCGTCGGATCGGTGCATGACGTCCCAACCGCGGCTCCCGAGCAGGTAGGCCCAGTCGTGCTCCCCTCCCCCGATGAGAGGCAGCGACTGCACCGGCGCGTCGGCGATGTAGACGCTGACGTCCCAAGCCGACGCACCCGCCCAGGCCAGGCAGAAGCCGCCGCCGGCGGCGTCGCTGCGATGGATCCCGAAGTACCACGCCAGGAAGAGAGGTACGGCAATCTGGGCAACCGATCCTGCGATGAACATGACCATCCGCGGTGCGAACATCGCTGCCATGTGCCCCACCTCATGGATGCCAAGGTCGAACCAGTCCAATACCGGGACTTCACGGTTTGCCACGAAGGCGAACCAGGTGACCGCGCCGGCCAGGGCTCCGGCCACGCCGAAGCGACCCCAGCGATGCCAGCCGGTTTCGTCGGTCATGCCTATGCATCGGCGCGGCAACCGAAGCACTTCAGCGGGCAGGTCTCAGCGAAATGGTCTGCGCAGGGCTTCGAGCACGGACAGGTCCGACCGCGCCTCCGCCACTTCCTTCTGCCACTGCCGGAGCCAGTCCGCCGTCGGAGCAACGACGGCCATGAGCAAGACGGCACCACCTGCGCCAAAGATGACGTACGTGCGGCCGCCGGCCAACCATGAGAGCACCAACCCGGCCGGGCCCAACGCGGCTGCAGCAAAAACGCGGCGCATCGTTATCTGAAAGACCGAAACCGCCAGGTGGTGCTCAGTGTCGATGTCCGGTCCGCCGCGCCCCACGAGTGAGATGGTTTACCGCCGCGATCCCGACGAAGCCGAATAGGGCCGGCCGTGCCGTCGTCTCGTCGATCACGGCCTCGCCCGAGCTGCCGCCGAAGACGAGGACGGCCACCGCAGTGACGGCGGCCGCGATCGACCACAAGATCACTGCAGGCCGTATCACGAGGAGCATCGAGCCGTCGGCCCCGCGGCCGGTGATGATGCGCCCGGCGAGAGCCACCCCCGGCCGCCAGCCCGGATCGACAGGGCCCATTTCGCCACTCACGCCCGCGATGATCCCACGGGCTCACCCCTGCGGTCGCGGCGAGATCAGGAGTAGCCGGAACTCCTCTTGATACCCGACGGCGCCTATCTGGCTGGGTGTGGAACTGGTCCGGGCGGCCTCCATGCGCACGATCAGCGGCGTGCCGATCAACCGCCATACGTCGACCGTCGCCTCTCCTTCGCTGGCGCCCGTCAACCGTGACGTCCACCGCACGTGGACGGTCTCCAGGGGAATTCCATCGACGTTGAGGACCTCCGGCCCGACGACCTCCGAGTCGTAAGTCTCCACCCGATCTCCTGCCCGGCAGGTGGTGGATGCGGTCGCGGCTGTCGCTCCAAACACCGGTCGAGCCGTGTCGCAAGATTCGATCTCGAGATCGGGAACGCCAAACCACTCGTGATAGCTCTGCGACCGCGTGATCGCGAGGTCGGAGCCGCAGTGCTCCCAGTCGATCCAGCGCTCCTCCAGTGCATCCCAGCGGACGACCGGTCCACACTCGCCCTCGGTGATCGTCATGAAGGTCTCGGTTGGATAGTCGTGGCGCGCCCCGGCGAAGGCATCGATCTCCTCGAAGCCGGTGGTCGTGTAGCGATAGACGCCCGGGTCCCCCGGCTCGATACCCACCTCGCCCTCAAACGCGCTTTCGATCACCGCGGCTTCCACCGGCGTGGCTGTGTCGCGCGTGAGCAACCAAGCGACGCCGGCTGCACCGAGAATTACTACGGCGAGAACGATCAAAACCCACGTTCGTCTGCGCACGGCGCCAGTCTGCCAACCGGCGAAACAGGATGGCGGGCCCACGGGCCCGCCATCCACCGGTCGAGTACGCCCGGTTCTCTAGATCGCTTCTTTCCCAATCGGCGCCGTTGGCTCGTTTCCTTAGGACGCGACCGTCAACCAGGGCAACGCGATTTGCCGTCTGGTTTGGGTCGAACTCCTCGATCAGGCGGTTGGGGCCACCCTCACCAGCGTCTTGCCTCGAGAATGACCCGTCGCGACGTGTGCCATCGCGTCTGCGGTGTCCTCCAGCGAGTAAGTCTGATCGAGCACCGGGCTGACCTCCCCGGCTTCTATCAGCTCCTTCAGGGCCAACATGTCCTCTCGCCTCTCCCCCGCCACGAACGGAGCACCCTGCTTGCGCATGAACAGCGCCAGCACCAAGGCCCGGAGCATCGTGCCAAAGGGCCCGAGCCAATCCCCGCCTGCGGAACCGCTGTTGGGGATCAGCTTCCCCTTCGGGGCGACGGCACGCCGCATCTCCGCCAAGGAACGAACGCCGGCATTGTCGAGCACCAGGTCGTACTTGGCTCCACCTTCGGTGAAGTCCTCCCTCGTGTAGTCGATCACGTGGTCGGCGCCGATAGTCCGGACCAGGTCCACGTTCTTGGTGCTGCACACTCCGGTGACCTCGGCGCCGAGGGACTTGGCGACCTGAACGGCGAAGGTCCCCACGCCCCCAGACGCACCGTTGATGAGCACCTTCTGTCCGGGCTGGACATCGCCCACGTCGCGCATCGCCCGCAGAGCCGTGATACCCGAAACGGCAATAACTGCGGACTTCTCCAGTGTGAGATTGGCGGGCCGGGGCGCCAACCTCTTCACAGAGGTGGCCACATACTCAGCGCAGGAACCCTTGCCGGTGCCGAAGACCTCATCACCGGGCCGGAATTCGGTCACATCCGAACCGACGGCCTCGACACGGCCGGAAAGGTCGAATCCGGGAATTCTCTTTCTCGGCCTGCGCAGCCCGAACATGAGGCGGGACACGGGCGGCTTGCCCTTCAGCATCAACCAGTCCCCGGCGTGCAGAGACGCAGCATGGACCCGAACCAGCACTTGTTTGGCTTTGATGGACGGCTTCTCGATCTCTCTGAGATCGAGAACCTCATGAGGCGGGCCGTAGCTGCTCTGGATGATCGCCTTCACGGGACTCCTGATCCTCTAAGCGTGGACGAATCCACGTGACCAGAAAGGCGACTGTCAAACAAGTGCCAGACGGCTCGGCATCTCCGGCGTCCTTCGATTGCGGCGTGCCTGCCGACTATCCCAGAACGACTCCGGGGTCGACTCGAGGCCCTACGTCGCCCGCAGGGATGCCCCCGGCATCGAGCCAGGCGCGCAACTCCGGGAAAGGCAATGGACGAGACAGGTAGTAACCCTGGGCCAGATCGCAGTCCGCAGCCGCGGCCAGGTCCCAGGTGGCCCTGTTCTCGACGCCTTCCACGACCACGCGCTTCCCGAGGCTGTGGACCAGCGCAGTCGTCGAGGCGACGATCTTGGCGAGACGTTCATCGACGGCCATGTCCATCACGAATGCCCTGTCGATCTTGACCTCGTCGATGGGCAACTCCGACAGATACGTCAGCGAGGAGTACCCCGTCCCGAAGTCGTCCAGCGATAGACCCACGCCCAGTTCGTCTAGCGATGACACCACGAGACGCGCCCTGGCGGAGTCGGTCATCATGGTCGTCTCGGTGACCTCGAGGACCAGCGATTGCGGAGCGACGTTGTGCTCATCCAGCAGCCGGGCGATCAGGCCGGGGAACTCCTCATCGGTCAGGGAGGATGCTGCGATGTTCACGGATACGCCTATCCGGATGCCGCCGGCATGCAGCCGGGACACGTCGCGCAGGGCGGTGCGCAGGACGTGCTCAGTGAGAGGGACGATCAGGCCGGTCCGCTCCGCGAGGTCGACGAACTCGTCTGGAGGGACGTTTCCGTGCCGCGGGTGGGGCCACCGTGCCAGGCCCTCGATCCCGAGGATCTTGCGCGTGGTGATATCGGCCTTGGGCTGATAGGAGAGCAGGACCTCGTCCATTTCGATGGCCGAGCGCAACTCGGCCGCCATGGCAAGGCGCCGCGTCGAGTACTTGTCGGTCCGCTGGTCGTAGACCTCGAAGGACGATCCCCTCTCCTTCGCCACGTACATGGCGACGTCGGCGCGGCGCAAGAGGGTGGTGCCGTCGGTGCCGTGATCCGGGGCCAAAGCGATACCGATGCTCCCGGCCACCTGAATGGCCAAGCCTTCGTTCACGAAGGGCCGGTGCAGCACGGAGTTGACCTTGCGCGCCCATTCAACTGCGTCGTTGACCCCGTTCAGGTCGCGCAGCAGCATCCCGTACTCGTCCCCACCGAGGCGAGCCACGTGCTCCTCGCCGCCCACCGTGTCGCTGAGACGCATCGCTATCTCCTGCAGCAGCGAATCGCCCCGCTGATGACCGAGAGTGTCGTTGACCTCTTTGAAACGGTCGAGGTCGATCAGCAACACTCCGACGCGGCTCCCCGTCTCGCGGGCCTTGCGGACCGCCTCCTCGACGACGATCGTGAAGTGGAGTCGGTTGGGGAGCCCGGTCAGGGCATCGTGCACCGCTTGGTGCTCCTTGAGCCCAATCTCGCGCCGTAGCCGATCGACGAGACGGCCCCTTTCAAAGGACACCCTCGCCGAGCGTGCCAGTGCGTCGAACAGCCTCAGGTCGTCGGCTTCGAATGCGTAGCCGTCGGTGCGCGGACCGACGACGAGCAGGGTGGCGGTCCCGGCGCCACCGGAGAGGACGGCAATCATGCCGTCGTCCACGCCCAGGCTGGCGTAGTGCCCTGCCACCGCGGAAGGAGCCTCGGCCATGGGCGACACCAACACCGCCTCTCCATCCTCGAGGGCGTCGGCGAGGTGACTCACCAGGGCGGGAGGGGCCGGCCGCGTCTGAGAACCCGACGCGTTGAGTCCGACGGCGGTGGAGCCGACTCCTCGGCTGAGCACGGCCTCGGCGAAGTCCGTGGCGAAGGTCTCCTTCATCTTGTTCAGGGTGACGTCGATCAGCTCGTCCGTGGAGACGGCGCGATCGATGTCCGAGGTGAAGTCATACATCGCTTCGAGGTCGCCGAAGCGTTTACTCAGCGAGCTGTACACCTGCAACGCCCCGTATAGGCCCCCCGCCGCCACCGCCAGGCCCACGAGCGCCAGTGGGTCTTGCCAAGCGAGCGCCAGTCCGGCGACGGCAAGCGACGAGGAGACGATGCCGATGATGGTGCCGGCGGCGAGGGCGCTGGCCACGGATCGAACCGATATGTCGGGCTGAGTGATTCGGATCGCCACGCCGACCGCGATCACGCCCACGAACAGGGCGGCGATAAGCGCAGCGAAACCTGAGACGAGCCCTCCAATGGAGACTTGAGAGCGTCCCGCGAGCAGCAGTCGGTAGACGGCCAGGGCCACCGCGGTGTCGAGCATGAAGATCGACATGTTGAAGATGAGCTTGTGAATCGCCTGCCGGCGGTGGAACACGAGCACGATGCCGGACCCCACGATCCGGCCGGCGAGGAGGGCGAGCGGATCGGCCATGGCCAGCCCGAGCATGAAGGGGATCTCGCTGAGAGAGACGGTGTGGGAGTCGCGTCGGACGTGGAACCGGATCACGAATATCTCGGTGAGGACGAAGGCCGCCCCCAGAGCCCACCACGGGAAATCGATCGGAGCCCCCGGCACCGCGGGGCCGGGAGCGACCACAAACAGCACTGAGCCGACCGTCGCGATTAGGGCAGCGACCGCGACGACCTTCAGACGGATGGCGGCGGGACCGGTCTCCGGCATGTGCTGGGCTCTCCTCGTCGACGAGTGCGCGAAAACACTCGAAGAACTCATCGGACGGGTCGCGGACCTCCTGAAGGGCTGGTCGGTGGTCGGTAGCCTGCCTCCATGCCGGGCTCCATCGCCCTCATCGTCAACCCTCGCGCCGGTCGCGATCGCGCCGGAAAAGAGCTGCCGACACTGCTCGAGGCCCTGCAAGCAGCCGGTCTCGACCATGAGGTGTACAACACCGAGGCGAACGGGCATGCGACCGAGCTCGCTCGCAAAGCCGCCGCCTCCGGCGCGGGCACCGTCGTGGCGGTGGGAGGCGATGGCACGGTCAACGAGGTGGTCAACGGCCTCATGGAGTTGAGTCGGGAGAAACGCCCCGCCCTTGGCGTGGTCGCCGCCGGGTCCGGAGCCGACTTTGCCAGGTCGTTCGACCTTCCCCAGCACACCAACAGCGACTTGCGCGGTGTCGTCGGGCCCGCTCACGCCGTGGATGTGGGGCGGATCGATCTGACTAGTGACGACGGCGCAAGCACGCGTCACTTCGTCAACATCGCCAACGTCGGATTGGCCGCCAGCACAGTCGAGCGGGCTGAACGCCTCCCCCGGCGTCTCGGCAAGGCGCGTTACTTGGTCGCCTTCTGGCCGACTCTCGCTCGATACCGCCCCTCGCCGGTCACCCTCACCGTCGACGGAGCGACACACCGAGAGGAGGCGCACAACGTGCTGGTGGCCAACGGCCGCTATGCGGGCGGCGGCATGCACTTTTCCCCAGGGTCCGATCCATCCGACGGGCGGTTCGACGTCCAGATGAACATCGGACCGAAGCGGCAGTCGTTCACGTTGATCCCCCGCATCTACCGGGGAAGCCACCTGCCCAACAAGCGAATCGTTCAGATGAGCGGCGCCGCCATCTCGATCGCACCCGAGATTCCCGCGCCGGTGGAAGCCGACGGGGAGCTGATAGGGATGTCACCGGCGAGAATCACGGTGGTCCCCGGCGCTGTCGACCTCATCGGCGCCGCCTGAGGTCCCGTGGCCGGCGACAGGCACGACGAAGACGGACCCGTCACCGGGGACCCCGGCTGGCTCCCGTTCCTGGGAGGCCTCATCGGGATGGTTGCCGGGGCCGCACTCGGCTACTGGGTCGGCATCGACGACGGCACCGGCAACGCCCGGACCCTGGCCGTCGTCGGTGGCTTCATGGGGATGGTGCTCGTGGTGGTTCCCATCAACAGCCGGCTGCGCAAGCAGGCCGAGGCGGCCGAAGGAACACAAACAAGACGCGGGTCTCAGTGGCCGCCGTGGCGCTCCCGCTCCGCCGCCGTCGCCCGAGTCCCGGCCGGCGGCCTCCCCACCCGCTCGGTTCCCAACCGCAATGCGGAGCCTTCGGGGCACATCGACGGCGGAGCCGTGGTGCGCGTCGCACGCCGGTCGGGGAACTGGGCCCGAATCGAGTCCGCCGATGAAGAGCCCGTCTGGCTCGACCGTCGACTCCTGGAGCCGGCCGACTAGACCCTCCGATCCAACGACGGCCGAGGGCGTATCCTCCGACTACTCACGGGAGGAGAGGATGGATCCGCTGCTCGCTGTCGCCGCAGTGCTCGCCGCGGCCGCCGCCGTCGTCGGTTTCTGGGCGGGCAAGCGCACCCGATCCTCCCGGCGCGATGCTGGAGTGGCGCGCCGCCTCGAGGAGTACGACTTCTATCCCTTCGTCATCACCGAGTCGGGGCACGTCGAGTTCAGCTCAGACGCTTTCGACCGGGCAGTCGCCCATTTCCTGGTGGAGCGCAACGAACGAGCCGCTCGCGAGCTGATCGTCATCGGCGAGCAGAACCTGGTACGCGACACGCTGACCAGTGAACGGCTGCGGCACTACAAACAGCTGTACGACGCATACGACGGCGATGAGGTGGTCAGCGACAACGACGCCTTCCTGGAGAACTACAAGCGCATCGTCAATCAGATAGGGCGATCGTTCCCCAACACCGGTATCGAAATCCTGCTGCACAACCTGGTCAACCCGTCCCGGTCGCTGGTCGCCATCGAAAACGGTGAGGTCACCGGCAGGTCGATCGGGAGCGGCGCCACCAACCTCGTACTGGACCTGAAGACCCGCAAGCAGCGCGGCGAGGACAAGGTCAACTACGAGTTGAACATCGGCTCGCGCCAGTTCAAGTGCACGACGATCCCGATCTTCCGTCCCGAGTACGGCCTGGTCGGCGCCATGTGCATCAACGTCGACACCCACTTCGTGCGGGAGACGGCCCTGGCCGCCGACGAGCGACTGCAGGCCTTCGTCGACAACATGCTGCGCACCGACTTTGAGCTCGACGAGAACATCCTCTCCAAGGACGAGTACCAGAGCGCGCTCAAGGGAAAGCACCACTTCCTGGACGAAGCGATCCGCGCCGGAAGTGCCAAGCGCCGGGAGCGCAAACTCGCCGCGATCTTCTTCTCCGACATCGTCGGGTTCACCGCCCTGATGGGGGAGGACGAGGCGGCGACGCTGGCGATCATGGACACCAGCGACGAGATCCACCGCGGCGCCCTGGGAAGACACCGCGGGCGGCTGCTGAAGAAGCTCGGCGACGGGACATTGGCCAGCTTCGAATCGGTGTCGGACGCAGTCGCCTGCGCCCAGGAGGTGCAGCGCGCCGTAGCCACCGACGGGCGGTTCCACGTTCGGATTGGCATCCACCTGGGAGAGATCATCCACAGCGGCGGCGACGTCCACGGCGACGGCGTCAACATCGCGGCGCGGATCCAGAGCGAGGTCGGACCCGGCGGGATCGGCATCTCGGGCGTCGTCTACGACAACATCAAGAACAAGGAGGGGCTCAAGGCAACTCCACTCGGCGAGAAGCAGCTCAAGAACGTCGCCTCGCCCGTGATGCTGTACTCGGTCGAGGGCTGAGGGATCACGGCTTCTAGACCACATGCGGTCAAGGGACATCGCAGTGGGTAGCTTCCGATCATGGACTGGCCGGTCACCTACACCCGCAAAGTGCGTTTCTCCGATAGCGACGCCCAGGGAATCGTCTTCAACGGCAACTACCTGACGTACTTCGATGACGTCGTCACCGATTACTTCGACGCGATCGGTCTCTCCTGGGATGAGTTCAACGCCAAGGGGTACGACATCGTGCTGGGCCATGTTGAGATCGACTTCAAGTCGCCGGGCCGCATCGGTGCCACGCTCGTCACTGGGGCCAAAGTCGCCAAGATCGGGACTTCGTCGGTGACCTTCGCGCTACGCACCTGGGACGAAGCCACCGGAGACACCGTCGTCGAAGGGAAAGAAGTGCACGTGGTCGTCGACCACGAATCGCTGCGCCCATGTCCGGTCCCCGAGTTCTTTATCGAAGCCGTCACCGGCCTTCAGGGATCTGCTCCGGATCGGTAGCCGCGAGGCGACGCGAGTAGGGGTATCGCGTACGCCTTTTCTAGGTATGGATTGCGCGGCTTATAGGTCGCCGCCCGATTCTTCTCTGTGGTTCTCACCGATGTGCATCTCGGCCTCTTTTCGTACGTTCGGTGGGTGACATGCCGGACAAGGCGAAAGGAGATGGCATGACCACTCTCAAGGAACGAAATCAGGTCTCGGCCGGGGACGCTGCTGTTGTTCAGGCTCCCGACCGCGCCACCCAGTTCTTCGTTGTCGCCTCGATCGCCGCCTTGGTGGCGGTTGCCGCGATCGCGTTCACCGTCACCCGAGATGGCGGAGAGCTGGCGGCAGCCCCTGCAGAGGTGCAGGCTGGCATCGCCAACTGGGAGCTGCCCGAGATGGACATCCCGGACCGGACCCTGACGGCGCAGGCTCCTGCTGACGTGCAGAGCGGCGCCGCAGTTTGGGAGCTGCCCGAAATGGACATCCCGGACAACACGGTGACACAGGCCGCCGCGTCGAGCCTCGGCATCGCGAACTGGGAACTCCCCGAAATGGANNCACAGGCCGCAGCAGCTTCGAGCTTCGCCGTCGCGAACTGGGAACTCCCCGAAATGGGTATCCCAGACAACACAGTGACCCAAGCCGCCGCGTCAACGCTCAACGCCGCTGATTGGGAACTCCCCGAAATGGGTATCCCGGACAACACGGTGACACAGGCCGCAGCAGCTTCGAGCTTCGCCGTCGCGAACTGGGAACTGCCCGAAATAGGCATCCCGGATCGAACCCGGTTCCTCCCGGAACGGACACNNGGAACGGACACGGTTGGTGTACGTGACTCCGGCTTCAGGGCCGCAGTGACAGGCATCGCTGACTGTTCCATGAGCAGGGAAGCCCGCCCTCCGGGGCGGGTTTCCCGCGCTGCGGCCGCGTCAATGTGGGTTTGGGTATGTTGGGGGGGTGCTTCTCGAGAGAGATCGAGAGGTTCAGCAGCTGGCCGATCTGTTGGCCGGGGCGGGTGATTCGGGGGGCAAGGTCGTCCTGGTCCGCGGCGAAGCCGGTGTCGGCAAGACCTCTCTGGTCAAGGAATTCGTCGAGCGCCATGACGATGCGGCGCACATTCTCTCCGGGTTCTGCGACGACCTGATTACCCCGCAGCCGCTGGGTCCGTTCTACGACATCGCCCGCACCGAACCCAGCATCCACCAAGCGCTCACCGATGGTGATCGCCCGGCCCTGTTTGAAGCGCTGTTGGAGTTGTTGGCGCGGACGATGCGGCCCACGGTGCTGGTGGTCGAGGACACGCAGTGGGCTGATGAGGCGACACTGGACGCCATCCGGTATCTGGGGCGGCGCATCGCCACTACCAATGGACTGTTGCTCCTCACCTATCGAGATGAGGAGGTTGACTACGACCATCCGCTACGAACCGTCATGGGGGCGCTGGCACCCCCCGACGTGACTCGCATTCGACTCGAGCGCCTCAGCTCCGATGCGGTGGCGGAGATGCTTGCCGGGGCACCGGCCGAGCTCGATTCGATGATGCGGCTAACGGACGGCAATCCGCTGTTTGTCACCGAAATCCTCGCCTCAGGTGACGACCAGGTCCCGGCGTCGGTACGCGACTCGGTGATGGCCCGAGCGGCTCGACTTTCGCCGAAGGCGAGGGAAGTTCTTGATCTGGCTTCGGTGATCCCCGCCGAGTCGTCACGACAGATCATTGACAGCATCACCGGGGTTGGCGAAGAAGGTGTATCCGAGTGCGTCCGGGTGGGCCTGCTGTTCGCAGCCGACGGGACGGTGACGTTTCGTCATGAATTCACCCGGCGCGTCGTGGAGTCGGCGCTCAGCCCCGGTCGTCGCCGTGGCCTCAACGCCCGGATCCTGGCCGAGTTGGCCGCATCAGCAGATTCCGTCGACCCGGCCCGCATGTCCCACCACGCCAGAGAGGCCAACGACACCGACGCCATCATCGAGTTCGCTCCTCAAGCCGCCCGGGCGGCGATGGAGGTGGGGAGCCACCGGGAAGCGGCGACCCATTTTCATGCTCTGGAACCGCATCTTGACAAGATTCCGGCACAGGATCGCGTCGGAATCCTCGATGACTGGGCGCACAACGAACAGCACCTCGACGAAGAAGCCGCCCGCGGGATTCTGATGATCGCCATCGATCTGTATCGCACCCTGGGTGACGACCTCGCCCTGGCACGGGCCCTGACGTTCGCGGTTCGCCTCAACGGGAAGACGGGACGATACGACGAGGCAGACGCATGCTCCACGGAAGCGATCAGCATCCTCGAAGCCCTGCCTCCGGGTCCCGATCTGGCATTTGCGCTGGCGCAACGGGCCTGGCTCTTCATGATGATGTACGACGAACAGCCAGCCTTCGACTTTGCCGATCAAGCCATCGCCCTCGCCGAGGAGACCGGCGACGAAAGATCCATGGTCCACGCCCTCAACACCAAGGGCGTTGTGGCCTTCCGACACGGGGATCCGGATGGAATGGAGATGCTGCGCCAGGCCGAAGCACGCGCCATAGCTATCGGCGACCGCTTCGAAGAGGTTCGGGCCATCCACAACATGGCATCCGTGACGACCAGGTTGCACATGTGGGAACTGGCCGAGCGTCTCTACCAGCGGGCCTTAGAGATGGCGATTCGCCACGAGATGTCCGTGGGCGAACTCGCGGAGCGCATCGGCCTGGCCGAACTCTGGCTACGCAAGGGTGAAACGGACGCCGCCGAGGACATGTTCACCGAGGCCCTCACCGCCAACCCTGATCCTCCTTTGTTTATTGCCGGTCAAGCCTGGTCCAACGTGGCCAGGCTCGAAGCCCGGCGAGGCCGCCCCACCGCCCAAGAGGCCCTAGATACAGCCTGGTCATTGAGGGCAGCAGTGTGGGTGACGAATCTTTGGTTCCAACCGGCCCTGGCCGAAAGCATGTGGCTCACCGGCGGCCAAGAGCCTGATCGCCTCGCCCTCCTGCGAAAGGCACTCGCGCTTGGAATCCGGAACCGATTGGACTGGGACGCTGGCGAACTCGCCCTGTGGTTGTGGGAGATGGGCGAGTTGGATGGGGCTCCGGAGGGGATCGCCGAACCGTACCGCCTCATCATCGACGGCGAACCACTCAAGGCCGCCGAGATGTGGGCGGAGATCGGCTGCCCCTACGAAGAAGCCATCGCCCTATGCCACGGACCCCCCGACGCCCAACTCCGAGCCGTGGAGAAACTCGAAGATCTGGGAGCCACCGCTGTGGTGGCCAAAGTACGCCAACAACTCCGCGACCAGGGCGTGGACGTCCCCCGCGGCAAAGCCAAGACCACCCGCAAACACGCCGCTGGTCTCACCACCCGCCAAGCAGAAGTCCTCGAACTGCTCGCCGAGGGCTTGAGTAACCCGGAAATCGCCGACCGCCTCTTCGTCTCACCCCGAACCGCGGAACACCACGTCTCCGCGATCCTCTCCAAACTCGACGCCGACACCCGACAGGAGGCAGTCTCTGTGGCCGAAGACCAAGGACTCTTGGCGCACGTCACCCCCTGACGAGACGCCACACCATCCCACCTGCCCGGGCCACGTACACCGGGACCCCCATCGGCCGATCATGACATGGGTGGGGAGAATCGCATCGGTTTCTCATCGAAGGCCCCGGTCAGTTGGCTTGCAGGCGGTCGCGCCCTGTCTTGGAGCCCGACCTAGAGTTCCATGACGTGAGCAACGGTGGGGGCACAACCGACGAGCCGGAGGCTTTCGACGACAGCGACCGTGTTCGTCGGGCGCTCGAGGAGTCGATCGATCGCGAGGCTCTCGCCGACGCTGAGGAGAGAGCGAAGAGCCCCGAGAGCCCCGATCTAGAAGGTGAGGAGCGCGTTCGCCGGGCACTCGAGAAGTCCATCGATCGCGACGCTCTCGCCGATGAGCCGGAATCTCCTCCCGAGCAATCGGAAACCAGCACCGACGAGGGACACCTCGACCTTTCCGAGTTCGACGTGATGAATGGGTGGACCAAGGAGGAGCACCAGGAGACCTTTGGGACTCTTCGATTCAGGCGACTGCCGATCGCCATCGGTACCGGCCTCGTTGTCGGCTTCATCATCTTCGGTGTCGTCTTCCTGGCAGGCGACAACGACGACAGCGTGGCAACAACCGAATCCCGTGATACTGAACAGCCCAGGGTGACGGTGATGACTCCGACAACCTTTGAGGTGGGCAGGGTGATTCAGGACGATCTTGGCGACTTCCTGGACAACTGCTCGGCCGACTCACCGCCGGTCCAAGGGGAGCCGGCTTGGGACATCGTTGAAGTGCTCGACGAAGACGACAAGATCGAGATCACTTTCGGCGGGGATGCCGAGGCCTACATCGAGGGTGAGCCGTTCAACTCAGGTCTCTCCCTCATTCTGCGCACCGCCGAGGGCGAGTTCATCGACGAGATCACTTGGCTCTTCTTCCAGGGCGAGGTCGAATTCGGACCCTCGATAGGAAGACTCCCTGTTAGATGGGAGTGGGCAGACGATGACACGATTCGGTTCCGCTTCCCCGAGGGGCTCCCTGAAGGAGTGGAGATCGAGGTGCAGAGCCGCGTCATCCTCGAAGGCGGCGGCTTCCTGTGTGACGGGACGGGTGGCTAGGTCGGACGGTTGTGCCACGGTGATGAGGGCAGCCCGGTGACCCAGTCAGCCGCATCACAGATGCCCTTTCGACCGGATTCGTTCTGTAGTGTCGCTGGAGGGCAATGGATACAGCGCACGTTGTAGCTGCGGGTCGCGACGCCATCGAACGAGGGGCGTGGCGGGAGGCCTATGAGGCCCTTAATCCCGTAAAGAACGAGCTATCCGCGGAGGCTCTGTCCGACCTCGCCTTCTCAGCCAAGTGGATCGGGAAGCCCGATGAGGCCCTCGCTATCTCTGAGACCGCCTATCACGCCTACGCAGCCGCCGGTGATGACATGGCGGCAGGGCGAGAGGCCATCGAGTTGTTGCGAGCACATGACGTGCTCGGTCACTCCTCGCGGGCGGAGGCCTGGTACGCCACCGCGCGACGGCACCTCAAGGGGGCAAAGAACCGCCCGGAGGAAGCCCTTGTCGTTTACCTCGACGCCGTTGAGGACTACTCCGGACAGAACTGGGAGGACGCCCGAGGGAAGCTCGACCTGGCCATCGAACTCGCAGAGAAGCACCGCGATTCGACAATGGTTGTTCGGGCCCGAATGCTCCAGGGAATGGTCGACATCGAGGCCGGAAACGCCGAGGAAGGGATGAGGTTGTTCAGAGAAGCTGCCACTTCGGTCGGTGCCGGAGCTGTCGATCCGTGGACCGCCGGGGTCGTCTACTGCAACATCATCGAGACCTGCTGGGACATGGCGGACCTAGGTGGCGCCGCAGAGTGGTGCGATAGCGCCCAGAGCTGGTACCAGCAGTTCGATGTCTCTGTGTTTCCTGGAATCTGCACGGTGCGCAAGGCCGAGGTCAAGGCGCTCGAGGGAGAATGGGAGGCTGCCGAACTCGAACTGCAGCAGGCCGAGGAGGAACTGAAGCGTTACTCCGTCGTCGGTTACTTGGCCGAGTTGAAGTATGTGCTGGGTGACATCCAGCTTCACCGAGGTCGCACCGAAGAGGCGATAGAGCTCTTCCAGCAAGCGAACGAGTTGGGCAGAGAGCCCCTGCCTGGGTTCGCTCTGGTGAGTGCCGCCCGCGGTGACCGCTCGGGGGCAATAACGACTCTGCGGCGCGCGCTCGACGCCCATGGGCCGCGCATGAAACGATCCCGTGTGCTCGTCCCGCTCATTGATCTCCTCATCGAGGCGGGCGACTTGGAGAGCGCGGCAGAGTCCGCGGCCGAGCTCGAGGATCTCGCCGCCGAGTGCAATACAGGAGCCATGAGGGCATGGGCGGACACGGCCGCGGGAGCACTGCTCGCCGCGAAGGGTGAGACCGAGGCGGCGCTCGAGACATTCGACGCGGCCGAACGCCTATGGGAGAAGATCAACATTCCTTATGAAGCGGCCCGGACGCGCGTGCGTCGCGGCCTGCTGCGGCGCTCCCTCGGAGACGACATTGGCGCGGAGATCGACTTCCGTGCGGCGCAGGGAATCTTCTCGAGGCTCGGTGCCGAGCCGGAGCTGACTCGCACACTGGAACTGATGTCGAAGCGGCCTGAAGCCAAGACCCAACACCGAGCCGTCATGGTCACCGACATCGTGGGATCGACGGAGCTGGCAAACGCACTCGGCGATGATGCATGGACAAAGCTCCTCTCCTGGCATGATCGCACGGTCTCTGAGATCATCGAGAGGTTTCACGACGGGTCGATCGACCGCACCGGCGACGGGTATCTCACTGCCTTCTCGGACACTGAGACAGCTGTCAGATGCGCGATTGAAATCCAACAAGCACTGGAAGCCCACCGCTCCGAGCACGGGTTCGCCCCCTCGGTGCGCATCGGGATCCACGCCGCCGACATCACCGACGTTGACGGATCACCCGCCGGGGCGAGCGTGCACCTCGCCGCTCGGATCGGAGCCCTCGCTGAGGGGGACCAGATCCTGGTGACCCGGGAGGCTGCTGCACACCTGGGCGCTCACCGGGTTTCCGGTTGGCGGTTGGAGGTCGCAAAAGGGTTCGACGACCCGGTCGAAGTCGGCGCACTCGATTGGTAGGGGCGGTTCGACCGGGCGAACTCGAATCCCCAACCTTCTGTCAGACGCCGGAGTCAGGGCGCTTCGATCTCGATCCAGTTGTCGGCGCGGGGAACTGCGGTGGGGTCGATCACGGCAATGGCGCCGGTGAGTTCCCCGCTGATGACGACGTATTCCCCCGCGCGCCAGATACCTGCCGCTACCGCAACGTCCGACCGTCCGTGCCCGCTCGTCCCCCATTCAACGTAGGAGAGAATCGCTCAGCGGGCCAGGCGCTGGCCGACGACGCGGTGAGCGCCGTCTTCGGTGATTCGAGCTGACGCGCTGGGTCTCAATCTGACAGTCCGAACTGCCTCGGGTGCGACGCCGTCGAATCGTCGGCGAACTCGAAAGCGGCTGTGCGAAGTGCCGCCAGCCGAAGGTCCAAAACGGTCATTCAGCCACGCACGGCGGCGTATGCCGCCAGCGTTTCCTCGCGTGCCTCTGCGTGATCGACGATGGGGCCGGGATATGTGTTGCCGAGGGCCAGGTTTGCTGCGGCGAGCTCTGGCTCGTGCTCCCACGGGGCGTGAATCGCCGGGGCCGACAGGCCCGCGAGCTCCGGCACGTAGTGGCGGATGTAGTCACCGTCCGGGTCGAACTTGGCGCTTTGGAGCACGGGGTTGAAGATCCGGAAGTACGGTGCGGCGTCCGCGCCGGTACCGGCCGTCCACTGCCAGTTGCCAACGTTCTGAGCGACGTCGCCGTCGACCAGATAGCGGCGGAAGTGGCGCTCCCCTTTTCGCCAATCGATGAGGAGATCCTTGACCAGGAAGGACGCGGTGATCATGCGGACACGGTTGTGCATCCAACCCTCGGCGCGGAGCTGGCGCATACCGGCATCGACGATGGGGTAGCCGGTGCGTCCGGCACACCACGCCGCGAATGCTTCTTCGTCGTTGCGCCATTCGATGGCGTCGTACTCGGGTCGCAGCGCCCCACTGACGGTGTGCGGGAAGTGGTAGAGCACGTGCGAGTAGAAGTCTCGCCAGCAGAGCTGACGGACGAAGGCTGCCCGGCCCTTGGTGTCCTCGCCGCACTCGAGAATCACACGACGCGGCGAGAGCGTGCCGTATTTGAGATCGGCGCTGAGGTGGGAGGTGGCGTCGAGATCGGGAAGGTCGCGCTCCTCCGCGTAACGATCGGCTCGCTTCAAGAACGTGGCCAGCCGGGCAAGGGCTGCTTGCTCGCCACCGGGCATCAGCGGTGGTGGCGCATCGGGGACGCCGTCGCCGGCGTCGGCGGCGACCCGGGCCGCACCGGGCTCGGGGCCCTCGGACCAATCAATCTTCCGCCAACGCTTCCAGAAGGGGGTGAACACCTGATACGGCTGGCCAACACCGGTGAGGACCGTGCCCGGCGGATGAACCACGCTGCCGTGAGAGCGATAGACCGGGATCTCGAGCGCCGCCGCCACCGCATCGTCGCGCCGCCGGGAGTATGGCGTGTAATCCTCGTTCCAGTAGACGGCCTCGACGCCGCCGGACTGGTCGACCACAACGTCCACGGGATCGCCGTGATGGACCGCCAGCCTGCCGCCGGCTTGCCGCAACTCAGCGTCGAGTGCGCGCAGGTGCGCCGCCATTTGTGGCCCCCGGTGCGGGCCCGCCGTGTCCCATATCCGCGGATCGAGGACGAATAGCGCGACGATGTCGTCGTGAGCCGCGGTCGCTGCCGCCCACGCCGGATTGTCACCGAGTCGCAGATCGCGGCGAAACCAGTGGAGAGCCGTCATCGATCGCGGCGGCTAACCGGCAAGGGTGCCTCCGAAGACCTGCCAGGCCAGAAGTGACTTGGCGACGAGGCTCAGGATCATGTACATCCGCTCGCCGTACACGTAGCTCGACCACTTCCCGATCCGGCGGTACTGCAGCCACATGTTGACGGCGAAGGTGTTGAAGAACACGAACAGTGAGAAGAAGATCCCGTACACGAACCCGGGCGGTTGGGTGTCGCTTCCTGGTGAAAACAGGTAGATGCCGATGGCGATCCACGGGACGATGCCGACGATCGAGCCCAGCCAGAACGGCAGCAACGATCCGCCGGGTTCTTCGTACTTCTCTTGAACTGCGCCGAAGAAGATCATCGAGGCGTTGACGCCGAAGAGGGCGATCAACGCGGCGATGTCCAGGATCCCCGGTAGCACCGCGATCAGGACGATCATCACCGACGCCGAGAGCGAGTACTCGACCCACCGGAAGTAGTTGCGGCCGGCGTCGAGCCCGGCCCGGTACCGCGAATAGACGCCGGGTGCTGCGATCAGCCAGTGGAACACCGCCGACAGGAGGAGAAAGACGGCCACGCCCCAGGCAACTGACAGATCGAAGAGAACCGTCGGCTCACCGGCCGGCGAGCCGGGAGGGCCTTCGAGGTATGAGGCGCTGATGGGCAAGGTGAAGTCCGTAGCGAGCACCAACACCAGCACGGCTTGGGTCGCGTGCAACGTCCCCATCACCACGTTCCACGCCCGCAAGCGATAACCCGGTTCTGCCATCAATACCCCCACGGGTTCCTCTCGAGCATGACGACGACACCGCTCCGCCTGAACGACGGAGAACACCCTTGGAGCACAGAGGCCACGTCGTCGTTTCGGTGAGAGATCATTGCTAGTCGTTACCACCAGAGCCGGTGGTGCGCTTCTTGACGCCGGCACGCAGCGGCATCGTGGAGATCTCGTAGACCGCGCCCACCACCTGCGCCGGAGCTCGGGCAGCCTCAATCAGGCCGCGGCCGAGAGTGGCACCGGCCCGACGCCCTGAAGGGCGTCGAATCCAACCCGCGGCGACAAAGACGCCAATCGAAGCCGCGGCGATCACCGCCATCGCCCCGGTGACTGCGATCCAGCCCCAATCGCTTCCCAAGCCGGGGATGTTGGCGAAGTTCATGCCGAAGAAGCCCGCAATGAGAGCCAGCGGCAGCATCACCGCGGCATAGACGGTGAGCACCATTGTCACGTCGGTGGCCTTGCGGGCCTCAGCGCCGCGATAGGCATCAAGAATCTCGGCAAGAGCAGTGCGAGCGGCTTCCAGACCCTGCGCTGTTCTCGCAGCGACATCGAACGCGTCTGAGAATCGACGTCGTCCTGCATCGCTGATCAGGGTCGAGGAACTGCGCCGTAGCACATCGAGAGCCTCCCGCTGCGGGTGAACCACGCGACGGACCGAAGATAGATCGGACCGCACCGCAGTCAGTTGAGAAAGCAACGCGGGATCGGCGGACAGGGCCTCTTCGATGAGGGTGTCCACCGTTTCGTCGAAGGCGTCAATCACCGCGAGAAGGCGACGCGAGAGAACGTCAGCGACCCGCGCCAGCAGCTCATCAACACCTCCACGGCCCAACTCACCGTGTTCCTGCATGCGGGCCCACAGCGTATCTAGCGCCGGCGATGGTGCGGGATGAACCGTTATCAGGTGCGTCCTGGTCATGAAACAATCGACTTCGTAGGTCTCGACTCGGTCATCACGGAGCCCGTGCAACACCACGAGCAGGTGATGGCCGAAGTCGTCGACCTTGGGTAGATCGAACTCCTCGACAGCGTCGCGCACGGCCACCGAATCGAAGTCGAATCCCGACGTCAAGGCGATGAGCTCGGCGAGATCCTCGCCGGTCATGAGCGCGTCGACCCAAATCCAGCCCTTGTCGCCGATGCCGGTGGCGAACTCAGTCTGCAGCGAGACAACCCCGTCGCCTGACGAGTGCATGACTCGAATGTCCATGGCCCCACATGATTGCTGCCCGAATCTCGAGAACCAATGACCATCAGCGCCGCTGCCGACCTAACTGGCGAAGTACCAAGACGACAAGACGACCCAACCGACTGAGCGACTACGCGCTTGCTGGCGTGGCATACCGATCGGGACGAGCGGGAGCCGACACACTGCCACGCCCGACCGGCTCGTGAACGTGGAAGTGTGGTCGCCGCGGAGTATCAGTCCCGCGAAGGATCTGATAGGTACTCCGTCGCTTCGTCCGTGAAACTCGGGACACTCCTCGCTTCGGCCACCGTGCTGATCTTGCGAGCCATCCTCCCGAAGATCAGGCGATGGAAGGGCAGCATCGCGTACCAAGACAGCCGCCCGGCAAGGCCACGTGGTCGGAAGTAGGCGGTCTGCTCGAGTTGCTGGCCCCGGCCCTGTTCGCCGACCCGCCACTCCAGCCAGGCGTCACCGGGAAGGCGCATCTCGGCCGACAGTTGAAGAAGCTCCCCCGGCGAGACGGCCGACACCCTCCAGAAATCCACGGAGTCGTGGAGGCGAACCTCCTGCGGGTGACGCCGCCCGCGACGAAGGCCAACCCCACCAACCAACGTGTCGAGAAAGCCCCGCAGCCGCCACGCCCAGTTGAAGGCGTAGTACCCGACCGAGCCCCCGACCCGACTGAAGGCCCAGAACAGATCCTCCGCCGGGGCCTCCGTCTCCACGACCTGCCGATCGACGAATAGCGACCCCCCTGCCCACTCCGGGTCCCCTGCGAACGGTCGAGCCGGACTGGAGCTGGCGTCCGACCAGCGACTGGGCAGATCCAGCTGGAGATCGCTGTCGAGGGCCTGTTCGATAGCTTCCCGCAACGGCACGGGATCGACGGCAAAGGGAGCAGCCCGATCCGCCCCCACCGTCACCTCGTGGCGAAGCGAGTCGACGAGCGGTCGTGCCACACCGACGGGCAACGGCGTAACGAGGCCGATCCACAAGGACGACAGCCGGGGACTCAGCACCGGTACTCGAACGATGACGCGCCGCCGCAGACCGGCGACTTCGGCATACAACTGCATCATGTCGTGATAGCTGACGACATCAGGTCCGCCGATGTCATAGACGTGGCTACCCGGTTCAGCGTTCAGCGCCGCCATCAGGTAGGACAACACGTCCTGAATGGCGATGGGTTGGCATTTCGTTTCGACCCACCGCGGGGTGGTCATGACCGGAAGGACCTCGGTGAGGTACCGCAACATCTCGAACGAAACCGATCCGGACCCGATGACGACAGCAGCTCGTAGCTCCGTGACCGGCGTAGCCCCATCGGCGAGGATGGCGCCGACCTCCTGGCGGCTGTCGAGATGCGACGAGAGCTGGTCGTCGCTGCCGAGCCCACCTAGATAGACAATGCGTTTCAGATCGTTCCTGGCGGCGCCCGCCGAGAAGTTGGTGGCCGCTGCCCGGTCTGCCGCAGCGAAATCCCGGCGCGACCCCATCGAGTGGACGAGGTAGTACGCAGCATCGCAACCCTGGAGTGCCGTAGCGACCTGGTCGGGGTCGAGGACATTGCAGGCGCGCACTTCGACTGCGCGACGCCAAGAGCGATCGTCGAGTTTGCCAGGCGTCCGCGCTAGGCAGACGACCTCATGCCCCGCGTCTATCAGCTGCGGAACGAGCCTGCTCCCTATGTATCCCGATGCTCCGGTAACCGCGATCTTCATCTCAACCTGATACGAATCAACAAAACCCGCTGGATGACCATCGGGTGCGTCAGCTGTCCGCCTGGCTGGTCATCCAACTGGCCCGGCGGTCACCCAAGAGGCCGATGGGTAAGATAGCGGTGCCTCCCGGTAAGGGCCTCCGGGTGATCGGAGCCGCTTCGAAGCGGCCCAGGAGCGGCGACGGTCACGAGGTCGCCGTGCCTCAAAGGCGTGGTGTCTCGACATCCGCAGACTCAGCGCCCATATCGCTCACCGCCCCAAGCGATCGCGCGCACCCAAACGTGCTCAGTATCCGGCAGTCCCGAGCGGTGATCGCGATATGACGCAACCGCACATATCGCTCACCGCTACGGTCTCGACCGCCTCGATCGCCGGCTCAGAGAGAGAATGGCTCCCGAGAATGGCTCCCAACGGTCGCCCGGGCGATAACCAGCGCACCCCTGGCAAGCCAAAACCCCCGCCTGAGCAGGGGTTTCGGGTGGCACGCCCGGAGGGACTCGAACCCCCAACCTTCTGATCCGTAGTCAGACGCTCTATCCAATTGAGCTACGGGCGCAACGTGGGAAAGGTACTAGCGCAACATCGGAATCGAAAGCCGCCACCTGATCCCTTATCGTTGCCGCCTTCGTGCTGTGGAGGCCACGTGAACGAGCAGCTGCGCGCCTTGGCGGACCGCTTCTGGGACCAGTCGATGGAGGCCTGGCCGATATGGGCCGCGATCCTCGGCGACCACCGCTTCTACTCAGAAGTCGAAGATGAATCCGCAGAGCACGAGGCGGAATTGGCGGCTCGGTTCGCCGCGATGCGGGACGAGGCGGAGGCGATCGACCCGCAAGGCCTGGACCGCGACGACCGCATCACCAGGCACGTGCTCATCTCTGAGGCCGACGGATACGTCGGCCAACTCGAATCGCGTCTTGCCGAATTCAACGTCGACCCGATGCTCGGTCTCCATATGAACGTCGTCCAGTACCTCTCCCAGTGCCAGGCCAACGAAGACTCCCACGCTTGGGCCTTCGTGGAGAAGGCCTCCAAGATCGGAGGCCAGTTCGACCAGATGATGCAGCGCCATCGCGAAGGTGTTGCCGCCGGGCGCACCGCTCCCAGAATCGCCGTGGAGAAGGTGGTGGCGCAGCTCGACGCGCTGACCGCGGCACCCGTCGAGGACAACGCCTTCATGCAGATCACCCTCCCCCAGTCGATGTCGAACGAGGAACGGGATCGCTGGCACGAGGCCATGGCCGATCAGGTCCGCGAGGTCGTGACCCCGGCTTTCGGTCGATACCGGGAGATGATCGCTGACGAGGTGCTCCCCCACTCCCGGCCCCCGGAGAAGTCGGGAGTGTGCTGGCTCCCCGACGGCGAAGAGGTGTACGCCCGCGCCGTGCGGAGGTACACGTCCCTGGACCTCGATCCCGGCGAAGTCCACCAGAGCGGTCTCGATGACATCGCCGCTCTACGAGAGGAGTACGCCCACCTCGGGGAGAGCGTCCTCGGAACGTCCGACGTTGCCGAGATCTACGCCCGGCTGCGCGACGACCAGTCACTGCGTTTCGAGGATGCGGAGCAGATCCT
>JABAOH010100493.1_pt4 | contig 67992 bp, 48 predicted proteins | sample 7062181 | NCBI WGS metagenome assembly JABAOH01 (sample SAMN14538630, study PRJNA623070) | marine sediment metagenome | biome: marine biome [ENVO:00000428]; feature: marine pelagic biome [ENVO:01000023]; material: deep marine sediment [ENVO:00002113]; isolation source: pool of 5 deep marine... | reverse complement strand
ACCTCGTCCGACACGAGGTGGATCTGCGCACCGGCATTGGCGCCAAGCAACAGCAGCAGGCCTGCCGCGACGGAGATTGAACGATATCGCATTGAGCCTGCCCCTCTTTTGGTTTTTCTTGGTGTCGGATTGGCTGTCCGCCCTTGCCGGAGTAAAATGCGAACAGCCGTTCGCTATGCGCCCGTGACCCCATCGTGGCTCTTGAGGTGGCGCCAAGTCAAGTTCCCCACACCGGCGGCGGCGGGAGGAATCAGCATGAAAAACAAAAAGCCCTGGGCGCTCACGCGCCGGTTCTGCTTAATGACGGTCGTCATGGCCCTTTTGTCACCGGCAACAGCCTTGCCGGATGGCATCCCGGACGGGCCCGACGGCTATGACCAGTTGATTGGCCTCTTCGAGGAATACCAGGATTTCAAGGGCGGCCTCGCCGCCGGTGTTAACGCCGATTTCAGCGCTGCCGCCATCGAGCGGCGGCGCACCGAGCTGCGTGATATGCAGCAGCGCATGGCACGAATGGGCGTCAGCCGCTGGCCCGTTGAGCAGAAGGTCGACTACCTCACGGTGCGTGCCGAGCTCGACCAGCAGGATTTCATCCTGCACGTGACGCGCCCCTGGTCGAGGGACCCGGTGTTTTATGTTGCTCCGTTGCTCGAGATCGCTTTCACGGAGCTGCCGGCCGATGGCGATACCCTGGAAAAGCTCGTGCAGGACCTGCGAGCGATCCCGGCTTCCCTGGATGATGCGCGTAAGAATTTGACCGAGGTGGCCAGCGACTATGCGGATCTGGCGATTCGTTCGCTGACGCTCTCGGACGGTGTCGAGAACGGGTACCCGTATCGTGAAACGCCGCCGGACGGCATCATCGGCTGGTTCGACGATCTGTATGCACGCGCCGAAGCGCAACCGGGCCTGCGGGATGACATCACTGCAGCTCTTGATGCCATTCGCGACTTCCATGACTGGCTCGTCGACAACCGCGATCGCATGAACGGCAAGAACGGTGTCGGCAAAGAGGCGCTTGACTGGTGGGTGCAAAACGCATTGCTGTTGCCATACACCTCGGAGCAAATGGCGATTCTTGCCGAGCGCGAACTCGAGCGTATGTGGGGCTTCTACGCACTCGAACGACATCGTAATCGGGACCTTCCCGAAATCGAGATTTCAGCATCGCGCGGCGACTACCAGCAACGCATTTCCGACACCGACAAGCTCGTCAAAGGCTGGTTGCGCGGCGACGACATTATCTCTATACCCGAGTACATCCCGGAGGACTGGCGCGTAATGGGCTACAACGTCCCATGGATCGTTCGCGCAACGCCGCCGAATTTCTGGGAGCAGGTGCAGTTTCGCGATCCTGCACCCGATCACCTGCACGCGGTAATCCCCGGCCATCGCTTCGATGCGATGGTGTCCGGGCGTAACCCGAACCCGATTCGGAGCTCGGTCAATTTCGGTGCCCGCTGGCAGGGTTGGGCTGTCTATCTCGAGGAAGCGGGCTTGCAGGGCGGTGTTCTCGAAGACCGGCCGCGCACGCGCGAGCTCATCTACGTATTCGGCCTTTGGCGTGCAGCCCGCGCGCTCGGTGATATCTATAACCAGTGGAATGAAATGACTGCGGCTGAGACTGCCGAATACTGGATGGAAGTCACGCCGATGCTCGACCCTGACGTCGCTCGCAAGTACGCCTACCTGCGCCCGGCACCGGGCCACGGGCTCGAATACACGATCGGCAACATCCAGATGTGGCGACTGCTCGCCGAGCGCAAACGGCAACTCGGCGAGAAATTTGTGCTACAGGACTTCCACGACGAATTCATGTCGAAGGGCCGCATCCCGATCGCGTTGATACGCTACGAGCTGACCGGTTACGACCGAGACGTCCGCAAGTTCTGGACGCGCCCGTCGCTGTCGGAGGTGCTGGCAGACTAAGCCGTCAGTCTCCTCCGATAATCTTGCGTACGTCGCTGTCGTCACCGGTCAGCTGCCAGTGCACGAGCGCGATTGGTACGCTGCCGGCATCGTTGAGTTCGCGGTAGAAATCCTTGAGCGTGTAATCCTCGTCTTCCATCTGCTTCGTACGATGCGCGAGCAGACGTTCGAGCAGATACTTGCCCGTCACGTAACTCGTGCCGTAACCCGGCTGGCGCAGATACAGCTGCTGCTCGAATTGCAGCAGCTCGGCTTCGTTGCCCATCCAGTTGCGTGGCGTCCAGTGCATATGAACCGTGCCCGCCTCCGCCATCGTCATTTCGTTCGCATGGGCATAGAGCGAACCCAGTCCGCGCGCAGCTCGTTGAGCCAGCATGATCCAGACCAGTTCGCGCGAATGCGGATTGTCGTCGTACAGGCCCGCGTGCATGAACATCTCTTCGACCCCCGTCGCCGTGCCTTCGTTGCGGCTGTCGAAGATGTTGTAGAGCAAAGGCCCACGGCGAATCGGGCTTTCGTGCGGCTCGTCCCGCATCTGCGCCAGGTCCCACCAGTGATAGAAATGCGTGTACAGCGGCGTCGGGTCGTAATGCGCGGCAATCCAGAAGAAGTTCCGTACGTCCTCGGGCACGAATTCGCCGAGATGTTCGCGCAATGCCGGGTCCATATTGTCCTTGACCGGCATGACATCTTCGTCTTCGAGCCACGCCATGAGCCTTGCCGCAGATTCATCCGCCAGCCGGTTGTACTCTTCCGGCGTTGCCGCAGCGACCTGGGGCGGCACGTTGCGGTTGCGATGCTCCTCGAGTTTCAGTGAAGACCACGACCGATCAAGTTCGCGTTCCAACAGGCGAACCTCGTCCTCCCAGGTCATCGGGACGTAATGGACGTTCTGCTGGTACCACGTGTAGTTATCCTTGCCGACGCCGGACGGCCCGTCCTTGTTCGGCGCTTCGGCCTCGAGCCACGCGGCGAGTTCGTCGGTCGCAACTTTTGCCGCCTCGAGTGCCGCAGTCATCTCCGCGCTCGCAGCATCGCCGACCGATTCGGTGATCGAGTCCAGGTGGCCGCGCTGTGCCTTGATGTTGCGGATGCCTGCCACCCAGAGGTCACGTGCGTTGCCGGTCAGATTTCGCTGCGCCTGCGCCATTAGCGGCGGTATGACCCTGAGATCGCCAATCATCCGCTGCTCTTCAGGCTCGGACAGCGGGAATTCGTAGGTCCAGAGTTCGAGGACCGCATGGTGAGTCGGGCCTTCGTGCGCCGGAACGTCACTCTTGTATGTCCAGATCGACTGGTAATACGCAGGGTCCCGGACCCAGGGCTTCAGCACCCGGTGATTGAAGTCGAAGCCGTTCATTTCGGCACGCACGATGTGCCAGTCGACCTTGTGCTCCAAGGCCCAGCCCTCCGTGTCAATCGCATCCAGGCGCTCGACGTAGCCAGGAAACTCCTCGTAAGCGGCCGCAAAACGCTCCGCCGTGTAGTCCGGCGCACCGTCACGCAGTGGTGGGCGCTCGAACTCCCGCCAGTCTTCGAAAAGTTGCACAAGCGCGTCGTGGGAATTCGGCGCCGGTTCGTCGGCTCCACCACAGGCACCTGCACCGAGCAGTGTCAGTGCCATGAACGAAGTCTTTTGAATCAGCGACTTGGATCGCATCGCGTCCCCCTATTGTTGTTGTTATACCGAGTGCCCACAGATCCGTGCCGACGCACGCATGTCGGACTTTTGTTCACCCAGTATACCAGTTCGACCCCGGACGCTACTGTTTTTGGGCCCCAGCTGCTAGGCTGGCCGCGAACATTCGTCCGTATCCCACTGACGTCAAATTCACAGCCCAGCTCATGGAGACCTCATGCACCGACCCACCGGCCCTGTCCTGCTTCCCCTGGTACTCATACTGGCTGCAGTCGACTTTTCCCATGCAGATCAGACATTTCAGCCGTTTTCTTACAACTTCACTGAAGAAGCGAGGATTGCTGCGCAAATTGACGTAGACAACCCCGACCCCGACCAGTTACGAGAAATTTTTGCGAAACGGCGTGCCCGTGTACTCGAAGCGATGCCCGAAGGAGCCATGCTGCTGTATTCGGTCGAACGCACGCAGGAGCGCCGTCTCGAGTTCCAGGTGCCGCATTCGGATAACCATGATTTCATTTACCTTACGGGCCTCGAAGGTCTCGATAGCCTCGATTCGGCGTTATTGCTGGTGCCCGGCGACGCTGAATTGCCGGGCCGGCTCGACGAGCCCGTTCGCGACCGCGTTGCCCTCTATACCTCGGGTGATCCCGAGGCGATATCGCAGCGCACCGGGATCGCCGACGTTCGGCCGTTCAGCGTGCTCGAAAACGACCTCTCCGTGGCAATGACGGACTTCCGGGACTGGCGCATTACACAGGTGAGGCGCTGGCCTCTGGCAGCTGCGCTATCCCGAGCCTGGGGAGAGTCGGAAAAAGTGCTGTACCTCAACTACCCTCGATTTTTCCGCCTTGGCATGCCCGAGCCCGCGCGGCTTGCCGAGTTCGAGCGAATCAAGCGCTTTTCACCGGAGATACTCGCGCGAGACTCCGCCGACATCCTCGACCAGGTCAGGCAACTGCAGGACTCGTGGTCAATAGCCAATCTGCGGCGCGCTGTTGAGATAACCGGGGACGGGATCGCAACGGCGTTCCGCAGCGCCCGCCCGGGCATGTCCGAGAAACAGGTCATGGAGATTATGGATTTCGTGTATCGCTATCGTGGTGCGACGCTCGGCTTCCCGACCTCGGTGCGCCGCGAGGGCGTCGAGACGACGGCTGATGAACCCACCGTTCCCGAAGGCTGGATCGAGTTCGTGCCGCGTTCAGGAGGTTCGATTTTTCAGGCAGGCGACATGATCTGGACGGATACGGGTGCAGCTTTCAATCATTACTCGGCCGATGTGCAACGAAATGTGCCCATCGACGGCAAGCTCACCGAGGAACAGCGGCGCTTGTACGAAATAGCACTCGATGTTCAAAAAACCGTGATCGATATGATTGAGCCTGGCGTGACGTGGTGGGAATTGCACGACAAGGCGATGGAAATGCTGCAGGCCGCGGGTTATGACGAGTATTACTACTACGGTATTGGCCACTTCATCGGCATGGAGGTGCACGATGAGGGAGACTACCTCGATCCGTTGAAACCCGGCATGGCATTGTCGATCGAGCAGGGAGTCATGCCGCCCGAGGGGCCGCGTATCGCATTCGAAGATGATGTGCTCGTGACGGAGAACGGCTATGAGTGGCTGAGTGAGAATATTCCGATCGAGATCGAGGACGTCGAGGCATTGTCGTCACAGCCGAGCTCTTTCGAGGAGTTTACGAAAGGACGCTGATCACGACGCCATTTCGATATGAACAATTGTGATTTCGACCAGCGATGCCCTGATTGTAAGATCAGGGACAGATTATGAGCCGGTAGATTTCACGATGACACGCCTTATCCCGATATTCGTCGGCGCCCTGTGCCTGGGTGCCTGCGCAAGTAGTGGCGATCCCGTTGCGTCGGACAACCCGGACCCGCCAGCTCCTGAGAAAGAAGAAATCGCCATAATCGATGCCCCGGCTGTCGCGCAGGCGGCCGAGCCGGACGCCGACCCAAGGCATGATCAGCGCATCTGCCACCGTGAAATACGCACGGGTACGCACAGAGCCGTGAGAGTGTGCCGCACGCCTGCCGAAATGGAGCGCATGGAAGAAGAAGGCAAGGATACGTTCAGAGACCTGCGTAGATCCCAGATGCAGAAAGAGCTTGCGGATCAGATCGACAAGCACTGAGCCAGGCTGTCCCGGGACCAGGGCGATCGGGAACGACGAGCGGCAAAAGCGGCGGTGTCGTTTTACATACGGCATCGATATTTATGGAACGGCCCTCGCGCCAAATGAGGCGAGCCTTCATCAGTAAATACTTCACCTGGCTGGTGCCATAGGTGACACTATGGCGCTAGCGATGACCCTGCAAACCGGCGAAGTTTTCAACATCTCGATCAACCTGCTTGGCGGGCTGGCGTTATTCCTGTTCGGCCTCGACCAGCTTACGGACATGCTCAAGGCGACCGCAGGCGCGCGCATGCGGGATCTGCTGGCCAAGGTCACCGCCAATCGTTTTATGGGCATTCTGGCCGGCGGCTTTACGACGGCGATCATCCAGTCGTCGTCCGTAACAACCGTACTTGTCGTCGGTTTCGTATCGGCCGGGCTAATGACGCTGCAGCAGTCGATCGGCGTCATCATGGGTGCCGGCATAGGCACGACAGTGACGGCACAAGTCATTGCATTCAAGGTAACTCAGTACGCCCTGATCGCCATCATCGTCGGCTTTTCAATGCAGTTCTTTTTCCAGAATGCGCGCGTCAGGCGATACGGGATGCTGGTGTTCGGACTGGGCCTGGTCTTTTATGGCATGAATATGATGGGCGATGCGACGCGGCCCCTGCGGAGCTATCAGCCATTCGTCGACCTGCTGGCGCAGATGGACAGCCGCGTTTTCGCAATCGCAATCAGCGCCGGTTTCACCGCTTTGGTCCAGAGTTCATCCGCGACGACGGGCGTGATCATCGTTCTTGGTGGTCAGGGCCTCATTACGCTGGAGCAGGGCATCGCCCTGGTCCTGGGCGCAAACATCGGCACCTGCATCACAGCCTTGCTCGCTGCCATAGGCAAGGAGAGACCGGGATTGCGTGCGGCGCTGATTCATGTCGGCTTCAATGTCCTTGGCGTACTGCTCTGGTTCGGATTCGTCGACGAACTCGCTCGCCTCTCTCGCTGGCTGTCTCCTGCCCTGCCACATTTGAGCGGTGTAGACCGAATCGCAGCAGAGATGCCGCGACAGATCGCAAACGCCCACACCCTGTTCAATGTCGGCAACACGCTGGTTTTCGTCTGGTTTACCGGAGTGTTTGCCACGGTCGTCATGAAACTCGTGCCGGCAAGACCACCGGCGGGCGCCGAGGCCATCAGGCCGCGATATCTCGATAAATCGCTGATCGAGACGCCGACGCTGGCATTGGACGCAGCGCGCAGGGAAATCGTCAGGATGGCCGGTCATGTAGTGCCGATGGTCCGCGAAGCAGGGCCTGCCGTGCTGTGGGGCAGCGACAAGGAACTCGATGACATTCACCAACTCGATCACGATATTGATGTCCTGCACGGAGCCATCGTCAAATACCTCGGCCGTATCTCCCGCGAGGAACTTACGCCCGCTGAGACGGGGTCCCTCAACCACTATCTCGCTATCGCCGGCTACTTCGAAAGTATCGGCGACATCGTCGAGACGGACCTGGTTCATGCGGGCCGAAAACGCCTGGAAAAAAACGTCCTGGTCAGCCGCGATACCGGCAAAATTATCAAAACCCTGGCGGACAGGGTTATCTGGTCGCTGGAAACGGCATCCGAAGCAGTCGATCGCGGCGACACGGCACTTGCCCAGAAGGTTCGCGATGCCAAGGACGACATCAGCGAACTCTCGGAGCAGATCAGCGCAAGATTGCTCGAGCGCCTGATCGCAGAGGACCCGCACCGGACATCTACGTACCGCGTTGAAAGCCAGCTGGTCGAAAACTTCCGCCGGATTTTTTACTTCACCAAGCGAATCGCCCGGACAATTGTCGATTCCAGTGCCGAGCCGGACTAGAATGCGCGGTTCGTCCCGGAGAGTAAGTGAATGTCAGAAAATGTCATCGAAACCGACGCCCTGATCGTCGGCGCCGGCCCGGTCGGGCTGTTCCAGGTCTTCGAACTCGGATTGCTGGGCGTTTCGGCGCACGTCGTCGATACCATGAAATATGTCGGTGGCCAGTGCGCTGAGCTCTATCCCGACAAGCCGATTTATGACATTCCGGGCATCCCTGTTTGCAGCGGCCAGGAACTCGTCGATTTGCTAATGCAGCAAATCAAGCCGTTTCACCCCACGTTTCATCTTGGTAACGAAGTCGAGGTCGTCGAGGTGCTCGACGATGACCGGTTCCGGGTCGTTACCGATAACGGCGAGGAATTCCGCGCGAGATGCGTGTTTATTGCCGGCGGCGTGGGTTCGTTCCAGCCGCGAAAACTTCGCTTTGACGGCATAGATGCTTTTGAGGAAGAGAGCCTCTTCTATCGCGTCCGCGATCCGCAGAAATTCGCCGGCAAAAAGCTCTGCATCCTGGGAGGTGGCGACTCGGCATTGGACTGGGTGGTCGAACTCGCGCCGAATGCGGACGGCGTCACCTCGATCCACCGGCGCGAGGAGTACCGCGGCGCGCAGGCAACCGTCGACAAAATGATGGCGCTCGTGAAAGACGGCAAAGTCGATCCCATCATCGGCAAAGTTTCCGGGTATATGTCAGACGAAACCGGCATTACTGCAATTACCGTCAAGGTCGGTGAAGAAGAACGCGAAGTGCCCTGCGACGCCGTGCTCGTATTCTACGGACTCGCACCGAAGCTCGGTCCGATCGCTGAATGGGGCCTCGACATCAACCGCAAGACGATTAACGTCGACACCGAGAAGTTCCAGACGAGCACACCGGGCATCTATGCCGTTGGCGATATCAACTTTTACCCGGGCAAGAAAAAGCTGATCCTGAGCGGCTTTCACGAGGCTGCCCTCGCCGCATTCGCGGCCAAGGAACGGCTGGATCCGAGCAAGAAGGTGCATCTGCAATACACGACCACGAGCCCGATCATGCACGAACGGCTGGGTATCAAGGACGAGTAATGTGGTAGTCTCCCCCAAAAATAACGAGGGGGAGAACGTTGAACCCATCAACGACGGCTGCAAGGCCATATCCTGAACTTACCTGGGTCGCCGTCATCGTCGGCTGGTTTCTCGGCGTCATCATCGCCGTGTCCATCGGTTATGCGGCGCTGATCCTCGGATTCTCGATCGAAGGCTCCGAACTCGCCGCCATACTCGGCTTCGGCATCCTGCGCGGCCTGTTGCGCCGCAAGAGCATCATCGAGAATAACATCGTGCAAACGATCGCGAGCGGCGTTAACGGCGCTTCCTCGGGCATGATGTTCTCGGTGCCGGCCATATTCCTGCTCGGTTACAGCGATCGATTCGATCCGGTCATCCTGACCTTCGGTTGTATTGCGGGCGCGTTTCTCGGTATTGCCTTCATCATCCCCCTGCGCAAACACATGATCGATTTCGAACGCCTGACCTACCCGGGCGGAGTCGCCGTCGCCACGATCCTGAAATCCCCCGGTGCGGGCGTGCGCAAGGCAATCATCCTGCTGGTCGCGGCGCTGGTAAGTGCAACGGTGCACTACGCAACGTTGCAGACAGGTGTCCACGACTGGAATCTCGGCGCCCTGATTGGCATGCCCGAGTTCATGAACGGCATCTGGTACCTGTCGTTGATGACGATTGGCGTCGGCTTTATCGCCGGTCGCGGCGGCATCGCGTTCATCATCGGCGGCTTCGTCGCCTACTGGTTCCTGTCCCCGATGCTCTCGGCGACTGGCAGCTTCCCGCTCGACGAAACGGGCCAGGCGATCAGTAACCCTGAATCTCTGCGCCTGATGCTGTATCGCCCGCTGGGCATCGGCATGCTGATCGGCGGAGCCATCATGGGCGTTATTCTTGCCGCACCGCTCATCATGAGCGCGATCAAATCGATGCAAAAAGCGGCGCAGGCCAAGGTCACATCGAATTCCGCCGGCGAGGAAATGCCGATCAAGCTGCTCTACTTCGCTGTCGGTGGCGCTGCGATCCTGCTCGGCGTCATGGCGGTCACCTCGGTCGATTCGATCGGCGTCGGTGGCGGCATCGCGATGGCATTGCTCGGCACATTGTGGATCTGGATGGCCGGCATCATCCTGTCGGAAGCCATCGGCCGTACGAACTGGTCGCCGCTGTCGGGAATGACGCTCGTCGGCATCACTCTGTTGATCGTCGTTACGCAGGCTATCGGCCTCGACCGGGCCGACTCCATCGTTGCAGCGATCATGGTTGGCGCCGCGATGTGTGTCGCCATGTCGCAGGCTACGGACCTGATGCTCGACCTGAAAACAGGTTACCTGGTCGGCGCCACGCCGCGCATGCAGCAGATGGGCCAGTTTATTGGAGCGTGGCTTGGTCCCATAGTCGTCATCTTCGTCATCTTTGCGCTGCATGAAGCCTACGAGCTCGGCAGCGCCAGGCTGCCCGCCCCGCAGGCACAGGCCCTGGCAAGCACGGTCGACGGCATCATGGGCGGCGACGTTCCGGTTGAGAAATACGCGGCGGGTGCCGTGCTGGGTGGCGTATTGTCGGCACTCATGGGCGGTCTCGGCATCACGGTCGGGCTGGGTTTCTACCTGCCGTTCAATATCGTCCTGACCTATTCGCTCGGCACGCTCGGCCGCGAACTGGCGGATCGCTTCAAGGGCAAGGACTGGTCGGATAATGTCGGCATACCGATCGCCGCCGGACTTATTGTCGGCGAGGCGCTGATCGGCGTCGGCAACGCCATAATTGCCGTGTTCGCGGCGGCATAGGGAGGACGCCAAATGAAGAGTATTGCCTACCTGTTACTGATTGCCGGTTTCCTTGGCGGAGCCTACGCCACGGCCCTCGATACGGAAGTCGTTAACTGGACCCTGTTCGCCATCGCCGCCGCGGCAGCCGTCGCGGGCGTGCTGCTCGCAAAACACGCCGATCGTGCCCATGCAACCTCGGGTGCGGTGCTCGAATCCAACCGCAGTGAACTGCTCGAATCGATCGGAAACGTCGTCCGCGATCTCGGCGAGATGACCAATGGTGAACCCCTGAAGGGCGAGCCGTTGCGCCACTGGATCGACGAGAAACTCCGGCCCGACCTGAGGCGTTTTGTCGAAGCACGCGAAAGCATGGTGCACCTGTTCGGCCTGCAGACCTATGCCGACATCATGAGCGAATTCGCTGCCGGCGAGCGTTACGTCAACAGGGTCTGGTCGTCCTCTGCGGATGGTTACGATGAGGAAGCGGAAAGATACCTCGAACGCGCAGCGCAACAGTTCAAAGACGCTCAGGAGCAGTTGAACGAAGCCGCGGCCTGATACGGCGCGCAGTAAAGACGTCAGTCGGCAAGCATATAGAACTGCCACAGATCCTTCTGGCTCATTTCCATAAATGGCTTGATGGCCAGCTTGCCTGTCGTGCCGATACTTTTTTCGAGGTACTTGATTTCTTCAAGCTTGGCTTTCGTTACCTCGCCGGTTTTGTTCATGAAACCCTGCTCGCGCATCATCAACAGTCCCTTGGCGCGAATCGACAGTTCCGTATGCAGCCTCAGGTAAGCAAGGAGATCCGCGACGACGAGCCCCTCGAATTTCTCCTTGAGTGAATGCAAATACATGCCGACTTTCGAAGCCGAAAACTCGCCTGAGTTGATCAGCTCCAGCAGCTCCGTGTCGGCGTCGAAGCCCATGCCGAGCCAGTCGGATACGGAACGCTCGCTGCGCTCGAATACAGCGGTCAGCAAAAGCGGCAGCGCAACGAGGATGATCGCGGTGTTGATAAGCGGCGCGAAGAAAAAGTGGTTGTAGATCGAATGTACGACGACGGCAATCGCGAACCCGGGGAACAGCGCCAGTACACGTGCTGTCGGATACTGCCCAAGCAACGCATGCGCAATGATGCCGAATATCGCCGTCGCGCCGCCGTGCATGATCGCGGTACCGAATCCGCGCACGATCCAGGAGCCCATTGGCATATCCGGAAGAATTCGCAGGTAGAACAGGTTTTCAACGATGGCGAAGCCGGCACCGACCGCAAATCCATAAATCGCCGCGTCGACGAGAAAGCCGACGCGATTGTGCCTGATCAGCATCCAGACGATTCCCGCTTTGAAGGCTTCTTCGAACAGCGGGGCAATGTACCGTGTGTAAGGCAGGTACTCGATGCCTACAGTATCCAGGAAAAACAGGCTGACGGGATAGCTGGGCACAACAACGGCGCAACCGGCAACAATTGTGCCGAGCACCCACTTCAGAGGCACGAGTTTGTAGCTGTCGAGATAGACGAGCGCCGCAAGAAAGCAGCAAACGGGCAACAGGCCCAGCAGGGCATGCGTTGCGGGTTGCGGGATCACATTATCTTCAACGAGATCATGAACTCATCGTCGGTGATATCACCGTCCCCATAGCCCTTGGCGTAGCCCGTCGACAACGTCATGTCGAAACGCGACATCAGCGTGAAATGGAAGTCGATCTGGATACCGTAGCTTTCCGACCGGTATTCCAACAGCTGATCGTCGAAGTTAGTGAACAGCACGCTTGCGAAAAGCGCCGGTCTCGCCCACGAGAGATAAAACTTGGGCGTGCCGACCCGATCGAATCGAATCGGTGGCAGGTTCAACTCGAGCATGCTTCGGGCAGCAGTCCGCCCGGGAATGGCATTGAGCTCAAAGCCCGGCATCGCATAATTTTCCCGGTAGCGCTTCACGGCGCCACGATCGACGTAGTTATTACCGAAACCGCCAAAGTAGAAGTTGGCGAACGGGTCATCGGCGTCTCCATCCGCATAACCGGCCGCGGTTCGAACCCAAAGAGACGAATGTCCCCACGGCAAGGCGAAACCGAAATCGAAATTGCCGTAATACTTTGGAATCGTCTCGCCCTCGATATAATTTACCGCCGTACCAAGATTCCAGAGATAACCTTTTTCATCGTCGACGGCGCCCAGTGATCTGCGCACATTCCTGTAACTGAGGTTTGCATAGAATGATGATAGTTTGTCGAATAACACGCCGACGTTTTGATAGCGTGGCAACGCGTCCATGTCCCGATAGTGGTTTATCTGCGCGGACAACGACAGGCTTCGTGGATCATCGGACATCAGCGTCTTTTTGTAGCCTATAAAGTAGCGCTCGCCTTTACGACTCGACTTGGTCGGACCGAACAAATCATAAAAGTCAGCGTAATTCAGGCGCGCACCAAAATGCCAGTTGCCTGCAAACGGAGTGTCTCTGATCGCGGTGTGCCGGTAATCAAAGGCCAGGTTCAGGCGTTCATCAGACGGAAGTTCGCTATCGACGCTGTACGCCGCACCAATGGACAGTTTGTTGAATTGCAAAGGGTCGGACCAGTTCGCTTTCAACCCAACGGACTCGGAGTCCTTGTAGCCAAGCAGCATCGGGTAGATCGACTCGAAGCTCATGCTGCGGACAGGCTCGTATTCGCCCCGCGCTACGATCCGGGACTCGGCCGGCGGACTGTCGTCAGTACCGGCTTGCCAGCTCTGCAGCACCGGGTGTTTCCTGATGACTTCCGTACCAAAGAAATTGATCGGTGCGACGTCCTCGAGCGGCTCCGCCTCGATCCGGGTGGGCAGGAAACCCTGTCCCGTGTAGCGAAATACGATCAGATCTTCATTGTCGATCGGGATCGGGCGGAAAAAGCCGGTTTCAGTATTCGACACGGCCTCGAGATCGCCGCTAGCAAGCTCATAACGAAAAATATTGGACACGCCGGTGAAATACGAGCTGCCGAAGAGATATTGACCATCAGGCGAAAAGACGAAGCTCTCGGGCACCGCCTGGCCGAACTCGAAAGATTGAACAGGCTCGAATTCACCCGCCTGCAATTGGTCGATCCTGAAGACCTTGAGCGTCTGGTTTCCCTGCACGTCGCCGAATGATCCGGACAGCAGCGTACCGTCGGGTGAGATATCGAGGTCGTAGGCGATCTCGCCATAAGGCAAGGTCTGGATCTGCTGCCATTGGTCATACGGGTGCGGGATACGAACGAGGGTCGCATAGCCATTCAGGTGCCGCACACCCCAGATGGAACGGTCCGATTTGTTGAACACGATTTCCCCGATACGCTGATTTTTCATCAGCTCGCGGCGCTTGCCCGTTTTCAGGTCGTAGGCCATCAGGTCGCGCCAGGCGTAGTTGTCGGCCGTGTAAAAGACCGTCTCGGACGCGTCGTCGTAGGCAAGCGACGTCACGCGGTAGAGCATGGGTTTCTTGATGTCGGTCAGGTGCTCGAGCTCACGCCCATCCAGGGAGTACTCTGCGATATGCGCCAACTTGCCTGGAAAGCGCACTGCCGAGATGAGACTGTTGCGTTCCGAATCGTAGAACGTGCGGGATACCGAGCCCAAACCGCCTTCGGTCAGGTCTTCGTGCGGCGTAATTGGGAACTGGCGGACGGTGGCCAGGTTTTTTTCCTGGAACTCATGCTCGAGATCAATCCAGCCCTGCCATGCGTCGTCCAGCGAGATACCAAACACTTCGTCGAAGGCATTCTTGTAATTGCGGTGCCCTCCTTCCGTGCGAACCACCCACTGCGTGAGCTGTTCCGGCGAATAGGTATAAGCGAGATAACTCATGAAGCGCTCGCCGTAGAGGTAGGCATTGGCACCCACCTGGAAATCTGCCTTGACGCCTTCTGCAACGAGGCCCAGCGGGTCGTAAAAATGGGCATCGTCGCGGACCATCGCGCGGAACACCATTTCGTTATAGCCGCCCTGGGACCGGCCCAGGCCCCCGTTCATCCAGGTCTCCTGGAATACGGCAATGCCTTCGTGGAACCAGCGCGGCGCCGAGAAACGCGGCGACGTCAGGTACTGGTATAGCATGGACTCCGGATGCTCGTCCGTCGCCATGACCTTGCCGCCAAAAAACTTGCGGTAGCCCCTGTCCCTGGGCCCGGTCTTGTCGAGCGCAGTAATATGCACGAGTTCGTGGTTCATGAGCTTGTACATACGTTCCGCGGCAGCGGATGTTTCGAACGTAAGTGCGATCGGGGCAATATCGACAGTCACGGCATTCGAAGGCACCGATATTGCCCCACCGTTACCGTAATCCGAGAAGTCGAGCAGGAGGACGGTGGTTTTTTCGGTCGGCTCAAAGCCGAGAATGCTTTTCTGGCGGTCGAGGGAGTCGTGAAAGGTTTGAATGACTCTCGGGACCAGGTAGGTCGTAGTTGGATCGAAATACAGGAGACGCAGTGAGTCCGTTTCCACGGATTGCAGATTTTGCGCAGCAGCCGTACCGCTCAGAACGAAAGCCAGCGCTATGGCTGGCAACAGTCGCGATATTCCTCGCATAGTTCCCCCGTTGTTCTGAAATGCGACGAGGACGCGACTTCACGTCGCGTCCTCGTAAGCAATTTATTTTTTGCTTTTTTCTACCTCACGCTCATCCGTAGCGATTGCGATGCCAGGGCGTTACGGAATGCTTCGGATGCCAGCGCATTGCGAAATGCCGTGTTGTTCAACGCGCTACGGAAGGCCTCATTATTCAGTGCCATCCTGAACGATTCGTTATTCAGCGCATTGCGGAACGCTATGCTGTTGAGCGCCGAACGAAATGCCTCGTTGTTCAAAGCGCCGCGGAACGACTCGTTGTTCAGCGCATTGCGCAGTGCGTCGTTATTCAGCGCATTGCGCAGCGCATCGTTATTCAGCGCCATGCGGAACGATTCATTGTTCAATGCCATCCGGAAGGCTTCGCCATTAAGTGCATTTCGGAATGCTTCGTTATTCAGCGCCATACGCAGAGCTTCAGAATTCAGCGCGTTGCGGAACGCTTCGTTATTCAGCGCCAGCTTGAATGCGTCCGAATTCAATGCCGCCTGGAAAGACTCAGCATTCATCGCATTCTTGAAAGCTTCAGAATTCAATGCATCCTGGAACGCCGCCGAGTTCAGGGCCATACGGAATGCCTGATCGTTCAAGGCCATTCGAAAGATCTCGTTGTTGAGGGCGCTCTTGAATGCCTCCGAATTCAACGCCAACCGAAAGGCCTGGTCATTCAGTGCGTTGCGCAGCGACTCGTTGGACAGCGCCATACGGAATGCTTCCAGGTTCATTGCAGAACGCAAGGCATCGGAATTCAACGCTGCCCGGAATGCCTGGTCGTTTAGCGCACTACGAAAAGCCTGATCGTTTAGCGCCAGACGTAATGCTTCGGAGTTCATTGCATTACGGAACGCCTCGTTGTTCATGGCGTTAGCGAAAGCCTCGTCGCTGACGAGCTGGTTAAACGAGTCCGACTGCAAAACGTCCTGCAACGACTCGTCACCCAATTGAATCGAATCGGCGTCCGGCTGTGCCGCGCGATAGCGCTCTGCCGGGGCCACGGTGCCCGTCAATGCATCACCGGGTGGGTTGGTCAGCCCGAAATAGGTAATCGCACCGCCAATGACTGCCCCAATGATAAATGCGGGGATTGTCTTGTTACCTGTTGCCATCTTCTTTCCTCCTGTGCCCCGGTCCAGGGCCCCCAATATTGACGTCCTTGATAAAAAATACCGCGGCGCGCCAAAAAAGTTGGTTGAATCCGTAAGTTACTGTTCGTAAACGATATCTGCCTCGTGAATCAATTCTCCGCGGGCGTGGAACTGCATGTCGATCCGCGCCGGCCGCCGGCCGGGATTATTCAGGAACACGGCATATCGCCGTTTCCCGTCCATCTGCAGTCTGACGGAACCGGCTTCGGCGGCGACGCTCGTTCCCGAGCTCTCGAGCTGAGCAAAGCCGTTGAACCAGATCGTCTGGTCCGAATAGCTGGCCTGGATTTCGATGGCCTCCTGGGCCGAAAGATCGAAATCCAGGATCATAAGCGACCCGGCCGTACGCAAGGACACGGTGCCGGCCACCTCGTTTTCGCTGATAGCGACCGTGGCCCTTGCAGGCCCGATCCTGTCAATATCCGCAATCGTGCCCACCAGGCCCGTCATGTCATCGAAAGCGCCCGTGGAAATCTGGTTTGAACTGATGACTGCGAGCGACATCACGACGCCGGCCGCAAACGTGCCGACATACCCCAACGCCGACCCGCCGGAAAGCCGTGACAGGAAACCCGGTGACTTGCGCGGTTCCGATTTGGTGGGAGCCATGTTCATGATTACGTGCCTCAAATGTGTCGGCACTTCGACATCTTCCATTTCGTCGAGCGCCGCTGCCAATGCCTCGAACTCGCCGCGCAAGGCCCGCCCTTGCTCGCTTTGGGCGAGAAAGGCATCGAGCTCCGCCTTGTCGTCAGACGAGATCTCGCCGTCGATGTCGGCCTGGATGAGATCGCTGAATTTGGGATCGACTGCCATTAGTGCACCCCGCGCGCCTTGAGGTGATCTTTAAGGAGTTGGCGGGCCGAATAGAGACGGGATTTAACAGTCTTTTCGGGGATATCCAATATTTCACTGATTTCCAGGTAACTGCACCCCAGGACATGCTTCAAAATCACGACCTGACGGTAGTCGGTACTGATTGTCATCAACGCTGCCTGCATGCCTTCACCCAGTTGCTCATTTCCCGCGGCTCGCTCCGGCCCACCAGAATCGTCTGCGATGTTGTCCTCGATAGGATCGAGCCGATTCGCCTTCTTGAGCCAGTTGATCGATTCATTCAACGCGATGCGGTACACCCAGCTGAAGAATCGCCGTTCCGGATCGAACTGATCGAGGTGCTCAAAGACTTTCAAAAAGACCGTCTGCGTTACATCTCGCGCGTCGTCCGGACTGTGAAGCATCCGGTACGCGGCGTTGTAGACGGGTTTTTCGTACCTGACCAGCAGCATTTCGAATGCCTGCCGATCACCCTTGATACACCGCTCCATCAACGTTTTGTCATCTGGCTTATTCATACGTACAGCCGGGTGCGGGAAAAGTTGGTCACGATACCGAGTTTTATTTTGCTTCTATCTCGAATATCGAGGTGAAGCCCGAGTAGCGAAAAATATCATGTATGTGCTTGTTTACATTCACGATTTTTAGCGCCGCTCCGCTCTCGGACAGTCGCTTTTGCGTCTTCAGCAGTATAGCCAAGCCCGCACTGGAAATATATTCCAGGTGCTCGAAATCGACGACCGAGGCCTCCTGCAGCTCGCCGAGAAAAGCCTCTGCCTTGTCGCTCTGCGCGGCATCCAGTCGCCCGCGGCACACGATCGCGCCGCCTTCCCCAAAATCAATCTCAAACATCGTCTTTTCGCGATTCCTTTGTAAACCGTATTCTACTCCTACTGTCTCGGTGGTCGTATGCCAGGGTATCGACCATATGTTGAATCAGGTGCAATCCCAGGCCGCCGGGCTTGCGCTCGGCCAACGACGCCTCGATATCGACATCGCGTTTCTTGCTGACATCGAAATCCTCGGCCTCGAAATCGGTCATCGTAACGGCAACACCGCCGTTGACCGCCTCGATTTCGATGAGAATGTCTTTCTGCCCCGCTGTGTTGTAAGTAACCAGGTTGACGAACAACTCCTCGAGGGCGAGTTGAATCGGGAACCGCACATCGTCGGCTATGTCGTTCGCCTCGAACAGGTCTTCGGCAAACTGGTAGACATCCTTGATGAGGTCAATATTCCTTGCGAAGGATTTCTCCGCCATCAGGGTTTCCTCCTCACGAGCACAATCGTGATGTCATCTTCTTGCGGTGCTGAGCCGCCATGCTCCCGCACGGCTTCGAGTAAGGCCGGCACTATGTCCTTGGCCAGAGCGCCGGGCATTTCGTCGATAACGTCAATCACGCCGCGCTGGCCGAACTGTATGCCGTCCTCGTCCTCATACTCGTAAATCCCGTCGGAAATCAGGCCCAGGATGTCTCCCCGCTCCAGCACGATCGACACGGGGTCGGCCAGGTTTCTTTGTTTCATATAGCCAAGCGGGAACGTCGTCGGTTCGTGCCACATATAGTCACCGCTGGCTGCCTTGAAATGCATGATCGGTCCCTGCCCGGCCGAGTGAAACAGCACGGTATGCGTCCTGGCGTCGAGCAGCCCGAAAAAGGCGGTCACGAAGCGGTCTTCGGGCAGGTCCTCGACGAGCTGGTCGTTCGTGTGCACAAAAACATCGTGCAGGCTGGCCTTGAGGCGCAGGGCCACACGCAGCATCGCGCGCACCTGCGTTGCGCTGAGCGCCGGCCCGATACCGTGCCCGGTCGCATCGCCCATGAGCAGAAACAGGCGATCGTTCTCCAGGGGCACGAAGTCGTAAAGGTCTCCACCCGTCTGGTCGGTCGGCAGGAAGGCGCCCGCAAAGCCGTAGCCGGCGATCTCGGGCATTTCCTTGGGCAAGGTCCCCATTTGCACGTCGCGTGCGACGGTGATCTCGCGATCGAGCTTCTCGGTCTCGATCATCGTCTGGATTATCTTGGCTCGATGCAGCACGACAGCCGCCTGGGCGGCCAGCGCCGAGGCAATGAATTCGTCCTGCTCGTCGAATACGCCATCGTTCTTGTTGAGTATCTGCAGCACACCGATCAGCGAATCTTCGAAACCCACCAGCGGAATCGTCAGCATGCAGCGTGACCGATAGCCGGTCTCTTTGTCGATGGCACGATTGAAGCGTTCGTCGGCGTAGCAATCGGGCACGTTGATGAGCTTGCGCGTCTGCGCGCACTCGCCGACGATACCTTTATCCGAGGGAATACGAATACTGCCGAGCTCGGTCGCGACACGGACAACCAGTTCGTCAGTATCTGCGTCATAGAGGAATACGGTGCCGCGATCGGCATTCAGCACGTTGCGGGCGGCGTCCACGACTTCGCCGAGCATGTTGTCGAGGTCGAACGGAGCGCTCAGCTTGCGCATGACGTCGAGTACCCGTCGTAGTGCCTGCGCCTCGCTGACCCGCCCTGTCATGTTCAGGCCGCTATATGTTCCGTCATGCGCATGCGCACATATTCGATTTCGATATCGGAAATACGCGCAACCATGCGCTCCGCAAGCTCTGGTATTTCAAAATTCGACTTGGCCAGGGCGCGTTCGGTGACGAGCACCTCTGCCTTGACCGCGAGATCTTCACCCAGCTTCGAGGCCGTATTCACCGGGTCACCAAAAAAATCGATATCGCCGATCAGAAGGACACGTCCGTAGTCGATGCCGATCGACAGGTCAATGCGCTCATCGGCCGGATATTTGCGATTCTGGGCGTAAACCGCCGCATTGCAGTCGAACGCGGCCTGGATCGCATCGGCCGTCTTGGCGAAAAACGCATAGGTATTGTCGGCGTCGCACTTGAGCAGCATGCCGCTGTTCGCCTGGACCACCGGTGCGATTGTCTGCCGCGCACGGTGGATCATCTTCAGGTAATGGCACACGCCCATTTTGCGAGACGTGCTCGAAAAGGCGGCCATGTCCGAGATAAAGACCGCGCCCTCGGTACCGAAACGGTCCCAGATCTGGTCGTGGGCGCCTTCGATCTCGGCGGGGTCCCTCAAACGTGCGAAGTCCGCGATGAGCCCGTCAAATTCCTTGTGGCCCGTCAGCGGATGCGGATGCGATGCATCGTCTGCCATGTTCTCCCTTATGCTTTTCTAATATTGTGGCAGTAACAGGCTGAAGTATAACGCAAAAACGACCTAATCCGCTGATTCTCCCGCATCGCATTCGAAGCCGTCGCCCTCGGGCCGGCACATGGCGGGCCAGCCGACCTCGCGCCAGTACTCGACGAGGCCTGCTTCCTCGACAAAAGCTTCGAACTCGGGCGCCGCCCACAAGTTGCCGCAGCTCGTGTGCCAGACGTTGGGCCAGTACCAGAAGGCCCGGAGCTCCTTGTTTTTCTCCCAGAGCTCGAAAAACAGCGGCGTGAGGTGCTCGTAATGGCACGGCGTGATATTGAACCAGTTGATGGTTACGGGAAACTGCGTATAGACGCCCATAGCCGTGTCGATCGCTCTCCGGGCTTCACCCTCATCGGATGGCGGCGTATAGATCTGTCGCAGCTCCTCTTCGAACGGTCTGAACTCTGGAGGCAGTGTCGCCAGCATGCATTCGAGATCCTTGTTGCACTTCGCACGTTCACGGTTCTCGCGCGCAAACTTGGGACTTGTACTGCCCAGTTCCGCCGCGAGATCTTCCAGCTCGACGGCTTCATCGAAGCGCTGCTGATACTGATACACACCCGCCAGGATTCTCAGCGGCTTGGGTGACAGCGGATTCATCGCATAATTTCGCTCGCCGACTTCGACAGCCTTGTCGATCAGTCCCGTCTCCCGGTAGTGGCGCGCCAGGCGCTGGTAGTACTCGTTTCGGTCGGGCTGCATCTCGAGAAACGCTGTCAGTTGCTGGTGGCTGCCTATCCACATATTCGGATGATCGTACTCGTTCGGCAGGATGTGCATGGCCTCGCCCAGCGTCGGACAATCCGCCAGCGCACTTTCGGCAAGCGCCCGCACGCGCGCTCCTCGCGCCGGTTCCGGCATCGCGCGCTGCGGGTCGTAAATGGCCTGATGCATGATCGCCCAGGCGAGCCCGGACTTCGCATCCGCAAACTTCGGATAGGCCTCAACCAGGTCTTCATACACAGAAATAGCATCACGCATTTGCTGCCTGGAGGTCTCGCTTTCCGTGCGAAGCTCGACGTAGTAACGCGCCGTGTAATACTTCTCGAGCGCCGGCGGGTCTGTCGGCATCCAGCAACGATTGGCGGCGACCGTTTTTACCGGAACCACATCCTCACCCGCGCCGAGACGCGCTTCGATTGACGTCGCAATCGCCTCCTGCACCGAGAACAGGTTATCGAGGCTCTCCTCGATCACGGATTCCCACAGCGCGGTACCCGCGTCGTCAAGCAGCCTGAGACTGATACGCATGAGGCTGTCGCGGACCGACACCTCGCCGGACAGCACGTGTGCGACGCTCAGCCGATCCGCGACCGCCATCGATCCCATCCCGGCCAGCACCGGCGAGGTCGCGCTCTCGAAGCCGATCACGTCGATCGATTTCGATTTCATCAGCAGGCTGTTGATCTCGTAGGCCAGTGCGCGCGAGACGCTTTGCTCCAGCGGGTCGCCCGAGTGTTCGAAGGGAAGAATGGCGATGCTCGTCTTCGTGTGGATGACCTGCGGCGCATTGCGGATCGCCCAGGTTCCGGCCGTGACGGCCAGGACAATGATCACCGCGGCGTCGATCGCGACGCGGCTCCTGGTGTACTTCTTCCAGGGATGCTCGACGAACCAGGAAACGATCAGCGTCACCGGGAAAAGCGCAACGCCGGCGACGATCGCCCAGCGAACCGGGTTTTCGACGACGCCGATGTACGGCAGGACAACATCGGCGACCTGTGCGAGCACCCAGAATACGATGATATGCGCAACCGCGGCGCGTACGACGTTGCGCCGCTGCAGCTCCCTGAAGAAGTCGACGATTCCCGACATCTGTAACCCCTTGTTCTTTTTTAATTACACTCCGGCAGCCCTGAAGATGGCTGCAGGAAACAGGCTTCGTCAAACAAGGCGGCAGCTTCTTCCGGCTTGCCGGCCGCTTTGCGACGTTCGCCGATCTTACGGTAGATGAAAGCGGAATTCGGAAACTCCCGCAACAATCCATCCTCATCAATGTCATCCTGGTCCAGCTCGAGCGTGTTCATCATCCGCAGTAACCGGGTATCCGGCCACCCCGGGCAAAGCGTCTCGGCATCGGCCAGGTGTTGCATGGCCAGCTGTTGCGCCACCGGCCGTTGCGGCGGTGGCAACTCGTCGACCGCGTCGAACTTCTGTGCCGCTTGCGTAATCAGCGAATCGCGTTCAGCCAGCGAATTGCAGGCGGCAACCAGGTCCCGTGCGAGCGTAAAGGCCTCCGCCGGCAATGGAAGATTCCCGTAAAACTCCGACTGCACCCTGTTCATGAGCTGAATCTCGTCGTCCGGGTTGTCCTCGAATGTTTCGCCCCAGACCAGGCTGCCATTGCTATCAAAGAGCTGCAGGGTCAGCCTGACGATCGAGCCACCCTGCGCCATCGTGCCCGAAATCCGGTAGTCGGCGTTTTCTACGGGCTCACCAAATTCGAGGACGCGTAATTCCGAGCGCATGGCAAGCACGATGTGCAGGTTTCGCGCAAAGCGGCCCGCCAGCTGTCGGGTGTCCTCGCGCGTATCGGTCGCTTCAATGGCATGAACGGTCACGCTCGGGCGCACGAACGAGGCAAACCATTGCTGCCAGGCGAACAGACCGGCAGCCACCATGATCGCCACGATGATCACGAGGTCGCCGGCTACAGCGAGCGACTTCTTGTCACGCCAGGGCGAATCGAGAAACCAGCTTGCGACGACAACGATCGGGAATCCGATGACGGCGACCAGGATCAGACCGCGCACGAGTTGCTCGCCGATGATCCCCGCGCCGGCGAGCAGGTCGGCGGCCTGTAACGCCACCCAGGCGAGTGCCACATACAACAACGCCGCGCGGATCACGCGGCGTTGCTTCAGTTGTACAAGAAAACTCTCTTCGCTCAACCGTCAGCCAGTCATCAATAATTCAGCGAAAACGCGAGCGTATAGCTACGGCCAAATATATCGTACATGCGCGTATCGGTATTCTTGTCCCAGACGGCATCCGCCATCAATGGTGGTCCGGAATCACCCAGGTTAGCGATCGTCAGCCTGGCCGTGACATGCTCGTTGAATTCCCAGGCCAGCCCGAGGTCGACATAGTTCTTGCGTTCGATCCGCGGAATTACAAGAATCGGATCCGGAAAGCCAAAGTCTGCCGCGCGCAACGGCGCACCATTGTCTGAGCCGCTTATCCATCTCCAGCTCAGGTGTGCACTCAAGTTGCCCGAGGCATAACTGAGACTGGTCGTCACGCGATCCGTCGGAAACGTCATGCCGTCATTTCTAAACGTGCACGGCCATCCATACGTGCCGATGCAGTCGAGCGCAGTACTGAACAGCGTTTGCTGGTACTTTAGTTCGAAAACATGTGTCCAGATTAAATTTACGCCAAAGTCGGCGCCGGTATTGCCGATCGCCAGGGCACCGGGTAACTCTGCCCTGTAACTGAGCTGGGTGTCGATGCCGGACGTCGCTCGCAAACCACGGTTGATATTGTACTGACGAACTTCGATGACATTGAATGAGACTGGATCGCGTTTGATCAGGTCGCAAAACAGATTATTGACGTTCGCAGAGTCAAAGCAGGCATCGACGGCAGACAAACCGCCGATTTCGCCTTCGACCTCGAGATCATAATAATCGATGGATAATTGCAGGTTCGGGATCGATTTGGGCGTGATGACCAAACCAACGGTCAGAGTATCGGCCACTTCCGGCTCCAGGTCCGGGTTACCTCCCCAGATCCATGTCATCGGAAACTGGTACGCGTCGAATACACCGATCTGGTCGGCGGGCAGGCCCGTCGCGATACACTTGTCCACGTTTCCGGAAGCGACAGGATCGGCTGCCGCCGAACAGGGATCTTCGGCGGGATCGCTAAATACAAAGAACCCATCCGCCTCACTTTGTTCCTCGAACGCCTCCCACAGATTCGGCGCACGAACACTGCGCTGGTACATACTCCTGACTCCGACGCTGTTCACGGGCCGCCACTCCACGCCGACTTTCCAGGTCTCGACACCACCGGCGTTGTCGTATTTTGAATACCGGCCGCCGACCTCGAGGCCCAGGTATTGGGCGAAGGCAGCGTCTTCTGCCAGCGGCACGAGGAATTCCGCGAACGCCTCATAGACGCTCTCCTCACCACTAACCGTTGAGGCATAATTTACGCCCATGGCGTCACCCGTAAACAGAAAGTCGTCCGCCTGAAAACTACCGTCATCCTTGCGCCACTCGACGCCGAATGCGGCGTCTACAGTGCCCGCCCAGGTCTCGAATATCTCGCCACGCACAAATGCGCTGGCGAGCACCTGCTCGCGCTTGGTCAAATTTTGCAATGGCTGCAATCGAATGAAGTCGATTGCTTCAGGCGACATATTGCCAAGCCCGAAAATATTGACGGGGACACAACCGTTTGACGGATCGAAACACTGGCCGGTAACCGGATCCACTAGCAGCCCCTGCTGCAGGCGCGAAGCGGAAGCGGTATTGATGGTCAGCTCGACTTCGTCATTCTCCGTGTAAGTGAACCAGACATCGTATTCCCAGTCGCTCGCAAACTCCCCTTTGACGCCGGACACGATGCGCAAATATTCACTGTTGTTTTCGAAGATCCTGGGTCCCAGTTCCTCGAAACGTTTGAAGAAGTTTCCAATAACGATATTGCCGCTGACGGGATACAGGTTGTCAGCAAAAAATTGCTGCGTTGCCGGCGACAGGATCGGGTTGTCCGTATTGATCATGAGCCACTCGCCCGCCGGAATCGGTGCGAGGACTTGCTCGACAGTGCTTTCGGAGTACGAGGCCTCCATATACAGTTCGCTACGAGCGGACAACTCGTAATTCAACAGGAATCCCCCGTTGTACCGCTCGAGCGGAATCTGCAGGAAATTCCACGGCGCCCAGTTGTACGTATCGTCGGGCAGAATCATTTCCCGGGGATCACCGTTGCTGTCAAAGATTGTCCATTGGGGTCCGTTGCCCCAATCGACCTGCGGGTTGTTCAGGACGCCCTCGGGCGCGCGTGCGCTCCCGCCCGTTATCAGTTCATCGCTCCACCAAAAGTCAAATATTGGCGCCGAGGTAAATTCACGCGCATCGGCGTAAGTCTCTTCACGATCATAGTAGCCGCCGAACAAAGTGATATTTCCGCGCCCATTTCTAAAATTGTGACCGTAGGCAGCACTGATGTCGTAGATATAAGAATCGCCCTCCTCCGTCACATAAGCACTGGTATCCAGACTGAGGCCATCGAAATCGTCGCGAATCATGAAATTCACAACCCCGGAGATGGCGTCGGAACCGTAAACGGTCGATGCGCCGCCTGTGATCACCTCGGCACGGTCGATCAACGCCTGCGGCAAATTGTTGACGTCAACGGCGGTTCCGATGCCCGAAGGCGCCAGCCGGCGGCCATTGAGCATGACGAGTGTGCGGTGCGAACCGAGGCCACGAAGATTGAGCTGAGCTGTACCATTTCCCGGATTGTTCGCCGTACGATCGAAATCGGGCATGAACTGCGGCATCTGGTTAAACACGGTTTCGAGCGTCCCCTGCCCCGAAAAATCGAAAGTGTCGCGATCAATCGTCATGATCGGGCTTGGTGCGCTGAAATCGCGCCGCTTGAGCCTGGAGCCCGTAACGATAATCTCTTCGACGCCGGCAGCCGCCTCTTCCTCGGTCAACTCTTCCGCATCCGTAGCCGCTTCCTGAGCCAGTCCCTGCAGGCTGACCAGGACCAGCACAAATCCACAGAGAAAGCTGGGCGTTTTCATTGTCGAGTCTCCATCAATAGGTCAACGAGAACGACAGCGTGTAGGCACGACCATAGATGTCAAACATACTCGGATCCGTATTCCCCGCGAATACGTGACTGGCCATGAACGGCGCGTCCGTGTCGGTCAGGTTGGCGATAACCAGCCGTGCCGCAAGATGGTCATTGAATTGGTATCCGATACCGAGGTCGAGGTAATTCTTGTTCCCGACCTCCGTGATCACATAGTCCTGAACCGGCCAGCCGATAATAGCGTCGCCCTGAGGCTCGGCGATTTTCGTTCCGTCGATCCAGCGCCAGCTCAGGTGCGCCGTCAGATCGCCCGAGGCGTAGCTCAGGTTCGTCGTGACCCTGTCCGCGGGATACGTCTCTGTCCAGCCCGGGCCGCCGAAGTTGCACGGCCAGCCGAAGTAGCCTGCGCATTCGACCGATGTTCCCCAGGGCGTAGCCTGGAACGAACTCTCGTTGAGATGCGTCCAGATAATCGAAAGGTCGAGATCTGCGCCAGCATCGCGAATCGACAGTGAGGATGGCAACTCCGTCCCGTACTTGATCTGCGTATCGACGCCGCTCGTCCGGAGCAGGCCGCGGTTAATCAGGGTTTCACGGATTTCTATGACATTGAACGTCACAGGATCCCGAATGAAGGCATCGCAGAACAGCTGGTTGACATTCGCCGGATCAAAGCACGTTACCTCGGCAACCAAGTTGTCGATGCCTCCGTCGAGCTCCAGCTCGAAATAGTCGATTGCAATCTGCAACTCGGGAACCGAACTCGGCGTGATAACGATGCCCGCCGTCAGCGTGTCCGACTCTTCGGGCTCGAGATCCGGATTACCGCCGGTAACATAGACCATCGGGAACGGTTGCGCTTCGAATATCCCGATCTGGTTGGCCGGCATTCCGGTAGCGACGCATGCGTCGACGTTACCCGATCCGACCGGATCTGCCGAGGCCGAACACGGATCGTCCTCCGGATCCAATACCCACACAGCATCCTCCCGGATTTGTTCGCGGAACAACTCCTGCAGGTTCGGCGCCCGAACGCTGTGCTGTGCCATGCCGCGCAGCCGCAGTGTCGAATTGATCTGCCACTCGAGCCCGGCTTTCCAGGTCGTGACGCCGCCGGCAAACTCGTAGTCCGAATACCTGCCACCGATTTCGAGGCCCAGGTATTCCGCGAACGACGTTTCGCTCGCGAGCGGCAGCAACATCTCGGTGTAGACCTCGATCACAGACTCGGAACCGACCACGGGAGAGTCACCCCGATACCCCAGCGTATCGAATGTGAACAGGTAGTCGTCCGCCGTATAACTGCCATCGTCCTCGCGCCACTCGATACCGAATGCGGCCTGTGCGGTGCCGGCCCAGGTGTCGAAGAGATCGCCGCGCACGTAAGCGCTGACGAGGACCTGTTCGCGCTCCGTAATATTGACCAGCGGCGGCAGCCGAATGAACTCGGCGGCTTCAGCCGACAGGTTGCCCCGGCCAAATATATTGACAGGCACGCAGCCGTTCGACGGGTCCACACACTGACCGGTCACCGGGTCGATAAGCAGGCCCTGCTGGTATCGCGATCGCGACCCGTCGTTGAGCAGCCGGGATTGTTCGTCGCCTTTGGTGTACGTTACCCAGGCGTCAAATTCCCAGTCGCTCCCGATATCGCCCTTGATGCCGGCGACAAAGCGCGTGTATTTCCTGTTCTCCTCGACGATGCGTGGGCCGATTTCTTCGAGTCTGCGCGCCACCCACGCCATGACCAGGCCAGGACCCATCGGAATCGCGTTGTCGGCAAAGAACTGCTGCGTTGTGGGCGTCATGACCGGGTTATCCAGGGTGAACAAGGTGAACCCCCCGGCCGGCACGGGAGCCAGGCGCGCCACCCACTCGTTCTGCGTGTGCGCGGCCTCAACATACAATTCGCTTCGCGCGCCGAGATCGTAGTTAAGAAACAGGCCACCCGTGTACCGGGTCAACGGCGTTTGTATGTAGTTCTCGGGCGCATAGTTGTAACGATCGTCGGGATCGATGAACTCTCTTGGGTTGCCATCCTCCTGGAAAATTGTAAATGCCGGGCCGTTGCCCCAATCCACTGCGGGAAATCCAAACACGCCTTGGGGCGCGCGAATACTTCCGAAAGGCACCAGCTCACCCTCGCCGCAATCGCAGAATTCGGTGTAGGACAATTCGCGCTCGCCCGCGAGCAATGACTCGCGATCATAGTAGCCACCGAACATTGTGATGTTGCCATTCCCGTTTGCGAAATTGTGGCCGTAGCTCGCGGTAAGGTCGTATTCGTTCGAGTCACCCACTCCCGTGGTGTAGCCGCTGATATCCAGCGCAAATCCGTCAAAGTCCTTGCGCGTAATAAAGTTGATCACGCCGGCGACGGCATCCGAGCCGTAGACCGTCGACGCGCCGCCGGTAATAATCTCGACGCGCTCGATCAGTTTCTGCGGCAGGTTGTTGATGTCCACAGCGGTGCCGATACCCGATGCGGCCATGCGGCGCCCGTTGAGCATGACCAGGCTGCGCTGCGAGCCGAAACCCCGCAGGTTGATGCGCGCGGTGCCGTCACCCCCATTGTTGGTCGATCGCGTCAGGTCGGGCATGACCTGCGGCATCTGGTTGAGCACACCCTCGAGCGTCGCCTGGCTCGAGTACTCGAGCGCTTCACGATCGACCGTCGTAATGGGGCTCGGCGCAACGAAGTCCCGCCGCCGCAGCCGCGAGCCGGTGGTGACGATCTCCTCGATGAACGCTTCGGGTGTGACCTCTTCTTCATCGACCTGGGCCGGCGCAGAAGGGCTGAGGAATAACAGTGTGCACGCGGCACACGCGAGAAACGGCCTTATGTTGAACGCGGCCATACGGTTTTCCCCCACTTCGCCGCTGCGTGAGCAGCGACTGCTGTTATTTTCCTAATTGTAGCAGGGGGATAGACGTTTTTTTAGTTACCTTTTGCTCTCGCCCAGCCTGTAATCGACTGTCCTTCGGCAACCAGCTTTTCCAGTAGCGCGGCCGGGGTCCAGTTTTCGGTGCCGAAGCGCTCGCGGAATTCCTCAATACGCGCCAGCACCTTGTCGAGCCCGACGCTGTCGGCGTAATGCATCGGGCCGCCGCGCCAGGCCGGGAAACCATAGCCGTAGATGTAGACGACATCGATGTCGCCGGGCCGCTGCGCGATGCCCTCATCGAGGATTTTCATGCCCTCGTTGGCCAGCGCGTAGACGAGGCGATCGACGATTTCATCGACGTCGATCTGGCGCCGCTCCATCCCGAGTTCGGCAGACGTGCTCTCGATGGTCGCCTGCACGTCATCGTCATTGGACCGCTGCCGCGTTTCCGGATCGTAGTTATAGAATCCGGCGCCGGACTTCTGGCCCAGCCTGCCCATCTCGACGAGCCTGTCCGCCACTCTCCAGGCACGCTGGTCGCCGCGCTGGTCCGCCGGGAGTGCCTGCCGCGCCTTGTAGCCGACATCCAGACCGGCCAGGTCCCCCACACTGATCGGCCCCATGGCCATGCCCCAGTCGACCATCGCGGTGTCGACCTGCTCGGGCGTTGCACCCTCCAGGAGCAGCAGATGCGCTTCGCGAAAATACGGGCCCAGCATGCGATTACCGATAAAGCCGTAGCACACACCGGACATGACGGGGACTTTCCCGATCTTTTTCGCCAGCGCCATGGCGGTTGCGAGCACATCGTCGGCCGTCTTGTCGCCGCGCACGACTTCGAGCAGTTTCATGATGTGAGCCGGGCTGAAGAAATGCATGCCGAGCACGTCCTCTGGCCGTTTCGTCGCCGCAGCGATTGCGTTTACGTCCTGGTAGGACGTATTGGTCGCGAGAATCGCACCCTGCTTACACGCGTCATCCAGCTTTGCGAAAATTTCTTTCTTGAGTACGGGGTCCTCGAACACGGCTTCGATGACGAGATCGACATCGGCAAGAGCCGCGTAATCGGTGGCGCCCGCAATCAGCGAACGGCGTTGCTTCGCCGCGTCCTCGCTCAACTTGCCGCGCTTGACGCTGCCCGCGTAGTTCTTGTCGACAATCGATAATCCGCGTTCGAGCGCTTCGTCGCTGATCTCGATCAGCGTCACGGGAATTCCGGCATTGGCGAAACTCATCGCGATACCGCCGCCCATCGTGCCGCCGCCGATGATGCCGATCGAAGCAATGTCGCGTTGCGGCGTGTTCTTCCCGAGGCCGATGATTTTCGCGGCTTCGCGTTCTGCGAAGAACATGTGGCGCAGACCTGCCGACTGCGAATCCTGCATGGATTCAAGGAACAGTTCGCGCTCCTTCTGCATGCCGTCGGAAAATGGCAACGACACGGCCACTTCGATGGCGTCGACAATGCGCTGCGGCGCATTCTGCTTGCGTGCTTTTTTCGCCAGCGCCCCGCGCCAATGCGTATACACATCCGGATCGACCGCCTCGGCATCGAGTTCGCTGGCGCGGCGGATCGGCGTGCCGTCAGCAAGGAGCCTGCGAATGTAGTCGACCGCGGCTTCCCGCAGATCGCCTGACGCAATCTCGTCCACGAGCCCCAGTGCAGCGGCTTTGGCCGCGGGGATCGGTGCACCACTCGAAATCAGTTCGAGCGATACCTCCACTCCTGCCAGCCTCGGCGTCCTTTGTGTGCCACCGGCACCGGGCAAGAGGCCGAGTTTGACTTCGGGAAAACCGACTTTGCCGCTTTCGTGGATGATGCGGTAATGGCAGCCCAGCGCGACTTCGAAGCCGCCACCGAGGGTCGTACCGTGCAGCGCCGCAACGACGAGTTTTTCGGACGCTTCCAGTTCGTTACATAACTCGGGCAACCAAGGATCCTTGGGCGGCTTGCCAAACTCGGTGATGTCGGCCCCGGCGATAAAGGTGCGCCCGTCACACCAGACCAGGACAGCTTCGGAACAGTCTTCCTGGGCCTCGCGAATGGCATCCCGTATCCCCTGCCGAACGGCATGCGATAACGCGTTGACGGGAGGATTGTCGATCGTGATTACGCCGATGCCGTCGACGATTTGGTAACTAACTGGAGAGGTCATCGGGTTCCTTTATTCTTGCAAGTCGCGCCGCGAGCAGCGCTTAGAGGCCAATTCTGTTAGCATTTTGCCACCATGTACGGCCAGCTCATCGAACAGGCGGAGAAGTATCTTCGCTCACTGTATTCGCAGGATAACTATGCTGCGCAGCTCAAGTGCATGCTGGCGGAGCTGCTGGCGGCCGGTGAAGCAAACGCCAACGATGCCTGCCGTGCCCTGAAGCTCAGCCGCCGCACCTTACAACGGCGCCTGCGTGCTGAAAAGACCAGCTTTCAGAAAGTCCTTCAAGAGGTCCGTGCCGTGCTTGCCGTCAACTATCTCAGTGACGAGCGCCTCGAGGCACTCGAAGTTGCGATGCTGCTCGGTTATTCCAGCATCAGCTCGTTCACAACGGCATTCAAGTCCTGGTACGACATGCCGCCGGTCGAGTATCGCGAGAAGTTCCTGGCACACGCCTGAGCTGGTCTTTTTCCGCCCTTTTTGCGCTATGATGCGCGGCTCGCAAGAGAGGACCAATCATGCGCAAAATGCTGCAGTTTTATATCGACGGGGAATGGGTCGATCCCGTAACCCCCAACCCCTTTGATGTCATCAATCCGGCCACTGAGGAAGTCTGCGGCCGAATCAGTCTCGGCACCGCGGCCGACGTTGATCGGGCCGTCGCGGCGGCGAGAAAAGCGTTTGAGTCGTACTCCCGAACGACGCGCGAAGAGCGCATCGATCTCCTCGAGGCGATCCTGGCCGCATACTCCAACCGCTACAAAGACGTCGCCACTGCGATTATGGAGGAAATGGGTGCACCCTGGACTCTCGCAAAGGGAGCCCAGGCAGGCAGCGGGACGCAACATATCAAGGCTGCGATACGCGCGCTCAAGACGTTCGAATTCGAAGAACACAATCGCGACACGCTGATCATCAGGGAAGCCATCGGCGTCTGCGGCCTGATCACGCCGTGGAACTGGCCGATCAACCAGGTCGCTGTCAAAGTCGCGCCGGCATTGGCCGCGGGTTGCACGATGGTGTTGAAACCCAGCGAGATCGCGCCCTTCGATGCCATGATTTTCGCCGAAGTGCTCGATGCCGCCGGCGTTCCGGCAGGCGTCTTCAACCTGGTCAATGGCGACGGACCCGAGGTCGGCACGGCTATCAGTGGGCATCCGGATGTCGACATGGTGTCGTTCACAGGCTCGACGCGCGCTGGCGTGCTCGTCGCGCAGAATGCCGCGCCGACGGTCAAGCGGGTCGCACAGGAGCTGGGCGGCAAGTCGGCCAACATCCTGCTCGACGACGCCGATTTTGAAAAGGCGGTCGCGGAAGGTGCCGAGGAGTGCTTCGACAACACGGGGCAGTCCTGCAACGCCCCGACTCGCTTGCTCGTGCCGAAAGATCGCATCGACGAAGCGGCTACCATCGCAGCCAGGATCGCTGCATCCACTACGGTCGGCGACCCGCGCGACGAGCATACCAAGATGGGCCCGCTCGTATCGGAGGCGCAATGGAACAAGGTGCAGGGGCTCATTCAGAAAGGTATCGACGAGGGTGCGTCGCTGGTCAGCGGAGGTCCGGGTCGACCCGAAGGGATTGACAGGGGCTACTACGCGAAACCGACCGTATTCGCCAACGTCAGCAACGATATGACGATCGCGCGCGAGGAAATCTTTGGTCCCGTGCTGTCGATTATCGGCTATGAAGATGACGACGATGCCGTGCGCATAGCCAACGACACGCCATACGGATTGTCGGGTTATGTGTCATCGGCAAATCGCGACCGCGCTCGCGCGGTAGCATCGAGGCTGCGCACGGGCATGGTGCATATCAATGGCGCCCATCTGGATTCAATGGCACCCTTCGGCGGCTACAAGCAGTCTGGTAACGGCCGTGAGTGGGGCTCTCACGGCATCGATGAATTTCTCGAGCTCAAATCGGTCTATGGATACGGACAGGATTAAGGAATGAGACGACCGCTAACAATATTATTGTGTGCCGCCGTGATCGGCCTGACGGGCTGCCAGGGGGAAACAGCTTTATCCCAGGCTACCGGTAAAGGGGTCGTGCGTGGCATTAACGCGATCAGCACATCCCCGGAGATCGCCCTCCTGATCGAGGAGCGGCTAGTTACGTCGGTGACATTCGGCACGGTCAGCCCCGGGGTCCAGTACGACGACCTCAGCTATGTCTTCAACTTCGAGGTCGCTATTCCCCGGCTCGTCCCGGACGACCCGAACGACCCGAACAGCCCGACCAGTTGGGTATTGCAGACCGAGCGGGTCGCCAGCCTGCCGCAGGCCATTGTCAAGGACGTCGAATATACCTTCGTGGTCAGCGGCGCATTGGACGCCCCGGCGATTACCGTCTGGGAGCGGCCGCGATCGGAAGTTAGTGAAGGCGACGCCAATTTCGAAATGCAGCTCGGACACGCCAGTCCGGCAACCGGGGCATTCGACGCGTACATTCTCGACCCTGCGACAGCGCCAGCCGTCGGCAACGAAACGGGGAGCCTGAGCTTCGGCGAAATACTCCCGCTGACGAGCCTGGCTGCCGGCGATTACGTGTTGACGCTGACCGCAGTCGGTGACCCTGGAAACGTACTCTACCAGTCCGAAACGCTGACGATCGCGGGTGGCAATGCGATGTTATTCACGATCTTCGATACCGATGCCAATATCAATGGTCCGGCATTGGTGCAGATGGCCAATCTGACGGCAGGCGTAGTGACGCAGCTCCCTGATATCAATTCCCAGGGAACAGTGCGATTCCATCACGCGACAATCAATCTGGGTGCCGCTGACATTTATGCCGATGATCCATTGACCACTCCCGTATGGCCCGATCATGTCTTCCGCGAAATCACTCCCGATATCGATTTGCCCAACGGGCCGCTGCCGATCACCTATACGACCGCGGGCAATATCGGATCGATACTCATTGACACCGACGTGGGCGTGAGCCCGGGCCAGCGCCGGTATATCCTGCTGATCGAGGACTCCACCGGCAATGGCGAGCTCGTCAGCTACGTTCCGCAGTTGCGCTCTGTAGAGACTCAGGCGCGTGTAGCCATCGCGAATACGGCGCAAAGCAATGCGATTATCGACGTCTACATCTTGCCCTCAGGCGAAATACTCGACGACGCGATTCCGTTGTTGAACGGGCTGCTGATCGGCGTTTCGCCGGTCAATATCCCGCTGCTACAGGGCGACTACGATCTCTATATAACCGCGGACGACAACAAGGTGCCGCTGGCCGGACCGATCCCAATCAGTCCGAATTTCGGCGAAGTCTGGCAGGCCATCGTCTACGACAATGCCCTCCCGGACACCGTAGACGTCGTTCTGACCCCTTTGCCCTGACGCCTGGCTCATCGCCGGAGACCGGCGGCACTTGCGATGACTCCGTATAAGGTACTGGTTCTCTGCACGGGCAACTCAGCGCGAAGCATCCTTGGAGAGGTGCTGCTCAATGAAATTGGGCAGGGCAAGTTCGAAGCATACAGCGCGGGCAGCAATCCGGTTGGCCGCGTCGATCCCGGCGCGATCGATAAACTCAGGGCGCAAGGACATGACGTGTCCGGCCTGAGATCAAAATCCTGGGATGAATTCACGGGTAGCGATGCACCGGAGCTGAATCTCGTGATTACCGTTTGCGACAACGCGGCCGGCGAGACCTGCCCCGCCTGGAACGGCGCACCCCTTACACTGCACTGGAGCCTGCCCGATCCTGCAGCGTTCGAGGAAGAAGCGGAGCGGCGCGCAGCCTTCGATGACGTTTACGATGAACTGCGTTCGCGCATCGAGGCGCTGGTGAAATCCTAAAGGGAGCCCTCAGAACGTAGCCATGGGACTGCTACGACGCCGTAGCGGCTTCGATGTAGGCCGCACAGTCGTTTGCGGCATCATCGACGTCTAGTGCCTTGGCGTTGTACATGGCGTGATCGGCGACCGAGATCAAATGCCAGAGTTCCTCGCCATGCTTTGGCATTAAGGAGATGCCGACACTGGCCGTGCATTTAATCTCCTGTCCCTGAATGATGTATGCCTCCTGGGCGGTCTGCACGAGCCTGGCTGCCACGTGCTTCGCGTCTTCAACGCTCACCCCCGGCAGTACGATGGCAAACTCGTCGCCGCCGAGACGCCCGAGGACATCTTCGGGACGCAGGCAGAATTCGAGGCGATGGCCGAAGGCCTTTAGCAATGCATCACCGGCGCGGTGCCCGAAGCGGTCGTTGATGCTTTTGAACTGGTTTAGATCGAGGTAGAGCACAGCGCCCTGTGAGCTGGAGCGTATGCGCTCGCCACCCTCTTTCTCGAATCCACGCCGGTTAAGAACGCCGGTCAATGGATCCCTGAGCGCATCAGCAAGCATTTTGTGCTCGTTTTGCTTGCGCTCTGTGATATCCACGAGCGTTACAGAAAAGTCGTCGCCAACCGGCTCTCCGACAATGCGCAACCAGCGTTCGCCGTCGGCCAGCCCTGCCGCCGTCTCCAGACTGATCGTCGATCGATCGTCGGAAGCCGAATTGAAATGCTCGATGAGTTTTTTCGGTTTGATCTGGGTCAGTTTGTCGAGCGGCATGCCGACCAATGTCCCGGAACCATCACCGAGGAAAGCTTCCGCCGCACGATTTGCAAATATGCAGCGAAAACGGGTACCGGTCTCATCGCGGCCACGCGAAAACCGCAGAATGCCATTCGACGAAGTTTCGATTAGCGTGCGAATCAGCTGTTCGCTTTCAGAAAGTTGCGCCTGTGCATTGCGCCTCTCGGTCACGTCGCGGCAGACAACCACCATTCCAAGGTTTTGCCCCTGACTGCCGGTCAGCGGCTGTACGCTAAGCTCAAATATCGATTCCTGATCGAGTCTCAGGGTCTGCGTGAGGTCGAGGTCACGCGCCTGGTGCAGAATCTTGCGAGCTTCAGGGAAGTCCTGCCACAGGTGTTGGCCTATGAGTTCCTTCTCGCTCGCACCTAGCAATTCTTGCGCACTCTCGTTCGCGCAAACGATGCACTCAAAGGAATCTATGACGATGATGGGATCGCGAACATGATCAAACAAGGTCTGGTACGCGAACGGCCCAAACTCGTAAAAACGGATTTTCAGCGCCACGAAGGCAAACGCCGGCAGCATGAGCAACAGCGTCAGGGCCGTAAAGGGAAAATCGAGCGGGCCAAGACCGAGAACGGTGTTACCGAAACTGACAAGGAATGGAAAGACGGCGCTGACTATCAGAATGAGCACAATCCTCTGATGCGCGACGGCGATCGACGGCAAGCGGCTGAGAAGTGCGACTATGGAGTAACCGGCCAAAACATACATGTACGGAGATAAAACGGCTTTGAACCAGTAGTGCTCGCTGATAGCTGTTACACGAAAACCATCGCCGGTCTCGAAGATCGACCACAACATGTTGTGCATCGAGTTTGTCATGGCAAGCGCCGTGGTCGCGATGGGAATGACACTTAGCACCGCAACGAAAATCGGTCTGGGCGGACCAATCGTGAATTGACGGTATATAAGATAAAACGTCAGTGGCAGGAAACCTGACGCGCCAAATGTCAGTACGCGGCCAACACCGTAGATATTCGATTCAGTGGCATTGTGGGAGAACGCCGCTCCGAGAACGTAGGCACCGAGCAGCGCCAGAAAGAACGAAATGATATTGCTCGAGTATTCGGGAGCCGAGCGAGCGACTCGGAATGCCAACCCGATGTAAATAAGCGCGCCGATAGCAAAAAACGGCCGCAGAAATGCCTCAATAATCTCGAGCATGTAGCAATGCTATCCGGGTGTGGCACGACATAATGCGGCACAGTTCGCAAATTGCTGCGAACATTGGGATTTACCACCCGAAAAACGCTTTGGAAGCGAGGACTTACAGGCCTATGCTGGTGTCCTTGATCAGCGTATCGACAACGGCCTTCAGTGCGTCCTCTTCGTCCGCACCTCCGGCCCGCTCGAGTTCGTATTTCTTGAGCTGGCGGTGCGCGCTCGTTCCCCGCTGCAGAATGTGCAGCAGAGAGTTCACCTCTTCGGTACAGCCCAGGGCCTCGGCGTCCTCGGCAACCAGCGAGAGCATCTCGTTCAGCAGCTCATCGAACGGGACGACGGCACCCTTGGCAAGGTCTATCAGCCCCTCGTCGAAACTGTAGCGCATCGCACGCCAGCGATTCTCGCGAATGAGCATTTGTGTATAGATTCGCCAGCGCTGGTTGTTACGCCGCAGGCGATACAGCATGCGCAGGGTACAGGTGAGCAACGCGGCGAGCGCAACCGTGTCGTCAAGACGCGTGCATACGTCCATGACACGGGTCTCCAGCGTCGGGTAACGGGCGCTGGGACGGATATCCCACCAGATCCTCGTGGAGTCCTCGATCAGGCCCGCATCAATCATGATACCCACGTGCCGCTGATACTCGGCAAAACTCGCAAAACGCTCGGGCAAGCCTGTTCGCGGCAAGGAATCAAAGACCGTCAATCGATAACTCTTGAGTCCGGTATCCCGGCCCTCCCAGAACGGTGACGAGCATGACAGCGCCAGCAGGTGCGGCAGGAAATACGACAGCTGGTTCATGAGGTCGATGCGCAACTCGTCGTCGTCGATACCGACATGCACGTGCATGCCGCAGATGAGCAGGCGCCGCGCCGCGCCCTGCATCTCGACGGTCAGCTGATCGTAACGTTCCTTCGGCGTGTGTTTTTGTTCTGTCCAGCGGCTGAATGGATGTGTCGAACACGCTATTGGCGCAAGGCCGTGTTTGTTGGCCACTTTCTTGACTGCAGAGCGCAATTGCACGAGTTCGTCTCGAACTTCCTGAATGTTGTCGCAGACCCTCGTGCCGATTTCGATCTGCGAACGCAGCAGTTCGGCCGTTACCCGGTTACCGCAAAGCTCCTCACACTCTTTCATGAAGCTTTCCGGCGGATCGATAATGAGCGCGCGCGTTTCCTGATCTACCAGTAGGTATTCTTCTTCGACTCCGATCGTGAACTTTGGTCCGGAGCTGTTCATCGCGTCCCCTTTGCTGCCTGGAACGTTTCGGCTAGGCAGTAATCCTGCCCCGGCTCAGCCCGATCCGTTCCGGTATCGACTCTATAATCTTGCGCATCACGGGCGCGACTTCATCGACGCCGGCCAGATCGTCGATCAGATCCTGACGTACCTCGATGCCGACATGAGGAAGCCCCAACTCCTCCGCGTGATGATCGATCGTGAAGTCCTGCGGCGCCCTCCCCGAGTAGGGCTCGTTATCACCGGTGATATATCCTGCCGTACGGAAGTCATCGATGAATATATCGGATAACCGAGAGTCGGTGTCCCACAGGACGCCCATTTGAACCTCGCGTGAAACGCCATTCAGCACCGGCGTGAAACTGTGGATCGAAATGAAAGCAGGAGGCGGCCCGGCGGCGCGGAGACGTTTCACCTGCTCGTCAATGGCATGGTGATAGGGCCAGTAAATGGCATCGGCCCGCCGGTCTTTGTCGGCCTGTGACAGGTTTCGGTTACCGGGGACGAGAATACCGTCGCCATACTCGAGGAACGCGCCAGGGTCCATTAGCTGGCGGTTGCAGTCGACAACGAGTCGCGAGTACTGCGCGATGACAGCCGTGATACCGAGATCCCTGGCCAGTCTCTCCGTGAGCGAGCCGGCACCGATATCGATGGCGAGATGACAGCGCCTGGCGAACGGGTCGAGCCCCAGTCCATCAAGCACCTTCGGAAATCGACAGCTTGCGTGATCGCACACGAGCATGATCGGCGATTCTGCTAAAGGATTGACAACGTAGAAAGGAGACGGCTCTTCAGCTGAGAGCAGTGGTGTTTCGGGGTGTGGGTCGGGGCCGTCGTGCATCTGTCGAGTTTACCCAATAACTCAACCGATGCCACACATTGTGCTTAGCTCACGCGTGCCGCTGCGATAAACGATGCTCGCTCCAGGGCTCGAATGACGTTACCGATGTCGGGCGAGCGATGTAGTAGCCCTGGGCAAACTCGACGCCCAGGGCGCTGAGCTTCTCGAGAACCTTTTTGGTTTCGACGCGTTCGGCAATTGTCTCTATGCCCATCGCATGCCCGACCTGCGAGATGGCCCTCACCATGCTTTCATCGACTGTGTCGTCGGCAACGTTGCTGATGAACTGGCCGTCGATCTTCAGATAGTCGACCGGCAAATTCTTGAGGTAAGTGAATGACGACAGGCCGCTACCGAAATCGTCCAGCGAGAATTTGCAGCCGAGCTTCTTGAGCGCCTGCATAAAATGCACGACGCGCGCAAGATTCGAAATCGCCGCGGTCTCGGTAATCTCGAAGCATATGGCACCCGCTGGCAGCTGCTGCTTTTCGAGTTGTTCGATAATGTCGGCGAGGAACCGATCCTCACTCAACGACGTACCGGAAAGGTTTATCGCGATCGTGTAACGCGCCTCACCTTTGGCGTCGCGATCGGCGAGTTCGGACAGGGCTTTTCGAATAACCCAGCGATCGAGTGTCGACATGAGATTGTAGCGCTCGGCCGCCGGAATGAACTGGTTCGGGCCGACGAGTTCGCCGTTCTCGTCACGCATGCGCAGCAACAATTCGTAATGGCCGCGTGATTTCCCGGTTTGGTCGTTAATGCCGATAATCGGCTGGTAGTAGAGCTCGAGCCGGTCTTCCTCGACAGCGCTCGATATCCGCGACACCCATTTCATCTCCTCGTGTCGCAGCGATGCATCAGTATCCTTGTAAAGATGAACCTGGTTACGGCCCATGTCTTTGGCCGAATAGCAGGCGACGTCTGCCGAACTCATCAATCCCGCAACGTCGGCGTTTTCCGACGTCACCATGACGACACCGATCGAGCAACGGACGGTCGTGAATGAGTCTTGCCATTGGAAGCGGAAGCCCTCAACGGCCCCGCGAATCGATTCGGCCACCTCGAGCGCACGCTTCTCACTGCAGCGCTCAAGAAGAATGGCGAATTCATCGCCGCCAAGACGCGCGAGCAGGTCCGTCGAACGGATATTGCCGTGCACTATTTCCGACAGCTGGCGCAGCAACGCATCGCCGGCCGTGTGGCCAAACGTATCGTTGATAACCTTGAACTGATCGAGATCAAGATACAGCAGCGCGTGCGTTGCATCCCGGTCGCCACGAATTGCATCCAAGGCATTGACGAGGCGGTTTTCGAATTCACGCCGGTTTACCAGCCCCGTCAGGGTATCGTGCGATGCCTGGTAGCTGAGCTGACGGAAAAGCCGCGTTTCTTTGCTGACGTCATGGAACACCATGACCGATCCGATAATGTTGCCGATGCGGTCACGGATAGGTGCCGCGGAGTCCTGGATCGGCACCTCGTCCGAGTTCTTCGCGATCAGGATCGAATGTTCTTCCAGCGTAATGACCCGGCCTTCCTTCAGGCAACGCATCACCGGATTATCGACAGTCGCACGCGTATGCTCGTTGATTATGGTCATTATCTCCGTCACCGGCTTGCCTTGTGCGCTGCGTATATCCCAGCCAGTCAGATCCTGAGCCACCGGATTGATGTAATCGATAAGACCATCTGCATCCGTCGTTATTACGCCGTCACCGATCGATTGCAGCGTCACCTGCGCCCTCTCCTTCTCTTCGAAGATGCGGGTCTCTGCACGCTTACGATCCGTAATGTCTGTAATCGTGCCTTCGTGGGCGATGATGTTGCCATCGTCGTCATAAACGGCACGCGCGTTTTCGAGCACGACTATTTCACGGCCATCCTTGCGGCGCAGCCGGTATTCGAAGTTCTTGACGATGCCTTCGGCTTCCAGGCGCGCGAATACACGTTCGCGGTCAATGGGGTTCACATAGAGCATCGGCGTACGGCCGGCTGCCTTGAGTTCCTCAGTGCTCTCATAGCCCAGCATTTCGACCAATGCGGGGTTGGCGGCGATCAGGTCGCCATCGCGCGATGCGATGTAGACACCGTCGACGACATTCTCGAACAGTCCGCGATAGCGCATTTCGGAGTTGCGCAGCCGTGACTCGTCGAGTTGGCGCTTGATGGCAATTCCCGTTAACCGAGCCATACGGTGCAGCTTGTCCAGTTCTTCCGTCGTCGGTGCCCGAGCCCTGTCGACGTAGATATCGAGCGTTCCGATTACCCTGTTTGCCGATCCGCGAACGATGAACGACCACGCCGCGGCGATTTGGTGCTCGCCGGCGACCTTGCGATAGTCCTTCCACGACTCGTCGGCAGCAATGTCGTTGCAAAACCGATCCTCGCCGGCATGCACGGCCGAACCACAGGTGACCCCGTCTTCGCGAACCTGGATTGCATCGAGGAACAATTTGAACGGGTCCGGCAGGCTCGGCGCCTGGGCAATCATTACTGTGTTAGTGCGGTTGTCGAGCTGCATAACAGCGGCGCGGAAATCGTCGCTGATTTTCTCGCTGCATCTGCAAATCGCACGCAAGGTCCGATCGTACGGCGTGCTTGCGGCAATCATTTCGAGAATCTTGTTCTGGGCATACGCCAGCGTTTCGTCTTTCTTGCGCGCCGAAATATCCGTGATCGAGCCGCGGACCAGCTTGCGATCTCCACTGGGCAAGCGGCTGAGGCGTACTTCGCACGGAATTTCGTCACCCGACGAGTCCTGATGCATCCATTCGAATGCAAGATGTTCCCCACTGAGCGCACGCTCGATGTAGCCGCGGGCAATACCGAACGACGGTGTGCCATCCGGCTGAGTCTCCGGGCTCACGCCGTCGGGACCTATCTTCAGCAGGCGCTTGCGCGACAGGTTGAAAAGTTCGCAGGCCTTGTCATTCGCGTCGACGAATCTCCCCTCATCGACATCAAATACGACGATGGCTTCGGGCGCGTTTTCGATCAGAGCGCGATACCGCTCTTCATTCTCTCGAAGAGCCTTCTCGGCTTTTTGACGCCCGGTAACGTCGCGCAAGCTGATGACGTATATGTGCCCGTCGCCGGCCGTCAGGCGGCTTGCGCTTATTTCGGCGACGAATTTCTCGCCGTTTGCGCGCATGGCGTCTACGGGCCCGCCTTCGACGCGCGGTTTCGTTTCGTCGAGATTCGACATGAACGGCCCGAGGAATTTTTCGATCGATCTACCTTTCGCCGCGGGCAGAACGTGCTCGAGCTTCGAACCGATGAGCTGGTCTTTTGTCAGGCCGAAGAAGAAGGAACAGATCTTGTTGCAGTTGCTGACGATGCCGCTTTCGGTAACCGAGAGCAACGCGTCTGTAACGCTGTCGAAAATTGCCTCGAGTGGCGTAGTGGTGGTCAGCGACTGTGTGATCGTCGCCTCCATCTTGTCGTAGTGCTGATCGATCAGCTGCAACAACTCCAGGAAGTCGGGATTTTCCGTCCCCGACGACTGGGTCGCTTTCCGGATTTTTTCGCGTATGTCCTTGTGCATCGATCGACCGGCGCAGTCCTTCGGCAGCCTCGTAACTTTAGGCATCCGGTGACAACTGATCTGTGATGCAAATCCAGTTTTGAAAAAAATATTGGGAAATTTTTCCCTTTTTAACTCAGAGAGTTATGGCAAAAACCTGATGTGCCTTGACGTTACCGCCGATCGCCTGTTTCCGACTGAACATAAGGCGGTGACAGCCATTCCAATCTGGCCGAATCGGCGGGCGAGACGTTAGTCGCCTTCAAGAATCCGGATCTGCTCGCCGTTCTCGTCGGTTGCGAGTTCGCCGCTCTCTTCGATCGTGCGCGTCGCTGCGCCGCCGACCTGGATGGGTATGGCCTGTGCGGTCGACAAGGTCCCGGTATCCGTACTGACCTCGGCCGTGACGTTGAGGTACAGGCGGCCCTCGCGAAGCGGAATGACGCGAACCTGCTGCCGGCTCGACGGCTCGTCTGCCGGAGCCGCAGCCATCGTCACCTTTTCGGCCTGCGATTCGGGAAACTGCATTGCCGTCGCATCGGTGATGCGGTAGTCGATGCTGATCTCGCCCTGGCCGATCGTGGACTTGAGGTAGAGGTCTATCGCAACGGGCTGTCCGACGATTGGCGTGCCGATGATCTTGTAGTCGATCTGCACCGGCCCCTGCGGCTTGATGGTTGTCGCGACGGCATGCTCCTTTTCGGGTGCCTCGACTTCGCCGCCGCCGCACGCGGCCGTAATCAGGAAGGTCAGTGCAAGCAAAAATGTCGGTTTCATCATGGTCGTCGGTTTCATTGGTTTATGGCGTCGGCGTAAATGATACGTCGAAACAGATTCGGGTCGGAAAATCGGTGTTGGCTTCATCGTCTTCGAAGCGCCATTCCTCCAGCCAGACGATGTACGTGCTGCCCGCCTGCAGGTTCGGTGTTCGGAATGTTTCTGAATTTTCGTCGGGGCTCGTTCCCGACGTAATGAAATTCGGGCCGAAAAAGATATACATGTCCGGATCGGACTGGTCCCGGTCATCCGGGTCCGGCGTTGCCGGCGTCGGCGTCGTGGTCACCATGCTGACGTCGTACTGGTCTGTTGTCGGAATCGTCAGGCGCAGGTAGCGATCCTCCGCCAGTTTGTTGCCAAACCGATCGGCCGGCGGATCGAGTTCGCTGTTCACGCAGATATTCAACACCGAGCCGTCGGCGACGTAATCGGTATACAGCGGAAAAACGTCCTGCGTGACACCACCGTCGTTGGTTTCGTTCGTCGCCCAGATATCGAGGTCTGCCCCCGATACGACGTTGTAGCGATCGAGCTGGGAATTGACAAGCGCCTGCCCGGTGGCATCGACGAGATTGCGAATCTCGGTCGCGAACGTAAACAAGGTGGTAAACGCGGCGGTATTTGCCTGCGGGCCGGTCATCGTGCTGTAGATAGGATCCCAGCCAATCGAACCATTGTCCGTGCCGTCGTCGTTCGTGTCCCAGAGATCGTAAATGAAGGTGGCGACATTCCATTCGTTAAACCAGCCCGGGACGCCCGGAAACTGGGACTCGGTATTCAGGCCGAAGCCCGATGCCTGGCCAACCACACCCGTATCGCAATACAGCGGGTTATCCGTGATCATCGCAGCCAGTGCCGAGGCCCAGCCCTCGCCGAACGCAAGGCGCGCATCCAGACTCTCGCCTATCCTGTGCGGCCCGCCAACAGAATCGGAGCGGGAGAATACATCTTCGAAATAGTGTCCCCACTCGTGCAGCACGACGTGGTCGTCGAATTCCTCGGTGTCGCTCGACGCTTCGCCCAGGAGGAACAGCTGCCGCACAGTACCCCGATAAAACGACGCGCCAAGCTCGCCAAGGTCGATGTTGCCGCGGGAATTGACGGTGTTGTTGACACTCCAGAATACATCCAGCGGCGGGAAGTCGGCATTGGGATCGGCCGCCTCGATAAAACGGATCGCCGAGTACATCTGGTCGAGAATCGAGAACGGCGCCGCAGCGCGGTTGCCCGTGTAACTCGCTCCGTCCCAACCGGTCGTCGCGGTCCGGTTCACCACGTTGACAGCAGTAAACCCGGAGTCGAACGGCGCCCATTGCACGACGTAAAGCGGACGACTGCCGAGGGGTGGCGGCGATCCGCTGTCGTCATAATTATCGCGAACCTCGACGTCCCAGGTCGATGCGCCCGTCGTCTTCTTGAGCTCGGCACGAACACGCAGCTGAACCATCGTGTTCGACGGCACGCCCGTAAAAGTGTAGTCGCCGAGGTCGTCGGACTCGGTCGTGCCGATCACTGCCTGGGACACTGAATCGATCAGCTGAACCGGCGCGCCGCGGATCGGCCGCACATCAATGTTGTTGAAGTCGAGGCCGCGGCAGGTCGGGAACGGCTGCACGAACTCGTAACTGACTGTCCCGGTGATGGTCACGAAGGGCGGCGCCTCCGTGACGCTGACGTCGACGGTGTCGGTCGTCGACGCCGTGCCGTCGTCAACCGTCAACTCGAACGTCAGGACTTCGATAACGCCCGTGGCCACGTCCGGAGAAGTAAATGTCGGCGATGCCGTATCCGCGCCGTTCAACGCGACGCCGGGGCCCGCAACCTGGATCCAGGAGTAGGCAAGCGTATCCCCGTCCGCGTCGCTGCCGGAACCGCTCAGGGTAACGGCGCTGAGTTCCCCGACACTCTGGTCGGCGCCCGCATCCGCGACCGGCAGCTGGTTGGCCCCGTTGACGGTGACATCGACCGAATCCGTGTCGCTCAGGCTGCCGTCGGAGACGGTCAGTTGAAACGTGAGCACCTCCGAAACGCCGGCGTCGAGATTCGGTGCCGTGAAGCCCGTCTGCGCGGTACTGCTGCTCGACAGGGCAACGTTCGTTCCCGCCGTCTGCGTCCATGAATAGCTGACCGACGTACCGTCAGGATCCGTACCGCTGCCCAACAGTTGCACCGCAGCAAATTCATCCACGGTCTGATCGGCGCCGGCATTCGCCGTCGGCGCCCGGTTACCGGTCGCAGGATTGTTCTGCGTCTTGCTGCCCCCACCACACGCCGCGATGGTCACGGCGACGGTGAGCAACAGGGCCCGACGGCCCGGCGCTGAAATCGTCAAATCCGTTGTCCTGTGTGCCCCCACGAACTACCCCATTCTCACATGTTTGTGCGATGCAGGTCCAAATTCCACCTGCGAGTATTGTTAAACTCTCGTGTTGGATCGAGCGCAGGGGTCACAGTTCCTGCTTTTGATGGATTGTTTATGGAAAACGGCAAAATCCTGGTCACCGGCGGCGCCGGATACATCGGCAGTCACGTCGTCAAACAGCTTGGCGATGCCGGCGAAAACGTGGTCACCCTGGACAATCTCAGCACGGGCTTCGAGGCTGCGGTCACGCACGGCGAGCTGGTCGTTGGCGACACCGGAGACCGGGCGCTGCTCGAGCGAATTTTTGCCGAACACGACATCGACACGGTCATGCACTTCGCCGCGCACACGATCGTGCCGGAATCCGTCGCCGACCCGCTGAAATATTACGGCAACAACACCGCGAACAGCCGCACGCTCCTCGACGTCTCGAACCGGAATGGCGTGAAGCACTTCGTGTTTTCTTCGACAGCGGCCGTTTACGGCATTCCGCCGGGCGGCAAGGCCTCGGAGGCCACGCCGACGAACCCGATCAACCCGTATGGCAGCTCCAAGCTGATGACCGAGTGGATGCTAAGGGACCTCGCCAGGGCGGGCGGACCGAGCTACGTTTCGCTGCGCTACTTCAACGTGGCCGGCTGCGAGCCGACCGGCACGATCGGACAGTCGACGCCCAATGCGACCTTGCTCGTCAAGGTGGCCTGCGAAGCCGCCGTCGGGAGCCGGCCCGGCGTCAAAATCTTCGGCACGGACTACGACACGCCGGACGGCACGGGCGTCAGGGACTATATCCATGTCGAGGATCTCGCTACTGCGCATCTCGATGCCCTGGCCTACCTGCGCAAGGGCGGAAAGTCGACGACCCTCAACTGCGGCTATGGCCACGGCTACAGCGTGCGCGAGGTACTCGCAGCCGTTGAAAAAGCCAACGGCCAACCGCTCGACATTTCCGAAGAGCCCCGCCGCGCCGGCGATCCGGACATTCTCGTCGCGGAGGCAAGGAAGATCCGCAGCATCCTCGGCTGGAAACCGAAGTTCGACGATCTGGACACCATCGTGAAAACGAGCCTCGCCTGGGAGCGCAAGGTCGCCGATCAGGATGCGGGGGCGTACTGGGCAGCCTGATGAGACTCTGGCGTCCACGTTCGCTGAATAGCCTGATTCTCGTCGGCTTCGGGCTCGTCGGCCTGCCGTTGCTCGTCGCGGTCATCTGGGCCCTGATCAACCTCGACCGCCTTGCCGAACAGAGTGAAACGCTCGTATTCACGGGTGTCGCTGCAGCCGAGAATAACCGGCTGCTCGTAGAACAGGTCGGCGCACTGGAACGCTCGGCGCGCCAGTACCAGGTCCTCGGCAACGAGGAAATGCTGCAGCTGATGCGCCAGGATCTGACTTCGGTTCGCGCCCGCCTGAGGACGATGGCGCCGCTGACCGAGCAGGCCGGCACCCAGCTGCTTGCCGCTTCGATCGGCTCGCGCGCCGGACGTATCGTGGCCGACCTGTCTGCCGAAAACGTCAGCGATGAAGCTGCGAGGGCCGCGCTGGCAGAGTTTTCGAGGGTGCGCCAACAGGTAACCGAACTCACGGCAACGCTGTCGACTTACGTGGACACCGAACTCAAGAACCTGCAGGACAATACGCGCAGGGCGCAGCAGATTTCGGCCTGGCAGGTCGCGGCGCTGGTACCGGGCACGCTCATCCTGGTGGTGTTCTTCATCGTGCTGGTTGCCAAACCCATCCGCCAGCTCGATTCCGCCATCAGCCAGCTCGGCAAGAGCGGCTTCGCCAGACCCATCGAAGTTTCGGGTCCGACCGACCTGAAGCGGCTGGGGCAGCAACTCGAGTGGCTGCGCGTGCGCCTGCTCGAGCTTGCACAGGAGAAGAACAAATTCCTGCGGCACATGTCGCACGAACTCAAGACGCCGCTGGCAAATATTCGCGAAGGAACCGAGTTGCTGCTCGACGGCACCGTCGGCGAACTCGAAAAGCCGCAGCGCGAGGTCACCGATATCCTGCGTATGAACGGGCTAAAACTGCAGCAGCTCATCGAAAACCTGTTGAGCTTCTCCGCCTGGCAAACGAAGAGCGAGGTGCTTACTCTGAGTGACTTCCCGATCCGGCAGCTCGTTGTCTCGGTGGCCAAGGCACAGCGACTGGCGCTGAAAGCCGCGCATATACAGCTAAAGCTCGAAATCGAGGACATAATTGTGAACGCGGATCGCGACAAGATCCGCACTGTCATCGATAATCTGCTGTCGAACGCGGTCAAGTTCACGCCCAAAGGCGGCTATATCACGATCCGTGCCAGCCGGACGCCATCGAGCTTCGTGCTCGAGTTTGGCGATACCGGTCCGGGCATCCCCGATGAGGAGAGCCCGAGGATATTCGAGGCGTTTTTCCAGGGGCGCCGCGAACAGGGAGGCCAGGTTGCCGGAACGGGAATCGGCCTCTCGGTTGTACTGGAGTGTATACAGGCGCACGATGGCTCTGTAGAACTGGTGGACTCGGGGGAATTCACGGGCGCGCATTTCCGGATCGACATTCCGCAAAAGCGTGCGATCGCAGAACAGAAACTGGCGGCAAATGCGTAATAACGGACGGACAAGCAGGATACGACCCATCGCGGCCGCAGCGATTGCGATTGCCGTGCTGACCGGCTGCGCGCAGACCAAAGAGTTCGTATCCGGCTTTCGCAAGTCTCCGCCTGCCTCCGGTGACGCGGGCATACTCGGTGCCCCCGAAGCCGACCAGTACCTGCAGGAGCTGCAGGACCTTGCATCGGGCGACCCGGCGACACAGGCGGAGATATACGCCGACGCCCACTCGGGCGCCACATTGACACCGGGACCGCAGACCAATCTTCGTTACGCGCTGGTGCTCGCGACGCCCGGTCACCCTGAAACAGACTTCGACGAAGCACAGTCGATGCTGCGCGAAATCCTGACGCGGCCGGAATTGATGACGCGGGGGGAGATCGCCCTCGCAACGATTCACCTGAAGTCGGCCGAACAGATGATCGTCCTCGATTCGGAGGCGCGTCGGCTCAGGGCATCGACGTCGCGCGCGGCACAATCTCGCGAGGACGCGACCAACCGGCGCCTTGCCAGTGTCGAGGCGGAAAATCGCCGCTTGCGCGACGAACTCGAGGATGCGCTCGAGAAACTCGAGGCGATCCAGTCAATCGAGCGCTCGATCAGGGAACAGGATGATCAATGATGTCACGGCGTGCATCGCCTGGCCGCTGTTCGCAATTCCTTGCCCCATCAGTGAATTGAACTTAATCTAGCGCTCATGCCCGCTGTCCAGGCTCATTCCAAAGGCAAGATCCTCCTCGTCGACGACGACCCGGGTCTGCTGCGCCTGTTGTCCATTCGCCTGCGCGCCGAAGGTTATGACGTCGAGGCCGTCGAGAGCGCGCACAAGGCATTGGCGACGCTGAACCGCTTCAGCCCGGATCTCGTCATTACCGACCTGCGTATGGACAAGATGGACGGCATCGGCCTTCTCAAGGAACTGCAGACGCGCTCGCCCGGCCTGCGCGTCGTGATCATCACGGCGCACGGCACGATTCCGGACGCCGTCGTCGCAACGCAAAGCGGTGCATTCGGCTTCCTGACCAAGCCGATCGACAAGGACGAACTCAAGGTGACGGTCGAAAAGGCGCTCAAGGTGTCCGGCTCGGCCGAAATCGAGGAAGGCTGGGCGTCCAAAATCATCACGCGTAACCAGGGCATGAAGGAAGTGCTGCAACAGGCCAAGATGGTGGCGGCGACCGACGCCCGCGTGCTGATAACGGGCGAGAGCGGCACGGGCAAGGAGCTGCTCGCGAGGGCGATCCACAATGCGAGCCCGCGGCACAACAAACCATTCGTGGCCATCAACTGTTCGGCGATGGCGGAGAATCTCCTCGAGTCCGAACTGTTCGGTCACGAGAAAGGTGCGTTCACGGGGGCGACGCGCCAGCACAAGGGTCTGTTCCAGTCGGCCGAGGGCGGCACTTTGCTCCTCGACGAGATCGGCGACATGCCGATGCGTCTGCAGGTGAAACTGCTGCGCGTGCTGCAGGAAAACCAGGTGCGGCCCGTCGGCAGCACTGATGCGATCTCTGTCGACGTTCGGGTCATCTCGGCGACCCATCGCGACTTGCAGGAGCTGCTGCGCGAAGGTCATTTCCGGGAAGATCTTTATTACCGGCTTAATGTCGTCAACATCAAGCTTCCCACTCTCGATGAGCGGCGCGAGGACATCCCGCTGCTCGTGGCGAACTTTCTGCAGAGCATCGCTCGCGAGGCGGGTCAGGAGCGCAAGGTGTATGCGCCCGAAGCGGTGGAGATGCTCGTCACGGCCGAATGGCCCGGCAATATCCGCCAGCTCTATAATATTGTCCGCCAGAACGTCGCATTGTCACGTTCACCCGTCATCTCGGCCGAACTCGTGCAGCAGTCGCTCGGCGAACATTCCGGCAAGCTGATGTCGTTCTCGGACGCGCGCGACGAGTTCACGCGCAATTACCTGTCACAAATCCTGCAGATCACGATGGGCAACGTCAGCCAGGCCGCGCGCCTTGCGAAGCGCAACCGCACCGACTTTTACAAGCTGCTGGCCCGCCACGACCTGAATCCGGATCAGTTCAAGACCCGTTAGCCGGCGGCTTTTTTCGAATACCCGTCGGCCGACATGCCGTACTTGTTGAGCAGGTCGTACAGCGTCGGGCGCGTGATGCCGAGGAGTTCTGCGGCCTTGGAGATATTGCCGTAGCTCTTGGTCAGCGCCACGCGAATCGCTTTTGATTCGGCCTGCGCGCGCACTTCGCGGAGATTCAGCGACTCGGGGCCTTCCTCGCCCGGCACCAGCCCCATGTCATTCGCCGAGACGAGTTTGCCATCGGCCATGATGACGGCGCCCTTGATCTTGTTCTCCAGCTCACGCACGTTGCCTGGCCAGGTATAGGACTCGATCGCGGCAATCGCATCGTCCGAGAAACCGTTGATGGCCCTGCCCTGCGCCTTGGCGTATTTCTGCAAGAGATTGCGAGCGAGGATGAGCCGGCCCTCCTCGCGGTCGCGGTAAGGCGGAATATTGATCGTGATTTCCGAGACGCGGTAATAGAGGTCCTCGCGGAATGCGCCTTCCTTGATGAGTTCCTCGGGATTCTGGTTGGTGGCGCAAACGACGCGCACGTCCACGGATATTTCCTCGCGGCCACCCACGCGTTCGATGACGCGCTCCTGCAGGAAGCGCAGCAGCTTGGCCTGCAGCGCGAGCGGCATGTCGCCGATCTCGTCGAGAAACAGCGTGCCGCCATCCGCGACCTCGATCTTGCCGAGCGTCTGCTTGTGCGCGCCCGTGAATGCGCCTTTCTCGTGCCCGAAGAGTTCGGACTCGAGCAGGTTTTCGGGGATGGCGGCACAGTTGATCGCGACGAAGTTTTTGTCTGCGCGCGAACTGAGCCGATGCAGTGCGCGCGCGAGCAGTTCCTTACCGGTGCCGCTCTCGCCCAGCAGCAGCGCGGTGACGTTGGTAGGTGCAACTTTTTCGATCATGCGGCATACCGCCAGCATGCCTTCCGAGGCCGCGACGATGCCGTCGAGTGGCGACGCGTGCACCTGATTCTGCAGCTTGCGGTTTTCGGATTCGAGCTCGCAGATGTTGAACGCGCGATCGACGAGCAATTTGAGCGTGTCGGTGTCGACCGGCTTTTCGTAGAAGTCGTAAGCACCCTGCGCGACGGCGGTAAGCGCGTTCTCCTGGTCGCCATTGCCCGTGACGACGATGACCTTGGTGTGCGGCGCGAGCTTGAGGATCTCGCCGAGCGCGAGAAAGCCTTCCTCGACGCCTTCGGGCTTGGGCGGCAGGCCGAGGTCCTGCAGTACGACCATGGGCTCGTGGCGGCGGAGTTCGGCGATGGCCGAGGGCCGGTCTTCGGCCGTGAACACCTCGTAGCCCTCGAAACACCACTTGAGCTGGCTGAGAAGTCCGGGGTCGTCCTCGACGATGAGCAGTTTGCGGCTGTGTTCTGTCATGAGGTTCGCAATGTTGCCACGTTGCGAGCAGAGTTCGTAGGCCTTGTGTCACAACGACTTCCGGGCATTTTACCAAATACGTACTTACCGCTATTGCGAATCATTCGCATTTGCATTAATTTCCCAATCAAGCTCCACGACAGGGAATGGGATTCCTTTGATGCAGACCCGGATTTTCCGCCACACGGCCCTGTGCACGGCGATTTCGCTCGTTTCGATAACCGCTTCGGCCCAGGATGCGGCCGGCGATAAAGCGATCGAGCCTATCGACAACGTCACGATCATCGGCCGCAAGCTCGACGTGACCGACGTGCCCGGCTCCGCTCACGTGGTCGATGCCGAGGAACTCGAGATCTTCAACGACACCGACATCATGCGCGTCTTGCGCACGGTGCCGGGTGTGTATCTGCAGGAAGAGGAAGGCTACGGCCTGCGGCCGAATATCGGCATCCGCGGCTCGGGCCTCGACCGCAGCGCGCGCATCGCGCTCCTCGAAGACGGCGTGCTGATCGCGCCGGCGCCTTACGCCGCCCCGTCCGCTTATTACTTCCCGACGCAGCAGCGCATGTCGGGCCTCGAAGTGCTCAAGGGACCGGCGTCGGTCGCGGTCGGCCCACGCACGACGGGCGGTGCACTGAACATGCTGTCGACGCCGATTGCCGACGCGCGCAGCGCGAACATCGATATCCGGGCCGGCGACTACGGCTCGTTCGATCTCCACGCCTACGGCGGCAACCGCCATGACAATGTCTCGTGGCTGGTGGAGACCGTGCAAAGCGAATCGGACGGCTTCAAGCACATCGACGGTCCGGTCGGCGGCGACACCGGTTATGACCTCGAAGACTACATGGCGAAGCTGCAGTTCGACTCCGACCCCACGGCAGACGTGTACCACAGCCTGCGGCTGAAGCTCGGCTACACGGACCAGACCTCGGACCAGACCTACCTGGGCCTGACCGATGCCGATTTCGCGATCGACCCGGAAATGCAGTACGCCGCCGCGGCGGGTGACGTGTTCACGAGCGAGCACGAGCAATACCAGGTGAGCTATGTCGTCGACACGGGCGGCAACTGGGCGGCGACGGTGACGGCCTATCGCAACGACTTCCAGCGCAACTGGTACAAGCTGCAGTCGGTCAATGACACCGGCATGGGTAGCGTACTCGCGGACCCGACAACATATGCGACCGAGCTCAGCTGGTTGCAGGGCACGACGAGCCCGGACGATGCGATCTTCAAGCGCGCAAACAACCGCAGCTACTTCTCGCAGGGCGTGCAGGCGCAGGTCGACTGGGACCTGAACGCTGGCGCGGCGGACGTCGTGCTGTCGGCCGGTGTGCGCCTGCATGAGGACGAGGAAGACCGCTTCCAGCACGAGAACGGCTATCGCATGCAAGACGGCGAACTCATCGTGACGACCGCAGGGGCCAGCGGCTCGCAGACCAACCGCGTATCGGACGCGAACGCGGCGTCGTATTTCGTGAACGCCGAGATTCGCGCAGGCGACTGGATCCTGACGCCGGGCCTGCGTTTCGAAGACGTGACGCTGCGGCGTTTCGATTATGCGACGGACGACCCGACGCGGGCGCAGGGATCGACGCGCATGCGCGAGAACTCGGTGTCGACGGCGATACCTGGCATGGGCGCACTCTACAAGGTGAACGAAAACTGGCGGCTGCTGGCAGGCGTGCACAGGGGATTCAATCCGCCGGGTCCGGGCAGCTCTGCCGGGGAAGAAACGAGCCTGAACATTGAAGTCGGCACGCGCTATGACAGCGGCGCGGCAAGTTTCGAAGCAATTTACTTCGTCAACGATTACGACAACCTCGTCGGCACCGTGACCGAATCGACCGGAGGCGGCTTTGATATCGGCGAGCAGTTCGACGCGGGCGAAGTGCAGGTGTCAGGCCTCGAAATGAGTGCCGGTTTCACGGCCAGCGCCGGTAACCTCGAGGTTCCACTGGGGCTGCGTTACACGTGGACGAACGAGTTCGAATTCAAGAGTGCGTTCGAGAGCGGCTTCGACCCCTGGGGCACCGTGGAAGTCGGCGACGAATTGCCGTACATACCCGAGCACCAGCTCCGGGCCACAGCCGGCCTGGAAGGCGCGAAATGGCGCGCGAACCTGGCGGCGAGCTACGTCGACAGCATGCGTACGAAGGCCGGCCAGGGCCCATTAATGGCGTCTGAGAGCACGGATTCACACCTGGTCTGGGACTTTTTCGCAAGCTGGCAAATCAACGAGAATTTCTCGGCCTATATCAAAGTCCAAAACCTGTCCGGCGAGACCTATATCGCGGCGAGACGGCCGGCGGGGCTCAGGCCCGGGCTGCCGAGAACGGCGTTTGTCGGTGTGACATACCGCTTGTAATTGCGGGAGAGGCGCCCGGCCCTGGCTACTATTCAAAACTGCGGAATATCGACACGATGAGATTTCGGCCGGGCTCGTTGACCCCGGAGCCGTGTATTCGATAGTCCTTGTCGAAGACGTTTTCGGCCGCGACCGAGAACGACAAGCGATCCGAGAAGCGCCAGCCGCCGCGCAAGGTCATCACTGAGTAGCCCGGCGTGCCGTTTGCAGGTATGCGATCGGTGTCGGACCTGTCCCGCGTCGACAACTTGTCCTGCCGGCCCGCAACACTGAGCAGCCCCTCCACCCAGTAGGGCGCTGACGGCGGCCGCCAGCGGCTGCCAAGGAATGCACGTGCCGGTGCGAGCCGGTCCAGCGGTTCGCGAACGAACTCTGTGCTCGAATCCGGAAAAGTGTCCACTTCGCCGTCGATCCAGGTGAGGTTGGCGAACACGGACCAGCTTTCGCCCAGTGCGATTCGACCCTGCAGTTCGATACCGTTAACTGCGCCTTGCCCGGCGTTGCGCTTCGTTACCTCGTTGTCGCCGTCGATGATCAGCCCGGTCGGCGTACGAATGATCTGGTCTTCGATCAAGGTGTGGAAAATGGAGGCCTGTCCGGACCAGGAACCGGTATCGATCTTTACGCCCAGTTCGTAGGTGATAAACCGTTCCGGATCCAGACCGGCCACTGGCGTTTCGATTTCATTCGAGCGCGCGGAATCGTAGCGCGTCAGGTCGGACAGGTTGGGCGCCCGGAATCCCTGCGACGCCCCTGCAAAAACCCTGGCATCGTTACTGAGCGCATGACTGTATCGGATGCTTCCGACGAACCGGTCCCATTCGTCGCGAATGGACATCTGTTCTCCGGTGAGCGGATTCTCCACCACCCGGGCGTTGGCCCGTATGCGGGTGTAACGCACACCCGCCTGCAAGTTGCCGCGCCGGCCGATCGCTGCCTGGCGCTGCAGGAAAATATCGGACGTCTCGTAGCTGGCATCGTCGGCAACCGGGCCCTGGATGCGTATCGCGCGGAGCGTGCCGTCCGCATTGAAGTCCCGGCGAAACGAATCGACATGATCACGGTAAATATCGACACCGGCGATCCATGCGCCACCGGCAGTCGGTATGTCGATCTGGCCCCAGAATCCGAGTGTCGCGACGTCGGTACCCTGCCGATCGCTGCGTGCGTCGCTGCGGATGCGCAGCCGCCGTTCTTCCTGTTCGTGATACGACAGGCTGAACATGAGGCGGCCATCAGTCAGGCCCCAGGGTTCGTCGGCTGCGAACTGCAGGTAGGAAAGCGTCCGTCGCTGATCGAGTGATCGTTGCAATTCGCTGCCATGCGTTGTGCCTTTCCAGTTACTCCCGTAGATCGTCTTGTGCGTCCGCCATGCGTCGTCCAGGCTGACACGTTGCACTGCCGCGGTCAGCTCGCGGCCCTCCGCAAGTATGTAGCTCAGCTTGAAGTCGAAATCCTGCTCGTCGTAACCGGTTTTTTCCTGCGTGCCCGTGTCGCCACCCGCTTCGAGATCGCCAAAATTTTTGAACGAGGCCGCAGCGAATAAAGAGACCTTGTCGCCTGCCAGTCCGACCTCGGGCCGCGCAAGGATCGAACCTTCTGCCAGCGCGGCGCGGGCCACCAGTCTGCCCCGCGAGTCTTCGGCGGCCAGATCGCTATAGCTGCGCGTCTTTACGCTGACCGTTCCGCCTACGGCGTCGCTGCCATAGAGGACGGACGACGGCCCCTTGACTAATTCGAGGCGCTGGACGGTTAGAGAATCGACCGTGTTCCAGTACTGATTCGGTCCCTCCCGAAAGGTCGAGTTGTTGAGGCGAATGCCGTCGATTAGGAACAGGGTGCGAAGACCCGTAAAGCCCCGGATGTATGGCGAACCCTGGCCATGCCCCGTCTTCTGCACCATGACGCCGGGGAGTTCGCGCATCGCATCGGGAATCGTGCGCACCTGGCGCACCTCGCTCAGCTCGCGCATGTCCTGCACGTTTACTGAGTAAGGCGCTCGCAGTGTCTCTTCCGCCCGGCGGGATGCCGTTACGACGATCTCATCAAGATCATACGCGTCAACGGAATCACGAACTGATGCGTCGGCACCGGCGGCGAGTAACGGCGTGAGGAGCCCCCCTAGGCCAATCGGCCAGGTAATCCTTCGCATATCAAAATTCATAGCGCAGGCCCAGCCGCGCGCGTGCCCCGATCGCCGGAAAACCGATCGCCTCGAAATACTTCTCGTCGAGCAGGTTGTCGACGGATGCGACGAGCTTGAACTTGTCGGAGACCCGGTACGTCGTCGTCACGTCTATACGGCTGTAGCCGTCGAGGTAACTGTCGCCTGTCGGGATCGACGTATCGTAGGTTTCTCCGGAGTAAAGCCACGCGGCATCGATGAGCCAGGCATCCGATGGTGCCCAGCGAACGCCCAGACCGCCGCGCCAATCCGGCCGTTGCCGCAGGTCCGAATCGTCGTTACGCAGATCGAGATCGAGATAGGTTGCCTGTGCGACGAGACGCAGAGATTCGTTCACCTCATATTCGAACTGGACTTCAACACCGTTCACGTCGAGCTGATCACGGTTGATCATCTGGAATACGGATGCCTCGAAGTCGATAAGATCCGAAAACTCGTTGTGAAAAAGCGCGAGCGACAATCGGGCACGGGGATCAGCGAAGCGGTGCATCAGCCCGATATCGTAACTCGTACTCGTTTCCGGACGCAGATCCGGGTTGCCGACGAGCGGACTGGCCAGCGCAAAGAATCCCGGCAGATTGAATCCCTGTCCCCAGTTGCCGCTCAGCGTCGTCCGGCCATTCGAGAGTTCGTAGAGAAACCCGAAATTCGCCGTAGTCTCCGCCGACTCATTGCTCGAATCGTCGCGGCGCACGCTTGCCATGATCGTAGCGCCGCCTCCCGTCGAGTAATGCAGCTCAGCGAATATTCCCATCACATCACGACTGAAATCGAAGCCAGCCGGCAATGAGAAGCCCGGGAAGAACTCCACGAATCCGTCCGACACCCCGTCCTCGTCGTAGTAGTCCATGCCGACCGTCGCCGTCAGCGCGTCGCTGATTTCGACAACGGTATTCAATGCCACATCGGCACGCTCGAGTTTCGAGTCCGCACCGTTGGGCGGCACGCCTTCCCGAACGCCGGGAGCAACACCCGGCGACAGAAAACTGGTGTCCTGGTCATACCAGGTGGCGAGATAATTCAGCTTCCATCGGTCTGACAGGGAGAAGCCGCCGGTTGCCCCGAGTTTGGTCGCTTTCGCGGACCTGGAGTCCGGTTCCCTGATCACCGCGAGTTCGGCGCCTCCACTGTCCTCGGGAAATGCCGTTCCATCGCTGTCAGTGTAGCTGCCGAAGAACCTGAGATCCCAGCCGTTCCCGTGCCCGAATGACAGGCGAGCGGATACGAGATCGCTGCCGAACGTCGTGCGGGAAACCGGCTCGCCGTCGTCCTTGGTCGCGATGCGCAATGAATATCCGCCGGTGCCCAAGGGACCGGCCAGATCGATAGCGCCGCGAAAATAGTCGTCCGAACCGCCCTCGGCAAAAAAAGTACCAGTGAAATTTTCTACGGGGCCCTTGCTGATGATGTTGATGACGCCAGCCAGCGCATCCGACCCGTATACGGCAGATTGCGGGCCGCGTACAATCTCGATGCGCTCGACATCGTTGACATTTATGGTCGAAAAATCGAACGCCGATCCTCTCGAATCATTGGGATCATTGACACGGACGCCATCGAGCAGAATCATCGTCAGGTTCTGATCGCCGCCACGTATGAACAGGCGCGCGACACCTCCCTGTCCGGACGGCTGTACGATGTGAATACCCGGCAGTGACCGCAATGCGTCGGGCACGTTGACCGGGTTTCTTGCCTCGAGCTCGTCGAGACGAATTACAGACATGGTCGTCGGGATCTCGCTGACCTGATCCGTCGTGCGGCTTCCCGTTACGACGATATTCTCCAGCTCTTCCTCGGCCTTTTCAGCTTCCTCAGCAAATGCGGATGCGGCACTCAGCCCCAAGATCGCCAGCGCGGCTTGCGTCAGAGTCATTGTTGTTTTTCTCCGGACCGGTGTTTTGACCACAAAGCTGCAAGGGCTGTGCCATATCCGTAACTTATTGATTTGTGGTCGTACTCGGCCAGAATTAACGCCGGATTGCTGCCCGCTTGTCGGGCGATGTCCATTATTCCGACAGCCCCCCTAGTTATGTGAACTCGTTCTCAGTTCGGGACGTGAATCGCCGCACGATTTCGAAATTGTGAACCGACTCCTAAAAGCAAAACCGCTATCTGCCGATACTCGGCCCCATATGAGCGCCCAGGCACCCGCGTTAGTGCCCGCATGGAGATCGAAAAAATGTCGCAAGCAAAATTCAGACGCCCGCTTCTTGCATCGGCAGTTATCACAGCAATCGCCGTTGCCGCAGGTTGCGGAGAGGAATCGGACCCCGTAGTGGTTGTCGATAACCCGACGTTGACGCCGCCTCCCGTGGCCATGGCGAGCTACAGCGGTCCCGGGTCGAACTGGAATGTCGATCTCAATGACGATGGCAGCTACGCAATCAGCCGTAGCGAGATGCCGGGTGCGCCTGCCGACCTGGCGGTCAGTGGCCAATACAGCTACACGGCAGAGGGCTTTTTGAGCCTTACAATCGACGCATCGAGCGGTGACGACGCCGTCGTACGTGGCAACACGAGCTGGGCGCTTGAGATTCCCAACTACTCGTTGACACTCAGCCCGGTCAGCACGGTCGACGACCGCGCGGTCACGATGGTAGGCGGCGGCGTCTGCCCGTCGTCGGACATCAATGCGAACTGGATCGCGATTGCTTCGAGCCTGAGCAGTGACGCCCAGTCCGAAGCCGGCAGCTATTTCGGCTCTCTGGACTATTCTTACGCCCAGGGCAGCACATGGCTGCGCAGCCAGCATGCCCTGACCGGCGGCAATCCCGACCAAGGTCAGTATTCGCTCGGCAACGGATTCTGCCGCAGCGGCATAATCAGCAGCCCTTCGTCCGACATCTACCTGTCAATGTCGGGAGCAACGACGGTACACGTGGATGCGGCCTCACCGGACGGCGGCACGTTCGTACTCGCCTTGCCGCGGACGACGCTGGGGTCGATCGACGACTTCGATGGCAACTATGCCGGTGTCGTTACGGATGAAGGTGCGCTGGTCGGACAGAAAATCCGTCCCGTCGTAGTCAGCTGCACGAGCGGCATCTGCTCGGGTGACTTCGTGTCCGACGTTGAATCTGGCGCACTCGCCGGCACGCCGTTCACTGTAGACCTTTCTGGGTCGATCAACGCGCCGGGTCCGGGGCTTACGACTGGTACCGTGGACATCGGCGGCATTACCGGCAACATCGGCTGCATGGCGGATCCCGCGACGGAGTATTCGGGACAACGAGTCATCAGCTGCGCCGGCCAGTCGATCGAGAACGGCTACGCGCTGCTGAACCTGATACTGGCGTCGAACGACTAGCCGTTTTTCACTCGGGGACCACGTACAGGCTCTCGACCTGATCGCCTGCCACCGTAAGCTGCACGGGCTCATTGCCCGCCAGATGCCGCTGCAGATGCGCCTGGGCCTCGGAGGCAGAGGCAACCTTCACACGATTGACCTCGGTGATCCGCGCGTCCGGAACAAAACCGAACACCTCGTTCAGGGTTCGATGAACCGCTTGTTCATTCGTCTCTTCGCCGCGTCGTTCCACTGCATTGATTCTCGAAACCAGTCCAATGAACGAAATCTGCTGGGATCGATGCGGCCCGGGCTCGATCTCAGCCGCAACCTCCGCCTGAGTCTCTACACGGTATACGCCCGCCAGGTCGAGCCGGTACGTGCCATGGGGCGACTGCAACACAATGCCATCGTCATCGATTGCAGTTATCTCAAAGCTTTCCAGCCGGTCGCCCACCCCGACCCACTGCTGTTCGCCGGCCGGCGATTCAATGAGCGCTATTGGCTGATCATTCCGGTCGATTACGGCGGCCAGCCGGTATCTATCGAGTTCGGCCCGGGCGATGCTCACAAGACACACAGCCGCGCAAAAGACAGTAAGCGACCGGCAAAGAAGTGATCTTCGCCGGTCGCGGCCCCCAAACAGCACGACTGAACGCCGTCCGCCTAGTCGTCAGTATTACCGAAACGATAAACGAGCGTCGCTGTGGGGAAGTCAGTGGCATTGTCGTCGACGTCGTAGCGCTCGTACGCCACCCTGATCGTCATTCGTTCGCCGGCTTTGATGCCAATACCGAGGCTCGCAGCAAGATCGTTCTCCACGCCCTGCCTTTCGGCGCTTCCGGTCGCCCCGGAAATCACTTCCTGTGTGGATTTCGGGTCCGCCATGAACATCCCGATCGTGNNTCGAGCGATGAAGTCCCAGAGGAAACCCTCCCCACGGCCGGGCAATTCCCTTGCCCCGGCGTCCAGCAAATTCGCAATCTCGTCCGGTCTGATGGCCGCCGTGTACTCCACATCAATCTGGCCGAGATCCACGTACGACCCCTGTATGCCGATATTCTCGCTGAACATATACCCGACAGTCACTTTCCAGCCGGTCTCGTTGTCCTCGAGAGTAACGTTGCTGACGTCGAACCCTCTGTCTATCAATGCATCACCGAAACGCGACGCACTGATCTTGCTCGAAACGCTTCCAAGGCTGGCCGCGGCGTAAAAGCCGCTGCCGTCCTCGCCCTGCGCTTCCGCCGGCGCGCTTGCAAACGTTGCGGCGAGCAAAAGGACTATACCGAGACTCGTTATGCCTGCTTTGCGCGAGGCAAGCCTCCGTCGCCTGAAATAGACGGCGATGGCCACGAGTCCGAACAGCATGGCCAGCTCGGCAAGGGCTAACGCGCCAGTGCCTATGCCTCTGACGATAGTGATTATTTCCTCGATGAAGTCGATCGTCACAGCGAAGGAATTATTGTTCGGATCCGAGTCGGTTAGCTGCACGAGCGGACCGCCGGCGATATCGACCGTGAATTCGAACAATCCCTGACCCACGGCTGGCGCGTCAAAGATCACCTCGATCTCAACACTCTCACCAACGGCCAGGTCGCCGACGTCACAGCGATACTGATCCTGCGTGCCGACCTTGATGCCCGTGGCCGTGCAGGTGACGTCCATGCGGTCCGGAACCAGGTCGACGATCGTCACCAGGTCCGCGAGGTTGGCGACGAGAATTACGTCGGTGGCATCCTCAGGACCGTTGTTCGTAACGATCCCAAACACCCTGACGTCGTTCACCGGTACCACGTAGCGAGTCTCGCTCGCCGTCGCCGTGACCGACAGGTCGGTCGAAATGCAATTGGCCACTGCAACCGTCGTGTTGTCGGTACCGGTCAAATTGACAAGCGATGCACTCGGGTAGGAGTTGGCCGAGTTATCGGTAACACGCAGGCCAATGTTCTGCACTCCGACCGTGTTATACGTCACGTCGGCCGTGACACCCATCGCTTCGCCATAGTCGAACGGGCTGACGCCGTCGAGCTCCCACTCGTACATCGTAATCGTGTCGTTCTCGAGCGGCGGAACCGGAGGATCCTGATCCGCCTCGTTCGTTCCCTCATCAATGTCGAAGGATCCGCTACCGTCGACCGTCAGCTGGTCGCCGGCACAGACCTGATACGGTCCGCCGGCATCGGCCGTCGGTGCGTGTGGCGGAATCGTCAGGTCGAGGACCACGACATCCGACGTCGTCACTGGCGGAACGGCGTCGTCGGTCACGCGCAGGTTGATGATGTGCGAGCACGGCAGCGGATTGCCGCCGCAATCGTAGGTCGCCGTGACAGCCTCATTGCCCGCCGAGCCATCCTGAACGAGCTCCGTCCGGGACTCGTCGATCCCGGCCTCGTTATAGATCCCGTTGCCGTTGAGATCCCATTCGAACGTCGTCAGCGTGCGGTTCGGGTCCTGGTGGAACGACCGCGAGTGATCGAACACGATCGGGAATCCTTCACCCGATGGATTTGGCGCCGCTTCGCCGACCGCGATCGGGCCAGCCTGGGCCAACGTGCGCGTCAGGATTTGAGCAGCCCAGGGCTGGTTGTGCTGATCCTGATTCGAACCGTGGCTGTTTCCGGGACGATCAGAAAACGCTCCGATGTTCGGGCCCGTTGTCGTCTGGTAGCTTACGATTGTCTGGGCCAGTCCGGACACCGGGTCGTTGTACCAATCGAGCGGTTGCGGGCCGTTGGCCACACAGCCCGGGCTGGGCCCACAGCCGATCCCGCCGTCCGCCGCACCGGGCACGGTGCCGATCGTCGTGACCGCCGCGGGCTTCGCCGTTCGCATGGCCTTGGCGAAGTTGAACATGGCATAGTAATAGTTCTTGACGTTATTGCCGCTGGCGGCATCGTTGAAGTGCCGGCGGAAATAGTTTTCCGTCCGTACCCAGCGTTCGTCCGGTGTGGGCGAGGTCGTTGCCTCGATGCCGTTCATCGCCATCTGCACAAGGGCAGCGCCCGTGGCTCCGGTGCCGCCCCAGATCAGGTTCGGGCTCGCATAGCCGTGCAAACCGTCAATGTCACTGACGTCGCTTTCGTTGTCCGTGAATTCGAGGCCATTGATGTTGCGGGTTTTCATCCAGTCCGGAACGATCGTGCCGAAAAGATCTTCGGCGGCGGTTATGCCTGTCGCGGCCCAGCCACTCGTGGAATTGTCGTGTGAACCTGGGTTGTTATTGTACGCGCTATACCGCCAACCGCCGTGGCTGGCATTGTCGCTCTGGGCCATCACGTACCAGTCAACGAGGTCCTGGACGACACCCCCATACGTGCGCCCGATCACATCCGTCGGTCCTGTCGTCGTCACGGCGTTGGGAGTACCGGACGCGACGATGCCGTCGATGACCATGCCCAGCTGGTATGGCGGGTCCACGGTCGTGATGTCATTCGGAGACACGCCCAGCGAACGCCCGTCGAGGGTTATGCCAAGGCCGTTGCCGTCCCCATCCGGATCGTCGTTACGCGGATTGGCGTCGAGTGAACCGACGGTCTGAACGTCAAGGCTGACCGCAGCGAGCCTCGCGAACAGGTATTTCAGGCCGCGATCGACCGTTTCTGTGTACGGATTGGTCGCGTCGCCATTCTCGCGGTGGCCGTTGGCCTCGAATACGTTAATTGTCGCACCCTGAATTGAGACACTGCGGCTGCGCGAAATCGAGGAATTGTCGGTCGTGTACAACCACCTGCCCATCGGGATCGTCGATTCCGCGAGCCCCTCGACCGCGACGGCATCGCCCATGAACCGGATCTGCTGCCGATGCATCAGCCACATGGATTCCGCAATGGCGACATTCGCCCGGTTGGGAACCGTGTCGGCGCGCAATTCCATGTCGAATGTCGCCGTGCCGACAGGGTCGATGCCATTGTCGACCGTCAGGGTCGCGATAAAGACGTCGCCCGCGTCGCCGGCGTAAGTATGCTCGGCCCAGACCGCCCAGTGCGTGGCGCCGACCACACCGTTGTAAACCGGACTGCCGTCGCCGGGATCCCAGGTCCAGTTCGCACCGATTGACGGCTCGTCGACCGCGCCTTTCAGCGTTACGGGACGACCCGCAATGACCGGGTGCGGGATCAGCGGATTGTTCGCATCGCCCGGCACCGTCGTAACGACCGGCTGGTCTGCGACGGCGCTATTCGAAACCGTGATTAAAAGTAAAAAGGCGCAAGAGCTTGCGACCACCGAAAGCACACGACCTAGCTTCATGGTTACCCTCCAATTGCCAGGCAACCAACCCCACATCGATCGCCCTGCTTATTTGTTTTGTTCGGGTCTTGTCGTTCTTGATACCGATAAATGTAGGCCACTTTTCCCTGTCTCGCAAGTTATTGAAACTGTGTCGAATGTTTTTACGTGTTGTCCGAATGCGTAATTATTTGATCGTGCGGGCCGCGGCGTCGGCAAAATTTACAAACTCTTGAGATAACATTTGTAACTTATTGATTTTAATAAATATAATTTCTGGCACGGCACTTGCTTCAATCGGGCATGGACACAAGAAGAACGATAACGACGTCCATTCTGGTCTTTTCGTTGCTGGCTGCGCCGCTGGCGCTGGCGGACGACGGCAGCATTCAAGCCGTCATCAACGGCAAGTCGATACACCTCGATTCAGACTACGACTGGAATGAAAACAACATCGGGCTAGGCATTGAATACGAGTTCGAACCCAAATCGCGCTGGGTGAGAACCTTCCTTGCCAACGGCTTCAAAGACAGCAACGAGAACATGTCTTTCATGGCGGGTGCCGGGTTGCACCGGCGTCTCTTGCAAAGCGATCGCTTCGATTCGCTGTACATCGATGCCGGCATCACGGCATTCGTCATGACTCGTGACGACATCGAAGGCGGCGCGCCGTTCCTCGGAGCGCTGCCCAGCATCACGGTTGGCAACCGTCACGTGGGCATCAACCTGAGCTACGTGCCCAAGTCGATCGTGCACGATTTTGCGAATGCGAACCGGGTGGATCCCAACATTGATGGCCTGGTTTTTCTGCAGTTCAAGTTCCGTCTGGACCGCTGGCTTTCAGACTGACTGTAAGGGTCACCGGTGATCCTTGCGGGGGAAGCACCTCCTCGTTACCCGTGATCAGGCCGTACGCGCCGATGCCGGCGCCCGCTCGATGATCGATGACGCTGTTCGGATCGTGTACGAAGCCGATTAAGGTCCCTCCGATCTCGGCCATGTACTGTTTACCGTCGTATGACATCGACGAGCCCAGGTAGACCCAGCTGTCGTCGTCGAATACTTCGTCGCCAGCCGTCATCGCGTTCGCTCCCGAAACGCTGCGGGTCTTGCCGTCTTCTTCCCAGCTCACCGTTATCTCGACCTGCTGGCCGTCGGTTTGCTCGTCGAACTGAAACTGCGGTTTGACGGCTTTCGATTCGTCGAGACCGATCAGGATGCAGGCGAGGTTGAATTCCCGCGGTTCGGTGTCCAGCTCGAGAAGGCTTTCGTACCCCTTCATGCCTTCTCTGGACACGGCGAGATACTCGAGCGCGTCTTTGAGTTGCAGAACCTTGCCGGGCACGCTGAACGACAGATTCTCTCGATCCACCATGATCGTGCCGATCCGATACTCGTGCTCGCTGATGCGCTCGATGTTGTCGGATGCCGGCACTTCGTCGGCCAGCACGCCTGTCCAGGCGAGCAGCAAGGCGGGCAATACGCTTTGGGCGAGTCTCAGGATCATTTCTTTGTCCCCGTTACGACACGATGTGGCATGGGTGGTGGATACGGCGTCTGCCGGATCGATTCGAACCCGGCATCGCCCATCCATTCGGCGACATCGGTATCCGCATGCACGCCGCCGTCAGGCGCGGTCAGCAGCATGTTGAGACCGAACAGCGTCGCAAATGCGGGACCGGTGCCGCCGGCGTCGGCAAACACGTCACTGACGATCAGAAGCCCACCGGGTTCGAGACAATCGCGCGCCTTGGCGATCAGCGCGCGGCAGTTGTCCGCAGACTCGCGATGAAACATGCCTGACATGAGTACGGCATCGTAGCCGCCACCGAAGTCGGTTACGTGATAATCGCCGTCGATCATGGTCACACGATCGCCAGCGCCGAGTTCGCCGAGGATGTCTCGCGCAACGGCAGCCACGCCCTCGAGTTCGAGGACATCGGCCTGCAATGGCGGGAAGCGCTCGGTCAACAATGCCGAATAGGTACCCGGGCCGCCGCCGACGTCGAGCAAACGCTTGCGCCCCGACAGGTCGACGATCGACGTGAGCGCCTGGCCGATCGCCATGGCCCGGTCGTGCATGCCGCGCACGAAGTGTGTGGTCTGCGCCTCGTCTTCGCCGAGGTAAATCTCGGCACGTTTGGGCGGCACCCCGTCGCGGACCGCATTCTCGAGGTTGCCCCAGGTCGAATAAAGATCGTCGCTGTAGGCAATCGCGTTGGCGAGCGAGGCCGGGCTTGTCGATGTCAGGAATGCCGCACCCAATGAACTGTTGCTGTAATGGCCGTCATGTTTCTCGCAAAGACCGAGACCGACACAGGCGTTCAGCAGCAGTTCCGTCGCGCGTGCATCGAGTTCGAGTTGTTCGGCGAGTTCGTTCGCTGTCCTGTCCCCCTTCGTGAGCGCTTCGAACACGCCCATTCGACTGGCCGTCAACAAGGTTTGTGAGCCCCAGTACGCCGTGCTGAGCGCCATAATCGGACCGGGATTGACGTCAGGCACGATCGACGTCGCACTCGAGTTGCATATACGCGCAGCGATGGCACATAAAGCCGTCCCAGAGCGATAGTTCGTATTTCTCGCGTATGCCCTGGTACTGAACGGCCAGGGTTTCGAAAAAATTGCGAAGCCTCGATTGGTAGTCGGGGCGCTCCTTGCCACCTGTCGGCCAGTACAGCGAATAGACGGGAATGACGCCGCGCGAGCAAAGATNNCGCGAGCAAAGATCATCGGCGCCGTCGATTGCCATGGCTGCCGCTTCTTCCCAGCTCAGCCCGTGCTCGGGTTCGAGTTCGACCCCTGCAACCATGGCGCTATAAACGCGACCACGACCCCAGAGACCAACCGCATGCTCGAGCGCCTCGATCCACGACTCGTAGCCGACGTAACGATTCTTGCCAGGGCACACTTTTGAGAACAATTCCGGGGACCAGACTTCGAGATTGAAACATGCAGCATCGACGAGTCTGTCGCGGTGAAATTCGTCTATGAAATCGTGCGGAAGCGCTGCCGAACCCAGGCATACCGGTACGCCGTCCGGATTGACATCCCGAACGGCACGTGCGAGTTGCAGGAATCGCTCGCCTTCCTCGGCGGGATCCGTCAGCGATCCACCAACGAGATAGATGTGACGAATACTGGTCTCGCCCATTACGGCAATGATTGTTTCCTGCATACGCGAGATCGTCAGCTCGGGAATGGCGATCTGCCCTGCGACCTGGCCGAGATGTTTCGTGCGTTCATCGGGCGCGCCGTAGGAACAGAAAGTGCAGCGCATCGACTGACCGTCGTGTTTGTGCAGGAAATATTCACAACCGGGCGCTACATTGATGATGAGCATGTCGCCGTGCGTACTGACGCCGGCCTGCAGCATCGGGAAACCGTCGCTAGTTTCTTGCGCCATCCAGTCACGTTTCGGTTCGAACGTGACTGCATGTTGCCGGTCATCATCATGTCGCAGAACGTATCCTTCATCCCTCGATCCCGAGATCGACCAGGGCGAACTGCCGTTTCCCATGATGCGCATCATCGTCTCGTCATCGGTGCGCATCAGGTAGGGAATAGTGGCTTTACCCGAGCCGGTAGGATCCGGCTCGCCTTCCTGGAAGCGGTAAGGATAGTAATTCGGCAAAGCATGCGTTGCCGCCGCCCCGAGGCTTTCCGTATAGCGCACGCCTTCGAACATCAACTCCGTCTTGAGCGCGGACGATGCATCCAGTGCTGATATCGGCATGCAATTTCCTCTACTATGGCTGTTTGGTTGTTGTGCACGACATGCCGCAAGTGACACGCCGTAATGTTCATCGCCAACTCGCCGTCATTATAGCGGCCCTTCTCGTGCCGATCGTACCCTTTGTCATAATTGGCGAGCTCCCAGGCGATCGCTGGCTGAGTTCGGTTGATGACAACGCATTCCTTTTCGGCATGACTGGCATGGGGATTCTCGCACTCGATATCCTGTTGCCGGTGCCCTCGAGCATACTCGGATCATTGCTTGGAGCCCGCCTCGGCTTCTGGTCGGGATTCATTTTCACATGGACGGGTCTGGTCGCCGGGAACGTCATCGGGTTCCTGCTGGCACGGTTTGCGTCTTCCCGTATCAGGTCGTGGTTGCCGCCGTTTCCAAAGACGACGACGCAGGCGCTCGTGTTTCTGAGCCGACCCGTGCCAGTTTTCGCCGAAGCCGTGGCGCTGGCTGCGGGGGCAACGCGCATGCCGCTGCAAAACTTTTTCGGACTCATCGCCGCCGGTAATGCAATCTACGCAGCCGTTCTTTCCGCAAACGGTGCGACATTGATTCCCGACGGTCTCGTCGGCCCGGGTCTCGTCGTCCCGATGTTGCTGCCTGTGATCGCATGGATCGTGTGGCGTGCGATGACAAAA
>JABAOH010002061.1_pt1 | contig 68015 bp, 61 predicted proteins | sample 7062181 | NCBI WGS metagenome assembly JABAOH01 (sample SAMN14538630, study PRJNA623070) | marine sediment metagenome | biome: marine biome [ENVO:00000428]; feature: marine pelagic biome [ENVO:01000023]; material: deep marine sediment [ENVO:00002113]; isolation source: pool of 5 deep marine... | reverse complement strand
TAAGCTGGTCATCCCGGTAATGACCCAACTGTATGGCCTTGGCCGGACATTCCGCGGCACAACAACCACACCCATGGCATTTGGCTACCTCGATCTCCGCCTCCCCCTGGGCATTGATGATCGGAACCTCGTAGGGACAGACCCGAACACAGGTGAGACAAGCTGCGCACCTCTCCCCTTCGACCCGGGCCACGATTCCGCTTACCGTAATGCTCTCCTTGGAGAGCAACGTTGAAGCCCTCGCAGCCGCGGCATCCGCCTGTGAAATGGTCTCGCTAATGAGCTTCGGGGCATGGGCAGATCCGCAGACGTACATTCCATCGGAGGCCAAATCCACGGGCCTGAGTTTCATATGGGCCTCCAGGAAGAAATCTTCCGCTGTCCGCTGGATCTTCAGGAGCTTGGCCAGTTCCTCGTTCTCCCTTGGGACGGTGGCCGAGCTCAATACGAGGAGATCTGCATTGACCTCCATCCGCTCCTCGAGGATGGAATCCATGAAGGAGACCATGACCGAATCTTCATCGACTCGAACCTCGGGCTTTTTCCCCGGATCATAGTGGACGAACCGGACTCCAGCTGACCTGGCCCTGGCATAGTGTTCCTCCATGAGGCCGTAGGTTCGAATATCCCGGTAGAGGATATGGAGTTCAGCCTGGGGATTGATCTCCTTCAATTTCAGCCCATTCTTGATGGCCGTGCCGCAGCAGGTTCGGCTACAGTACGGTCGCTCCTCATCCCTCGAGCCCACGCACTGGATCATCACCACGCGCCTCTTCTGGGCAACCTCTTCGGGCCTCTTCGCCATGAGCTCTTCGAACCCCATTTGGGTCATGACCCTTGGATCTTGCCCGTACAGGTATTCCCGGGGCTTCACCTCCTCGGCCCCCGTGGCAACAATGACCGCACCGTGCTCGATCTTTCGGTACGTCATACCAGGGGCGATCATCAAGCCCGTGGTGAAATTCCCCTGGGACCCGGTGAAGTCCACCACCAGGGCATTGGTTATTACATGGATCAATGGATTCTCACGAACTCGTTCAATAGTCTCCTCCAGAAATGACTGGACATCCTCGCCTTCGAGGGTGGAGAAGACATTCCTCACATTTCCCCCCAGTTCGGCCTCCTTTTCAACCAGGTATACCTCAAATCCCCCTTCAGCCAACTTCAGGGCAGCCGTCATTCCCGCGATCCCCCCGCCGATGACCAATCCCCTCTGGATAACCTCCAGTGATTGCTCAGCAAGGGGTTCGATGAATTGAGCTCTGGCTATCGCCATGCGGACCAGGTCCTTGGCCTTCTCCGTAGCAATCCCTTTATCGCGCATGTGCACCCAGGAACACTGGTCCCGAATATTGGCCATCTCGAAGAGGAATTTGTTCAATTGGGCCTCTCGTATGGTTTCCTGAAACAACGGCTCGTGGGTTCGCGGCGAACAGGATGCAACGACGACCCGGTTGAGGCCGTGTTCGTCAATCGCTTCCTTTATCTTCTCCTGGGTATCCTGCGAACAGGTATAGAGGTTCTGGTCGGCAAACGCCACGTTTGGGAGGGAACGTGCGTATTCCATCACCTCCGGGACATTCACGAAGCCGCCGATGTTGATCCCACAATGGCAGACGAAGACACCGATTCGGGGTTCCCCATCTTGAACGTCCAACTCCTCAGGGTATTCCTTCTTCACGGTAAGGGTACCCCTAACCTCCGATATAACCCCCGAGGCACAGGCCACCGCCCCACTGGCCTGAGCCACCGTCTCCGGAATATCCTTGGGACCCTGAAAGGCACCACAGGCATAAATCCCTGGCCTCGAAGTGGAGAGAGGGGCCAGGGAATTCGTCTTGCAGAAACCGTATTGATCAACCTCCACCCCTATTCTTTGGGCTAATTCGACCACTTTCTCCGAGGAGACCATGCCCACGGAAAGCACTACCAGATTGAACTCTTCCTCCCTGATCTCTCCCGCCTCGTCAATGTAGGTGACGACCACATCCTTCGTCTTAAACCGCTCCCTTATCCGGGAGACCATGCAGCGGATAAACCGAACACCGTACTCCTCCTTCGCCCTTTCGTAGTAGAGGTCGAAGCCCTTCCCGTGAGCCCTCACGTCCATGTAGAAGATGGTGGGTTTTACGAACCCCACGTGTTCCTTGGCTATGATGGCTTCCTTCGTTGCGTACATGCAGCAGATGGAGGAACAGTAATCGTTGCCGCACGTAGTATCCCTCGACCCAACGCATTGAACGAAGGCGATCTTCTCCGGAATGGTTCCATCGGAGGGTCTCAAAAGGTGGCCCCTGAATGGGCCCGAGGCACTGAGCAACCTCTCGAACTCAATACTGGTGACTACGTTATCGAAGACACCGTATCCAAACTCAGGCCTCTTGGTAGCATCGAAGACTTCATAGCCCGGGGAGAGGATGATGCTCCCGACCTCTATGGTCTCCGTCCTTTCCTGATCGCCGTAATTTACGGCCTTGGCTAAACAAACCCTCTCACAGAGACCGCATCCGATGCACTGCTCCCGGTCGACGGCAAATACCTTGGGAACTGCCTGGGCGTAATTGATGTAGATGGCGGATCTGCGGCTCATCCCCTCATTGTAGGTATCGATGGCGCTAACCGGGCAGTGTTTGCTGCACTCGGCACATCCGGTACACTTCTCCTCATCGATGTAGCGAGGCCTTCTTATGAGGGTGACTTTAAAGGTGCCGGGTTCCCCTTCTACCGATTCCACCTCTGAATTGGAGATAACCCGAATATTGATGTGTCTTCCACACTCCACCAGCTTGGGGGACATGATGCACATGGAACAGTCGTTGGTGGGGAAGGTCTTATCCAGTTGAGCCATATACCCCCCGATGGTCGGGGAGTTATCCACGAGATAAACGAAGAAGCCCGCCTCGGCCAGATCGAGGGATGCTTGCATTCCACCAATTCCCCCTCCTACCACCAGTGCGGCTCCGATCTTACCGGCGTTTTTTTCCATCGCTTCCATGGGTTTCATCCACTCCGCATGTAGGTGGGAACTCTCCCCTCTCCCTCGTGCAGGGCTATCCTCCCCTCCCCGATGAGGTCAACGAGATAGGCCAATACCCGCTTTACCGTCATACCCAGTACCGCTCCGATCTCCTCGGCGGAGAGCGCTTTCCCATTGAGGAGCAAGGCGATATGGTTCTTGGTGTACTCATCCCGAAGGGCCGATTCCATGAGCCCGTGGTATTCCTCCGGCCTCACCGTCTCCCCGTAGACGTTTTCCCCCTCCAGAAGAGCATCTTCCTTTCCCACCAACCATCTGACCTTTTCCCCTTCTAATGCCCCTTTTGCCGCAAGGAGTCTCAGTCTCCCTTTTTCTTCCAGTTCCAAGGGTCCCAAATCCCTGAGGGCTTCGGTGAAATTCCTCACCACTTCCGCGAATCGTTGTCCCTCTCCCGCTGAAACCCAATCCAACATGAACCTGCCCGTCTCTATTCCTGCCATCTCCAACGCCTCTCCCGTAAGGCGCATCTTCTTCTCCGCCTGAATATTTCCCGTCAGGTAATGACAATCCCCCGGGTGACATCCCAAGACCATCACGCCATCGAAACCGGAAAGCAACCCCTGGGGAATAAAGATTGGATCAACCCTCCCGGAGCACATCACGCGGACGACTCGAATGGTGGGAGGATATTGAAACCTGGATATACCAGCGAGATCCGCACCCGCGTAGGCACACCAGTTACAGAGAAAAGCGAGAATCTTCGGTTGAAAGTCCTTTTCCTGCATCGTCCTCAGATCCTCATTGGGTTTCCGCGGGTCGGGGCCACGTTCCTCATCTCCTCCCGACCTTCTTCCGGATCGGCATGAGGGCCGCGATCTGGGCAACCAGCTCCTCGTCCGAGAAATGCCTCATGGTGATCGCCTTCTGCGGGCAGCTGGCACTGCAGACCCCGCAACCCTTGCAGGAAGCGGCAATGGTCTCGGCCTTATCCCCATGGTCCGTCTCCCCGACCCGAATGGCGCTGTACGCACAGAGAGTCTCGCAGAGACCACAGCCGATACATTTGAGCTCATCCACTGAGGAGATGATGGGAAGCACGCTGACGTAACCCTTGGAGAGCAACGTGACCACCCTCGCCGCAGCGGCCTTGGCTTGTGAGATGGACTCGCTGATCAACTTGGGGAAATGAGCCATGCCCGCCAAGAAGATCCCGTCGGTGGCAAAGTCAACGGGCCTCAGCTTCATATGGGCTTCCAGGAAGAACCCGTCCTCGGTCAAGGGAACCTTCAGGAGCTTCGCCAGCTCACCGTTGCTCCGGGGGATAATGCCCGCCGACAGGACAAGTCGATCGGGGTTCAGCACCATACGCTCCTTGGCGAATGGGTCCACAAAGGACAGGTTAATCGAGCCTGCTTCGATGGAGACCTGGGGCTTATCCTGAGGATCGTATGGAATAAAGGTGATTCCCTTGTTTCGGGCCTCCGTATAATACCTCTCCATGAGACCATAGGTCCGAATATCCCGGTAGAATATATAGACCTTCGCCTGGGGATTTTTCTCCTTGACCTTCAAGGCGTTCTTGATGGCGGTGCTGCAACAGATGCGGCTGCAATTTGGTCTCTTCTCGGTCCTGGACCCTACACATTGAATCATGGCGATGGTTTTGGCCTCGGATAGGGAGCTTCCGTGGTGGGCGATCATTTCCCCGAATTCCCTTTGGGTCATAACCCGGTCATCCTGCCCGTACAGATACTCGGAGGGCTTGAGCTCTTCCGCTCCCGTGGCCACGATCACGGCCCCGTGCTCGAGCTCCTCCTCAGCTCCATCATGGTTCCGGATCCCGGTTTTGAAGTTCCCCATGTATCCCGAGAACCCAGTCACCTCCGTATCCGTGAAGATGTGGATGCGTGGATGATCCATCACATCCTGGACGGTCTTATGGAGCAATTGCTGAACGTCATTCCCCTCCAAGGTCTCAGTGATGTGGCTCAAGTTTCCCCCCAACTCTGTCCCCTTCTCCAAGAGATAGCAGTCAAATCCCTGATTGGCCAGCTCCAGGGCGGAGGTCATGCCCGCCAGTCCTCCCCCGATGACGAGACCTCTATCGATGACCTCTGATACGGGCTCCTCCAGGGGCCCGGAGAGGCGGGCCTTGGCAACCGCCATCTGAACCAACTCCTTCGCCTTCTCCGTTGCCTCTTCGGGCTCGTGCATATGCACCCAAGAGCATTGATCCCGGATATTGGACATTTCGAAGAGATACTTGTTCAGGCCTATCTCTCGAATGGTCTCCTGAAACAACGGCTCGTGGGTACGGGGTGAGCAGGAGGCAACCACCACCCGGTTCAAATCGTGTTCCTCCACCGCCTGCTTTATCTTCTCCTGGGTATCCTGGGAACAGGTATAGAGGTTCTCCTCCACGTAGACCACATCCTGCAAACCCTTGGCGAATTCCCTCACCTGAGGCACATCCACGACGCCGCCGATGTTGATCCCACAATGGCAGACGAAGATCCCGATACGGGGTTCCTCCTCCGATATATCCTTCTCGGGAGGGTATTCCTTTTCTCTGACGAGGGTCCCCCTGACCGAGGCGAGGGCAGATGAGGCGCTTGAAGCAGCTCCGCTTGCCTGAGCCACCGTCTCCGGGATATCCTTGGGTCCCTGAAAAGCCCCGCAGGCATAGATCCCCGGCCTTGAGGTAGCAAGGGGTGAGAACTCATCCGTCTTGCAGAACCCATAGGCATCCAATTCCAACCCCAGCTGTTCCCCCAGTTCACGGGCACCCTTGGGGGGAGTCAATCCCACGGATAAGACAACGAGATCGAATTCCTCATCCACGACCTGCCCTTTCTCGTCGATGTAGGAGATGGCCAGGTCCTTGGACCGAGGCCTCTCGGCAACCCTGGAGATCATGCACCGGACGAAACGGACCCCGTACTCCCTCTTTGCCCGTTCGAAATAGGCGTCAAAATCCTTTCCCTGACAGCGGATGTCCATGTAGAAGACGGTGGGTTCCACCTCACCGTGATGTTCCTTGGCAATCACCGCCTCCTTGATGGCGTACATGCAGCAGACCGAGGAACAGTATTCGTTTCCATTTTGGCCGGTCATATCCCTGGATCCCGCACACTGAATCCAGGCAACCTTCCGGGGCGGTTTTCCATCGGAGGGCCTGAGAAGGGCTCCCTGATGAGGACCCGAAGCGCTCAGGATGCGCTCGAATTGGATGCTCGTGATCACGTTGGAGTATCGACCATATCCATAACTCGCCAGTCCCACCGCATCGAACTCGTCGAAACCCGGGGACAGGATTACCGATCCAACCTCGATATCGAAGGTCTCCTCCCTCATATCGTGAACAATGGCCTCAGCCTTACAGGCGGAGACACACTGAAGGCACTCCGAACAGAGCCCACAGTTGAGACAGCGCTCGGCTTCTCGTAAAGCCTCATCCTCGCTAAGGGCCAGCTCCACCTCCTGGAAATCGCCCTTTCTCCCCTCGGGAGGAAGGAGGGCTGGTCTTTCCCTGGGAATCTTCTGGGCCTTGGCCAACAGATCGTCAACGTTGGACCTTTCCCAGGAAGACGGTTCCCGCCCTTTCCGCATGTCCTGCCCGTTGAGATACCGATGGATGGAGATGGCCGCTTCCCTCCCCGCTGCAACCGCCTCGATAGCATAAGCTGGCCCCGTAACGGCATCTCCCCCCGCGAAGATCCCCTCTCGGGAGGTCTGAAGGGTGATGGGGTCAACCCGTAATCTTCCGCCCTCCGTCAGCTCGATCCCCACCTTCGGGGAAAGGAAGGCCAGATCCGGGGCCTGGCCGATGGCGGGAATAACCGTATCGGCTTCAACGGAGAATTCCGAGCCCTCGATGGGGATAGGGCGTCTCCTCCCCGTTTCGTCGGGCTCCCCCAACCGCATCCGGATGCAGCGGACCTCCATTCCACCCTTTCCCTGGGGAATGATCTCGCTGGGTGCTGTGAGGTACTGGATCTCAATTCCCTCCGAAAGGGCCTCCTCGATTTCCTCATCGTTGGCGGGCATTTCCTCCCGGGATCTCCTGTAGAGGATCGTCACCTCCCTTGCCCCACTTCGGAGGGCCGACCTGGCCGCATCGATGGCCACGTTGCCCCCACCGATGATTGCCGTCCTCGCCCCTATCTGGACCCCCTGGCCTGAATTGATCATCCCGAGAAAGACCAACCCGGGGATTACCCCCTGAGCGTCCTCGCCCGGGATCTCCAACCTGAGATCCGTGTATGCACCGCTCGCTATGAAGAGAGCCTTGAATCCCTGGGAGAAGAGTTCCTCTATGGATACGTCCTTTCCAACAGAGGTATTCGTCTTAATCTCGGCACCAAGGCTCTGGATGAACTCGATTTCCCCGTCAAGCACATCCCGGGGAAGGCGGTATTCGGGAATACCCGTACGCAACATCCCCCCGGGGGACGGAAGCTTCTCGAAGACGGTTACCCGATACCCCTCCAGGGACAGGTAGTAGGCCGCGCTCAATCCAGCGGGCCCCGAGCCGATGACGGCTACCCTCTCCGGCCTCTCTTCCTTCTTCTGAGGCGGTTTCCTTTCGGCACGATCCGCCACAAACCGCTTCAGATCGCAGATGGCCACGGATTCATCCAGGGAAGCTCGATTACATTCCGCCTCACACGGGTGGTGACATATCCTTCCCAGGATGCCCGGAAGGGGGAGGTTTTCATAGATGAGCTGAAGGGCCTCTTCGTATTTGCCCTGGGAGATAAGGGCGACGTAGCCCTGGACATTCACCCCGGCCGGACACGTCATCACACACGGGGGCCGATCCCTCTTGTCGATGGTAAAGATATTGGGAAACGCCTGGGCGTAGGGGCGATAGATGGCCTTACGGTCCACCAGGTCCTCGTCGAATTCACTGGTGATCCCGACGGGGCAAACGTCGGGACATTCCCCGCAGCCGGTACATTTCGCCGGATCCACAAACCGCGGCTTTCTCCTGATGGTCGCTCGAAAATGACCCGGCTCCCCCTGAACGTCCAACACCTCCGAGTAGGTGAGGGTTTCGATATTGAGGTGTCTTCCGCACTCCACCAATTTTGGGGAGAGGATACACATGGAGCAGTCATTGGTGGGGAACGTCTTGTCCAGTTGGGCCATCACCCCGCCGATGGCCGGGGAGGATTCCACGAGGTAGACGTAGTACCCCGACTCCGCCAAATCAAGGGAGGCCTGGATACCCGCAATTCCTCCCCCGACGACGAGCACCGCGCCTACCTTATCGGCTTCGGAATTGGGAGATGAAATTGCACCCATAGGGTTCACCCTTGTCCATTGAACCCGGCATCACTTCATGAGTCCCTTTGAACTGAGAAGTTTTCTGGGGTCGGTGAGGTGTCTGCCAAACCACTTCCCCACATCCCGGTGTCCCATGGCCAGGCCCATCAGCTCCGTAAAATAGAAGACGGGAAGGTCGTATGTTTGGCCGAATTCCTTCCCGATCTCCTCCTGCCGGGTATCCAAGTTTGACTGACACATCGTACATCCCGTCACGATACAGTCCGCTTCGGCTTCCCTGGCCATCTCCAGCAAACCATGGGACAGTTTTCTCACGACATCGGTCCTGGTCATAACCAGGCTCGCCCCGCAACAGTCGGTCTTATAAGACCACGGAAGGGGCTCCGCCCCCAGCAGGCTCATCAATTGATCCATATACTGGGGGTCCTCGTACTGCTTCACTCCGGTCAGGTCGGGAGGTCGAACGCTGAGGCATCCGTAGTAGCAGGCCACTTTGAGATCGGATAGTGGCGTAACCACCTTCTCTCCAATCGTATCCAGAAGTGAGTCCTGGGAGAAGAAATCCAGGGCGTATCGAATTTTGACCTTTCCCTGATATGGAGTTTCCCACGACTCCGGGTGCTCTCGAACCTCTTTTTCCGCCGCCTTGAACCGGCTATAGCAAGCAACACACGGAACGAGCAGCTCCCTGTCTCCTCTTTCGGCTATGGCGAGATTACGAGCGGCCAATTCGATTGCCAGGTGCTCATCGGTGCAATGGGCTGAACTCGCCCCACAACACGTCCAATCCCCCAACTCATGGAGGCTAATCTCCAACATCTCGCAGACGCCGCGAAGAGATTCGTCGTACTCTCGAGCGGTGCCATCCAAGGAGCAACCCGGATAGTATGAGAGCTCTTTCACCTCATTCCTCCTTTTCGAATCGACTGAAGATGCCCTCTATCTCCTTTCCACCGCCGAACTTGGAGGGAAAGAGCTTGATCTTCCCCTTTCTGAACATCTTCCAGCCCAGGGCCGCATCCTTCATGAAATCCCGGGTCCTGGCCTTGAATTGCCAGATCAAGCCCAGTTCGTGGATTCGCCCCTTCGACTTAATGGAATCCAGGAAGACCGAATGGAAGATGGGAATATCCTTTTCCGCGGGCTTGACCTTCGACTTCAACGCCATGTGCCTGAGAGTATCCATGGTCTTCGCGATGTCGATGTCATTGGGGCATCGAACGCTACAGGTGTAGCAGGACGCGCATATCCAAATGGTATTGGAGCTAAGGACCCGCTCCCTGAGGCCGAACTGAACCATACGAATGATTTGGTTCGGCAGGATATCCATTGCATAGGCAACGGGGCACCCAGCGGAGCATTTCTGACACTGATAGCAGGCCAAAAGGTTCTCCGCACCCTCCTGGACGACCAAGTCCGAAAAGGAAGGGTCCGTAGCGACAGCATCTCCTCTCATCCTTATCCCCTTGACTCCCGTTTCGTTTTGCTCCATTGCCTCCATTACCTCCCTAGAGAGATTCGGCATCCTCGGGTCCGGCAGGCAGTTCGATCCTAAAAGTGGTCCCCTTCCCTACCTGGCTCTTGACAACGATCCGACCCCCGTGCCCATCAATGATCCCGTAGGATGTGCTCAGCCCGAGGCCAGTTCCCTTTCCCACCTCTTTGGTGGTGAAGAAGGGGTCGAAGATCTTGGAAAAGTTTTCCCGGGAGATCCCTTCCCCGGTATCGGCAAAATCGATCCAAATCTCCTTCTCGTCGCTGGATAGGCCCGTTGTGATGGTGAGGGTACCGCCTCCGTGCATCGCCTCGGCGGCGTTCACAATGATATTCATGAAAACCTGCTTGAGCTGACTGGCATTTCCCCGAACCCGGGGAAGCTGAGGGTCCAAGTTCTTGACGATCTCGATATTATGGAAGAGGGCCTGGTTTTCAAGGAAGAAGAGGTCATCGGTGATGGCCTTATTAATGTCAGTGGGTTCCATCTTGGGTTCGGTCTGTCGGGAAAATTCCAGCAAGCTCTTTACAATCTCCTTGCATCGAGTGGCTTCCTGCACGATCTTCTCGAGATCCTGCCTCCTCGAATCCTCCCCCTCCAAGGCCTCCATCAGGAGGCTGGAGTAGATGAGGATCCCACCCATGGGGTTATTGATTTCGTGGGCGATACCGGCAGCCAGCTTGCCCAAAGAGGCCATCTTTTCCGAGTTAACCAACTGAAGATGGGTTTCCTCCAACTGCTTCTCCATCTCAATTCTGGGACGGAGATCCGTGAAAAAACCCACGCTGAAGAGCTCCATTCCTTGTTCATCGTAAACTAATGACGCGGAGAGCTGGATGGGGATGGGTTCTCCAGATTTATTGACGAGGGTGACCCGCTGAGGGGTGAACTTTCCTACTCCCCCATGCTCCTTACCCCTCAGTTTCTTCATGACCTCCTTGGCCTCCCCCGGGGGGTAGAGGTCAACGATGTTGATCTTCCCCATCACCTCCCCAGCTGCGTACCCCAAGAGCTCCTCTGCCGCCTTATTGAATATGATGATGCTCCCCTTCATGTCGGCGGCTATAATACCGTCTACGGAACTGGCGATGAGTTTTGTGAGGAACTCGTTGGTCTGGCCGATTTCGGTTACCATCTTCTTCCGCTCGGTGATATCCTTCAGGTAGATATACGTGTCGATCCGTCCCGCTTCAGGCCTGGCGATGGTGATGCAGAGCTCGGCATCCATGGAGCTTCCGTCGGCCCTGAGGACATCCATCTCCGTGCAGACCCGCTTGCTCTCGTCCGATCCGACCTGATCATGCATCTCCCCCAGGAACTTTCTATCCCGTGCGTGGAGCATATCGGTAAACTTCATGCCCAACAATTCTTCGTTCGAATAGCCGGTCAGCTCCGTAGCCATGGAATTGGTAAACATAATTCGATTGCCCTCGTCGATCACGAGAATCCCTTCCTCCCCCATCTCGCAGATCTTCTGGAACTTCGTCATGGCTTCCCGGGCCTTCCTCTCCATCTCCCTTCTTTCGCTCATGTCCACGTTCAAGCCTTGGTAGCCTATGATTTCCCCCTCCTCGTTTCTAATGGGATGGGCCGTGAGGAGAATGGTGATCTCCCGCCCGTCCTTTCGCCTAAATTCCACCTCGAAATCCTTGACGAACCCATCTCTCTCCACCAAATTCTGGAAGGTCCTTCGGTCCTTGGGATTGACGTAGAGATCCTTCGCGATATCGATTTTGAGGAATTCCTCCTTATTGCGATACCCCAGTATCTCCAACAATGCTGGGTTACAATCCAAAAATCTTCCCCCCTTGGTACTGATGAAGATGCCGTGTTGCACTCGCTCGAACAGGTTCTTGTACCTCTCCCCGGATTCCTTCATCTCCCTCTCGAATCGCTTTCGCTCGGTGATATCCCTCAGGTAGAGGTAGGTCTTCATCTTCCCGTTGGATTTGGCGGAAGCGATGCAGACCTCAGCCTCCTTTACATCTCCTCGGGCCGTAACGATCCGCATCTCAGTGCAAAACTTCTGGCCGTATTTGCGCCTGTTGGTTTGGACGTCCTTCAGGAGGGCCCTGTTTTCCTTACCCAAGAGAGCCGACAGCCCCTTGCCCACCAATTCGTCCAGTGGGTACTCCGTGATCTCCGCCGCTACGTGATTGGCGAAAACGATTTTCTCCCTTCCATTACAGACGAGGATCCCATCGTTGCCCATTTCGGCAATTGCCCTGAAGGGGACATCTGCGCTGTTCTCATGCCTGTCTCGATTCGTTAAACGCTTTTTTGGCATCTTCCCTTGGGGACTTGAGGAGAAAGGGATTTATGAAACCGTAACATAGAATCGGTATCTAAACAAGGACATCGGAACCCTCAAAGACCCGCTGCATCGAGGACAGCGGGAACTCGCCTCTCCCAGCCAATGGGAATCACGTAAATCCCCTGACAGAGGTTCTTGATTTCCTTGATGAGAGTGGAGGCGATCTCGGTGCTGGCCTTAAGCTTATCCGGCGCCTTCAGTAGTTTCGTGATGGTCTCCTCCGGAACGAAAACACCCCTCATGACCCGGTTCATGTACCGGGCCATGCCGGCCGATTTGAGTATGGTGACCCCAGCAAAAATGGGAACTCTGAAGTGCTCAACCTTCCTCATGAACCTCTCGAGAAGATCGATATCGAAGATCGCCGGGGTTAAGAAGAAATTGGCTCCCATTCGGATCTGCTTCTCCATATCGGAAACCTCCAACTCCAGGGCAGCGGGTTCCAGGCCCGGGTTCGCTTCAGCCCCGATGAAGAATTTTGGGAAGCCATCAAGATCGTTTCCGGCCATGTCATGGCCCTTCTGCAACCCCTGTATAACGGAGATGAGCTCGATGGGGGTGAGATCGAAGACGGGTTTGGCCTCGGGGTGATCCCCCAGGGAGGGATCTTCGCCTTTGACCACGATGACATTTTCGATGCCAAACGCCGCAGCATTGAGCAAATCCGATTGCAAGGCCAATCGATTTCGATCCCGACAAGCGATCTGGAGGATGGGCCTGATTCCTTTTTGCTCGAGGAGATAACAGGTAGCCAAGGACCCGAGCCTCATCACCGCGTTCTGAAGGTCCGGGACGGAGACGAAATCCACCCTTCCCTTGAGGAAATCCGCATTCTCCAGGAGTTCCATCGTATCGATGCCCTTGGGGGGTTGAATCTCCGAGACAATGATGAATGTGTCCGATTCCAATTGATCTCTCAAGCTCATCCCAACCTCCCTTTTGCTTAGGCCGTTGGACGAGGCAACAAACCGGCCTTCTCAACAATCTCGGCTATGCGCTGCTCCCATTCGATGGCCATGATGTGAATCCCATGAACCCCTTCGATCCCTCTCAATTCATGGATCTGCTCCAAGCAGAGTTCGATTCCCTCCTCTGCAGGCTTTCCTGCCTTGACCATTCGATCCAGGATCTCCTCCGGGATCGTAATCCCGGAGACGTTGTTGTTCATATATCGGGCCATACCTCCGGATTTGAGGGGAGTCACACCAGCCATGATATGAACCTTCTCATGGAGCCCCCTATCCCTGACCATCTTCATCCATTCCTTGAACCGCTGCATGTCATAGATGCATTGGGTCTGAATGAAGTCGGCCCCTGCCGCCACCTTCTTGGCCAAACGGACCACCCTAAATTCGAAGGGGTCGCCGAAGGGATTGGCGGCAGCCCCGATAAACATCTTGACGTCGCCCTCAACCTCATCATCACCACCCAGGATGGTCTTCTCATCCCTTATGGTCCGGACACAGTCGATGAGTTGGATTGAATCCATATCGTGAACGTTCTTAGAATCAACCTGATTCCCAAAGCTTTGGTGATCGCCTGTCAGACAGAGTATGTTCTTAATGCCCAGGGCAGAGGCACCGAAGATGTCACCTTGTATGGCGATTCGGTTCCGGTCTCTCGTAACCATCTGCATCACCGGCTCCAACCCCATTCGAACCAGGAGGGAACAAGCGGCAATGCTCGACATCCTGACAATGGCCGTTTGGTTATCCGTGATGTTGATGGCATCAACGTATCCCTTGAGCACGGTGGCCTTCTTTTCAACCACACCGACGTCGTTACCCTTTGGGGGACCCAACTCCGCCGTTACGGCGAAGAGCCCTTTCTCCAGAATCCTCTCTAAATTGCTTCCGGATTTCATACCTTCAGGTCCTCCCTCACGATGGTTCTTGGTCCGGTATCCCTACTCTCCCTGCCCCATTTCTTCGCCGGAATGAATTGCTCCATTCTATCGAGCTGACCGATGGCCTTGAGGCGATCATAGATCTGTTGCCAGACGCAGGGAACCTCTTTTCTGATTTCACAATTCCCCTCCTGAGATCCACCACAGGGACCGTTGAGGAGCTGCTTCGCACACCGTGCCACGGGGCACAGGCCTCCGGTCATATGGAGAACACAGTTGCCACAGGCCTGGCACCTTTCGACCCAAACGCCGAGCTCCTCAGTCTCGCCCATGAACGTGGTGTTAACACCAGGATAAACTGGGGTGTCTGAGAATCTCTTGGCGACGGTCTGGACCCCCACCCCACAAGCAATGGAGAGAATGGCCTCCACGTCTTCGGCTTTCTCCTTCAACTCATCGACAAATTCGGGTTCACACTGCCGGGTTGAACAGTCCTCCAAGATCTCCAGTTTTTGCCCTGCCTTTTTGCGTGCCGCTCTCAGCGCGGAACTAAGGATCCCCACTTCCTTCTCTCCTCCCGCATGACATACCGCAACACAGGCATTGCATCCAACGAGAAGAATCTTTTTGTAGGGTTCGAGAAAAGCCAGGACTTCATCGAGGGGTTTCTGCTCGGCCTTAATCATCGATTTATACTCCTTCCCACACGGCGGGTCGAAGGCGCATCTCCGTCACTTGAGAGGATTGGGACCAAGTCTCTCTAAATCTTCGCATTTTCTTCGGACGGTCTCGGCAAACTTTGCCCCGTTGTTCGTGGCTACATTGCAGAATTCCAGTCTCTCCCTCTCGAGTCCGATGTTCTCCATAATCCCATGGACATATCCCATCCGAGTTTTTGCCATGCGGTTTCCGGTGAGGGATTGACAGTTTTCCTCGTGGCAGGCAAAAATCAATACCCCGTCCGTTCCATTCTCGAGGGCTTTGAGCACGTGAAAGGAATCGATCCTCCCGGCACAGGGGACCCGAATAATGTCCAGACCCTCCGGCAGGGACATGCCCAATTCTCCCGCCATGTCAGCAGCTACATAACCGGACTTATCACAGCAGAAAGCGACGATCCTTGGATAAAAGGATACCACCAAAAGAATCCTCCCTCTGATATCATGCGCCTACTTGCAGGGAGATCTCGGCATCGGTTAGATGTTTCAGCGAAATGGCCTTGGTTGGACACGAACTCACGCAGATTCCGCAGCCATAGCACTGCGGGGGGAGAACCCTCGCTGCCCTCCACTTGAAATCCTTCTCGTACCCCCCGGTGATATAGATATTTCCCTCAGCATACTGCTCCACCGTGATGGCCGAATGAGGACAAACCCTGGGACATGTCAAACAAGCAGCGCATTTTTTTGGATCGATCTCAGCAACCGCCAGGTCGAACTCATACACCCCCTGGGAGAGGAGTTCAGTAACACCCGATGCCGCGGCTTCCGCCTCCGCCATGGCCTCATCCAGGGTTTGGGGATACCGACAGCCTCCGGCAATAAAGACTCCCCGGCGATTCGCCCTTACCTTGGTAAACTGGGGGTTGTCTTCCATGAGATATCCTTCCTGGAGGAGGGGAATATCGAAAATCACAGCCAGCATTTCGTTGTCTTTCGGAGGCGCAAATTTCTCGCTCACAACGACGAGATCCGAGAGAAGGGACAGGAAATATTCATCTCCCCTCATCCTGGTAGAAACCTCCTTGACCTCGACATTGACCCGGCCATTGACGAGGGAAAATCTGGGAGTATCATCGTATTTGACGAAAATGACTCCCCTCTCCCGTGCTTCCCGGTACTGTTTTTCCATGCCGTCGAGAGATACCTTGACATCTCGGCAGATCACATAAACCATGCAGTCGTGGTCCCTTTTTAGAAGCAGGGCATTCTTGATCGCGTTGGCCGAGTCAATTTTGATCGTTTCGTTGACCAAGTCCAGGAGAAAGGTCACGGTTCGGATGGACTTTCCCTTTTCATCCACAAGGGATTTCCCGGTATTTCGAAGCAGGGCTTCCATCTGTCGGGGAGAAATGAAACATCGATGGCCGAAAATCCCCTCCGTGTTGGGCACGACATCGTATCCGGTTGCTAAGATAACGGCCGACCCTTTCACAACCTCTCTCTTCCCGAGAGGATTTTGCAGATTGATGCGGTAATCCCCCAGATAGCCTTCAAACCCCTTCAGCTCAACCGAGGTTTTGACCACGATATTTCGATGTTTTTTCACTCCCTCAACCTGCCTCATGAACCAAGAGGAAACGTCATCAGGCCGGTCATAAAAATGGGTGAGTTGAATTGCCTTTCCACCAATATCCTTTGCACTGGTCAGCAGGGTAACCCGGATGTTTGCATCGGCCAGCATCATTGCGGCCCTGATTGCGACGATCCCTCCGCCGATGACCACGGCGTTCTTCGGGACCTTAACTTTTTCCCGTCCTACGTGGCTGAGAAATGGAGCCTCCATTACCCTTTTTGCAACGATTTCCTTGGCCTTTTCCTTGGCCCTCTCCCTATCATGCACTGTCCAGGCCGCCTGTTCCCGAACATTAGCTACAAGGAACATATACGGATTCAGGCCAGCTGTTACGCCAACGCGACGGAAGGATTTTTCGTAGGCCCTCGGGCTTGCGCCCACGATAACTACCCGATCTGCCTGGCCCTCCTTCAGCCTGCCGACAAGTATCTCAAGTCTCTCGGGAGAAGAGAGGTTTTCATCCTGATCACAGGAAACCACCCTGGGCAGACCTGAGATGTATTCAATCATCTCCTCATCAAGGAGGTGGGACAGTGTCCCCTCGCAGTGATCCACGAAGACCGCGATGCCGTAATCGTCCGAAGATGCCATTGATCACATGCCTCCGAGGTACTGAATGATCTTCTGAGCCGTGGACTTGGCGTCAATGATAGAGCTTGCGATGTCTCTGGGACCCTTGCACGCTCCCGACACAAAGACCCCCGAATCCTTGGGAGGGGATCGATAGAATCCCTCCTCGTTTTTCGCGATCCCGAGAAGTTGAGCAATGTTATCGCCATCATGCCGAGGCGTCATCCCGATGGAGAGCACTATCAAATCGAACCCCTCCTCAACGATCGCTCCGGAGAGGGGATCTATGAATCTCATACGGAGGTCGGTAGACGTCCTGCGCCCGTAAATCTTGGAGGGGAGGCTGCGGATGAGACGCATTCCCTCATCGTGACGGCAGGATTGGAGGAGAGATTCAAAGGATCTCCCGAGGGGTTGGATATCGATGTAGAAGAAGCTGGTCTGAATCTCCGGATTACCGTGCCGGATAGCCTTCATGAAGCGAAGGGCGTAGGCACAACAGACCTTGGAACACCACAGGTGGCCAATCGTTTCGTCCCGGCTCCCCACGCACTGAAAGAAGGCGATGTTCGAGGGGATCTTGCCGTCAGATGGGCGATAGACTCCTCCCGTGGACCGAAACATTTCATCCAGGTCCTGAGCGGTGATAACGTTCTGGAAAATCCCATAGCCATATTCCGGCTTTCGTATCGCATCAAAGAAGTCAACCCCCGTTGCGACGAGGAGGGCTGACGCGTCGAGCACGGCTTTGTTGCCATTCGATCGAATTTCGGCCTTAAGTCGACCGGCCTCCCCGGACACCCCTTCCAGCGAGGCTCCAGTCATGATCTTGACTTGGGGCCTTCGGGTCACCTCCTGAATTTGATTGTCCGCCACACAGGCAAAGCATTTGTTGCATTTCTCGGAGGCCTTGCAGGCAAAAACCCGGGCTCGCCCCCCCATGCGGCCCTCTCGCTCAACCACCGAGGAGGGAACCCCCATATCCGCCAGCTCCAGGGCGGCAGTAATCCCCGCAATGCCGCCACCAATAATCAAAACGTGCCGATCGCTCACATTCGATTTCCGGTTCCCCATAACACGTAGATTCCCTTCCCGGAACATCAGAGAAAGCACATTCTCAGTGGATCATCGGCTCCGCCTGGTCCTCCAACTAGAGCTCAAGCCAGGAATCGGAATAGAGGCTGTGGCCCAACAGCACCTTTGTTGTCTTGACGTAGTCGGCTTCTTCCTTGCTCAATGAGGCTAAATCCGGTTCATCCCCATCCATGACCCGGTGGACCAATCTCCTGATCTCCTCCTTCTCCCCCCTGGCGAAGCTCTTCAGATCCTCGTCGAAGGCATCCACGATGGCGGACTGCATTCCGTACTTTTCGGTCATCATGAGGTAGGCCTGGTTGAGAATGGGCCTTAATTCCTCCGGTGAGCCATTAGACACGTTGGAAAGGCCACACGTGGATTTCAATCCCGGAGCCATCTCTTGGAGGTCCTGGAACATACTCATGAATTCAAGGAGGCTCTTCACCTGGTCCTGTTGGGCACTCACGGGCGTCACGATGGGATCGATCCAAACATCCTGGTTGGGAATACCATATTCAGCCGCCTTGGCCATCAATTCGGCCGCCAAGGACCCCCGTTCGCTGGCATCCCTCGGCATCCCCTCGGGTCCCCAGAGGAGGGCAACAAAACCAGCGTCGTATTTCTGGGCAAGGGGTAGTTCGGCTTCCATCCTCTCGGGCCTGGCCATGATGGAATTGATGACCGCCTTTCCCTTCTTGTTCTGGTAAGCCCTCAGGCCAGCCTCTATGGCCACTTCATTGGTGGTATCCAGGTACAGAGGAATATCCACAACCTCTTGGACCGTCTTGACGATCCACTCCATCAACTCGTCGCCGGCCTTTCGTGCAGGCCCCAGATTGATGTCTATATAGTCAACCCCCGTTTCCGCCTCTGCAACGGCAAGCTCTTGAATGGTCTTGGCGTCCCGTTCTTTCATGGCCGTACCGATCTTCTTCACCATAACGTTAAGGTTTTCCCCGATCAGTATCATACTCCCCCTCCTTTTCTTATTGAATCAATCCCTCTTGTGCAAGACGAAAGCGGTGGGACAAAGCCGAAGGAACTCCGTAACCCGCCGATTCATTGGAGTTGTTCGATTACTTCCACATCTCCTTGAGATAACCAGGCAGGTGAGCGGCTTCCCGTGGCCCAATCATCACCTCCCAATCCGACCCCAGTTCCTCCTCCAGGTCTCCTGACACCACGGCTACCGCCCCAGGAATGATGATCTTTCTGTGCTTGATCTTATTCTCAATGCCGCTCTTCTTGATGAAAGCCCCCATGGCATCCCCGACGAACTTTCCCGCCGCCCACGCCGTGAGGACCGAGAGACCTTCGGTATCCATAACCGCGAGCCAACTGGGAACACGGCTGGCTTCGACTTCTCCCGAAACGATGAAGTAGGTCAGTGAAAAGTTCGTGGTGATCAACAGTGGGGAGTTCTCATCCGGGGAACCAATCTCGTAAATCTTCTGCTCCATCATCATCGGGCGCTGGGGGTCGGTATAGATGTTCATCCGCTCCACCAAGAGAGGGAAGAGGCTGGCGCCATCGAAGTCAGACATGACGATGATGCCCGCATATTTGGCGACAAAGGTGGCGGCGATGAGGGGTTCCTTCATGGGATCATCGGTCATCTCGCAGGGAAAGGTGATGGTGGGATACCCCAGTGGGCGAAACTTCTTCAACAGGGCAGCCCTTCGGATGAATACCTGGTCCTCGAAGGCCCTTCGAAGGGTTCTCGATCCGCTATCCAAGACCAGATCCTTAACCCCTGCAGCTTCTAACTTGGTCGTTAATTGAGAGAGACTTTCGAGATCATCCGCCTTGACCGCCAGAGGGCAGGAATGTTCCTTAGCCAACGAGCCCAGGGCATCGGCATTGCCGTCGGTTACGGCGTAAATCAATGGGACTCGATCGGCACAGGCCTTTAGGCCCGCCTCCAATACCTCCGCCTTATCGCTCATGAGGATCAACCCAGCATCGGTCTCGCCTTTGATCTTTTCGATCAGATTGACGAATTTACTTGCATCCCCTGCTTCGCTCTTCACGGCAACCAACTCCGGGCGAAGGATCAGGCCCACCCGTTCATACCTGAGTTCCTTGAACCGCTTTAGCCGTGCTTCAACCTCCCCTTTGTCCATCCCATCGGTGATCAACAGGGCAAGCCCGGGCTTATTGACGAAGGTCTTTTCGTGGCGGAAGAGCACCGTCTCACCACCGATCTTCACCGCATTATCCCCGACGCCAATGGTGAGAGGTCGTATCGGTGGAGCTGCCGCCTCGGATAGTTGCTCCTTGGCCTCATCCGAGACATACGGGCAGGATGCTAATTCGGCCTTTCCAGCCGCCAGGTTCATGGCGAAGGCCAGGCATGTCGGAACGCCGCATTCACCGCAGTTAGTCTTGGGCAGCAACTTAAAGATTTGGATTCCGGTCAGTCCCATCGCTCCATCTCCTTTCCAATTTCGATTGCCCTGCCTGCTCCATGGCCGGAAAGCCACATTCCGGACAGGTCATGATGTAATGGAAGGCACCTCACACCTCCAAGATGGGATCCATGGTCAGGGCGGGGTGTTGTTTCTGCTCAAGAAAGGGAAGGATCGCTTCCTCAGTTTCGCCAACACTCTCATCGGCTATTCGATCCAAGAGGTCCGGTACGCCCAGGTCTTCAGCCCTCTTGGCGAATCGTTCCTTGATTTCCTCTTTGAGCATCTTGGGCATCCAGACCACCCTCAAGATACCCCCCTCCGCGCTGAGGAATTTCCTCTGGGTGATGTTGTACTTCCCGTGCCCCACAAATCCCGGTGTAATCACACCGCCACCCACAGTACCGGCCAGGGTGGTGAACTTCATCCCGCAAGGAGTCATTCCCAGATAATCGCGGTTCACCGTCATGATGCCGTTGCAGAGGGGCAGCACCGCGGCAATGCATTCACAGCATCCACAGGTGGTCATGGGATCGTGGACGATGCTATAGAAGTTGTAGTGCTCGAAGTTCTGCCGAGAGGCCTTATAGAGAAACTCGTTGCATCCCTTCCACTGCCCGAGCCTCGCATCGATAACCTCTCCCTTCTGGACCGGTTGGTTGGGGCCCGTGGGATTGATTTCGAAGGAGGCCTTGCAGTCCATCCAGTTGTAAGCGCCACAGAGACCCGTCCTTTCGGGGCTGATGATGCAGACATGGTTGGGAGCAAAGGACTGGCAGAGAGTACAGGAGTAAAAGATATCCGTCGTCTCATCCATCATCCCCTCGATGCGGGCATCCCGTGCCGCATAAACATCCCGTGCCTGCTCAACGATCTCCTTAACCTTGTCTTCCTCGGTATAGATCTTCACCTGGATCTTGTCGAAGATGGCCCCGAAATCCTGGTGAAGTTTGGCATGGAGGATCTTTCCAAGGTGCTCAAGGCGGAATCCCTTTTCAACGGAGGCCTTACTAATCCTCACCCACGCGATATCCCGTTGCCCTATGTGCATCACCCCCTGGGCATAGTTGATAAGGTGGTGGATCTGTCTCTCCAATATGGGTTCGTAATCCTCCTGCATCTCGCGGCCCGCCACCTCGCATTTGATGGCAAGGGGTAACATAGCCGGTGGTTCCACATCCGTTATCTCAGGCCCGGAGACTTCAACGTTTCCATCTTCCACTTGATCCATCATTCCGGTGGTAACCCACTCAACGGCGGGAGACCGCCCTCCACCGGCCTCTAGATAGATATCGTCGCCTCGAACCCTTTCACCCTCAAAGGCCGGACCATACGAGACGGGAACGGGAACTTCGCTGACGGCAACCTTCAACCCGCGCACTTCAACCGCTTTTGCGGTAATTTGGTCGTGAGGAACATTGGAAACGACGTGTTCATACGTGCAGATACCGGTGGGCAGGACTTCAGGGATAGGCGTGTCAGCGATGGTGGGAAATCCCCAGTTGATCGCCCCGGCGGCATTTGCATACCATTCATCGGTGACGTCTCCGAGGGGCATCACGAAGGCAAAAGTCCGGTCCTTGTTATAGATGAGGTTTCTCCTGAAGTCCCCTGGTTTTACATTCCCGAAGGCCATGGCTACGCGGCAGGCAAAGCCCATGGCGAAGACAGCCGCAGTTATGTCCGGCCCATAGGAGACCAACCGGGTGGGCCAACCGATCTGCACATCTGCCTCCACCAATTGCTCGCTAAACCGCTTTCCATCGTGCTCCGCACACATGAATACATAGAGATTTTTCTCCTGTAACTCGATGGCGATCTTCTTTGCGATTTCAGGGCTTGGCGCGGCACCGGCGATGGCCGCAAATCCGGGGGCCGTACCATCCACGAACTCGATGCCCCGCTTTCGAAAGATGATATCATCCGCCGCCCCCAGCCAGATGTTGCTGTCGGTGGGATCCTCCTGCTTTGTGTAGAAATTGGGATCCTTCAGGTAGCGGATGGCCTCGATGATCTCCTCCGCGAAGAAGGTAGCCATCCCCGCATCCAGAGCAGGGGCCAGGTAGGGCAATGGCGTCTTCTCCCTCACCATCGGGGGCAGGAGAACCCGGCACCTCTCCAAAACCGGTTTCATGTCACCCAACTTTTCGACGGGTATGCCCAGAATGGCATAGATCACGGGAAGGTAGTAGGCGGTATTGGGAAATCCCACGGGTTCATTGGCTCCCCATTTTTGCAGGGCCTCCCCGTACTCCTTCTCTGCCCGTTCCACGATCTTATGCGCTCCCCTGATTGCCGCAGAACAGATAATCTTGGACACTTTTCCAACCTCCTTCCGTATGAGATCACATCGCTGGGGCAAAAAGTAAGGCAGAGCTCAAAGCCTAGATGCCGTAGCTTTGAGCCTCAAACCTCCACCATCCTGCTATCTCTACGCCGCCTCCAGGTCCCTCCGGGCAGCCATATCGTAAAGGATGCGCTCCCTCGCCTTGTCAATTCCAAGGGCCTTGCGCTTCTTATCGATCTGGTCGATCATCATGCCCGCCGCCTTGACCGGGTCAGCCTCGAAAGCCCATTTGCCCTTGAAGATCTCATCGAACCCCTCGAAGAGCATCTTGGTGACCTCTTCGCTTCCGAGGGTGGGCCAGGTGACCCCGAAGACGGTATACACCCCAGAAGAAACGAAGTACTGTCCGATGGCAATGGCCTTCTCGCTCATCCACTCCGGTGCTGCTCCGGCCGCCGGAAGATCACTGATGTCATCTCCCAATCCCCCGTCCTTCACCACGCCCGTAGCCGCCATGAGGATCCTGCTGTTGTCCACGCAGGCACCCATATGGAGAACCGGGGGAATACCCACCGCCTCGCATACCGAGGTCAGGCCTTCGCCCGCATGCTTATGGGCAGCCTCCGGGGTCAACAGGCCATACTTCCCCGCGGCCATGGCACTACACCCGGTGGTGAGGACGATCACGTCGTTTCCGATGAGCTCCAGGATCATCTTCAGGTGCGCATCATCGTGGGTGGTGCGGGCGTTGTTGCAGCCAACCACTCCCGCGATACCCCTGATACGGCCGTTGATGATATTATCGTTTAGGGGCCGATAGGACGCCCGATACAACCCCCCCAGCAGGTAGTTGATGGTCTCGTGGCTGAATCCCACCACGGTATCGCTGCTCTCCGAGGGGATCAACACCTTTGCCTTGCGGTTGGGAAAATTCTCGATGGCCTCCCTCAGGATCTTCTTGGCGACGTTAAGACCCTCGGCTTCATGGAACTCGATGTGCATCGCCCCCTCGATCTTGGCCTTCGGGGAGGTGGTGATGAGCTTCGTGTGGTAACACTTGGACACATCCACCAGCGACTGCATCTCACACTGGACGTCCACGGTCATGGCCTCCAGGGCCCCCGTCGTGATGGCCAATTCCTGTTGGAGGAAGTTTCCGCCCACGGGAATTCCGTGCCGCATCAAAACCTCATTGGCACTGCAACACATACCAGCCAGGTTGATTCCCTTTGCCCCCTTGGATTGGGCCAACTTGATCAATTCCGGATCTTGAGCGGCCACCACCAGCATCTCGGGAAGCAGGGGTTCGTGGCCGTGGACCACGACATTCACCTCATCCTCCTTGAAGACACCCAAGTTCATATGGCCCAAAACGGGGACCGGGTTTCCGAAGAGGATGTCCTGAAGTTCGGTGGAGATCATCGAACCGCCCCACCCATCGGCCAGGGCGCATCGGGCCGCCTGCAAGAGGATATTGCGGTAGTCCTGATCCACGCCCATGTGGGTTCGGTGCATGATCTCCACGACCTCCCGATCGATTCCTCTGGGTGCCGTTCCGATCTCTCGCCAGAGTTCCTGCCGTTTGAGGGGCGCCCGCTTGAGGAAGAGGAGCTCTCCCTCCTGACGACCGAACTCGGCCAAGGCGGTTTCCCCCACGTTGATGGCAATATCTTGCACGGACCGATTCCCGATCTCCACACCGAAGTCCATGGCCACCTGATAGAGTTTCTGCTCATCCTTGATTTCGAAGTCGGGGACCTCTCCCTTGGCGGTGGCCAAAAAGAGTTCCGCCACTCCTCGTGCATGATCCGAGTGGGACGCGGCCCCTGCAGCCACCATCCGGGCGAAGTTCCGTGCGGCTATGGTCTCCGCGGTGGCGCCGCATACGCCAGCCCGTTTCCTCTTCTCCTCCGCTGTTTCCCCCTCCTTCTTCTTGGGGGCGGGGACCCGGCAGGGTCCCATGGCACAAATCCGACAACAGCTTCCTTCCGCGCCGATGGGGCAGGGCTTCATCTTCTCCGCCCGCTCAAAAACAACCTCGCATCCATCGGCCTTTGCCTTCTCGATCAACGTAAGGGTAGCTTGATCAACGCTCTTGGCTCTCTCTTCCGCCATTGAACTCCTCCTCTCCTGCTCTTGTATGCTAGTGGTCTTTTCTTGACGTATGAAATCAGGGACCGAACTGGTACATTATCAGGAAATAGGATTTTCCGTCTGGTTCTTCTCACCTAAGCGGCGGTCATATCCCCGATATACTCCCTCACCAGCTTGACAGCCTCCGGGTGTCTCATGACGAGCACATCGGCTCCCGCCAGAAGGAGCAGTACCGCCGTAATGGCCTCCATCAATATCCCTCGTTTTTTCGGATCACCGAGCATGGGCTCTTCTTTCTGGGTCAATTTGGCTTCCTTCGTCTTCCAGATTTCTCGGGCCATATTGCAGAGCATGGGGAATTGCAGCTTTTCATCCTGCTGGGTGAGGGCAGCCATGCGATCCCGCTCCATCACGGAGTAGGTATATTCGATCCCGTACCCTAACCCACCTGTAGTAGGGTCAACGATGATCTGCTCGTCGGGAACCCCGAGGTTTCCCAGAAGGATGTTGAGTTGCTTGGCCAGATTGATGTCGATGGGAGTTGACGCTATGGCCGTGTGCTTGTAGCCAATAGCCCCAGCGCCAATGACCTTGTAATTCCCCTCCACTACTGGGCCGATGACGAGATTTTTCCCTTCGCAGACTTCCGAAACCTTCCTCAGGACCTCGGAATCCTTGTCGTCGTTGTCGCTTCCCCACACGATAACGGGCACGTCCACGGCTCCGGCGACCTGCTTGGTGGTCTCAGCTGCCTCATCAGCGGAGCGGTTGAGGCCATTGGGATCGGTGCTGAGGAGATGGAGGGCTATCATATCTGCCTTGTACTCCTCGGCACACTTCTTGGCCCAGGCCACGGGATCCCCGGTAACCTCCTTAAAGGGGTCCAGGACGGCATCGGCCCATTGTTCCGGAGCTACATCGTTTACCTCCATGGCGATCTTCGGCCTGTGGGGCATCTCACCCTCAAAGAGGTGAAAGGGATAGGAGTTCTCCCCTCCAACGGTTACCGCCTTATCGCCCTTGCCCAAGGTGATCTCCTTGATCTTTCCCGTATACTGGATCTTTGGAATCTCAAAAGCCACGTCTCACACCTCCCTTTAAGAATCGAAGCACTAAGCGGGGGTTTTCCTCTTTTCACTTCCAAACCATTCGTCGTTGAACCAATATCGTTCCCCGGTCTTAAGGTAACTGAGTTGTTCCTCCCGATTCTTCAACTTCTCCCGCCAATTCTCGCGCTTATCGGGCTGTCCCTTCTCGAAGGTGGGCCCCAAGACTTTCACCTTCTTCCCGTCAAAAGAGGTCTTCTCCTCATATTGATATTGCCCTTCGGTGGCTTTAGCCTTTGCAGGGGTCTTCTTTTCCTTTTTGGCCACTTCTCCTTCCTCCTTCCTATGCAATCCCCGCCGCCAATTTGGCAGCCTTGACGGTATTCATCATCAGCATGGTAATGGTCATCGGTCCCACGCCGCCGGGAACGGGAGTTATGGCGCTCGCCTTCTCCTTTACGGCATCGAAGTCTACATCCCCACAGAGGATGGCCTTTCCCTCGGGGGTCTTTCCAATGCGATTCACCCCCACGTCGATGACCACCGCCCCCTCCTTCACCATATCCGCGGTTATGGCCTTGGGCTTTCCCGCGGCGACGATCAAGATGTCCGCCTCCCTCGTGTGGGAGGCCATGTCCTTGGTACGGGTATGGCAAACCGTAACCGTGGCGTTGGCCCCCTCCCTCTTCTGCAAAAGGATATTGGCGATGGGCTTTCCCACGATGTTGCTTCGGCCCACCACCACCACCTCAGAACCCTCGATCTTCGTGCCTGAACGGATAAGGAGCTGTTGAATCCCCGCGGGGGTGCAAGGGAGATAATCGGGTTCTCCGATCATCAGCTTCCCCACGTTCACCGGATGGAAGCCGTCCACATCTTTTCGGGGATTGATGGCGTAAAGCACCTTCCCCTCGTCGATGTGTTTGGGCAAGGGGAGTTGGACGAGGATACCGTGGATCTTGGAATCCTTGTTGTATTGATCGATGAGTTTCAAGAGCTCATCCTCCGCCATATCAGCGGGCTGGTTGTCCTGAATGGAATGGAAACCCAGGTCATGGGAGGTCTTCTGTTTGGCCGTCACATAACTCACTGAAGCCGGGTCTTCGCCAACCAGAATGGTAACCAATCCAGGTATCAGGTTATGCTTTTCCTTCAACTCCGCTACTTCCTGCTGCAACTCCTCCCGGATCTCCTTGGCCACCTCCCTACCGCTTATGATCTTTGCCGTCATCTTCTCCCCCCTTTTACATACTATTGGATAAGGTCATGGAAAATCTCCCGCGCTGATTGAACCGCTCTAGAATCAACCGGGAGCCCAAAGGTGGGCTTTCCCTCCGTATCGAACTGAAATACCATCTCGTCCGTAGGAATGGTCCCGGCTAGTTCCAAGCCCAAAGCCTCGGCTTGCTGGGCGATACCGGGATCCAGGCCCCCCAAGGACCGATTGACGATGAGGACGATTCGATCGATGTTGAGATCCAGTTCAAGGACCAGATCACGGATACGGCCCGCCGTAATCACCCCTCGGCTACTGGGGTCAGATATCATAATCAAGAGGTTCACATTTTGGGTCGTTAGCCGGCTGAAGTGTTCCATTCCCGCCTCGTTGTCGATGACCACATAGCGGTAATTGTCCGAAAGGATATCGATGTACTTCCGAGCCAGCGTATTTGCAGCGCAGTAGCAGCCAGGGCCCTCCGGTCGGCCCATGACGAGCAGGTCATACCCATTCGCCTCGATGAGGGCCTCATTGACCTTGTATTCGAACCACATCTCCTTGGTCATCCCCGTCGGAACATCCCTTTTCATCAACTCCCGTGCTTCCCCTATGGTCGATTTTGCCTCTACCCCCAGGACCTCGTGCAGGTTAGAATTGGAATCCGCATCGACCGCCAGTATAGGTTTCTTGTCCGTATCCAAAAGGTATTTAATCAGCATCCCGCACAGGGTAGTCTTGCCGGTTCCTCCCTTACCTGAAACCGCGATGGTGTAAGTCAATTCTCTCCCCTCCACGGCGCCTAGCTAGCTTTCGCCGTTTGATATTCGCAGATCCTCTCCGTGACTTGCGGAAAGGCGGAGGAATTGGTGTGGGGTAAGAACGTCGCCGCGACGAACTCGCTCATAAAGGACGAGTTATTGCTCAGCTCGAGATTGGTCATCATATGGGCGATCCGCTCCGCCTCCCTCAGGAGATCCTTGGAGAAGGAGAGGAGTCGAGCCCCCAGGAGCGACCCGTTTCCCACGAAGAGGTATTTCCCCGTATCCACTTCGGGCAGGAGGCCGATGGAGATGGCCTTATCCAGATCGATGGAGTGGCCGAACCCACCTGCGATCAGAATCTGTTCCACGTCGTGAAATCCCAGGTCCACGCTATCCAGGAGGATCTTGCACCCCGCATATATGGCGGCCTTTGTCCGGATGAGGTTCTCGATATCGATCTCGGTCAGGACGATATCTCCCTTAATCCCCGTCTCCTCTTTCCAAGCCAGGACGTACTCGAATCCATCACTTCCCTTTCTCACCCTGTCGGTATTGAGTTCCCGCCTGAATTTTCCATTCTGGTCGATGATCCCCCCCTGGAAGAGCTCGGCCATCGTGTCTATGAGTCCCGAACCGCATATTCCAATGGGTTTTGTCCTTCCGATGGTTAGGAGCATAGGCTCAAAAGTGTTCGGGTTGATACTTACCCGCTCTATGGCCCCCCTGGTGGCCCGGGTGCCGCATTTTATCCCCGCGCCCTCAAAGGCTGGTCCCGCGGAACAGGAAGCGCTGATCAACCAGTCCTTATTTCCCAGGACGATCTCCCCGTTGGTCCCGATATCCATATATAATGTGAGGGTCTCTCGCTGGAAGATCCCCGAGCCCAAGACCCCGGATACGATATCCCCGCCCATATAGCTGGCCACCATGGGAAAGATATAGATGTGGACGTGATCCCCCAGATCGATCCCTAGGTGGACAGCCCTTACGGGAGGGATAAAATTGGCCGTGGGAACATACGGGTCCTCTCGGATGTATTTAGGGTCAATTCCCAAGAGGAGATGGGTCATGGTTGTATTTCCCGCAATGACCAGGTGAGAGATGAGATCCCTCCTTATTCCGCTCATTTGCAAAAGGGTTTCGATTATCCCGTTGATCGTGGAGATAATCACCTCCTGGAGCTTCTGCAATCCACCGGATCTCTGGGAATAGACGATTCGGCTGATCACATCCTCGCCGTAGCTGATCTGGGCATTATAATCGGAGGCCTCTGCCATGGTGAAGGTACCCATCCCATCGGGAACACCGCATACCTCGGCCCTGTTCAGGTTGAGAAGCTGTCCGAAGACCGTGGTGGTGCCCAGATCAACCACGATGGAGTAGTTCTCACAGAGCACATTGCCCGGTTCCACATTAATGAGCTTGTATCCCTTCCGAGTAAGGACGAGGGTAACCGTCACCTTCCAGTCCGCTTCCCTGAGGAGGCGGCTCACCTTCATAATGACACGAAAATCCGTGGATATCCCCTTGATAGCATATTCCTTGTGAAGGGCGTTTAGGAGCCGGGTCAAATCGCTTACATTGTCGTCCAAGCTCGGGGGATCCAATTCAACATACCGCTTGAAGACGGCAGGGTCGACCTCCCAACCCTCAACGAGTTGATCGATATCTCGGGGAGAAAGCAGGTACCTCCCCTCCCGCTTCAGCTTCAATACCGATGGGTCGACCTGGGATTCGATGGGGATCTCTATATCCAGGTCGCTCAGGCACGAGGTAATACAGGCAAGTCGGTACCCCTTGTCAAACTCCCCTCTGGAAAGCTTTGGGTTTTGGGGAGATTGCGTCTTTCCATCAACTATTTTGATCTTGCATTTACCACACGTCCCGCTTCCGCCACAGGAGGCATTGACATGGATTCCCGCCGCTATGGCAGCCTCTAATATGTTTTCCCCCCGGTTTACCTCTATCTTCCTTCCGCTTGGGCGAAAGGTGATAGTGCAATTAGGCATAAAACCCCTTGATTTCACTATTAAATTATATCCAAATGTCCCCCACTGTCTCAATGGCAATCCGCATGCTCATCACTCCATCAGAACAGTCCCTTGGTAATGCCCTTTTCGTCGACATCCACTGGCCAGAAGGCAGGCTGAGAAGGCAATCCCGGCATGGTTCTCATTTCCCCCAGCATGGGATAGAGGAACCCGGCCCCCACAGATGCGCGGATATCTCGGATGGGGACGCGATAGTTTTTTGGTACGCCCTTCCAGTTCGGGTCATGGGAGAGGGAGAGGTGGGTCTTGGCCATGTTGAGGGAGAGACTTCCCCAGCCCAGGTCCGTGTAGAGCTGAATCTTCTGCTCGGCAAGGGGAGTATAATCGACCCCATTAGCCCGGTAAATCTCTCTGGCTACGGTCTCAATTTTCTCCTTGATGGGCATATCATCGGGGTAGAGGAGTTTGAATTTGTTGGGTTGATCGCAGGCCTTTATCACCGCCTCCGCGGCCTCGATACAGCCGTCCCCCCCCTTGGACCATGCCTCGATGGGGACGGCGTCCACGGCACCGCAGTCCTTGGAGTATTTCATGAGGAAATCTACCTCCTTATTCGTGTCCGCCGTGAACTTATTGATGGTTACCACCACCGGTACCCCGAACTTGAGCATATTTTCGATGTGGACTTTCAGGTTTTCCGCCCCCTTCTCCAAAGCAGGTAAATTCTCCTTTTCCGCAGCCTCCCTGTTATAGGGCTGACCGGCCCTGAACTCATAGGCCCCACCATGCATCTTGAGGGCCCTAATGGAACAGGTAATGACTACGCAGTCCAGTTTGAGGCCGCTCTGACGGCAGACTACGTTAAAGAGCTTCTCCGCGCCACAATCAGCCCCGAACCCACTCTCCGTCACCACGTAATCAGCCAATTTGAGGGCCACCATGTTCGCAAGGACCGAATTGTTTCCATGGGCGACATTGGCAAAGGGAAATCCGTGGTCGAATACCGGGTGATTTTCCGCGGACTGGACCAGGTTGGGCTTGATGGAATCCTTCATGAGAACAGCCATTGCCCCTGCCACCTTCAGGTCCTCCGCCGTTACCGGTTTCCCATCCTTGGTAAAGGCGCAGACCATCCTTCCCAGCCTCTGCCGGAGGTCCTTGAGCCCGGAGGTCAAGGCATGAACCGCCGCTGTCTCCGTGGCCACGGTGATATCGAATCCACCCTCTCGAGGAACTCCATCCAGTCTCCCGCCGAGCCCCAGGACGATATTGCGAAGGGCCCTCTCGTTCAGATCCACGCAGCGCCGCAAGTTGATATTGTGGATATTGATGTTGAGCTTATTCCCGTGGAGAATGTGGGCATCCATCGCCGCATTGAAGAGGTTATGGGCCGTCTCCACGGCGTGAATGTCCCCAGTGAAATGGAGGTTAATGTTCTCCATGGGGAGCACCTGGGAGTACCCTCCCCCGCAAGCACCCCCCTTGATTCCAAAGGTGGGTCCCTTCGAGGGCTCACGCAGGCAGTTGATTGAGAGCTTCCCCTTCTTCTGGAGAACCTTGAACATGGCCTGCCCGAGGCCGAGGTTTGTCACGGTCTTCCCCTCACCGAGCGGGGTTGGGGTGACGGCCGTTACGGTAATGAACTTGCCGTTTGGCTTGTCCTTCAACCGATCGAGGATGCTCAGATTGACCTTAGCCATATACTTACCGTAGGGTTCTAATTCGTCGTCGGTGACTCCACAGATCCCGGCGATCTCCGTGATAAGCTTCAACTCGGTTTCTTGAGCAATCTCGAGGTCCGAGGGGACGGGATACCTTCTCTTAACACCCATACGAATTACCTCCTTTCAGATAAATAGTTCAAGCACCAAGCCCAAGAGGGATTCACTCCTCATTTGAACCTGACGTAACTCTCCATCTCTTCTCCAGAGATTTTGGATGGGAAACAACAGAAATCCTAGTGGTTAGTACTGATCTCTTTCTAAAGGAGAACAACCGTCCCCAAGGGACTATGTGATAATTCGCACAAGAATCCTAAAACATCCCCCCCCTTTTGTCAAGACAAAAAATGACTTTTCCGCCCTTCCTTCAGCCACCTCAAGTGGATATTAAATACCTCCCCCCTTACTCCAATTGAAATTTCCTCACTATCTATGGATATCGTCTGCCTGTTGTTGGGGAGATTACCTGTATTCAATGCGGCATCTGCTCCTTGGTTCATCCCGCGGATCCCAAGGAATGCGAGGATACTTCGTGTATCCATATCGACACTGCCCGCTGTCCCGGGCCATGCGGTTAAAGATCAAAGGGCACCACCATTTGTTGACGAAAGGGGAGGCTTTTGGACCGGATATGTCAGGGATTTCCTCAGGATTAGGCCTGGCGGTGCGGAAACTGCTTTTTGTGCAGGTTGAAAGAGGAGGAAGGGGCCGTCGAAGCGGGCTTGCGACATTGCCGGCGAGGTTCAAAGGAGAGATCTCCGCGTTCCTCGAGAACTTCAAAAAATACATCAACCTCGGCCCAACCGAGGACATCAAATCGGTACCGGTGTTTCGATCAACCATGGAGTTGAAGAAAATGTTTTACCAATTCACCTTTTTGGAGTATGATAAGGCATATCCCATGGAGGTGCAGATGTCCGGAAAAAATATGGTATTGAACAGGGAAGTAGAGCTTTTGGGTGAATTCCTCATCGATGAGGGGAGAAAGCTCGTCTACGCCATCCTGAGGCTCAACGAGGCCAAGGACCCCTTGAAAGAAAAGCGGATGTGGAATCTGGACAAGGGATATAACGATTGGCTTCGTATCCACGGTGAAGACTACCAGGCACTGATGGAGAGGTATGGGGAGGGTAATACCTTTCGGATCTTTGCGGAGGTTGAAAATATCTTGATCTTCTTCGCCGGTTTTTGTTTGAATAGATATCTGGAAGACGAGGGGAAAAGGAAACCCCTTTTGAATCGATTGACAAGCCACATTAAAAAGGAAATGGTGAAGATCGGGGTGGACTTCGATCGCGCCGGCCCCAAGAAATACAAGGAAGATGAAAACTACGTTGAGGCCTTCGGGGTCGAACTCGGCCGTCTTTTGGAAAAACCCAGCGCGGTATTGATGGCCAATCTTTCGGTTCTCATTGCTGACTATTTGGGGAAGTGGTTCGTGCCCACCGTGGGATTCATCCTTCAGGGCTCACAAAGACCCTAGGTTCCCCCTTAGGAAACGTTACGGGTATTCGGGGATTCACGGAGCTCTAAAAGAGAGGGAAGGGCGTGGAGAAGATTAATCTAAAGTCAGCTTTTCAAAAGCTCAGGGCAGTAAGTGTCGATGACGTCATCGAAGGGCTCAACGAAATCGAGTGGAAGATAGAGGGCCTACGGGGAAAAGATCTCAATGAAGCCACTCTGGCCTTGTGCAGCCTCTTCTATATTGACCTCTTTGACCGACCTGATTTGGAGCCTGCCGTGGACCGTGCCTTCAAAATATTGGTGGCATTGGGAGAAAAGGCGATCCCCCTGATTCTCTACGAACTAAAGGAGGCGGATTTACATGTCCAGTTCCACCTTTCGAGGGTTTTGGGCCAGATCGGCAAACCCGCGATCAAGCCGTTGCTCAAGTTCTATTCGGGCTCCTTCGACCCTCACGTGAGATGTTTTGCCCTCTACGCCTTTGGGAAGATTAGGGAACCCGAAATGGCCAAGATCACCCCCAAGGTGATGGATGCCATGGATGATTCCAATGGGGAGGTGAGGGATACGGCCACCAGGGTATTGGGAAAGTTGGTTGAGCACCTGGACCCCCAGAATATCCCACAAAAAGTGCGGAAGAGGATGTTCAACTCACTTATCAGAAACCTATCCGACCGCCATTCCGGTGTTCGGGCGAAGGCGGTACGAAGCATCGGAAAGATGGCGAAGTTCGGTTTCATGGGCCCCCAGGAGAAATCCGCGGCCAAGAAAGCCGTCGCCAGGATTTTGGGGCTGGATGAGGATTTTGATTGGGATCGTGCCTATGTCGTCCGTGCGGAGGCCGAGGAGACGATGAAGTACCTCAGCTGATTTCCTTGAGGAGCCCGGACAGTGAGGCTTTGCTTCATGATTAGTATCCCCGAAGGATTTCTCAACTCGTCCTCGGGGAAAAATTGGTTAAAACCGGAGGAGATGAGATGGGCTTGCATTTCGAATACATTCAGGCGCGGGATCTCCCGGATGCTTGGTTTCAATGCATCTATAATATCTTTGAAAACGGCCACGAATATTCGATAGATCGGGGGAGTTTTCAAGGACAGAGCCGCCTTGAGTACGATTTTATCGTGATACAGATCACGTTTCCCTCCACTCGACCCCTTATCCCCGATATTCCCCCGGGAGTAGGGGTGCCTCCTCCCACTGATATGGAATACGTCGAGGGCTACCTGGAAAAGCTCATCACCTCAAATAAATCGGAACTGGAGAGCTACACTTACGGAGAAGACCTGGAGAGGCAGATTTCCGAGGTCATCAGAATGTACAAGGAAGATGGCTTCAACACGAATCAGGCTTACATGGCAGTTGGAAATGCGGCCTCCATCTTCTTGGACGACCCCCAATGTCTTCGCGGAATCGATACACGGGTTCGATACGGAAAGCTCCATTTCATGCCCTACTTCAGATCCTGGGATCTCTGGGCTGGATTTCCCTCGAACCTGGCAGCCATTCAATTGGTCAAGGAATATATGGCTAAGGAGATTGGGGTAGAGGATGGGGAGATCATCGCTACAAGCAAAGGCCTCCACATTTATGATTACTGCTGGGATCTCGCTAAGGCGAGGGTTGGAAAATACGAGCCGAAAAATGAGGAGCGTTTACCTGAGGACCTGCCCTAAAGGGGGAATCATTCATCATGTAACCCATACTTCTCCTTCAGCGTCTCGTCGTACGGTGCCTTTCTCTCCGGACAGCGCTCACTTGGACACAACTGACAGCTCACAAACAGCCCGTCCGTCGGAAAGAATATGCCGGATATGGACTTTCTCGGGATCATCAGCATGCTTTCGGTCAATGTGACTCCAATCAGGTTCTCCGCATTGCCGAATAGTGAGAAGAGAAGCCTCTGCTCAGTTACCGGCCAATCTTTTAGGGATCCAGGGCTCATCCTGGATAGTTCTCCGAGACCGAAATCTCTTTTCAAATGTCCCTCTAGGTGCTCCCTGCCGGACCTCAGGGCCATATCCCCCATGGTCTCCAGATAAAACTGCCTCAACAGATCGTTACATGAGCTCGCATTATCCTCCAAGGCACTGCCAATGGTTATGATAAAGGGGAAAACCCTTTCTACCTTATCCAGATTTACCCGCAAAACACGACTGGTAAATGTTACCCCGTCAACTTCTACGGTGTCCTCTCCTCTTTGGTCGATGTATGAGACTTCGTAGACGGCCTTCGCTTGGATCAAAGACTCTGCTGTCCCCATCAATTCCGCGATATCGGTTGCATAGCCCGTCTTTGTGTCCAGACGCAATTTCCTCTTTACTTCTTTAAGGTCCAACTTAATCGGAATAGTATCTAGTACTCTCATGACTTCTCTTCAGGGAAACTCTCCAGGTCTCCGCAGTTCTCTCCCGGGGCTAGCCTTCCCGCACTGCAGAACGACACCTTCATCGTAGGAATTCTGGCCTCAGCATTCCATTAATCTCCTCAGGAAAGGCCATGCAAATAGCCTCATTGAAGAGGTTACGCAGGGCTCCCACGTCGGAAGAACCTAAGGTTTGATTGAAAAAGGTTCGAGGGGAGAAGAGAAGGTGTACCCGCGCGTGCTCATCTCCTTCTGCGCCAGTGAAGAAATTCATGTTGAAGTTGTATATCCCCATCTCGTCATATGCTGCCATGGCCTTGGTGAGCCCCAGGGATAGGTCACCCAGATCATTGTCTGTAAGCTCGAGGGTCGATTGGACTCCATCTATTACGGCCAGTACGTCTCCGGCAACTCCGATGGGTGCATAGGCAGTGAGCCACGTGGTACGACCAATTCTTCCCAGGTAACGTTCCCCGCTGGTCTCTTCAGCCCTTACCAGATCGTCCCAGAAGTTCGTTCCATTGGTCTTCAGATAGCTTTTTGCCGCCTCTAGTTCCTCCCGCATGAGGTTAGGTGCAACAGAGGTAGCGAATACCTGAAGGTGTGGGTGGATCAAGGAACTTCCCGAGGCTGGCATATAGTTCCAATTGACGATGTGGTAAACCGACTCAGGATGCCCCCTGCTGTGGATCTTGCGAAAGAACTCCATGGCAATGCGGAAGGCCTTCGTGATGCGCTCAGTCGTGAGCTCCCCCATGGGGATGAAGTGACGGCTCCCCATAGTGGCAACGGCACCGAGGCTATCGTATGGAGCGATATTGGGAAAGAGAACCATGTCGTCCCAAATAATCCGCCCCTCTGGTAAGATTTCTTCCGGGAATGAAGGAGTAACCTTCAGGACCTTGTCAGGACAAAAAGGGCACCATGCTTCGGTTCCAGCAATGAGCTTTTCAAAATCGGGCTTGTCCCATTTGAGCGCCATGAAATGACAAATTCGGGAGCTTCTCCCAGTAAGCGGGTCCTTTCGTATCTCGCTTGGGATGGCCCTGCGCGCCATATTGTTCTTAGGGTCGAGAATGACGGTCTCTTTTTGGATAACTTCGAACTTCATGAGGACTCCTTTTTCGTTGCTGCCGAAAAATTTAATCTACCACTATATTATTAGCCAAAGCAATAGTCCAGGGGCTGAAGTTTCTCAAGTTTCACGAGAATACCGTTGTCCCTTTGCTCCAGTGCCTTTGAAGTGATCCAGATGGGGTCCCGGAAGATACTCACCCCTTCGAGATTCTAAAGGGCTGGCTTTTCCCTTCCCGTCCAAAGGAGACGTGGAAAACTCGAGAGCAGCGGATATGGAGGATTGGTTTCGTCTGTGTTATATTGACTACCACTATCTTGTCAGGCTTTTGGGAAAGAGAGCATGCGTCACTGATCCATAGGGGAGGGTTCCATTCACGCCCAAAATCAGGAGATCGAATCTTGCTTGCCATCGATTGAAAAAGGAGGATATGAATGAACGAAGGAAGAGAGAAGCTCATCGAGGAGATTGGGGAACTGGCGTTGCAGTACGATATGAAGCATAGCGGTTGAAGCCAGTCAGTTCTTGCAGCTCTGCAGGAAAAGCTAGACCTAAAGGATGCTGGGGCGTTTAAGGCTGCAAGTGCCTTATCTGGCGGAATAGCCCGCAGAGGGGAAACTTGCGGTGCCCTGATCGGGAGTATCATGGCGATTTGCCAGATAGTGGGCAGGGAGTCAATCCAGGATACCGAGCAGTATCGGAAGGCAATGGTTCCCACTACCAATATGTATCTAAGGTTCAAGGAGGAGGTCGGCCACACGATCTGTGCTGAAATACACAAAATCCTCTACGGAAGGCCGTTCAAGCTCTACGAAAAAGAAGACCTAGAAGCATTTCTGGCAGCGGGGGGGCATGAACCCAAAGGGTGTCCCGGCGTCTGCAACAAGGCGGCTAAAATTGCCGCAAGCATCATACTCGATCTCAAGGCAAGGCTTGAATAAACCACCCTTTTTCATCAAACCCAAGTCCACGCGGCATAAAAAGGCCCAAGGCATAAACTGAGGGGCCTCGCCGAATCTTCTCCGAATGCACATGTTCCCGGAGAATCAGCTCACAGAGGCGCCGAAAGAGCTGGAGGCGAAATCTATACTCCAGGAGATGAACAACACGCGCTTTTGCCTTCATCTCTCGCTAGTTTTTTTGAGCCCACCTTGTGGTTTTGCTCCCCGATTTGATACATTGCGTCCATAGCCGAAAGATCCCGGGAGTGATTCGATGGACCTAAAGGATCTGATCTTATTCGGGGTGGTGATTTTTTCAATGCTTGGGGGAATCTTCATCCCCGCATTAGGGGATCCCTTCGAACCTTTACTGGTCTATTTCATGATTATTTTCCTCTACCTGAGCTTCCTGAGAGTGGACCTCACGGCGATAATCCGCTCCATCATGGACGTTGAACTGATAGCGATACTCCTCCTGGTTAAATTATTGGCCATTCCACTCTCCCTCTACTATCTCACGAAACTCCTCTTTCCTACCTATGCACTTCCTGTTCTTCTCTTGTCCGGCATTTCGACGGGGGTGGTTGCTCCCTTTATTTCGAACATCCTGGCCGGCAATACCTCTCTGGTGGTATCCATGGTGGTCCTCTCCTCCCTTTTGGTCCCCTTCACCCTACCATCCCTGGTCACGTATCTGGTGAGGGAAGAAGTAGAGATATCCCTGCTGGCTATGGTAAGACTGTTGGCCCTGATTGTCTTCATCCCGATCGGCGCTCGGGAGATCTCCAAGAGGTATGTGCCCCGACTCATCGAATGGGGCGAAAAAGTCCAATACCCCGTCTCACTGGGGCTCATCGCATGCACAATGCTGGCGGTCTTCGGGAAATATTCCGCTTTCTTCTTCCGGGAACCCGGACAGATCTTTATTGCCATCGCGGTGGCTTTTCTCCTTTCCGCTTTTTACATGGCCATCGGATCTATCATCCTCCATGGGCGGAGTAGGAAGGATCAATTGGCAGGTGGCATCAGCATGGCTTTTCTCAATAACATATTGGTATTGGTATTTTCATCCCATTTTTTCGGGCCAACCGCTGCCACCTTGGCGGCGATGTACATCCTTCCCTTCTTTGCCATGATCATTCCAATCCGCCTCGTGTTCAAGGTCCAATCGCGCCAGTAACGATCCTTTGCCTCAGCATTCATCTGTTCTTAGGGAAGGTGAAAGAATGGTGTTGAATTTTTTCGAGGAAGGGAAAGAGGATTACTTTCCACTGTGTGAACCCGAAGGGCGATTCTAGACACCTAAATGCCGCGCAGCGCTCAATTATCTAGTTACAGGTGGGAAGAACCCGAACCATCAAGGATATAGCCAGGGAATGGTAAATATGGGAAGGTATTCACGTATGATAATGACTTTACTTTTCCACTTCTCTCAACTCTCTCACAAAGAAATTTATCCCCTCCTTCTCATTTACTTCCCGGGCAAACACCTGAGCCTCTTCTCGAGAGGGAAACCGGCCCACTGAGACCCGGTACCACGTTCCCTTTTGGGGAACAGTGGCCTCCGCGACAAAGGCCTTGTACCCCTTCGCCTTCAAATCGTTCATCAACTGCTCTGCTCTCACCCGCTCCCTGAAGGACCCTACATTAATGGTAAATTTGTCTATAGGCAGTTTCCGTTCAGGGGTGGCCCGGATCTTGGGTCCCTCAGCCTTTGCAAACTGAGGTTTTGCTTCCCCTCTTCCCTCCATATCGGGGCCTTCCTTCTCGGCCTCGATAGCTTTGCTCTCCTCCTCTCCCTTCGCTGGTTCCGTTCCTCCGATAATAACCACCTTCTTCTCGGCTCTTTCACGACTTACCAGCGGCGCCTCCGGGAGTTTCGGCAGGCTCGCTTTTTCCATCTCCGGTATGCCGCCTTCCGCTGGTTTCTCCTCCAATTCCTTCTTTTCCATCACCCCCGGAATAGCAGGGGCCTCTTGGCTCTCAACGGACGGAATGCGGCGCTTCATCCGCTTGGCAACGATCTGAGGCTTTTTTACCTCCGGCTTCATAAGGAAGAACATCGCCAACACGAAAAGCCCCAAACCAAAACAGAGGAGCGCAACGAATATCAGGGAGCGCCTTGAACGTCTCTGCCTTTTCAAGGAAGCAAGGGTTTGGGGTGGAGGATCCACTTTCCGTGGCACCCCTTCTCCACTCGAGTACTGTTCCCCGGCATCCAGGTAATCTTCAAGGTCCCGGTCGGAGAAGATGGGTACCTCCTCGGAGTCATTCCCTTCCGGTATCTCATAGTCGTCATCTTTCATTGATTCCCCCCGATTATGTTTTCTCGCAAAAAACGAGAGCAACTGTTACGAGGATAGAGGAAACTCCATTCAAAGTCAACTTTTCTATGTGGGGGAGATATGACTACCCCCTGTGGGGATCTCACGAAACATCTCGCCCCCTTCATGAACCAAGAGACCCCGGAGGAAAAAGGAAGTTCCGGGGTCTCTTGGTAAGGGCATTTCTCCCTTCTTATTCCAATACCTTAACATCTGTGGCTTGAAGACCCTTTTCACCTTGGGAGATTTCAAATTCGACTTCATCCCCCTCGTGAAGGGTCTTAAAACCCTCTGTACTAATGGCGGAATAGTGGACAAATACATCATTCCCATCTTCTTGAGTAATGAACCCGTAGCCCTTCTTCTCGCTGAACCATTTAACCCGCCCTTTAGCCATTACAACTCACCCCCTTCCAATAGAATTCTCAGGTAAGTTGCAATAGCTTTCGGGTCTATCATACAGTTGCATAATACGATAGTAAACTGATACGCTCCTCATATGTGATCCTCGAAAAACTCCTTACAACTTACGCCGTTGGATTTAATCATCTTTACAAGAGAAAATCAAGCGAAATTTCAGCGACCCCCGCCAGGAAATCTCTGTTGACTTAAGTCAAGGTTCAACGCGGAAAAACGAGGTAAAGAGGTATTGTGAGATCAAAATAGGCGAGGGATCCCTCATGAAGTGTCCAGGACAAGACCTACGGCATTGGAGACCAGGGGATATTTTCGATGTTTCCTGCTCTCAATGTGGGAAGAAGATCGAATTCTTCAAGGACGATGTCCGCAGAAGGTGCAAATCCTGTGGAGTCCAGGTTACTAACCCTAAAATTGATTTTGGTTGTGCCGAGTGGTGTGACTATGCTGAACAATGCGTGGGAGACCTCCCAGCGGAATTAAAGGAGAAAAGGGAAGAATTGTTGAAGGATAGGATTGCCCTGGAGATGAGGAAGGTCTTTGGAAGGGACATCAAACGCATCAACCACGCTCATAAGGTAGCCCGATTTGCCGAGGAGATTTTAAAGGGGGAAGGGGGCAACCCAGCCGTGGTCATAGCCGCCTCCTACCTCCATGATATTGGGATCCATGAGGCGGAGAGGAAGTATAAGAGCACTGTTGGGGATTACCAGGAGCGGGAGGGTCCTCCCATCGCCCGAGATATATTGGAAAGGTTGGGGGTGGATAGGGGGACGATCGACGAGGTCTGTGATCTCATAGCCCACCACCATAGCCCAGGACATATCAGAACGCTCAACTTCCAAATCCTCTGGGAAGCTGATTCTCTCGTGAATTTTGAGGAGGCCTCTGAGAAAGAGTTGGATCAAACTAAGAAGATAATCGAACGAACGTTTAGGACCACTACGGGAAAGAGGCTGGCAAAGACAATACTGCTCGATGAACGAGACAGTCCCTCATAATTTTGGCGTTCATCGGCTCTGCCCGTTGCTCAGATGGAGCATTCCGGGCATTGGATCTGGATAAAATTGAGCCAGCTCAGGATATCTGCTCGTTCGGGTAGTTCTGTCACCTCATGAGCTATCAACTGGTAATAAAGCACACCGTATCTATCTGTTAAGAATACCGATGGCGCAACCGTCTTATTATCCTCCCAGCAATACGTGTATTTTTCTATTACCTTTCCTTCAGGATCTGCGAGCAGCGGGTAAGGTAGACCTAGTTCAGCGGACAGGTTTCTGCTCCTGTCCAAACTATCCGAGGAAATGGCTAGAATTTCTGTCTCCAACTTCATTAGCTCCTGATAGTTTGCGGCAAACATCCTCAGCCTTTCTTTACACAAGGAACATTCGCCCCCATGGTAAAAGAGAATGACGAGGTTCTTGCGCATCTTGTAATCCCACACCGTTACCTCCCTTCCTTGACTTGAAGGGAGCGTGAACAGGGGAATTGGTTCATGAATCCGTAGCCGGGGTTTTAGAGATTGCAAGACCACGTCCCTCTCGCTCCTTCACCCAACTCGGAGAGTTCCACCGAAAAAGAGAGGCGACGCCCGCTTTCCCGATGAAACGACGGGTAGATCGTTGCGTAAAGAACGATTCCGTCTCACGATGCCGAGATTGAAACGGATCACCGAGATTTACTGAACTGTTCGGTAGACAGGATGTGGAAAAAGGAAAAGAAAGCGCGAAAATTTTTGTGGGTAGCACGCTTCGGTTACGTTTTCTTCAGGGCGATGCTATTCCCCCTCTTGGATACCGTGAACTTATCCCCCTCTTTAAACCCGAATCGGTCGATCAACATGAGCCGACTGAGAGCAAGGGTTCCTCTCTTTCCTATGGTGAGGACTTTTGGTTTCCTCTGTCTTCTCTTTTTCTCCCTCTCCGTTATAATGGCCTTGATCTTTCCGGCTTCAACCAATGCCTCAAAATACATTTTCTTTAAAGAGGCTTTAGTCTGGATACCTAATTCCTTCATGATCTGTTTATCCGTTAACCCTGCCTTAACCATTTCGACAATGTCCTTTGATTTGCGTCTCATCTCTCCCCCCATCTTTACGCTTTGGTTTCACCTAAGTTTACTATTGAGCATAATAATTAACTGTACACTATAACAAAACGTGCTATTTTTGCAAAGAAAAAAATTGATAACTATAGAGGAATTGGACGCAAATTTATCACATTGAAATCTCCTTCCACATCGTATGAAAAAGGGTATGTCAACATGGTAATGTCGAGGACTTGTTGTTCTTCCACCACGTTTGAAGATCCCTGCATCACACAGAATACGGAGGCTGTTCAAAAAGCCCTTATGCAAAATGTGATTATTTCCCACATGGGAAATCCCTTACAACAATGATTTTATAGGGTTCCAAAGTTCCCTTTCTGGTAATAGCGTTCGAAATATGGTGTATCCTTTAAATGGGGCCCACGTAATTTCAACGGGAAAGGTGTTTTTGACGTTATCCATAATCTTTTTTGGCTCCTCATGATTCCTTCCATTCCGCACCGATATTTTACTTCTTATGGGTAGAGCTGGGAACGATTCCAGGTTCGAAGTGTGCTCAACTGTGGCCCTCTCAGTTTCCTCAAGACTTGTCCCCCTTCCCGTATGTATTGAAAACCCTTGTCATTTCGATTACTATGTGGAAAGGCATGAGTAACAGTTTCCTCTTCACCCTCCCTTTCGAACCGAGAACGTAAAACCGAGGATATCGACGTGCAAGATGAAATTTTCATGGAAAAGGCCTTAATGCTTGCCAGAAGGGGATTGGGCAAAACCAGCCCGAACCCCATGGTAGGGGCCCTGGTGGTAAAGAACGGTAAGATCCTGGGCAAGGGTTATCACGGGGAATATGGGGGAGCCCACGCGGAAGTCATCGCCCTGAGGAATGCAAAGCGGGACGTGAGGGGGGCTTCCATGTATGTAACCCTCGAGCCGTGCTGTCACCATGGATGGACACCACCATGTGTCTATGCCATTCTGGAGGCGGGGGTAACCGAGGTGGTAATCGGGACGCCTGATCCCAACCCGAAAGTCAACCGAAGAGGTATTCACAATCTCAGGGGTAGGGGAATCCGGGTCAAGGTGGGCGTCTTGGAGGAACGATGCCGGAAGCTCAATGAAGCCTATTTCAAGTTTATGCGAACGGGAATTCCCTTCGTCACCCTGAAATTTGCCCAATCCCTGGACGGAAGAATTGCAACCAAGAGGGGAAGTTCCCAATGGATAAGCTCTCCGGACACCTTACGGTTCGCGCATAAATTGCGGGCGACTCACGATGGGGTGCTCGTGGGCGTTGGCACCGCTCTCGCGGACGATCCCAGTCTAACCGTCCGCCTGGTCAAAGGCGGAAACCCTCAGCGCATCATCGTGGACGGCAGATTGCGCATTCCCTTAACCGCGAAGGTTCTCAATGACGAGAGGGTGGATCGAACGATCATCGTCGCGGAGGAGGGGGCGAATCGAAAGAAAGTCCGAGCTGTCCAGGATCGAGGGGCCGAAATCCTCTGGGTAACAAGAAATCGCCGGGGACAGCTCAATTTGAATGACCTCCTCAAGCAATTGGGTAAGATGGGAGTAACGTCGGTCCTGGTTGAGGGCGGTGCCAGGGTCATCACATCCTTTCTCAGGGAGAGGTTGGCAGACAAGGTTATCATCGTGATGGCCCCAAAGCTCATTGGGGAGGGGATTGAGGCCATAGGGGACCTGGAGGTTCGGAAATTGGGTGACGCCGTGCAGATTTTCGGGATGAAAATGAGGAGATTGGGCGAGGATATCGTCATCGAAGGATATCTTCACGAAGGAAATGGATGAGAATCGGAGGAGAATGGTATAATTTGGTAGGTTTAGGTTTTGACGACCCGCTCATCAGGGCGAATTATGGGTTCCGTGAAGAAAGAGAGCTTCAAACGGAGGGGATCGGTAATCGATATCGATCTCATTGAGTACCAGAGGACGTGGGATTTCCAACGCACATTTGTGGCTGCCAAAGTCCAATTGGACCTCCCAGATATCCTGATTTCCCTGGAGCATACCCCCGTGATCACCCTTGGCCGGAGGGGAAATCGCCAACACATTCTTGCCTCACCAGAAGTCCTTGCTGCCGAGGGAATCCGAGTCTATCACGTGGAAAGGGGTGGCGAAGTAACCTACCATGGTCCTGGTCAGATCGTGGGCTATCCGATTTTGGACTTGAGGAATTGGCGGCGGGACGTCTCGTGGTACATTTTCAACCTGGAGGAGGTTCTGATCAGGACATTGTGGGATTTCGGACTTGAGGGGACAAGGAATAAATTGAACCGTGGGGTCTGGGTGGGGGATTCTAAGATCGGCTCGATCGGAGTGGCCATCAAGAGGTGGGTGACCTACCACGGCTTTTCCTTGAACGTATCGCCCAAAATGAACCACTTTCAATGCATCACACCGTGCGGACTTAACGGTATCGAGGTTACCTCCATGAGGGAACTCCTGGGAAAAGAACTCGATCATCGTCGGGTGAGAGATGGTATCGTGCGCCATTTTCAAGGGGTCTTCGAGATCGAATTGGCGAGGATGGATATGGAAGAGCTGGGAAGGATTCTGGAGATGGCTCATCCAGTTTGTGGGAAACCCTCGGGTGACGGTCAGAAGGCCTCACTCGTTGGATCCAATGGAACCCTCGTAACTGAGGCTTAACGAACGTCCAGGGAGCACACAATGCGAAAAATGCCAAAACCCCCGTGGCTGAAAAAACGGATAATGCTGGGACCGAATATCCAGAAGGTCTCCGCGTTGCTGAGGGAAACACGGTTGCATACCGTGTGTCAGGAGGCCCACTGCCCAAATTTGCCGGAATGTTTTTCGAGGCGAACCGCGACCTTCATGATTATGGGAAATGTATGTACCCGAAATTGTCGGTTCTGCGCAGTCAACCATGGAGCTCCCGCTCTCCTGGATGAGGAAGAACCGCGAAGGGTAGCCTCTGCGGCTCAGGAGTTGGGGTTACGGTATGTGGTCATCACCTCTGTCACGCGAGACGACCTGGAGGATGGAGGAGCGATGCACTTTGCAAACACCGTCGGCGCCATTAAAGAGCACCAACCCGGGACGTTGGTGGAGTTGTTGGTTCCCGACTTCCTCGGGAATCCCTCCTCATTGGACATGTTACTCTCCATCCCACCCGATGTCATTAACCACAACCTGGAAACCGTTCCCCGCCTTTACCCCCCCGTACGCCCTCAGGCCGATTACCGCCGTTCGTTGGACCTTCTTCAAAGAATCCGATCAAGAAACCCATCCATACTCACGAAATCTGGATTGATGTTGGGCTTGGGGGAGAGGGAATCCGAGGTGATGCGGGTCATGCGGGACCTGCTGGATGTCGGCTGCACGTTACTGACCCTGGGGCAATACCTCCAACCTTCAAGAGACCATCACTCAGTCATCCGATACCTGCATCCACAGGAGTTCGACGACTACCGAGCGCTTGGGGAAAGGATGGGTTTTTTAGAAGTGGCATCGGGGCCCTTCGTCAGGAGTTCGTTTGGAGCAGCGCAGATGTACCGGAATGCGATGGGCGCGTCAGTGTAAATATCCTTCCTCTTTCCGACGCGCATCCTCTCCTTCCACTACATTGCCAAAATCCGTTTCAATTCTCGTGGATCCAGGCGATACGGGCTCCCTCTTCCCTGATAGAATCCGTGCTCCTCGATGAGATGGATCGCCAGGTCCGACCAGACAAGGGTCTCCCCCGTTTCAATCTTTTCCAGTTTGACATGGGTCTTGCGATAGAGACCGGGATGGCCCCAGGGACAAGGAATCTTACCCCGGACTTCTTGCACTTCGACCTCCAATTCCTCTTCAACAACAACGGGGTCTCCCAACCCTTTCCTGGCCTTATCGGTTATTGCCCGCAACCGCTGGGCGACCATCTCATGGGTCAGCCCGAGGGAATTGACCGTACCCTGATCATCGGTCAGGATCTCAATGAGCTTCCGCCGCTCATATCCCAGAAAACCCCGCTGGCAGAGACACATGGGTCTCATGTTCTGTTCGATTCTGTCAAGTTCAGGACTCTGTTTCACGGGACGACCGTTCATCTTTGCTCCTACTCCTAAAGGAAAAGTTATCCAAATTTATCGAAAAAGATCAACTCCTGGGGGATTCCCTTTTTCACCAGTAACTCCTGGCAGGATTCAACCATGGCAGGATTCCCACAGAGATACGCCTCCTTGTTCGCTCCGTTTTTGATGATCTTTTCCAGGACATCTGTGACCCGACCTCTTTCCCCCTCCCAACGATCATCTTCTTGGGGCCTCGAAAGAGTCAAAATAACCTTCAAATTGGGGAGCCGTTCCTTGAGTCCCTCAATCTCCTCCACGTAGAAAAGATCCTTTTTGTGGCGGTCCCCAAAGACGAGGGTGGCCCCCCTCGAAATCTCCTCCTCCGCCATCTGGTACAGCATCGACATAATGGGGGCTAGACCAGACCCCGTGGCGACGAAAAAGATCTCCCTATCCGACTCCCTCAGGTAAAATTCCCCGTAGGGGCCATTAAGAGAAACTTCATCCTCCTCCCGCAGGACCTCATGAATGAAGGTCGTGGCCAGTCCTTCGGGAACTTTCGTGACCACCAGGGTAATACTGGAAGGCTCATGGGCAGCCGAGGCGATGGAATAGGCCCGGTAGACCGATTCCGGGCACTGTTCATACTCGGGAACCTGGAACTGAATGTATTGACCGGGTTTGAATATGATGGTATCGGGCTCGATGATGCGCAGACGCAACTCCTTGATATCATCGGTGAGATTTCGTATCCCCTCGACCCGAGCCCGGAACTCCTTGATGAGGAAGAGTTCCGGGGGAATCTCAATGTCAATGTCCCCACGGACTTTGATCTGGCAGGAGATACGGACATTATCTTCAACCTCCTGGGGTTCCAGCCAGGGTGTCTCCGTTGGCAATAACGGCCCCCCTCCTTCGAGCACCTTGATCTTGCAGTAACCGCAGCTCCCCCGTCCGCCACAAGCCGAGGGGATGAAAATCCCTTGCTCCATCAATGTCGCGAGGAGGGTTCCCCCGCCTTGAACTTTGAGCTCCTTCTCTCCTCGGTTGATATCGAGTTGGCATTCCCCATAGAAACCCAAATAGGAGTCGGCTACCTCCAGGAGGAAAGCCAAACCAGCTCCGAGGCAGCTCAGGGCAACCAGACTCAAAAGGAGTTGGACCATTGATGTCCTCACTGAATCTGGATCATTCCGGTGAAACCGATGAATGCGAGGGCCATGAGTCCGGCAATGATCAGGGTAATACCGGGTCCCTCTAATGGTTTCGGCACAGGGGCTCCCCGCATCTTCTGTCGAATCCCTCCCATGGCAACGATCGCCAAGGTCCAACCAATTCCCCCTCCCGCACCATAGGCCACCGACTGCAAGAAGGTGTAATCCCGGATAATCATGAACAAGGCAACTCCTAAGATGGCGCAATTCACCGTAATCAGGGGGAGAAAGATCCCGAGGATAACGTACAGAATCGGCGATGACCTTTCAATGATCATCTCCACCAACTGGACGAAGGCGGCAATAACGATAATGAAGACGATAAACCGAAAGTGCTCCAGGCCCAGGGGAACGAGCAGGTGGTAGTAGACCAGATAGTTGAGGGCAGAGGTGCAGGTCATGACAAAAATGACCGCAAAGCCCAGGCCCAGTGAGGACTTCACCTCCCGGGAAACGGCTAGAAAAGAACACATCCCCAGGAAGTTAGTCAAGAGGATATTATTGGTAAAGATGGCCGCAAAGAATATGACGAAAGCGCTGAGCCCGAGTTCCATAACAATCCCCCTACAGTGCCGGCCCTGGCTTTTCCTCCTCCTTAGGACCGAAAGCGCGAATAACCCAGATAAAGGCGCCCAGCATGAAAAAAGCCCCCGGAGCCATGACCATGATCGTCCAGCTCGTCCACCCCGAGGGCGCAACTCTCATTCCGAAAAGTGTCCCAAAACCCAGTGCCTCCCGAAAAAAGGCAACCGAAAGTAAAACAAAGGCATACCCACACCCGGAAGCTACCCCGTCCAGGAACGATGGCCAAACGGAGTTGCTTCGAGCAAAGGCCTCACACCTTCCCATGATGATACAATTAGTGATGATCAGACCGACGTAAGGTCCAAGGGCCTCACTGATGTTGGGGAGGTAGGCCTTCAACACGATATCCACAATGATCACATAGGAGGCGATGATGAGGGTCTGGACCATCATCCGAATCCTCGGGGGGGTGACATTCCGGAGAATGGAGACGGTGAGATTGGACATGGAGGTTACGAAGATGAGGCTCAAGCTCATAATGAGGGTATTGACCATCAAATTGGTCACGGCGAGGGCCGAGCAAATCCCCAGGATTTGACGAAACACCGGATTCTCCTTCCAGAGACCCGATATGAAAATTGTCTTGCCCGTAAACCTCGCCATAGGAAATGACCCTCCCTCAAGGATGCTCAGGAGTCGGAATTCGTCGTTTCCAAAGAGGCCCCTTCTCCTCCGTGCCTCTTATCCTAGACGTATCCCCCTCTCTTCATCGTAACACATTCAAGGTTCAGCTCTCATAAATGTTCCCCTATATCCTCCCCGCGGATTTCTCTCGAACTATCCAGGGCAAATAATCCTTCAAGTTCCCGTCCAGCAAGCGCTCCACACCCCGACTTGTCCCCGTGGCTCCAGTAATGGCGTCCAACTCATTCGCGGCCCGCGAGGTGCCGGGAGGAACTAAAGAGAAATACCTCCCCTCCGCGCCCGGGGCAAGCAGCCTTCTCCCCGCGAACTGATCCTTGAACCAGGTCTCCGTAATCCGTCCCCCAAGACCAGGTGTCTCGCTGTGTCGGTAGAATGCAACTTTGATCACCCTCTCCAGCTGAGGATCAATTCCCATCATCCCATAGAGAGGGCCCCAAAAACCGGCTCCAAACAGCGGAAAAGCGTACCCGATTACGGTCCTCCCATCCTCCGTAACCCCCCGATAGAGGATCCTCCCATTGCCCTCTTCGACCTTGACCCTTCTCTCAAAGATCTCCCTCACCCGAATGTCAGTGGCCCCCGGCTCGGGCTCGATCCCCAGAACCTCGAGGACGATCTTTTGGAGTTTAATCTCCTCGTTGATCGCTATCCGTTCCTGATTGATCTCATAGATGCCGCTCACCAATGCGGTGAAGAAAAACGTGAGGCCGAACATGTAGGCAATGGAAAACAATCGCTTCTTAATCATACCTTCTTGCTTCTCCCTTTCAGCTCGTTCACCGCTGAATCCATGATGGGCACAAACATGTTCATGAAGAGCGTGGCAAACATGATCCCCGCGGAAAAACTGGAGAATTTCCGTATCACGATGGTGAGTCCGCCAATGACAAACCCGTAAATCCACTGGGCGGCCTTGGTTTTGGGCCCGCTAATGGGTTCGGTGACGACGAAGAACGCCCCAAAGAGAAATGATCCGGCCATCAGAGAAGTCAGGGGGTCGGGAACTCCCTGGATGCCTATACTCCAAAGGGCCAGGCTTACCAGGATACCTCCCAAGAGACACGAAAACACCAATCGCCACTGGGCTGCCTTTGTTACCACGATATAAATCCCCCCCAGGAGGATTACCCAAGCGGCCGTTTCACCGAGGGAACCGGGAATGTTACCCAGGAAGAGTTTTCCGAGAGGATAGCTCTTTCCCGCCTTGAGGATCGCCAGGGGTGTCGCACTGGTCAATGCATCCACAGAGGGGGACCAGAGGGCGAACCCCCCGTACTTCGCCGAAAAGGGTTCTACCCAACGAGTGGTGAGTGCGATAGGGAAGGAGATGTAAATGAAGCACCTGCCGACCATGGCGGGATTGAAAACGTTGTGACCGAACCCGCCGAATACCATCTTCCCGAAGACTACCCCAAAGACGATTCCGATAGCCGCAATCCAGAGGGGGGTTGTCGGGGGGAGGCTCAAGGCGAGGATGAGACAGGAAACGAAGACAGCCGAGGTGATTGGTTTTCCCTGGCGAAGGGTGAATATCCCCTCCGTGCCTATGCCGAAGGCCAGGATCAGAGCGGTCAAAACCAAGGAGCGCAATCCAAAAAAATAGACGGAGGCTATGAGGCATGGAATCAGCCCGTAGCAGACTTGAATCATCATGGGCTGAAGGAGGAAAAGTTTCCCAGGAGAGCGCCCCTGTTCAACCCCATGAGCTTCCTCTTGCACCGATCACCTCCTGAGGACAAATGCCGCGAGAGAGCTGTTTCTAATGAGAATGGTAAAGTAGTTTAATATGTATCAGTTGTCAATACTTTACTGCCGATTCGTGACCGCTTAGAAGGCCTCGTTTCGAGTGTGCTTTCATCAACACCAATGTATTGAGCCAGAAAGAGATCCCGAAAGACCTCAACCTTCGCCGCATTTCACGAAGGTGTGGGAGGGTATTGGAAAATTTTTGAAGGGGTCTTGACAAGGGAACTCTTTGAGCGTTATGTTTCGTATTAGTAACTATTCTCAACAAGGTCAACCATTGATATCAGCCAAGAAATTCGTGATGACGCGCCAGCGGAGGGTCATTCTCGAGGAGCTGAAAAAGTTCAGTTCCCACCCGACCGCCGACGAGGTATATGAGAGGGCGCGGCGACGATTGCCTCGGATCAGTCTCGGTACCGTTTATCGTAACCTAGAGATACTATCCGAATGCGGAATGATAGGGAAACTGGAACTAGGAGGTAGTCAAAAAAGGTTCGATGGCACCGTAGAAAACCACTATCACGTTCGCTGTATACGATGCGGCTCTGTAAAAGACGTATCGATGGAACCACTCACTACCCTTGAACGCGCTCCTCGTGGAGTGAGTGATTACGAAATAATCGGAAGTCGGCTGGAATTCGTAGGGCTCTGCCCGCAATGCAAGGAAACGCCGTGACGGACCATAGGTGCTGGGGTCGCGAATATTTCAACGATCCGGAGTTCGAGGATCAAGGAAGAGGAATAGGGACTGGTATTCCTCGCCCGAAGCTTCCAGACGCCTTGCCCCACACGGGGTTGACAGTGGAGGCGATTTGAAAGCGGAGGCTATGATTGACTCTCGGGGAGACAGAGATGAAGGTCGAGCTTAAGTCAGGGATTTATTGGGTCGGAGTCATAGATTGGAACATCAGAAATTTTCATGGCTACTCTACTCATAAGGGTACCACGTACAACGCATATCTCGTTATCGGGGAGAAGATCGCCCTGGTAGATACGGTCAAGGCCCCCTTCTTCGATGAGATGCTGGAAAGGATAAACCACGTCATTGATCCAAAAGAAATAGATTATCTCATCGTAAATCATGTGGAAATGGATCACTCCGGATCGCTGCCCCTCATCAGGGAGATGTTCCCAAGAGTGGAGATACGCTGTAGTCCCAGGGCTGAAGGAGAACTGAAGCAGCACTACGGGGAGGAAATCCCCGTTACGGTGGTGAAGACCGGTGATGTACTCGACCTGGGGGGGAAGACCCTGACCTTTGTAGAGGTTCCCATGGTCCACTGGCCGGATTCCATGGTGACCTACGTAAAGGAGGACAGAGTCCTTCTTCCCAACGACGCGTTCGGCCAGCACGTAGCCACCAGTGAACGATTCGACGATGAGCTCGGATGGGAGATCGTTCACCCTGAACTAACGAAGTATTACGCCAATATCGTTATGCCGTATAGCCCACAGGTCTTGAAGGCCCTTGAGGCCCTCAAGGGAATAGAGATCGATGTGATCGGGCCAAGCCATGGCCTCATTTGGAGGAAGCACATCCCGCAACTGCTGGCGACTTATGAGGGATGGGCGAAAGGAGAGACGGAGGAGAGAGCCCTCATCGTATACGACACCATGTGGGGCAGTACGGAGAAAATGGCCAGGGCTATCAATAGAGGCTTAACGACGGAGGGGATTCCCACCAAGATGTATCGATTGAGTTGTTCCGACATCTCGGATGTCGTGAAAGAGGTGCTGGAAGCCCGAGGCCTTTTGCTCGGTTCACCTACCCTCAATAACGGCATCTTCCCCACCGTGGCGGAATTCTCCACGTACATAAAGGGACTCCGTCCCAAGGGGAGGATAGCCGCCACGTTCGGTTCCTATGGCTGGGGCGTGGGTGCGATAAAAGCTCTCACGGCAGACCTTCAAGCCGCAGGGATGGAAGTGGCGGAGGAGCTTCAGGTGAAATTTGTTCCTCAGGCCGCAGAGCTTGACAAATGCGAGGGGTTGGGCCGAAGAGTAGCTCAGAGGATCAAGGCATCTTAGGTACAGAACTCCTTTTCGTAAACTTCCGCTTGTTTTGATGGAGCTCCCGATGGTATTAAATACTATAGACTTCATGGCTGGTTTGTTAAACGTTTTTTAACTAAGAAAGGAGGCTGAGATGGCAAGGAAAACGGTTTCCACCAAGCAGACGAGGAGAGGTGCCCCTGCCAAGAAAACGAGGAAAGGTAGTCCCGCTAAGAAAGTCGTTCCCGCTAGGAAAGAATACATATGTTCCACCTGTGGTCTCGTGACTGCTTCGAAAGGACACCTCTGTTCCCCCGTAATGGTGGACAAGGCATTTTCGTGTGAATACTGCGGGGCTATTGTGGGGAATCCCCGGCATGTCTGCAAGCCCAAGGCGGTGAAATTCTCTTACGCGTGCGATGCATGCGGGCGGGTTGCTGCCAAGAGAACAGAGCTCTGTAGACCGGTAAAGATCTAGACACAACGTGGTTTCATTCGGACGTTATCGCCAAGGTAATCGCAGCGAGGGAAAAACCTTCGCAGTCCGGAAAAGAATCTCTTCCCCTGTGAAGACGAGCCAATTTCACGGGCCCTGAGGTAATCCTTACCTCTTTACTGGAGATAATGTCCACCAATGTGTGAGAGGCTTCCCCTTCCTGGCCCTCAAATATGTGGTTTATGGGGTGGCGGAAAGATGGCCCGATCTCACACGAACCTTCTTTCCGCTCCCCAAGTGGGTTTTGAATGGCGGTGAGGTGGGAACTGCGGGCTTCATGAACGGGGCCAGTTACCACTGGCCGAGTTCTGGATGAAGGCTTTTTGGATCAAGGGTCTTCTCTCGGTAAGAAGGAGGATGTTTCATGAGAACCCCAGTGTTTGCACTTTCGGCGTTTTTCATTTTCACGGGGGCTGCCTATGGTGTAAGCGCTCCAATCAGTGAAGCCACCGAGGAATGTATTGCCTGCCATGTCTCGGTGTCTCCTGGAATTGTGGCCGGCTGGAAGAAAAGCCGTCACGCCAGGGTCATCCCGATGGAGGCTCTCAAAAAGCCTCGGCTCGAAAGAAGGGTCTCGGCTGACACGGTGCCTGGTGAGCTTGCTCAAACCGCGGTCGGCTGCGCTGAGTGTCACACCATGAATCCGGCTAAGCATAAGGATACGTTTGAACACCAAGGCTATGAGGTTCACATTGTGGTTACCCCGGAGGATTGTGCCACCTGTCATACCACTGAGGCCAACCAGTACGCACAAAACATCATGTCCCATGCCTATGGAAACCTGAAAAACAACCCCGTCTATCACAATCTGGCCGATTCGGTGAATGGCGTTCAGTCCTTTGAGGATATGAAAACGACCCTCAGGCCCCCGGATCCGGAGACCGAAGCTGAGTCATGTTACTACTGCCATGGCACCGTGGTGGACGTCAAAGGAAAAAGCACCAGGGAGACGGTGATGGGCGAGATGGACTTTCCCGTTCTCTCCGGATGGCCCAACCAGGGTGTTGGCCGAATAAACCCCGATGGGAGTAAAGGGTCATGTACCGCCTGCCACACACGGCATCAGTTTTCCATTGAAATGGCCAGAAAGCCCCACACCTGTTCCGAGTGCCACAAAGGGCCTGACGTACCGGCGTATAAGGTCTACGAGGTGAGCAAGCACGGAAATGTCTATTCTTCCCTCGGTAAAGAGTGGGATTTCCAGCCTGTTCCCTGGGTGGTAGGGAGGGACTTCACGGCCCCCACCTGCGCAACATGTCATGCCAGCTTAACAGTTAATGAAGAGGGGGAGGTTGTGGCGGAGAGAACCCACCGGATGAACGATCGTCTTCCCTGGAGGATCATGGGGCTGATCTACGCCCACCCGCATCCGAAATCCCCGGATACCACCGTTATCAAAAACAAGTCCGGATTGCCGCTGCCTACGGAGCTCACGGGCGAGCCTGTTGCGGAATATCTCATAGACCCAAAGGAACAGGAAAAGAGGCGGAATGCGATGCACAAGGTCTGCCTCTCCTGTCATGGCTACGAATGGGTTGAAGGGCATTGGAAGCGGTTTGAAAACACCCTGAGAACGACCAACGAGATGACCCTGACGGCGACAAAAATGATGCTAACCGCCTGGGAAAAGGGAGTTGCCCGGGGATTGGCGCAGAACGACAGTATCTTCAACGAGGCCTTCGAGAAGAAATGGGCCGAACAGTGGCTCTTTTTCGCCAACTCCACCCGTTTTGCCTCGGCCATGGCTGGGGCCGACTACGGTGTCTTTGCCAACGGCCGCTGGTATCTGAGTAAGAACATCCAGGAGATGGCAGACTGGCTCGAATTTAAGCTTAAGGGTATCCAACAAGAGAATAAACAATAGAAAGGAGATGAAACAATGCCTGAGAGATTACAGATCTACAAGTGTGAAGTGTGCGGTAACATCGTGGAGGTGCTCCACGAAGGTCAGGGAGAGCTTGTATGCTGCGGCCAGCCGATGAAGCTCTTCATCGAGAACACGGTAGACGCCGCCCGGGAGAAGCACGTCCCGGTGGTAGAAAAGACCGCTGGAACCTTCAAAGTGAAGGTCGGAAGCGTCCCCCACCCCATGGAGGAGGAGCACTATATCGAATGGGTCGAGATCATCGTTGACGGCAAGGCATACCGCCAGTTCCTGAAGCCTGGAGGCTCGCCTGAGGCCACATTTGATGTCAAGGCAGAGAAAGTCACAGCCCGTGAATATTGCAACCTTCACGGTCTTTGGAAGGGGTAACGGCCATGGTGAACAAGACAATAGAGGGGGCCTTGAATCAACAGGTGAATGCGGAGCTCTACTCTTCTTACCTCTACCTGTCGATGTCCGCCTATTTCCGGTCCATTAACCTGCCCGGCTTTGCGAATTGGATGCGCGTTCAGGCGCAGGAAGAGCTGGTACATGCGATGAAGTTCTACGACTTCATCAACGAGCGCGGCGGCCGCGTAACGCTGCAACAGGTAGAAGCCCCGCCGACGGAGTGGTCGTCGCCCCGCGATGTGTTTGAAAACGTGTACAAGCACGAGCAGAAGGTGACTGGTCTGATCAACGATCTCGTCAACCTTGCCGTCGGCGAACGGGATCACGCCACGAACATCTTCCTTCAGTGGTTCGTTACCGAGCAGGTCGAGGAGGAGGCTTCCGCGGAGGAAGTGGTGCAGAAGCTCAAGCTCGTCGGCGATGACAGCGGCGGGCTCTTCATGCTTGACGGGGAAATGGGCCAGCGTGTCTTCACACCTCCCGCCGCGTCGGCTGAAGCGTAATGAAATCAAGGCGCCGATAAGCAGAGCTGGGCGGATGATTGCCATCGTACCTAAGCCGCTTGACCGAAGAGGGTCTTAACAGAGGGAGCATGCCGGTTTGCCCATTTTGAAGGGGTAGGATCCCGACCGATGACCGCTGCAGGATCTTTGAAACGGAGGAAATGAATATGGGCATCCCATTCAATGCGGACGAGATCTTCGAAATGGCGGAACAGATCGAGAGAAACGGGGCACGGTTTTACCGCCGAGCTGCAGGAGGGAATGTGGACCCACGGAACCGTCGACTCCTCCTTGATCTCGCCTCCATGGAGGAGGAACACGAAAAAATCTTCGCCTCTATGAGGGCGGATCTGGCTCTCGAGAAACCAAGGACGGCGGTTTTGGACCCTGACGGTCAAGCGGCTCTGTATCTGAGGGCAATCGCGGATGGACACGTCTTCGATGTAAAGGCGGATCCCACAGGGCTTTCTACCGGGAAGGAAACGATGGAAGATGTCCTCCGTATGGCCATGGGCATGGAGAAGGATTCCATCGTCTTCTACGTGGGGATGAAGGAACTGGTCCCTGAGAGGTTGGGCAAGAACAGGATCGACGGTATCATTAAGGAGGAGATGGCCCATCTTGCCTCCCTGGGTAAGGAATTGGCAGCGGTGACCCAGGAACTCTGTTGAATGGCGAAGCACGCCTCTCCCTAAATCCACCAATCACATAGGACCATGATAGACATCATTCAGAACCTTCATCCTGTGGTGCAGGCTCTGCTGGCAACCTGTTTCACGTGGGCGTTGACCGCCCTCGGTGCAGCAACGGTATTCATGGTCAAGGAAATGAGCCAGAAGGTGCTCGACGGAATGATCGGTTTTGCCGTAATGATGGTGCTCGATGTGGCGCTTGGTTAGGAGACGAAAGAGCGTTTAAACCACGGGGCTCGAGATCAAATGATTTTCCGATAAGGTGCCCATACTTGCTAGAATTATGGCTATTCCCGGCAATTTACTCACCACGGCCATGGCAATTATGCCCCATAAGGACGTGGGCCGCGCTCTGGAGCTGGCCCTCTCCCTGGATGTGCCTTTTTGGCCCCAGCTCCCCCACCTGAGCTACTACGAGGATATGTACGTTCAGGCCTCGGAACATTTTCCCGGTATCCTCCTCGACCTGGAAAAGTGTACCCTGCGGTTTTCCATGGAGAAATTTATCGGGGAGTTTGAGGAGACCACGGCCCATTTCGATGAGCCGGAATACCTTGACATCAGCGAGACCTATTCAACCGTTTACCACCGATTCTGCGATCTGGATCTCTCGGACCGCCCGGCCATACGCGGCCAACTGGAAGGACCCATCAGCTTTGGGTTCCATGTTTTGGATCAAGATGACCGCCCTATCCTCTTCAATGATACCATACGGCCGTTCATGATTGAGTTCCTGGCAAAACGGGCCAATGTGCAACTGAACAGGCTGAAAAACCTCAACGCCAACGCCTTTCTGTTCATCGACGAACCGGGCCTTCAGTTTCTGTTCAGCGCTCTGTCGGGCTATAGTGATGTGGCTGCAAAAAGTGATATGGAGACCTTTTTCTCCTCGATTGAACGGCCCCGTGGCGTTCATCTCTGCGGTAATCCGGACTGGGACTTTTTGTTGAACCTTGATCTTGACATTCTCTCTTTAGACGTATATTCAAACGGAGAGGTATTTGTTGCCTATGCCCAATCAATCCATAGGTTCTTGGATGGCGGAGGGGTCATTGTGTGGGGTGTCGTGCCCACGAATGTCGAGCCATTCCAAAAGGAGGACCTGGATTCCCTTGAAAAGCACCTCACTCAGCTATGGGCCTTGCTCGCCGATGAAGGCATCGACCGCGAATTTCTCCTCTCCAGGAGTATGCTCTCGCCTGCAACCTGCTGTCTGGTCAACCCCGATGGGGGAAAGACGGTGGAAAGGGCATTCGACATGATTCAAGAGCTCTCCTTGAGGCTACGGGGAAAAAATGGATTATTGAGTGCAAGATAGGAATGCGGAACGGGGAAAGCATGACTGGCGAACCTTTCATTGGAAAAGGTACTGGAAATCGTAACGGAAAGGAGGAAGAAAATGGAAAAATGGCAATGTTCAGTTTGCGGTTATATCTACGACCCGGAGCAGGGCGACCCCGATAGTGGCGTGAATCCCGGAACCGCCTTTGGAGATCTCCCCGGCGATTGGGTTTGTCCGGTCTGTGGGGCCTCACAGGATGAGTTTACAAAGATGTAACGAAAGGGGGCAGAATGCGCGACCCATCATTCCCATCCCTCGGAAAGGAGCCCCGAGGTGAGGTGAAAAACTTCTTGCCATCAACGGAAAGTCTTTAGATGGGGTAAAAGCCTAGGCCCCCAGCAGAATGAGATCGGGGTCCTCCAGGTGATCGATGACGGTGTTCATAAACCTGGCTGCCTCCGCTCCATCTACGACCCTATGGTCAAAGGAAAGGGAGAGGGGAAGCACTTTCCGGACCTCGATCTTCCCCTCCACCACCACGGGTTTCTCCTGAAGCCTGCCCACACCTAGGATGGCCACCTCGGGATAATTGATGATGGGAGCACCGAAGATACCTCCCACGGCGCCGTAGTTGGTAATGGTGAAGGTTCCCCCTTTGAGGTCAGCCAGGTCGATGGTCCTGGAACGAGCCTTCTCCGAGAGCTTTTTCAGCTCATCGGCCAGTTGGAGGATGCTCTTCTCCTTGGCGTTTTTCACGACGGGCACCATGAGCCCGTCCTTCGTATCAACTGCTACGCCGATGTTGAAATACTTCTTGAGGATGATCTCTTCGTTTTCATCGTCCAGGGATGCATTCACGTAGGGATGTTCCTCCAAGCCGGCTACCACCGACTTGATCAAAAAGGGCAGAAACGTGAGGTGGATTCCCTTTTCGGCTGCCTTTGCCTTCTCCTTCTCCCTCAAGGCCACCAGTCGGGTGACATCCGCCTCATCCGTGGCCGTAACGTGAGGGGCAGTATATTTGGATTTCACCATTGCTCGAGCAATGGTCTTTCGCATCCCACGAAGCGGCAACCTCTCCACGTAACCGTACATGTCGTATTTCCGTGCCGCTTTAACCGCCTCCACTTTCTCAGGAGGTTTCTCCTCCTCCTTTTTTGACGCCTTATCGACATCCTCCTTGGTAATACGCCCCCGGGGGCCGGATCCCTCGATTGTCGTGAGGTCGACGTTGAGCTCCCGAGCCAACCTCCTCACTGAGGGCATAGCGAGAACCTCAACCCTCTTTGCCGGACGCTTGGGCATCGCTTCGGCGGAAACTCTCTCTTCCTTTTCCTCAACCTCTTCCGGGGCCTCCTCGAGCACCCCCACAACACCCACCGACGGGCGCTTTTCGGCTTCCTTGGGTTTTGCGCGAACCTCGGGTTCTTCCGGAGCCTCCGGTTCTGCCACAGCCTCGGGTTTTGCCACCGGCTTGGGTTTTTCTCCCTCTTCCCCAATGACGAGGATGACCTGTCCCACTTGAACGGTTTCTCCCGCGGCTGCCCCTATCTGGAGAACCGTTCCCTTCCGTGGGGAGGGTATTTCAAGAACTGCCTTGTCTGTCTCCACCTTGACGAACAACTGGCTCTCTTCGATGGGCTCTCCCTCCTTTATCAACCACTCAACGATTTCCCCCTCGGTCAATCCCTCGCCCAAATCCGGTAGTTTGAATTCATACGCCATGGCAATCTCCTCAAAATGCCATTACCTTCCTGATTCCCCTCAGGATCCTCTCGGGCCCAGGCAGGTAATGATGCTCCAACTTGTACAGGGGGAAGACCGTGTCGAACCCCGTTATCCTTTCCACGGGCGCATCCAAAGAGAGGAGCGCCTTTTCGTTGATCCTGGCAATAATCTCCGCCCCGAGGCCACATGTCCGGGGCGCCTCGTGGACTATGACCGCCCTGCCGGTCTTCTCAACCGATGTCAGAATCGTTTCATCATCCAGGGGAGAAATCGTTCTCACGTCGATCACTTCCGAATTGACCCCTTCCTCTTTGACCTTCTCAGCCGCGGTGAGGACCTCCCGCACCATGGCTCCCCAGCAGATCAGCGTTATATCATCTCCCTCGCGAACCACCTTGGCCTCCCCGATAGGGACCGTATACTCTCCGTCGGGAACCTCCTCCTTGATGGCCCGGTAAACCCGCTTGGGCTCAAAAAAGAGTATGGGGTCCGGATCTCTGATTGCGGAAACGATCAACCCCTTCGCATCGTGAGGGGTAGAAGGAATCACCACCTTGATCCCGGGAATATGGGCCACCATGGCCTCTATACTCTCTGAGTGGTGCTCAGGCGCGTGGATGCCACCGCCGTAAGGCATCCGGATCACCATGGGGCACGTATATCTTCCCCTGGAGCGGTTCCGTATTCTGGAAATGTGGCAAATGATTTGATCCAGTGCCGGGGGGAGGAATCCCATGAATTGAAGCTCCGCCACCGGTTTGAGCCCGTTCACCGCGAGCCCAAGAGCCACCCCAACAATTCCCGACTCGGCCAGGGGCGTATCCACCGCTCGTTTGGGCCCGAATTTGGATTGAAGCCCATCGGTCACGCGAAAGACCCCTCCCTCCTTTCCCACGTCCTCCCCCAGGACCATCACGGTGGAATCCCTCTCCATCTCCTCCATCAAACCCCTGTTGATGGCTTCCACCATATTCCTCTTTGCCATCTCAATCCCCCTTATCCTGTAAGAAGGCTAAAAAGCCGTCCATCTGTTCCTTCAGATTGGGCGTCATGTCCGCAAAGGCATACTGGAAGAACTCCTCGGGCTTGGGTTCGGGCACTCCTTCTGCCTCCTTGACGGCCTCACTAATAGACTTGTCAACCTCCTCCTTGATCCCCGACTCCCAGTCCTCGCTCCAAAGCTTTTTCCCCTTGAGATACCTCTGCAACCGCAATAGGGGATCCAGAGGTTTCCACTCCTCCAGCTCCTTATCGCTCCGATACTTGGTCGGATCGTCAGCCGTAGTATGGGGACCAAAGCGGTAGGTGACCGCCTCGATCATGGTAGGCCCCCCGCCGGAAAAGGCCCTCTCCCTGGCCTCCTTCGTGGCCGCGTACACGGCGAAAAGGTCATTCCCGTCAACCTGAATCCCACTAAACCCGTAAGCGATAGCCTTCTGGGCCAGGGTCTTCGCAGCCGTCTGTATCTTTCGGGGAACTGATATTGCGTATTGATTGTTTTGGCAGAAAAAGATCGTCGGGGCCTGAAGGACACCGGCGAAGTTCATGGCCTCATGAAAATCCCCCTCGGACGTAGCACCGTCGCCGAAATAGGCCATAGTACAGATTTTCTCCCCCTGCAACTGAGCAGCCCATGCCACACCGACCGCATGGAGCGGATGGCTCCCAACGGGGATGGATATGGGAAAGACGTTTACACCTTCGGGAACCTTCTGTCCCCTCTCGTCCCCCATCCAGTAGACGAAGATGTCCTTCAGAGGGATACCTTTCATGTAACAGGCTCCCATTTCCCGGAAGGACGGAAAGATCCAATCGTCCTCACCAAGAGCATAGGCACTCCCCACTTGCGCGGCCTCCTGCCCCTGACAGGGGGCGTACGTTCCAAATCGCCCCTGCCGTTGAAGGGCCAAAGCCCTCTGATCCGCTTGCCGGATGAATACCATCTCCCGGTAGAGGTTTTGGACCGTCTCGTTACTCAAATCCGGTTTCAGTTTTTCGTCACAGCGTCCCTCCGGATGCAGTATCCTCAACATCTTCCCCTTGAGGGGATCGTACTTCTCGATCATCTATCCTCTCCTAAAGCAAAGGTAGCTATTTACCCAGGGCCCAATCCCTCAGTTTCTCGTAACTGACGGACCCGCAAAGCCACTTTCCGGTTTTCGTGTTGTAACAGAAGGGAACACCTCCACAGTAGCCCTTATCATAGTCTCGCATCAGTCTGGCGTTCTCTTCGTTGTGCCAGACCTCAAGCCTTTGGATCGTAACGTCTTCCTCATCTTGGAGCCTGGCGATCAGAGGTTCCATGGAGCGACAATGGGAACACTCCGCCCCGTAGAATTCGATCAGGTGAGATTCCTCTGTCATCAAACCACCCCCCTATCCATCCAGTAATAAAGGGATCGAAAGGTTCGACGGATGATCCTGCAATAGTTACTACGGTGCCGTTGAACCTCCTTGCACACACTGAAAATTGTTATTCCGTAATATAACTAATCGGATTAACTTTTTTCAACAGAAAACAGGGCAAGGCTCATTTTGTGAGAGCTTGAGCTGAAGGGTAGATCCCCTTCTTTACATCGCAAAGGGATTCAGTCGAGAGGGATTCACATCTCCCTTTTTGGAACGATGTCGGCGGCATTTCTGATCAGGAGGATCTTGGCATCCTCACCCTGCTTCTTCAGTGCCATCTCGATGGCTTCTTCCACGCTTGAGGCCTTCTTGGTGAACATCTCGCCCAGGGTCCTTTCATCGAGGGAGTCAGAAACCACGATTAAGTCGGCCTTGATCAAACAGCGGGAATACATCCAAGCCTTGGAGGTTCCGATGGAATAGCCCTCCCTTATAAACCGCTCAACGACATCCTGTGGGCATGAAGCAGCATCCATCCACTCATAGAATCCGTCGGAACCGACTCCGTCCGGGCAGGCGGCTGGAAGGATTATCGTTCCCCCCTTCTTGACCACGAGCTCGGCCGCGGCCATCGATTTCTGGCTCTGATAGAGGTTGATGTCCCGTGGATGACCGCCAGGGCTGGCGATCACGATGTCCGCTTCCCCGGGAGCCTCGGCCTCAAAGACCTCCTTGCTGGCGTGAACCCCGGCCAGCCAAGCCTTCTCCACATCGCCGGCCACCGCGCGAGTGATCTCCTTTTTGTGGTTCTGAACCACGTTCAGGATGAAATCGGTCTTGGCCCTCTTCGCTGCCTCCAAGGCTGCCAAATGAAACGCGTTCCCCTCTACCCAGCCCATGGCCGGGTCGGGGGAACGCATTTGATGACTATGATGGAGTTTCAACGCCTCCAGACTTGCCAACCCGGGAAGGAGGCTCTTTCTTCCGCCGGAATACCCAGCCGATTGATGGGGTTCGATGGAACCGGTCAGAATCTTCAAGTCTGCCTCATAAAAGAGACGGTTGATGATGATCGGAATCCCCTGAGAAGTGGTGCCGAGATCGACCATCCCTTCCTTCTCCTGGCAGTGGTGATTGATCACGCGGAACCTGCTGAGGATCTCTTTTCCCACCAGGTGTTCCAGTTCATCGGCCCAATTGTCTCTGTGAGTCCCCGTGGCGACCAGCATGAAGATGTCCTGATCGAGAATCCCGCAGGCTTCCAATTCCTCCAAGAGGGGAGGTAAGAGCTTATAGGTGGGGGTGGGCCTCGTTACGTCATTGACGACGATGACGGTCTCCATTCCCTTTTTCCCGATCTCCCGAAGAGGAGGAGTTCCGATCGGATGTTGCAGAGCGGATAGGATTTCCCGCCTCTCATCCTGGACTCCGGGCCGATACCCGGGAATGATGGTCTTTGAATAATTCTTCGCGGGTATACGAACCGATAACTCACCGGTCCCATACGGAAGCGATTCTATGCGATCATCGTTGCCGAGACTCATGCGCTCCCTCCATATTCGAGTCCCTCCTTATCATCACAGGACAAATCAGAGGCTGGAAGTTAAGCAGCAAAGAGTCAGCCCTTGACTGAGGGCAAAAAGCTCTGACGCTTCAACCTCTTTTCTCACATTTCCCTTGTCAAGCGTTAACCCCTTTTATGTTTGATCATTAGAGAACTACTTCACCGTTACACAATTGCAGTCAGCCAGATGGCAGACTTTATGTGAAACGCTCCCGAGCATGAGCATTTCCGCCTTGCCCGCTCCGTGACTTCCCAAAACAATCATATCAACGCTATTTTTTCTGGCAAAAGATATGATCTCTTGGGCCGGGTTTCCCTCCAGTATGGTCATCTGATAAGTCTCCACTCCCTTCTTCTTGATCTCCCTTTCGGCGTCCCCCATGATTTCCTGAGCAACTCTTTGCTGTCTATCTTCTATTTTTTGGACATCGTATCCCTCGAGCATACTAGGCAGTGGAAAGACCACATGAATGAGATGAACCATAGCTTTGTACTTCAGGGCAATATCGGAAGCAAACTCAATGGCCTTTCTGGCATGGTCCGAGCCGTCTGTTGGAACGAGGATCTTTTCGATCATGGGCTCACATCCTCCTTTTCTGAGATTTCTATGTATCAATCATATCAGTACTTCAGGGAAATTGAAATGGGAGATGCTCGTGAAATATCGACATTTGACCTCATTGCCTCACCGGCATCAGTGGGTAAATGTATAGGCAGAGGGCGATCCGACAGTCTTTTGGCGCAAATCGAGAGGGAGGTATTCCACGTTCCACCGGGTAATTCCCGACTATAAACCGTGGGAGGTGGGTATCCCCGAATAAGATATCCATTCCTCAATGTCCTCCGGCTGCGTTTAAGCAAAATAAAAGGGGTTAAGCAGGATGCCTAACCCCCTGAGATTACTGGCGGGGCCGAGGGGATTTGAACCCCTGACCTCCGGCGTGACAGGGTAATACCCAGCTTTTTAAGGGCGCGAAATCACTCATAAATTAGCGGAATCATTTAAGAGGTGTGGGAAATTGTGTGGGATTTTATCAGATTTTGTGATCCATTTCAGGAAAAGTCCCACACCTGAGTCCCACACCTTTCTGGGAAGGAGGAAGAAAGGCTGCTGCTGAATTTGATGTAGACATTCCAGTCTCTCTGCGGTTGAGTCAAGATCAATATTTCTACCGCAAATCGCTAGAATTAGCCACCGGTGAAATCGATCGAATACATCTTGAATTCTTTCCCCGGCGTAAAGAAGAAAAGCGGGGCATTTACTGACCTTGTCATCACATTTCATTGCGGTCTTATTCGAGGGAAGCCTATTGAGAAATTTCTCTGCTCCGGCTTTTCACAAAATAGGTCCACTTCTCCCTTTGCTCTTTGAGCATCTCTCTGAGGAAAATGCCCATTTTCAGTACCGATGGTGAAGCTATGGCGGTCCACTTAACCTCGCCAACACCCCGCACCTGTTTAACGCCAAGGCTCGCCTTAATCTCTACGTCGAATTCCCTGGTTTCCCCCACCATTCTGCGTCTCAAGAGAAAGACCTCTGATTGTGGATAATGCACCTCCACACCCAACCCCTCTATCGATATGTCCATGCTCACCCCTTCAAACTGAGCCTGGATGGATTTCCCCTTTTCGAGATTGATTAGGTCTATATGAATGGGGATTGCCGCCTTAAAGCGCGGATACTTCCTCCGTTCCCTGCCATGGTATCCCATGGGCTCTCCTTCACGATGGCGTTTCTTGCAGTTTTCATAACCAAACTGCCGGGTCCGGGATAATCAGAGCTAGGCAACATACCCACCTTTCAGGGATTTCAGGAGATAACTAGTATCGACCTGATCAAATGCCTTACTCCTCAGGAAATCACTTATCTCGTTTTGGCCAATTTCGGACCGAGGAACATTCCTCTCATAATCCCGGGGATTTGTCCTCCACTTAATCAGAGCTTTAGGGTGATTTCTTTCCCCAGGAATTGAAAGACAGTCCTCCCTATACGAATCTTATCCCCGTGACTGAGGACGTAAACATCGATGGATTCACCGTTGATTAAGGTTCCATTCGTGCTCTTTAGATCCTGCAGGATAAATCGGCCATCCTTTCTCTCGACGCTGGCATGCTTACGGGAAACCGATGAATCGTTAATGGTTATGTCGCACTGATCTTCCCTTCCGATCAGTACCGTTTTTGGGCCGAGACGATACTCCCTTCCCGGATGATCTCCATAGGTGATGATGAGCTTACCGAGACGCAATTCCTTCGGGTTCCCTGTCTCCCTTTTTCCCGGCTTGAGGACGGGAATCGGCCTGGTTGGTCTGATATCCTTTTTCATTTGATTCACGCTCCATGGAAGGCATGTGATTCAACATCCATTTGCATATTCTGTTCCAATTGAGAGGACAAACCTATTCGTTCACAACTATCTGATTTTTAGATAGAAATACATAGGGAAGTAAAGAACAGTATCTCCCGTACTACGCAAATAATTCAGCCTTGCGCACCATAAGGGACGAAAATAGCCTGCTCCGGATTGCATGACCGAACTACCTGGGCCGGTGTTCAAAACCACATTCTTCCAACGTCTGCGAAGATCAGAGCAAATCGCGGACGGACTTGGCAGGAAAAGGCGAAAAGGGATTGGATGTCAAAGAATTACTTCCCGACTGAATGGGTTCAATCCTTATCTTTGAGGAATGATTGCTGCTATGTCCAAAGTTCTCTTGAAATTCTACTCATTTCAAGAAATGTAAGATTTCTCTCGCTAATCAGTAGAATTAGCACGCAGGGCCGCCTTTAATGGATGTATTAAACGAAGGGCCATACAAACGAACCTGCTTGAATTGGCGACTCTGCATTATTTTGTTCAACAAGGCTATTCCGTTATCTCAAAAGATAAGGTCTCGAGTATCTCACCATGCTCATCACGGATTTCAACCTGTGCAGGGCCGATCATGCTTGGCCAGAGAGAGAGATAGGACCAAGTCCGCCAGCTGTTGGAGCCCACATGAAGAGGGACATCCGCGATCCTTTTTCCCTTCTCTCCGATCCAACACACAATGATGGCTCCTCCCTTGCCATTGATGACATGGATCCAGCAGTAGACCCGACCCTCACGGACCGATACCCGTTTGGACGTACCCACGGGTTCCCGGCCCTCTACACCAAGAGCGATCGTTGATCGACGAATCACAGGACGGTTCACTTTTGGTAGTGTATCTGTGCTGACGACCGCCGCCTGAGTCCGCCTCCCTGATGAGGGAGGTAAGATTTCTGCCTCTGTTCCCGAGACTTCGCCCCATTCCTGATCTTCCAGTTTGGCTTGTTCCGGATCTCCTGATGCATCCTGAATGATCTCCGATTCACCACGAGATTCGCTTATGATCGCTGATGTTCGAGAATTAGCTATCTCCGTGGAAGGCTCTCGAACGTCTCCACCTTGACTGAATACTGCGCGGCCAGGAAGAACTGACAATACTCTCTCCTTATTCGAGGGTGCACCCTCCTCCGGCGGTTTTAGCCCTGCTTCCATTTTGGAAGTCGGAGCCTGATCTCCCGACATATCGCTTTCGAGCTGCCGATTTTCCCCCACATGTCTTCTCTCGGGACGTAAGCGAAAATACTTACTGTAACCTATCACTCCAACCGGAGAAGCAACGGCAAAAACCAGTAACCCGCCGATTAGACCCTTTTGGAGGGGGGACAGAAAATGGATATGCTCGAACAACTTCCTCTGCTCAGAACTCGCTGTTCGTGTGAAACGCACCCTAGCCCGAACCTTATAGCCGAGCTCTTCGATCGCAACGACCTTCCCCCTGCAAGGTATCTCAGTGCTATTTAAGAGAATGACAAAATCCAGTAACTCACCGAGCTGTAAATCGAAATTGGCCTCGAGCTTCAAGCCCTGCTGGCCAATATCGAGGCCCCGCATGGTCATCCGCCTCCCGTAGCGGGAGCAAATGACCGGTGCCGTCACGGGTAACCGAGGAAATTGCCGCCTTTCTTCCATTTGCGCGTGACCTCTTCAATCAGATCCCAAGCAACCCTTTAAGGCTACTGCGTATTATTAACGAGTGCCTTCCCGGATGCTCTTTAGCAAATCACGACTACGAATGTGATTTTGCCGCACTATGACAATGTAGAGAATTGTAAGAAGTGAATAAATGATTCCCAGTATGACCCCTTGCGCAATCAGCGTTTTCTTCATCAAAAGAACGCTATGGGCGAAAAAGAAATAGCTTGCAAAGCCTACCATCAACCTAATGTACCAATCAAACCTTATATACCAGGGCCTGCCACCACCCGAAATGGGCTTATCTTCTATCTCTTGCATGCTCCTGACAGTTCTACGTTCGTAAAACTTGATGGAAGAAACGTGCATGAAGACTGATATGGAAAATATGCTGAAAAGGACAAGCCCCAAACTGTTAAGCGGGTATGACAGGTTCAGTATCTTCTCCAAACCGATTCCCACAATTCCTAAATAGGCAAACGGGATATACCAGAGTTGCGAAGAATACCATCGTGACCTCTGATTAAGTTGTTCATATGTTATGTTCCATCTGTCGTCGTCCATGATAAACCCTCCTTACATCTGCATTGGCTTTGTTGGTATGATAGAGCAATAAATGTGCCAGACCGCTTTGTACAGCCGATGGCCTTTGATAGGCTGTATCCTGAGATGGATTTGAAGGTGGGGTTACTTGGACCGGGAAGGAGGCCAGCATAACCCTATGCTCTCATGATCATAAGCAGCGAAACCTCCTCCTAACTGTATTAAACAGTTTCGGTGTACTCCAAAACTGACGAGTCGAGTAGGCCGGGGGAACTTCCCCCCCAGCCCCTCACAGATCCGGACGTGAGCCTCTCGACTCATCCGGCTCCTGCCAGCCAT
>JABAOH010001892.1_pt3 | contig 68018 bp, 63 predicted proteins | sample 7062181 | NCBI WGS metagenome assembly JABAOH01 (sample SAMN14538630, study PRJNA623070) | marine sediment metagenome | biome: marine biome [ENVO:00000428]; feature: marine pelagic biome [ENVO:01000023]; material: deep marine sediment [ENVO:00002113]; isolation source: pool of 5 deep marine... | reverse complement strand
GGGATCAATTACTCCGTATGGACGGAGGAGTTCAAGGACAACGACAGGAGCCTTGCCGAGGGTGAAAAGGTGGGAAAGATTAAGATGCTTCTCGATGAAAAGGAAAGGCCCATTGGGATTCAGATCTTGGGGCCGCGCGCAGGAGATTTGGTCAGCGAGTGGGTGGCTATCATTAATGGAAGGGTCAAGCTCTCAACCCTGGCTTCTGCCGTCCATCCGTATCCGACGCTCGGGGAGATCAATAAGAAAGTTGCCGGGACCTTCCTCTCTGGCAAGATATTCTCCGAAAGGGTGAGAAAGGGCCTTAAGTTCTTCTTCCATCTGAGGGGGAGGGCCTGTGCCCAAGAGATGACTTGAGGAGGTGCCATTCTTCCTCAGAGGGTCGCTTGGAAAAGGAGCTCACCAGTGCCGGAGAAACCTTCTTGAATGGCGAGGGCATCAGAATCGATAGGGGAAAAAACCGCGTTTCCCTTTCTCTCATCTTCTCGTGGTATGTGTCGGACTTTGGACAAACCCTTGCTGAAAGATTGCGATTTATTGTTCTATATTTATATAATCGAAATGATAGGGAGTTTCTCGAGGGAAATACAGCGGGGATAAGAGTAGACTACTAAGACTACGACTGGAGATTGAACAGATACTGAAGGAGAAATAAAGGTGAAAGGCAATCCGCTCGTCGAGCTTCAGAAGCTCGGTCAAAGCATCTGGTACGATAACATCCGCCGGGGGTTGCTGACCTCCGGGGAGCTGAAAGGGATGATCGATGCTGGCGAGATTGTCGGGGTCACTTCCAACCCTGCAATTTTTGAAAAGGCCATTGCCGGGAGCACCGATTATGACGAAGCCATGACTGCAAGGCTCAGGGAGGATCCCCATGTCAGCCCAGAAAGCCTTTATGAACGTTTGGTTATTGGAGACATCCAGACCACGGCTGATTTGCTGGCCCCTGTTTACGGGAGAACCGATGGCATGGACGGCTATGTTTGCGTGGAGGTTTCGCCCCGGCTTGCCCATGATACCGACGGCACCATCGCCGAGGCTCGGCGGTTCTTCGCCGCCATCGACCGGCCCAATGTGATGATAAAAGTACCCGCCACCTCGGAAGGCCTTCCCGCCATTTCGACACTGATCGGGGAAGGCATCAACGTCAACGTCACCCTGATGTTCTCACTCCAGGATCTTCTCGATGTCTCCGAAGCATACCTCTCCGGATTGGAGAAGTTGGCCCAGTCGGACGGTGATCTCAGCCGGGTCGCATCCGTCGCCTCCTTCTTCGTCAGCCGGGTCGACGCTGCCGTAGATAAGTTGCTTCCGGATGATTCCCCCCTTCGTGGGAAGATCGCCATTGCCAACGCTAAAGCAGCCTATCTGCGTTTTAGAGAAACCTATCAGGGTGAACGTTTCACCGTCCTCAAGAAACGTGGTGCCCGCGTTCAGCGCCTTCTGTGGGCAAGCACCGGTGTCAAGAACCCCCTATACCCTGATGTGATGTACGTTGAGGAATTGATCGGCCCCGACACTGTCAGTACCGTTCCACCTGCAACCCTCGATGCCTTCCGTGACCACGGCCAGCCCCGACTTAGTCTGACCGAGAAACTGCACGAGGCGCCAAAGCAACTTTCAGCCCTTAAGGAGGTCGGCATCGATCTGGATGCCGTAACCCGCCGCTTAAAAGATGAAGGGGTGGACCTCTTTGAAAGACCGTATGACTCGTTGATGGAAACGCTAACTCGAAAGCAGGAGTGTATTGTCGCCGGTGAGGTCGGCAAACAGCGCTTCACCTTGGGTCGCTATGCCGATGCCGTCCATTCCCGCGAGAAGTCATGGAGCGAGGCTCACATGATTCGCCGCATCTGGCGAAAAGACGGCACCGTATGGGTGCCCGACCCCAAGAAGGCCACCCTGACCTCTGATCTGATAAATCGCCTCGGGTGGCTGACTATCCCCGAGGTGATGCACGACCACCTGGATTCCTTGATCGATTTTGCCGATGGGGTCAGAAAGGAAGGATTCACTCACGTGGTTCTTCTTGGGATGGGAGGCAGCAGTCTGGCACCGGAGGTCTATATGACCACTTTTGGCAACGCACCCGGCTACCCATCCCTCACAGTTCTCGATAGCACACACCCAGCCTCTGTAGGGCACGTTGCCGACACCCTTGACCTAGCCAACACCCTCTTTCTCGTCTCCAGCAAATCGGGAGGGACTACTGAAACCCTCTCCCTCTTCAAGTTCTTCCACAACGCCGTCAGCGCCGTAAAAGAGAATCCCGGCCAGAATTTCGTGGTCATCACCGATCCCGGCTCCCCCCTGGAAGCTCTTGCCGCTGAGAAAAAGCTTCGCCGCGTCTTCTCCTCGCCACCTGACGTGGGCGGCCGTTACTCCGCCCTCACCTACTTCGGCCTGGTGCCAGCCGCCTTGATCGGCATAAACCTGCACAAGCTCCTCGCCCGGGCCATCACCATGCTTCATGCCAGCCATTACTGCGTGCCCGTAGCCGAAAACCCCGGGTTGGCCTTGGGGGCCGCCATGGGCGAGTTGACGATGGCCGGACGCGACAAGGTCACCTTCTTCTCCTCCCCCAGTATTGCCGCCTTTGGCGTCTGGGTTGAGCAACTCATCGCAGAGAGCACTGGAAAGAATGGCAAGGGTATCCTGCCCGTGGCCGGGGAGAGATTGGAGGCCCCGGATCACTACGGAGATGATCGCTTCTTCGTTTACTTGAGATTGGAGGGGGATGAAAATGACGCCTTGGACAAGGGCGTCGACGCCCTCGAGGCTGCCGGACACCCGGTCGTGCGCATTGGTCTCGATGAAAAGGAAGACCTCGGCGGGGAATTTTTCCGTTGGGAAATGGCAACTGCGGCGGCTGGGGCAGCCCTGGGCATCAATCCTTTCGACCAGCCGAATGTTGAGGCTGCCAAGAGCAAGGCACGAGAGGTCTTGAATGCCTTCGCGGAAACGGGAAGCCTAGCGGCAGATACCCCTACCCTGGTTAAGGGGAATATTGAAATCTTTGGCGGTAGTGAGAAAAGCGGATCTAACATCAGGGAGATCCTTGCCGATTTTATGAAATTGGCCCGCCCTGGGGACTATGTGGCCCTGATGGCCTACGTGCCGCGGACGGATGAGAACGACGCGATCCTGGAAAGTACTCGCCTTACCCTCCGAGACAGACTGAAGGTTGCTACTACCCTTGGCTACGGCCCCCGCTTTCTCCACTCCACCGGTCAACTGCACAAGGGCGACGGGAATAAGGGGCTTTTCATTCAAATTACCCATGCACCGGAGCGTGATATTACTATCCCGGGTGAACCATATAGTTTCGGTACCCTCATTGCCGCCCAGGCACTGGGGGACTATCAAGCCCTTGCCGAGCGTGGACGTCGCCTCATCCGATTCCACATTAAGGGTGATGTCTCGGTCGGGTTGAAACAGCTCAGCGATAGTCAATGATGAGGAGTCCAGAATGCGCGAATTAAGGAGAAATTAAAATTTCAGTCGAGGGACGGGAATCTCTTTTTGGAAAAGGGAATCACGGCCCTTTGTACGGAACGTGGCGGCCATACCCTGCTCCCATCCGATGAGAAAAAAAGAGGACTAAGCTTGCTGGAGGTAAGGAGAACGGTTGACGATATGGTGACCCGAAGAGAATTTATAGAATTAGCACTAAGAAGCCTTGTTGGCCTAAGCTTTCTCCTCAGTTCGTCCTTCTCGGGGGTCCGATGGGTCTGGGCCAAGACCAAAAAAATCGTTCTGCCGAGGGGAACGAAAAGGGAAAGCCTCGTCAACAAAAACCCTGCGGATTTGGATGCCAGCAACCTTGAGGTTACCCCTTTGAAGGATTTTGGGACCATGGGTTTAACGGACCATGAGGTGAACCTCGATACGTGGCGTTTGGAGGTAACGGGGGACCTTAAGAAACCCTTGAATCTGGACTATTCCCAGCTCACTGGCCTGCCATCTATCGAGAGGAGCGTCTTGCTGATCTGCCCGGGATTTTTTGCGAACCATGGTACATGGAAAGGTATCTCCATTAAGGAGTTGCTTCGGAGGGCAGAGGCCAAGGTTGGTGCAACCCACGTTACCATTCGGGGACCCAAGGGTCCCTATGAAAAGGTGAGGAGGTTCCCCATAAAGGATGTCCTTTCCGATAAGGTCTTTTTGGCTTATAGGGTTAACGGGGAAGACCTTCCCCGTAAGCATGGTTTTCCCCTGCGGGTAGTAGCAGAGGACTACTATGGATATGACTGGGTTAAGTTTGTGTATGAAGTTACGGCCGAGAAAATTGAGCGCGGGACGAAGACCAACAAAAAGTAACACACCATCAGGATGCGCGCTATAGCGCACTCATGATGTCAAGAAACGGAAAAGAACATGGGTTCGGCCGTGGAGAGGGGGAGTGAAATGGTGGAGACAATAGTCGAGAGCAAAGCCCCGGATTTGGGGATCCCCCCCGAAGCCTGTCTCATCGAGGGTGCCCTGGATCCCTGCACCATTGTCATATTCGGTGCCTCCGGTGACCTGACCGCCAGAAAGCTGCTCCCAGCTCTCTATGATCTCTATCTAAACGAAGCATTGCCGACCCCGTTTCTCATCGTCGGCTGTGCCCGCACAAAATGGACCCGACCCGACTTCCAAGCGAGAATGGAAGGGGCGATCAGAGAAGCTGGTAATAGGGACATGTCAAAATGGCCTGGCTTTGCGACTTCCCTATACTACATACCCCTTGAGTACGACTCCCTCCCCTCGTTCGGGGATCTTGCCGATTCACTGAAAGACCTCGACGAGAAACATTCCACAGGGGGAAATAGGATCTTTTACCTTGCCATTCCCCCATCCCTTTACAAGACGACCGCTCAAATGCTCGGGCGGGCTGGCCTTTCGGTTGAAGGGGCGGAGGGAAACGGGTGGTCCCGTATCGTCGTTGAAAAGCCCTTTGGCAGGGATCTGAAAACAGCGATCGACCTCGATCAAACCCTTCACGAAAGCTTTCAAGAACACCAGATCTACCGCATCGATCATTACATGGCTAAGGAAACGGTTCAGAACATGCTGATCTTCCGCTTTGGCAATGCCATCTTCGAACCAATCTGGAACCGTGGCTATATAGATTATGTAGGCATCATTGCTGCTGAGACACTGGGCGTGGAAAATCGGGCCGGGTACTACGAAGAGGCAGGCGTCTTGAGGGATATGTTCCAGAATCACATGATGCAACTTTTGGCCCTGACCGCCATGGAACCGCCTTCCCTCAGCGAGGCTGACCGTGTGCGGGATGAGAAGGTAAAGGTGTTTCGATCCCTCAAACCCCTACCCGATAAGGATCAAGAAGAAAATCTCATCTTGGGGCAATATGGATCGGGAACGATCGACGGCAAAAAGGTACTGGGTTACCGCGATGAACCCGGCGTAAACCCCCAATCCCTCGCCCCCACCCTTGCCATTATTCGGGTATTCATCGACAATTGGCGATGGCGCGGCGTTCCCTTTTACATGGTCTCCGGCAAGCGGTTGGCCAGAAAGCTCACTCAAATTGTCATCCAGTTCAGGGAAGTCCCTCACTCCATGTTCCAGAATGTCCTCGGGGAACATATTATGGCTAACCGCTTGATTCTGGGGATTCACCCCGATGAAAGAATAACCTTGACGTTTCAAACAAAAAATCCAGGCGCGAGGTTCTGTCTGCGATCGGTTACCATGGATTTTAACTACTATCAAAACTACAGCGGCCCCATTCTCGAGGCATATGAAAAAGTGCTCCTGGACTGCATCCAGGGTGATCACTTGCTCTTTTGGCGACAGGATGCGGTAGAACTCTGTTGGTCCTTCCTGACCCCGATACTGGAAGGGTACGAAATGTGTTCGGAACGAGCTCAACGACTCCACCCATACCAATCCGGGAGCTGGGGGCCCGAGGCGGGCCAAGCGTGGATGAGGCCGATCATGGGTAGCAGATAGTAATTGACTGGCTGTCCGAAAGGAGGGTGGGATCATGGAAGGCTATTATGAACCTCAGGATCTTCCGAAGTTTGAGGAGATCGCCGAGGAGGCGTCAGAGCTGGGCAAAAAGTTCTTTGACTACTACGGTGCCGTATTCGCCGAAGGGGAGCTTACGGAGAGGGAGAAAGTCCTCATCGCCCTTGCGGTATCCCATGCCGTTCAGTGCCCGTACTGCATCGATGCCTACACTCAGGCATGCCTGGAAAAGGGATCCAACCTGAGCGAGATGACAGAGGCCATCCACGTGGCCGTTGCCATCCGGGGGGGAGCTTCCCTCGTTCATGGGGTACAGATGCGCAAAATTGCAAAAAAATTATCAATGTAGGAGAATAGAAGGGGAATCCTCCCTCAATATCTCGTGTGGGGCACACGCGTTGTCATGAAGGAATCCCAAGCAGAGACTAACCGGTTCCCATGATGGAAAACTCAACCCCTTTGCTCCCACGGATATCGACCCCTGGATATTGAACAGGCTATAGAAAGGGATAGCCAAATGCGTGCTGAGCAATTGCCACAAGACATCATAGGGTCATCGGTCAAGAATGCCCTGTCCGTGGAGTCTTTCCGTCTTACCCTCTCGAGGCATGGGCTCGAACTGACCCGTGGCCAGACACAAACCCTCCAGATTAACGTGGGTTTGCTCTGTAACCAGGCGTGCCGCCACTGCCATCTGGAAGCTGGCCCCAACCGCCGGGAGGTGATGGATGGGGAGACCGTTAACCACGTTGTGGCCTTTGCCCAACGGGGCCATTTCCAGCTCATCGACATTACCGGCGGGGCACCGGAGCTGAATCCAAACTTGGCCACCATGATCGAGAGGCTCTCGCCCCTTGCCCCAAGGATTATGCTCCGCTCCAACCTCACCGCCCTGACCGATGGGAAGCGTGATTTCCTGATGGATGTTTGCCAAAAACACCGCATCGTGATTGTGGCATCCTTCCCTTCCCTGAATGCAACTCAAGCGGACGCCCAGCGGGGAAGGGGGATATTTGACAAATCCATCGCGGTCCTAAAGGAGCTCAATTCCATCGGATACGGCCACGACGGGTCAGCCCTGGAGCTTGATCTGGTATCCAACCCTACCGGTGCCTTTCTTCCCGCCTCACAGGCCCAGGAAGAAAAGAGATTTCGCCGCGATCTCCAGAGAAAATGGGGAATCACCTTCAATCACGTCTATACCTTTGCCAATGTTCCCCTTGGAAGATTTCGCCAGTGGCTCCGCCATTCGGGCAACTTCGAGAAGTACCTGCAGAATCTCGCTTCGCGCTTCAATCCCTGTGCCATTGAAGGTCTTATGTGTCGCACCCTCATCTCCGTCTCATGGGATGGATATCTCTTTGATTGTGATTTCAATCTGGCCAAAGGGCTCTATATGGGTGGTCGGAAGACCCACATTTCTGAAATGACTGGACCCCCTAGGCCGGGAACTCCCATTGCTGTCTCAGACCACTGCTATGCCTGTACAGCAGGTTCAGGGTTTACCTGAGGGGGGGCTATTGTGACCTGAGTTCAGGTCCTCTCCGAGATGCATCTGAAAATGTGAACTCTGCTTCGGTGGGATCCTCCAGCTCCAAGCCGATTACCCCTCACGGGAGTACTGGAAACAGGGATATCCTCGTGGCCTCTCACAATTAGCCTTGAGCGAGGCTTCATGCTTTCCTGTTGAACTGAGGCCGTTCGGCCCACGGTCTTTCTTTGGCCAAATCCTCAGGAACAAAGGGCAATGGAAATGCAGCCAGAGGTACAACGATACCGCAATCTCGAGGCCCTCAGCCATGCCGCTGCTGAATTCACCTGTCGACTGGCCGAGGAATGCATGGAAAGCCACGGTGCTTTCACGGTCGCTCTTTCAGGCGGCAATACCCCTCGACCGATGTATGAGGCCCTGGCCCGACCGCCTTTGAATACCAGGATGCCCTGGCGCGACATCCACCTTTTCTGGGGAGACGAACGGTGTGTGAGATCGGATCATCCCGACAGTAATTTCGCCATGGCCTTTCGTGCGCTGATCTCAAAAGCCCCAGTGCCCTCCCAAAACGTTCATCGCATACCGGCGGAGCTGGACCCTCCTGAGGCCGCTGCAGAAGCCTATGAAAAGGTACTCCGGGAATTCTTCCGTTGCTTGGGCAAATCGGAAACACATTCCACCCCTTCTAGCGCAGTCGGACCATTCCCCTCCTTTGAGTTGATACTGCTCGGTGTGGGAAAAGACGGACACACGGCATCACTGTTCCCGGGCAATCACACCCTGGAGGAGAGCAAACGCTGGGTAGTCGCGGTTCGTGATCCCTCTAGCTCCCCCCCTGTCCCCCGAATCACCCTTACCCTCCCGGTGATTAACAGTGCTGAATGTGTTTTATTCTTGGTGTCGGGGGCCGGGAAGAGGGAAGTCATTCGTTCAATCCTGGAGGATTCGGGACCGGCAACTCGATCGTATCCTGCCGCCCGAGTAAACCCGAAGGGGAGGCTCATCTGGTTGATTGACGATGGAGCGGTATGAACTGGAGGGGGATCAGGAATCCGATCTGAGGATACCTCCAGCCGCTGACAACAGGCCTAATGACAGGTTTCAGCTATTTTCCGAAAGCACCAGGACCTCGCCATCACTCAGGTTCAAACCCGGGTCGTGAGGGTCTCATCATTTTTACCCGTTATCCCGAGCCCGGAAAGACCAAATCCCGCCTCATCCCTTCCCTCGGAGCGCATGGGGCCGCAGAGCTCCACCGTCGCATGACCGAACATACCCTGACCCGGGCAAGACAACTCCAGAGGTATCGTCCCGTATCCATAGAGGTCCGTTACGAAGGTGGCAACAAACACCTCGTGGAAAAATGGCTCGGCCCGGATACGCCTTCCCGCCCCCAGGTGAGCGGAGATTTTGGCGAACGCCTGGCGCACGCATTTCACGAGGCATTTCAAGCAGGAATGGACCGAGTAGTCCTGGTGGGAACGGACATCCCGGGCATCACAGCTCATATTCTGCTGGAAGCCTTTGAGAAACTCAGTTCCACGGATATAGTCCTCGGACCTGCCCGCGATGGCGGCTACTATCTGATCGGTTTACGCCGGCCTTTTCCCCAATTGTTCTTTGATATGGCATGGGGGACGGAAAAGGTCCTTGAAAGGACCAAGCAGGTAGCCCATGACCTCGGGCTTTCAGTGGTGCTCTTGGAGATCCTTGAAGATCTGGACCGCCCCGAGGACCTTCACAAATGGCAAGAGGCATCAAAATGTAAACCCAAACCTAGTCCCTCCCCACGTATTTCCATCATTATCCCGACCCTCAACGAGGCGGTGAATCTTCCCTCAACCCTGGGGAGCACCCGGAATGCCTCAAATGTAGAGGTAATCGTCGTTGATGGAGGGAGCAGTGATGAAACCGTCAAGGTGGCGCGGTCCTGGGGCACGAAGGTGCTCATCCTTGCTCCTGGGCGTGCTCGGCAGATGAATTGCGGTGCCGCTCGAGCCACAGGCGAGGTGCTCCTCTTTTTGCATGGTGATACGCGCCTGCCCAGAGGGTATGACCATTACGTCCGTAAGATGCTCGCCCGTCCTCATGCTATAGCCGGAGCCTTTCAGCTGCGCATCGATGGAGAACTTTTCGGGCTTCGGATCGCCGAGAGAATGGTCAACCTACGGTCCCGACGTTTGCGATTTCCCTACGGCGATCAGGCAATCTTTCTCAGGGCGGAGCTATTTCAGGAAATAGGCGGGTTTCCGGACATGCCCATCATGGAGGATTTTGAGCTGATTCGACGGCTTCGTCGCAGGGGCCGCATTGTGATAGTCCCCGTTCCCGTTCTTACGTCGGCTCGCCGTTGGGAAAACCTCGGCATCGTGCGAACGACGCTCATCAATTATGCGATACCGCTGGCCTACTACCTTGGAGCCTCACCACCGCGGCTTGCCCGCTGGTACCACGGGAAACGCGCGATTCAAAAGGGGAAAGGGGATGGAAGAGGAGCAAAATAAAAGGGCAATGCCTTGAAGTATTATCCTAACACCGTGAGTGAGGTATTTCCCCCAGGGATGTCATTTACCGTTGTGGTATTATTGAGCCCGAATCGTTTGGGTTCCATAAACCCGATGCACTATCTTCTCCTAGCCCTTCCTCAAAATGGAACCGTGGTAGAGTTGCATACCATTGCACAAGGGTCACGGTAAATTTCACCGATAACAGCTTGAAATATGGGGCATTCATTTGTTAAGGTGCGATGAAGAATGTTTCCCTATTACTTCTTACGATTCAGTGGGCCATTGCTTCTCATTCTCGTGGGGTTGAAAATCCTCTCGGGTTATGTCCTGGTGGGGAGGATCGACGGGGTCTTCTGGCTCTCGACGCTTCATGAAAATCGCGCCCTTGACCTCCTTCTTCTCTTTGTGTTCGTTTTCCATGGTCTCTATGGGCTTCGGCTCTTCTTGATCGATCTAGGAATGAAACAGGAGAGGCTCCTGTTCTGGGCCTTCACAATCATGGGTTCCGTGATAGTGGCCTTCTCCTATCTCTATCTTTATTGAGCTCGTTTTCATGATGGATGGGTTGCGCCATGAAAATGCGTTGCTCCAAAGATGCTTCACGCTCATATGAATATGACATGAAATCCGGCTTCCGTTTCTTGATTCCGAAGCCCATTTGCTTTTGTGTCAAATGGAACTTATCTCTCACGACATTATAGTAGTTGGTGGGGGGCTGACGGGTTTGAGGGCCGCCTTGGAGGCCAAAAAGGCTGGTCGAGATGTAGCGGTTCTCTCCAAGGTTCATCCTCTTAGATCCCACTCCGTTGCTGCTCAGGGTGGGATCAATGCCGCCTTGGGAAACGCGCCAACCCCAGTCAGAGATACCTGGGAAAACCATGCCTTTGATACCATTAAGGGGAGCGACTACTTGGCTGACCAGGATGCCGTGGAGGTCTTGTGTCAAGAGGGAATAGAGCGGGTGATTGAAATGGAACATTGGGGAACCCTCTTCTCCAGAACCGAGGATGGTAAAATTGCCCAGAGGCCTTTTGGAGGAGCGGATTTCCCCCGGACCTGTTATGCGGCTGATCGGACTGGACACAGCCTCCTGCACGTCCTCTACGAACAGCTAAGGGGCCTTCAAATTCCTGTCTACGAGGAATGGCATGCCCTCTCTTTGGTCGTAGACGAGGGAAGGTGTATTGGCATTCTCGGTTTCCATCTGTTCGAGGGAAGGATAATCCCCATTCAGGCCAGGGCTGTCGTGCTCGCTACTGGGGGCTATGGTCGAGTCTTTCTCCGGTCAACCAACGCAGTGATTAACACCGGGAGCGGCTGCCATCTAGCCTACCGAGCAGGTGTGCCACTTGAGGATATGGAATTTGTTCAATTCCATCCCACAAGCCTCTACGGGACAAACATCTTGATCACGGAGGCGGCGCGAGGAGAGGGAGGATACCTCATCAACGCCAAGGGTGAACGCTTTATGGAGCGCTATGCCCCTACGGTTATGGAACTCGGGCCTCGAGATATCGTCGCCAGGGGGATTCAGACGGAGATTGATGAGGGACGAGGCTTTGAGGGGGGATATGTTTACCTCGATCTCCGACATCTGGGAAAAGAGCGAATCATGGATCATCTCCCCGGGATCCGACAGATCGCTATGGATTTCGAGGGCGTTGACCCCATTTCAGATTTTATCCCCATTCAGCCTGCACAGCACTACTCCATGGGAGGGATCGCCACAAACCGGGACTGCGAGACATCCCTCTCCGGGCTCTTTGCCGCCGGGGAGTGTGCATGTGTCAGCGTGCATGGCGCAAACCGGCTCGGCGGAAATTCACTGTTGGAAACCCTGGTCTTTGGCGCACGAGCTGGGAGGAAGGCAGCTCAAAGAATCGAAGTAGAAAAGCCGGATTCAAACAGAGCACTTTTTCACGGTCAATTGAAGGCCTTCCAATCTGGCCTTGAAGAACTCCTTGGACGAAAAGGAGAGGAACCCTGTTCCCAGCTGAGGGATGAAATGAACGCTCTGATGACCTCCCATGTGGGAATCTTCCGAAAGGAATCAGATCTCCTCGCCGCGAGGGAGAAGGTGAGGGAGCTGAGGGAAAGGGTCAGAAGGGTCGGGCTCAAACAGAAAACCCTTGCCTTCAATCATGAACTCATTCAATACCTGGAAGTCGAGGGAATGCTCCATTTATCAGAGGTGATCGTCGAAGGAGCCCTGGCTCGAAAGGAGAGCCGCGGCTCCCACTTTCGACTGGATCATCCCGATCGGGACGACGAACATTGGCTTCGTCACACGATGGCCTTCGAAACAACCGACGGATTAAGAATTGAATATAAGGACGTGGCTATCACCTCTCACCCTCCAAAGGAGAGGACTTACTGAATGGATCGCCTCCTTTTAACAGTGCGAATTCAGCGGTTCGATCGGAATCGGGACCCCTCCCGATGGACTGAAACCTTCCACGTTCAACCGAGAAAAGGAATGAACCTCCTCGAGGCATTGCTCCGGATCCAGGATGAGCACGATGGAACCCTCTCTTTCCGTTATTCGTGTCGAGGTGCAGTTTGTGGGTCCTGTGCCATGCTGGTGAATGGCCAATTACTCCTGGCCTGTCGAACACCAGTCGAAAGTCTCCTCGGAAAACCAATTCTCATGAAACCCCTTCCCCACTTCCCAGTCATTCGAGACCTGATCGTCGATCTCTCCTCTTTCTTCGACCATTACGGGAAAATGGAACTCCGTCTTCAGGGAAAACCCATCCGAACCCCCCGAGAGTACATAATGAATGAAGATGAGCGGAGGGAAATCGACCCATACGTTAACTGCATCCTCTGCGGAATCTGTTACGGAGCATGCCCAGCTTTTGGACGGAACCCTCAATTCATGGGGCCTGCCATGCTGGCCAAGGCTTACCGATTTTTCGCTGATCCCCGGGAAAGGAGGCTTGAAGAGATCCTCGGGAGCGTGAATGGACAGAGTGGTGTGTGGGGATGCAATACCGTCTTTAAATGCACCAGGGTTTGTCCCAAAGAAGTCCCGCCCACCCATGCCATCGTAAAAATGAGGAGAAGGATCTTGAGATATCGGCTCTCTTCTCTCCTCTCACGCCTATCGTCTCTTGTCTCCCTTTTTTCATGAGCCCTAGGAGGCATGAGCTTTTTCATATCCCATGAAGAGATCCAGCTCAAATTGACCAGAATGGGAATTGGTAACCCCTGCGCTTGGAATTTGAAATGTGGAGAACACCCTTCCCCGGAGGAGATCTCATGGAGGGGAAATGTTTGCTAGGGAGAGCAAGGAGTATTTGGACCTCAATGCCATCATCACCCTCATCATTCTGACCTTACTCTGGGGGTTTAACCAAACCGCCATCAAATACTCCACTCAGGGGGTATCCCCGGTCTTCACCTCCGCACTGCGGTCGATCATCGCTTCGATCTGCGGCATTATCTATTGCTTGAGAAAGGGTGAGAGGATATTCCATACCGATATCAGGCTCTTTCACGGCTTGGTGGTGGGATTCCTATTTGGCCTGGAATTCGCCTGCATTTACTTTGGGTTATTCTTCACAGATGCCGCCCGATCCGTGGTCTTCATTTACTTGAGCCCCTTCGTGGTTGCCGTGGGGGCCCATTTTTTCCTTAAGGGGGATAGGCTGACCACCGTGAAGATGCTGGGGCTCATTCTGGCCTTTTCGGGAATCTTCCTCGTCTTCCTTGGGAAACCGAAGGTGGCCAAACCGACCATGTTCATCGGGGACGTCCTTGAGATCACGGCGGCCTTTTTGTGGGGAGCAACAACCCTCTATATCAAGAGGTTTATGGCGGAAAAGGTTCATCCGATAAATACCTTCCTCTATCAGCTCTTCTTCTCCATACCCATCCTCTTGGTCATAAGCTTCATCCTGGAGCCACAGTGGATCTACGGAATCAATCCTTATATCGTGTCCTCTATCTTCTATCAATCGGTCATCGTTGCCTTTATAAGCTACTTCGTTTGGTTCAAGCTGATACACACCTATTCGGTAAGCAGGCTCTCTGCCTTCACCTTCTTCACCCCTATCTTCGGGGTCCTCTTCGGTACCCTCCTGCTCGGCGAGGAATTCACCGTTTCCTTAATGGTGGGCCTCCCCATGGTCTCCCTGGGAATCTTTTTCGTCAACTGGAGAATAAGCACGGCAGGGTAAATGAGAATCCACGCTCCCGGTCTTATGAGAATTACGAGAAGATCGTGGCAGATGGTTAACACTGCTCAGAAACGGGCCAAGGGGATGTGTCCCTCGGTGTTAACACCCACGAGGGAAGGGGAAAGTCTTCAATCCAAAGATCGGTTCAGGCACAGGCAAAGTGTTGACAGCGGACAAGGGAGCCTGCAATTCAACACAGATGGGGATTATTTGAAGGCGTGGGTGGACATACGATCGTTATGCTGGACGAACAGAAACGCCGATCCGGTCAACTCGGCGTTGATGTCACGGTCTTGGTAAAGGTTCCTGTCTGCAATGGTTCTTCAGGTGCTAGCCTGACGTCCCCTTGTCCCAGTTCCTGCATCCAACAATCAGCCAGAATACGAGAACGTGACCCCAGGCCTTACGTCCCCGCAGGGAATATTGCCTTGAGAATATCGAGCATTCTATTAATGATACTCTCAAACTGCTGACCGCTAATGATCCTCAGAAGTGCCGCTGACAAAACCACAACTACAACCAATACCAAGAAAAGTATGATATCCACCAGTGCAGAGGATTGCGGAAAGGCAAAGCGCCTTAAAGCCACTACGGCACCAACTGAAATAACGGTTATTCCGAGGAGGGCACCGAGTTTCCAAATCAGGTTATCCCCATCCTGGGCGCGGCTAAATGATCTAATTTCTGCGAGCAATTCTTCTGCCCTTGGATCTTCTCCCATACGATCGGCCCTTTGCAGGTACTCCACGGCCTTGGCGAAGTCTCGGGTTCTAGATTCCTCTCCTCCAGAGAACCCCCTTTTATAGTAAGCCTTTCCCAGCCAGAACAGTGCTTTCGGACTCTCCCCCTTTTTCAGCACTTTCTCCAGCAGTGTTATGGCTCTATCATATTCCCTCGTTTTTTCAACAAGCACTTCTCCTACCAATTCCTGATACTTCGCAAAAGCCGGATCAGCCTCAAGCGCCCGAACAAACTCCTCCGCCGCATTGGCGAAGTTTCCTTTGTCATAATAATTCTTCCCCTTCTCCCAGTTTTCAAATCCTGGCTGTTGACCGAACAGAGGCTCGTTGCCCAGTAACAAAATCCCCGCTGTCGCTACCACGACCCACCGTTTCTTTCCCATTGTTGTCTCCTCACCAAAAGAAGGCGTCTCTATTCATCGGGGGCTCTCCTTCTTAATGATTTCTTTCTCAACCTCCTTCAGTTCCCCCCGAGCTTTCTCCCTCTCCCTCTCCGATTGGGCTTTAACCTCCGCTTTCATGAAGCTCTCCCTCGCCGACCTCAGTTTCCCCTCCTTTTTTTCAGCTAATCCCTTGTTGAACCACCACTGAAAGTCTTGGCGTGGAATGATCTCAGCCCCGTCGGTCGTGACGTCAAAAAAACCCGGTAGGATTGATACGGGAAGAAATTTCCTTGGCTTGGGCTGGACCTCACCCGTCAAAACCTTCACCACAGACTCGTTCGAAGGGTCCAAGTTCGAATAGGCAGCCAAGTAAGTGAGCCTATGAATCATTTGAGGCCTCACGAGATTCGGTTCGTGAAATGCTATGGCAACTATGGGTTTGTCCGCCCTTTCTCTGACGTCTCGGAGTATTCTAGCATGGATCTTGTTTACCATGCCGAAAAGAATCATTTTGACGTTCGAACTCATCCTTACGATTTCATCGACCTTCGCCCCGATTTCACCTTCCATTGCTGGCTTGCCCCACACACCGTAGCGCAGCTGCACTGGTATCAATTCGCTGTAACCCCTACCCCTAATCCGTGGTGTAAACTCATCGACTTTAAATACTGGTACTACAACGAGTATTGGATCGTTGGCGCCAATTCTCTCCAGCGGTGCACGGTCACCGGCGAATAGGTCGTGGTAATCGTTAATGAGCGTAACCGATCCATCAGAGATCTTCCTCGCCCAGTCCAGCTTTTCAGGAGTTCTCATGATCTCGCTTAATCTCGAGGGGTCGACTTTCCACAGATCAGAATCAAGACTCTTGTTTACCCGTAGCTTCAAGCGCAACACCCTTTGCACAGATTTGTCGAGCTGCCCGGCATTTCCTCTGAAGTAATCCCTGAGCTCATGAATAATGGCCTCAAGGGCTGCTAAATCGAATACGAAACCACTGCTTGTCTCATCATACGGCAAATGCGCAAACATTAAGATATCATTTGTAGCAGCAGCCGCAAGCCTGGCAGCCATCTTCAGCCTCCGACCAATACGCACAGCACGCATTCGAACCAAATCGTCTGTCATAAGGACTCCATCAAAATCCAATTTCTTTCTTACCAGTTCCTCGAGGCCGCTTTTCGACAAGCTGATCGGGAGACCCTTCTGTAGACGCAGAGCTGGAAATTCCATGTGGGCAGGCATAATCCCGTCAACTCCTGCCTCAACCAGAGCCTTAAAAGGTGACATGTTCACAGCTTCTATGTGCTTGCGACCGTATCCCACAATTGGCAACCCAAAATGAGGATCTATAGATGAATCTCCGTGTCCCGGGAAGTGCTTTGCGATAGACAGCACTCCTCCCGCATGCAAGCCTCTCATAAACTGCACGCTTAGACGCGTGACCAAATCCTTTTCTCCCCCGAAAGACCGATCTCCGATGATATCATTATCCTTGTTCGTGTTGATATCAGCGACTGGAGCAAGATCCATGTGAATGCCCATCGCTCGTAATTCCTCTCCCGTGATCCTTCCCGCTTGGAATGCATATTCCTCAGAACGCGTAGCACCGATCGCCATGGCGCCGGGCAATAATGTTATTCCCTTTTCTATAATGATGGCACTTCCATTCTCTTGATCAACGGCAATCAACAATGGAATTTTTCGCCTCGTTTGGGAAGCTAACTCCTGGAGGGAATTGGAAAGTAACGCAACGGTGCGGGGAACCTTCAAATCGACGATTGAAACCTTCTCGTCTCGCATATCTTTGATATTTCCCTCGTATAGGATGATGCTTCCAACATGGTATTTCTTCACCAGCTGCTCAGCTTGCCCATTAACCTCGGTCCCTTTGAACCCAACGATCAATATCTGGCCAATCTTCTCCTCTATTGTCATTCTACTCATAAGATCGTCAATATTCCGCTCATCCTCAGGTGTGAGGTTATGTAGTTGCTGTGTCAACACGCTATGGGGAGCACACAAGACACTTAGCGAAAAAATGAAAACGCGCAACATTTGAGACAAGCGAATTTTTCTCACCCTAATCATATAACCCCCTCTTAACATGACTGAGCCAAGAGCTCAACCTCTGTTTTCCCGTTGGTGTTCGCTTTATCACAACATTTGTACCAACTTGAACAAAATTAAACAATTGCTCAACATCCTTATTGAGCATCCTTACGCAACCTTGTGTGCTATAGGTTCCGATCAGCTTTGGGGTGTTGGTTCCATGGATACCATATGATGAGTTATTCAGACCTATCCATCTGGAGCCGAGCAAGTTTTTCTTATCCTGATGAAAGGGTTGAATCGTCTTGTGCCCGCTTCTATAGACCGGATTCTGAACCTTGTTTGTAACAGTGAAGGTTCCATACGGAGTGATGTCGATGTGTCTCCTGGGAATCTTGATCTCCTGTCCGGGACGCAAGGGTTTCTCGACCGATAGACCATTGAAGCTTGCTACTTTCCATATATCCATACCAAAGCCTCGCGAGATTGACCAAAGGTTGTCCCCCTTTTTCACTGTGTAAGTTCGACCAGCCACCTTAATTGGTGCTCCAGTATTATTGTTGTCTAACCAAGCGTTATCCTTTCCAACGGCGACCGGATAGACTGCTAAGAACTCTTTTCCCTTATAGAGTACTAGGAAACGGGGTGCGGTGTAGACAAAAATTCTGTATTCAGGTTTGGGTACGTCATCGCCTCCAGCTGCCCCCCGACCTCGCATTACGGCGTTCACCGGGCGATGAGGATATCGGTCGTGGTTTAACGGCGCGAAATCGTAATGTATAAGGGCGCCGTAAGAAGTCAACTCAACAGAATCCAAGTCTCCAAGGGAAAGAAACGGTTTTACGGTTGCGGCATGCTCTTTGAGAACAGCAGTCAGCTGCGGGCGTGGAGTATTGGTGTATGGGCTACAGTATGTGCTACTGGCCAGCGAAGCCAAAACTGTCGTGCATAAAAAGAAGAGCTTGGAATTGAAGGAGTGCTGTTTCTTCATAAAGCAGGGAATCCCAAGGATTGCCGCGGCAAAGACGGTCATAGGGCTAACAGAAGGCTTCTTCATTGCTTTTCCTCTTAAAAGGCCAGATAACCGCCCTAAAAATATACTCATGCTTCTGCGGAAGCGCCACAAACACTAACCCGGTAGACTCCGCTTCCCGCAATCACTCATTGCTCGGGGCTCTCATGCCCCCGTGATTTCCGCGGAACCGGAATTATCCACTATCGCTTCAATCGTTTGAAATCGAAATCCCTCTCGAGAATTTCTCCCTTCAAATGGGCCACATCCTTCTTCTCTTCGATGGCGTTCAAAACTTCCCTATTACCCCTCACATCCCCTAAGAGGATACAACCGATGATCACACCATCTCTGAAGATCAGTTTCCGATAAATGTACTCCCTCTCATCCTTCTTCACTCGTGATTCAAACCGGCCCTCCACGTCGATCTCCCCCGAGGAAACCAGATCGATTCCCACCACTTTCAGCCGGTTAGACATTACCGTACCCTCATAGAGTTCCTCTCCCCAGGCCATATTAATACCGGAGACTTCTCCCTGTCTCTCCGCAGCCGGCCAAATCCCATAGAAACGGGCTCGGTGCTGTACCAAATCCCCGGCAGCATAGATAGCAACAATCTTCGTCTCCATCCGGTCGTTGATGATCACCCCTTTGTCGAATTCCAGGCCGAGCTTCTGGGCCAGTTCCAGGTTGGGCCGGACACCCGCCGAAATAAGGACCATATCACAGGAGATGTTACTGCCGTCCTCCAAACCCAAACCCTCAGCCCTGGTGGCTCCCACTATCTCCTTTGATTTTGCCCCTAAATAGAAAGTGAACCCCATACCCTCCATCTGCTGTTTTAACAATTCTGCCCCCGGTTCATCCATCTGCCGAGGGAGCAATCTGGGGAAAAATTCCACGACCGTGACCTTAAGCCCGGCCCTCCTCAGTCCATTCCCCGCCTCCAGACCCAAGAGCCCCCCTCCGATGAGAAGCACCTCGGTAGCTTTTTTCGCATACTCCTTTATCCTCCGGGCATCCCCGACAGATCGGAGGGTAAAAACCCCCTCCTTCTCCGCCCCTTGAATAGGAGGGACAAAGGAATGTCCTCCTGTGGCTAAGAGGAGTCGGTCATAATCATAGCGGTCTCCCTTGGCATTGCGAACCTCCCGTTTATCGGGATCGATCTCCTCGATGGCCTCCTCGAGATGGAGCTCTATCCTCCTCTCGTCATACCAAGAACCCGTGCGCAGGACGAGGTCCTTTTCCTCGGCAGATCCCGCAAGGAAATCGGGAAGCCTAATCCGGGTATAGAAGGGAACGGGTTCGTCGGTAAAGATGTCGATCTTTCCATCGTCATCGTTTTCCCTAATCTTCTCAGCTGCAGCCGTCCCTGCCACCCCATTGCCTATAATGATATAGCGTTTCATCATTGACCACTCTGAATCAATCTTTTAAGTGCACAAAAAGGAGAAAGGTTTGGAATCATCCCATTCCTCCAATTCTATCGCTCTATTGCCCGATGGAAGATCGTTCACTCACCATTTATGGCCCAACCGGGGTACATGTCGTGGATAAACTCCCACAGAATCTTCTTTTAATGTAATTCCAAGGAATCCCAAAATTCAAGGTGCCGCAACACTTTTCCCGGGATAAATCCGTCGGAAAGGCATTGTCATATAATCGTCGCAGGAGGATGACTACAGGGTTTCCCTTAGGGAGGATTGTTTTTTTGAGGAGAAATAGTAAACTATAGCCATCCAAAAACCAGGTTTACGGGGTATAATGAGATATGATCACCACTGGGGGAGAGCGAATTCGAGAATTCTTTCAATTTGAGGTTCGGCCCCTTTCAAATGGCAGGGTTTGTTCGCTCCTCCAGAGTCGGCTATTCCAGAACATCCGAGAGCCATGTGGTAAGGTCAAAACTGAGGTCAGGCCTCCAGAAGAAGGATATCAAAGTCTGCATCCTCGAAGGGGGCATTTTGGAGATCGAGTGACCGAGACGCCTAAAAGGAGAAGATATTTCCGGTGAATAATCCCCAGGGAACTTCGAGTCAGAAAATATTTCACCAAAATCTGGCGGAATCGCTTGTGTATACGGGGTATCTTGACAGAATGAGATTAAGGAAATATGTTCAAACGATAGGCCCCTTAACTCTGTTGAGCTGACGGGAGGGAGGAATGGAAGAAGAGGTGAAAACGGCTGCGAATCGGCGTTTTGTGAACTATACCATTGAGGAGAAAATGGCATGGGTTACTATCGATAATCCCCCCCTTAACGCCCTCAATCACACACTTATGGACGAGCTGAGCAGCGTCTTCAAGGAACTGGAGGAAAACGAGGATGTCCACATCGTCATTTTGCGGGGTGGTGGAGAAAGGGCCTTCGCGGCGGGGGCTGACATCAAACAGTTCCCCTCCATGGACCCAGCCCTGGCTGAAAAGTTCGCCTCCGCGGGACAGGGGATTTTCAATCAGATTGAGGACTTTAAGGGTCCCGTTATCGCCGCTATCCAGGGTTTCGCCCTGGGAGGAGGATGCGAGTTGGCCATGGCCTGTGATATCAGAGTTGCCTCGGAAGATGCCAAGCTTGGGCAGCCCGAAGTCAACTTGGCCGTCATCCCGGGTTATGGGGGCACTCAGCGGATGCCCAGGTTGATCCCTCCCGGGAAGGCGAAGGAACTCATATACACAGGTGAGATGATCGATGCCATGGAGGCATCGAGAATAGGCCTCGTAGACAGGGTCGTCAAAAGAGAAGATTTGTTCGATGAGGCAAGAAAACTGGCGGCAAAGATCCTTTCGAAAGGGCCTCTGGCTATCAGAGCCGCGAAAAAGGCCATCAACGAAGGGTTGGCCCTGCCCCAACGAGAGGGGTTGAGATTGGAATCCCGCTATTTCAGCGAGCTCTTCAGCACGGAAGATAAGAATGAAGGCGCATTGGCCTTTTTGGAAAAGAGAAAACCTATCTTTAAGGGAAAGTAGCCCCGTGGGCAAGAATACCCTTTTGGAGCAAGAGAATGGAAAATGAGCTTATCATCCATGAAACGCCTCGCCTTTCTCGTCCTTGGTTGATTGGGGGCTATGAGGGGTGGATCGACGCCGGAAAGGTCTCAAGCGGATCCGTCACCTACCTCCGGGAGAGCCTCAAGGCACAAAAATTCGCGGAGATCCTTTCGGATGGATTTCACCTTTTCAGGGAATCCAGGCCCAAAGTGGTGGTTGAAGATGGGCTTATTCGCCAGGTTGAATATCCGAAAAATGAATTCTTTTACTGGAAGAATAAAGGGTTATTGCCCGATTTAATCCTTTTCCTCGGAAACGAACCCCATATTCGTTGGAAGGGCTTTGCCGATCTCTTCCTCACGTTGGCGTCTCGATTTGATGTTGAACGACTGGTAACTATTGGCGGGCTCTATGACCAGGTGGTCCATACGATTCCTCGAAAGATATCCGTTGTAGCGAGCAACTCCAGTCTCTTAAAGGACCTGCTGGCGCATGATGTGCAAATGATAGACTATGCCGGCCCCGGGAGCTACGTCTCCCTTCTCCAACAGCGTGCTGAAACCTGTGGGATCGGCTCATTTATGCTCTGGGGTCGTGTCCCCCCGTATATAGCAATGAGATCTTCCTGGGATTGTATTCAGATTCTCGAATTACTTGCGAAGCTCGTTCCCTTTGAAGTCGATCTGAGCGAATTGCGGGAAGAGGCCGAGCTCATCGATGAACAGCTCAAAAAAGCCGTAGAGGAAAAACCGGATTTGAGGACATATGTCAAACAGTTGGAATCCATCCACCGGTCCAGACATCCGAAAAAATCGAAATCCGGTGACAACGTCATCACCATAGAGGCTTTCCTAAAGCACGTCGACAAAGGGGATAAAGAGAAGGAATAGATTCCACCAATGCTTCTCCCGCCCTTCCCTCGATGAGTAAAATATCACTTACAACGATATTTCGACCCAAGGGATTACCGTTCTTCGGTTTACCAACACTTTTTTTTGGGGCAAGTGTTGCCCCTTCTCGTTTGGGTGAAACGAGGATTCTGAAATGTAATTGGGGCTTTCGTTTATCGGATGCACCAAGTCCTTTATCCCCAAAATAGGGGCGAGGCGAATGCAAGGTTTAGGAGAGAACCATGGATTTCAAATTAACCGATGAACAGAAGGATATCATCAGGGCCGCCCGAGCATTCGCGGAAGGCGAATTTCCCGAAATCGCCCAAGAATGCGACCAAAAGGAGGAATTCCCGAGGCACCTTTGGGAAAAGGCATGCCAACTGGGATTCGTCGGTGTCTTCATCAAGGAAGATTACGGCGGACCCGGACTGGGTTTCTTTGAACACTGCCTCATCAATGAGGAATTCTGGAGGGTGGACCCGGGGATCGGCCTCTCCATTTTAGCAGCAACCTTCGGCTCCGAAATGATTCAACTCTTCGGAACGGAAAAACAGAAGAAGACCTTACTCCCACCATTGGTGAAGGGTAAAACCATTACAGGAGCGGCAATCACGGAACCCGACGCCGGCAGTGACGTTGCCTCCGTCATTACCCGAGCCGTCCCCGTGGAAGGGGAATACGTCATCAATGGCACCAAAACCTTCACCACTAATGGCAACACGGCGCACTTTATCCAGGTCCTCTGTCTGACGAATCCTGAGGCCGAATCTCGGCACCAACGCCACAGCGTCATCACCGTTGAAACAGATCGTGAGGGTTTCGAAGCGACGCCCCTTAAGAATAAGCTGGGAATCAGGGCGTCCGAAACAGCGGAGCTCACTTTCAGCGATGTCCGCGTTCCAAGGAAAAATCTGGTGGGCAAGGAGGGAAAGGGATTTCATCAGTTCATGGTCTTTTTCGACCATACCAGGGTGCATATCTGTGCCCAAGCCGTTGGCCTAGCTCAGGGAGCCATGGAAAAGGCCGTCAAACATGTTATGGAACGGCGCCAATTCGGAAAAGCTCTGGCTTCTTTCCAAGCCACCCGATTCAAGATAGCTGAGATGGCTACCCGAATCGAGGCGGCAAGAAATCTCTACTATAAGGCCGTTTGGATGCTGGATCAGGGAAAACCGGACTCTAAACTCATCGCCATGGCAAAATGGTATTCAGGGGAAGTAGCGGTGAGGGTTGCTGATGAGGTCCTCCAGCTCCATGGCGGGTATGGATATATGGCAGATTATGACGTGGAGCGGTTTTACCGAGATGCAAAGATCGTGGAAATCTATGAAGGGACCAAGGAGATCGAAAAGCTCATCATAGCTCGTTCCATCTTGGGGAAGGATTCATCCTCGTCATGACAGCGCCCCCTCTCCTAGGAAATCCCCCTCCTGGGAATACCATTTTGAATGTACCCCCAATCCCCCCCACGTCAATCCACTGAGGCATCGGGATGAAAATCCAATCCCTGAAACCATTTCCTAAGACTGTCCAGAGGGACCCCTAACCATGAGACCCCATCATGGAATTCCATGCCTGAGGAACAATTGGGAAACCAAATTGCGCAACCTAACCTTCACCATTTTCTTGAAGGGTTCTTTACTCCTTTAATAGATCGGCAGTTAAAACTGCCTCCTCCTTTCGTCAGGCTTATCATCGATTAATTCCACGAAGTATCTCTTCTTCCTCTTGCCCCCAACCGCTGAAACGATGGTCCTCAGGGCATTGATGTTGGTCCCCTGTTTTCCAAGCACCCTGCCTATGTCCTGCTTGGAAACCCTAATCTCCAATATGTTGGCTTGGTCCCCGTCGATCTCTTTTACCTCAACCTTATCGGGTTCATCGACGAGGTATTGAACCATCTTCTCGACTAGCTCTTTCATCGCTCACCCCATCTTCGTATGATTCACCGCTCAAAAGACAACGCCTATTTCGATCTGATCTCCCTTATCTCTTTTCACCACCTCCTTCCGATGCCAAAATAATGGTCTTCGTTACACCGTATCCAATAGCCGCCCCCACAATAACATCACTCGGGTAGTGAACCCCGAGGTAAACCCGGCTCAATCCCACCAACCCGGCAAGACTATACCACACAACCCGATACCTTCCATAACGATGAGAAAGCGTTGTAGCAATCATCAAGGCGATGGCGCTATGGGCACTGGGAAAACTGGGATTCAAGCGAAATGCCTCCTCTGACGAAATCCTCAGGATCACATCAGGGATCGCAAAGGGCCTGGCCCTTTTTATTCCATATTTGAGAGCCTCTAAGATCATGACATTGATGCCGAATGAGATCAGATAGAAAAACGTGGAGCGTCCGCTCTTCGTCGAGACGAATAGGATGAGGGCAAAGATAACTCCCATAGCCTTGCTGCCAAGATGAGTGATCCAGGGCATGGTCATGTCGAATACCCAGTTCGACCACGTTACATTTATCCATTGCATCAAGGATAGATCCAACACCAGCTCCGTACCTGTTCTTGAATTGTCCTAAACCCTAACCATTGAACCCCTTGACCGTATTAACGGGGGAGGCATCGGAATGTCCATATGTTTCAGATTTTCCCTTCACCATTGGCAACCTCGGAATAATGTGAGAGAGGTCATTTCCCTTTACCACGACATCGGCAATCTGATCGAGTTTGGGCGATGAGGAATTGAAGGAAATGGAATATCCCGCCATCTCAAACATCTCTATATCCCCAACGCTATCCCCTATGGCGATGATCTCATTACGTCGAATCCGAAACATATCCTTAATACTCTGGACCCATTCATCCTTCCGATCGTAGTGGACTTTGATCTCCACCTCTCCGGTCAGGATACCATCCTCGCAAAGGATTCGATTGGACACCGCGTAATCAAAACCATATTTCTCTTGTACCCATTCGGACAGCAGGGAGAGGCCTGAGGAGACAAGAGCCAGCCTCAGGCCCAATCTCTTCAAAACGGAAGTCAACTCATCCACCCCTGGATTGAAGGGGACACCTCGAACGATATCCCGTAAATCATCAACCCTCATCCCCTTCCACACCTGGGCATCTAGTTCACAGAACTGCTCGTAGGAAACCTTCCCCTGGAGAAATTGGCTCTGGTACTTCTCCGCATAACCATACCATCTGTCCAGTTTCTTATGGATGTATTCCCAGATGGATCTCTCCGCTGTCAGGGTTCCATCCAGATCAAAAACGACCAACTTATAATGGGAAAAGCGTCCCGTCGTGTCTCTCACCGCTTGCATCTTACCATAATACAGAAGCGAAGCAAACCAAAAGAATAAATAAATGGAGGAGATCTCTGAAAAGCTGGGAAAGGGAGCTCTGAGCGTGAAATTATGCAGTGTTCCAGTGCTGCGGTCATGCGGTTGTGCGGTGCCCATTCTAATTCAAGTGCGTGCAGAGCCGCAAATTCAATGTTTGAGGGCGAAGAGTGACCTTTTCAAAGATCTCCAAAGATATATTTGACAAGAATGGAGACCTTTGATAATGAAAAGATGTACGAAAATTTGGAGGTTAGTTCCTCGAAGCCTCTCTCATGAATTGTCCCCTTTACCCGGTAAGAAGAGGGAGATCCATCCTCCAGTGAGGAGAAAGGGCGTAGTGGGAAGAGGACCCGAGGCTCATAAACTCCGAATGAGGGGAATGAGGTCCCGGGGTTAACCATGGAAAAGCTCATCATCACGGCAGCCATAACCGGGAGCAGAATCTCTCGGGACGTCGCGCCCCATATTCCCATTACACCCGATGAGATCGTCCAATCCGCTAGAGAATGCTGGGATGCAGGGGCAGCCATCATCCATATTCACGTCCGGGATCCGAAAACGGGCCTGGGAACCCAAAATCTGACTCTATTTCGCCGGGTGTTGGAACCATTGAGGGAGAAGACGGACCTTGTGCTCTGCTTAACCACAAGCGGTATTCCAGGTCGTAATCTCCCCATCGAGGAGAGGCTGCTGCCCCTTGAATTGGAGCCAGAACTTGCCTCCTACGATGCGGGCTCCATAAACCTTGGGGAATCGGTCTTTATCAATACCCCCGAGTTTCTGGAGACCGCGGCCAAGAGGATGAGGGAGAAGGGGGTAAAACCCGAGCTTGAGGTCTTCGATGTGGGGATGATGGTAACGTGCCTCCGCATGAGGGACCACGGATTTTTCGAAGAACCGCTTCACTTCCAGTTTGTCTTGGGTACTCCCTGGGGAAGCCCCGCTACCCCAAAATCCTTCCTCCACATCTACGAATATCTCCCCCAAAATTCGACGTGGTCCATCATCGGAATTGGCAAAGGACATCTCCCCATGTCCATGATGGGGCTGATCATGGGAGGACATGTGCGGGTGGGTATGGAGGACAATATCTACTATAATAAGGGCGTACTTGCCGCAAGCAATGCCCAATTCGTGGAGCGTATCGTTCGCATTGCACGGGAGTACGGCCGAGAGGTTGCCACCCCGAGGGAAGCGAGGGAAATTCTCGGGTTGCGTAAGAAGTAACGAAAGGAGGGAACAGGTCCAATGGCCGTCGACAAATCCAAGTATGATGAAACAAAACCCCATCAGGTCGCACTGCTCCAATTGGAGATCGCGGCTGAAAGATTGGGCCTCGATGAGGGGATAAAGCTGAAGTTGCAAAACTCCAAGAGGGTACTGATCGTCACCTTCCCGGTCAAAATGGATAACGAAGAGCTCAAGATCTTTACCGGATACCGAATACAACATAACAACACCAGAGGTCCGGGAAAGGGGGGAATTCGCTATCATCCCTCCGTCGACCTGGACGAGGTGAAGGCCCTGGCTGCCTGGATGACGTGGAAGGCGGCGGTGGTTAATATCCCATATGGTGGCGCCAAGGGTGGAGTCCAGTGCAATCCCAAGGAGATGTCAAAGGGGGAATTGGAGCGATTGACCCGAAGGTATACCTGGGAAATCGCCCCCCTGATTGGCCCCGAAAAGGATATACCCGCTCCTGATGTGTATACCAACGCCGAAACCATGGCCTGGATCATGGATACCTATAGTTCATTGCAGGGGTACAGTGTTCCAGGCGTGGTAACCGGTAAACCCATAGCTGTCGGCGGATCCCTGGGAAGAAATGAAGCCACGGCGCAGGGCTGCGTCTACGCCATCGAGGAGGCCCTGAAACACCTGGGCATGGACCTGGAGAAAGGGACCGTGGCCATTCAAGGGTACGGCAACGCGGGCTCCAATGCCGCCAAGATCATCCATAGACTCGGTACCAAAATCATAGCGGTGAGCGACTCAAGGGGTGGGATTTATAGCGCCGGTGGCCTCGATCCAGAAAAGGTGTTGGAGCACAAGGAGGAAACTGGTTCAGTGGTTGATTACGGGGAGGCCGATAACATCACCAACGAGGAACTGTTGGCCATGGACTGCGACATACTCATCCCCGCAGCCCTTGAAAATCAAATCACTGTGGAGAACGCCCATAAGGTGAGGACGAAGATCATCGCGGAAGCAGCCAATGGCCCTACCACGCCTTCTGCCGACGATATACTCTACGATAAGGGGATCTTCGTCATCCCCGATATCCTCTGTAATGCGGGAGGCGTTACGGTCTCCTACTTCGAGTGGGTGCAGAATATCCAAGCCCTCTTCTGGACGTTGGAGGAGGTGAACAACCAATTGGCACGGATAATGAGGAGAAGCTTCTGGGATGTTGCGGCCATTACGAAAAAAGAGAAGGTTCACATGCGGACGGCGGCCTGGATGCTCGGGGTGGGGAGGGTTGCGGAAGCGACCAGACTGCTCGGCATTTATCCATAATATTCAGGTTGTAAGGTGGTAAATCTATCTCCTTCGAGGCTATGCCGTCCAGTATTGACATTCTAAGCCAAAGCTGCCAGGGCTTTTAAACTATTACAGACCCGGAAACCTAAGCTTAAGCGACTCCTTATCCTCCTCCTTTTTAACCTTCACACCCAGTTCCATTCGCCCATCTCTGAGCCCCAGGGAGAAAGGCTCCCTCCCCTTTTTCCCTTCTAGGTGGGTGATGGAGCGCATAATCTCAAAGACCTTATCAGTAATCTCCCCAGGAGGCATTGGGAGCTCCATCTTTTCCTCCGCCTTAACGGTCACTTTGCGCTCGCCTCTCTTCTTCTTGAAGGATAGTTTCTTGGCCTTTTCCGTGGTGGCATAAAGGATGGAGAGGGCCAGGTACTTTAGGGCGTCCTCTTCCACATCGACACTGCTTTCGGACGCCATCTTCTCTATCTCCTCTCGGTAATCGGTTTCCATGTAACAATCGCACATCTCCTGAAGTCTCGCATGGTAATTCCGGGAAATCCTTTCCATCGAACTCCTCCTTTCAATCAATCCTTACATGATTGTTTACTTGTGAAACCGGCTAAAATTCCGTCACTTCCCCTCCGGGGATGGGACGCCGGGTCCGCGTATTGACATCGAAGGTGAACCCGGGCTCGATGACGCCCGATCGCGTGTATCCCCTATCCTCCCAATATCCACCTTTCATGGTATCGTTGAGCGTGATGGTCTCCAGCCACTTGCAGCTCTTATAGCCATAGAGGTTGGGGACTACCATGCGGAGGGGACCACCATATTCCCTTTCGAGGGGTTCTCCTTCCACTCCATAGACAAGGAGGACCCTCGGGTGATCCAGATCACTGAGGGGAACGGTCGTCTCATAGTTCCCCCCAAAGCCTGAAAACGTGGCGTGGTTGGCCTCCTTCTTAGGCCTCAGGATACGGATGACATCTCTCCAGAGCACCCCCTCCCACGTGGCCCTCACTGACCAACCGGAAACCGAGGTGAGCCGCGCGTCGACCTTCGATGCCGGGAGTTCCATGATCTTCTGCAAGGTGAAGGATCGTTCCTCCTCCACCAGGCCTCTTATATGAAGGCGGTACTGAGCCGTGTCGATCTCCGGCATCCCTCCCTCTTTAAATACTGGCGCTTTCAATCGGGACAAGACGCTCATTATTGATTCCCTTCAAACACTTTTTATCAGAGGTCTCCCTCGGAAAAAAATACCAGAATAGCGGCTGGCGTTTCAAGGAGATGCTCGAAAAAGCTGAGGGAGAAAAACCCTTCCTGGAGGTCTTCAGCCTTAGTTTTTGAGGGATCGAAATAGGAAACGTAAGAAGTAAAGACCATCTTTTCCGTGAGAAACCCCAGTAGGCTAACCAGAGCAAGGAATGCGTCCTTTGTGAAGCTCCCCGCCCACAGGGCGGGGCTTCCCGGAAATGAAATGTCATTTTTAATTGTGCCCCTTAACTCCGCCTACAAGGCGGGGCTTGCGGGGCACTTGCCGGTCAAAGGGCCCGCATCCATTCCGGTTTCAGGGGTATCTCGCCTTTAAGCGCACGGTCTATCAGGGTGAGCGCCTCGTTTTTCCCTCTGGGTAGTTTGGCCCTGATCGGCAGGTAGTTCGAGGCATGGTTGGAGAAGAAAAGACCCATGGTCAGGTGCGTATGGACGATCATCTCCCTCAGTTCTAAGAGGAGCTCTCTTTCCGTTGGTAGTTGAAATTTTCCGCTCGTGTAATCCTCATGAAGGGGGGTACCGGGAATGAGCATCACCGTCAGGGCACCGACGTAATTGGGATCCATGACGCTGAGGAGTTTGCCGGTGGCCCGAGCATGCTCAATGGACCTTTCACGCCCAGCGATGCCGAGGAGAACGGTAACCGAAAGCTTCATGCCGGCCTCCCGGACCTTCCGCCCCATGTCGATCAGATTCTGGGCGCTGGTTCCCTTATGAACCCTCCGTAGGATCGCATCATCTCCACTCTCCACGCCGAGGTAGAGTATCCCCAGCCCGTTTTCCCTCAATTGGGTCAATTCCTCGAGGGACTTCTTCTTGATACCCTTTGCATTGGCATAGGCACCGACTCTTCTCATCCAGGGAAGATGTTCCTTGATACGGTCGAGTATGCCCATGAGCCTTTCTTGTGGAATAATGAGGGAATCCCCGTCCATGAGGAAAACCCTGTCTTGTCCCTTCATGTATTTCGACGCAAAGAGGATGTCCGACAGAATAGTGCGGTCGTCCTTGATCCTGAAACTCTTCTCCTTATAGCTTCCGCAAAACGTACACCTGTTATGGGAACAGCCCACGGTTACCTGAAGGAGGATACTATTGGCCTCACTCGGGGGACGGATGCAGTACCCCTCGTAATGCATGCCTTCACCTTCAAGAGGAAATTCCATGTGGTCTCTTTCTCCTATATCTTGCTCATTAATAAAAATACAGCCGGTGAATACCAAAAGTCAAATTCGGGGAATTCCGGAGGCTTTCAGGCCTTCTTCTTGGCAAGCAGGTCCAAACTTGACACTTGGTGGATTGGATGATATCGATCGTTAAGACTGTGTTAAGGAATTGGTTTAGACCACTGTCAATTACATAAGCCTGCTGGATGAAGGAGATGTAACGAGATGAAACCAACACCCATTGAACCTGGTCCCGGTCAAGAATCAGTTTGGGATTATCCCCGCCCACCTCGCGTGGAGGATGTTTCCAAGCACATCGAAGTCGTTTTCAATGGTGTTAAAATCGCTGATACGCGCGAAGCCAAGCGAGTACTGGAAACAAGTCATCCGCCGGTCTACTACATTCCCCCGAAAGATATTCAGATGGAGTATCTGGTAGAAATCACGAGGACTTCGGTTTGTGAGTGGAAAGGTCGGGCTCATTACTATACCGTTGTCGTTGGCAAAAAAAGAGCGGAGCGGGCGGCTTGGTACTATCCTGACCCTAAGTCAGCGTATGCAGTCATTAAGGACCACGTAGCCTTCTACCCCGCACCTATGGATTCCTGTTATGTCGGTAGAGAGCGGGTGAAGCCACAGCCAGGTGGCTTTTACGGTGGTTGGATAACTGGTGACATTGTGGGACCGTTCAAAGGCGACCCTGGAACACTCGGCTGGTGATGGGAATGTAAGATGCGGGCAGATGCTTTTTGGGTCAACTCAGTTCTGCTGTCATTGCCTAATCACTCGCTGCAGCGAAGGTCGTGAAACGCCACCGCTGAACTGCAACGTTGGGCGCCCACGCCGGAAAGATAGTATCACAGGGGAACCGGAGCTGTTTCAACACTCGGAATACAGGAGGTATGCATAATGAGAAAAATGATAGGCTATTGCGGTTACAACTGCCACTTGTGCGCTGCCCGTTCTGATGACCCTGCTGTCAGAGAGAAACTGGTTGACGGTTGGAGGAAAATCTTCGGCCATCAGCACTACACAACCGAGAATGTCAGGTGCGACGGGTGTCTCAATGATGGTAGACTTGCGGACAAGAGCTGCAAAGCCAGACCGTGTGCGAGAGAGAATGGCGTGGAGAACTGTGCTTGCTGCGATGAATTCCCCTGCAAGAAAATGAAAAACCTGATGGGAATTCGGAAGGGGATGCCGATCTGGTGTTATCCGAGAACATCGTCTGTGACTGAGGAAGAATGCAACCTGTGCATGAGGCAGTTTGATAGCATGCCCAATCTACTCAGGATGCTTGTGGGCGCAGGTAAGATCCCTTCCTGGGTGGCAGCAAGTTCTGAGACATCAAGGGAAAAGGGTAAATAGATGCACGAACTATCAAAAGCCTAACATTTGCGTGAAACTGACTGCATATAGCTATGCTCCTCTGCGCTATGCGCAACAGCTTACGCATGACATTAGCTAACATCGACTTAACAAACACACTAAGAAAGGAGTGGATGGTATGCCTCGGGTTGTTCATTTCGAAATCAACGTAGACGAAACGGAACGCGCTATCAAATTCTATTCTGATGTGTTCGGGTGGAAGATACAGAAATGGGATGGCCCCTTCGACTACTGGCTCATCACTACTGGCGAGGATGATGAGCCCGGGATTAATGGTGGGTTAATGAAGCGCGAAAGCCCGTCCGCCACCACGGTAAACACTATCGATGTCCCATCAGTGGATGACTTTGCCGCCAGGATCACGGCTCATGGAGGAAAAATCCTCCAGCCCAAAGCTGCAATACCAGGTGTCGGCTACTTCGCCTATTGTCAAGACACCGAGGGCAACACCTTCGGCATTATGGAGAGTGACGAATCAGCGCAGTGACGATTGAAGGCGGTTGACTGGCCACTCATTGGAGCCGACAACGGTAAAGCTTGCCTCCCCCGCGAAGACGCAATTCTTCATCAGCTGTCTCGATCGAATAGTGTCGAAACAAACCCTTGATTATGGGCGACCTTCAAGAAGAGGGGAACGAAAGCCAAGGCACTGGTAATATGAAAGGAGGATACAGATGAACAAATACTGTTATTCGTGTTCCGCCCCATTGGAAATGCCTGAGTTTAAAGGTCCAGCTGAAAACTACTGCAAATATTGCACTGATGAACAAGGAAATCTCAAATCACGAGATGAAATTAAGATGGGAATAGCCGAGTGGTTTAAAACCTGGCAGCCAGACCTAGATCAAGAGAAGGCTCTGGCACGGGCTGAGCACTTTATGAAAGCGATGCCTGCTTGGGCGAAATAGAACAGCTAACAAATCCCCTCAGCTCTCTCAGGACATGGTTTCCGCTGGGCGGATATGGATTGTCAATGCCCCGGGCAATAGTCTTGGAATTGCGGACTCTCCTTATCTCCTCCCTTTTCCCTTCGAAGGCCTCAGCACTCGGGGCACATCCCTCTGCCTGGACGGCAATCAACTTGGGCTCATCGAAGGGGTATCTCCTCCCGCACCGGATACAGAAGAGTTGGCAGCGCATAATCCCGTCAAGTGGGGTTGAGGATGAAACAGATGAATTTAATGTGCAGGATCAGAAGGGGCATCAACCCTTCCCTGATATACCCAGGGACTCCTCAATCCGCTGAATCTCCTTCTTGGCATCCTCAATTCGCCCAAGGCCTTCTTGGCTCCATCGCCTGCTCCCGCTTAACCGTTCCCTCATCGCATCGATTTGGGCTCTTACGGCCTCCGGCGAGGGACCACCTTTTGAGGTCTTCCTCGATACGATGCCTACGGGGTCTTGCCCCTCCTGGAGTTCTTCCTCTGATATCTCCAGATCCAGTTTCGTCTCCTTCAAGGCTTTCCGAAACCCCTTGAGGATGACCATATCGGCCCCTTTAACCTCTGAATATTTGACCGCCTTCTCCATGAGGATTTTTGCCTTCCTGAAGGGGATCTTAAACCGCTGGACGAGGGCCTCCAGCAGGGCCGTCGTCCCGATAAATCCTTTCCGGCATTGCTGGAGCATTACCTCGGGCTTGACCTGGAGTAGCTCAATTACTTCCCTCATCACCCCGAGGGTCGGCGTGCACTCCCGAACCATGTCCATCACGAGATACTTCGTCCACTGAGAATCACGGTTGTATCCGATAAAGGATGATTTGCCCAGGGATTGCAACCCCATCAAGATCCCCTGGGCAACGGAGGCCCTGGCCTTGATTACCTCCAAGGCCCCGGGATTCCGTTTCTGGGGCATGATGGAGCTTCCGCTGCAATGCGTATCGTCCAACCTCACCATGTCGAATTCGGCCGTGCTCATGAGGATGAAGGACTGGGCAACGGTGCTCAGGTGATTCATGGTGATGGTAACGGCGTGGGCGAATTCCAGCTCCGGTTCCCACCGGTTGGTGATGGGATCCAAGGAGTTTCCATAAAAGGTATCGAAGGCCAACAATTTCGAGGTCAGCTCCCTGTCCAATGGAAAGGTGGACCCGTATCCCGCCACCCCACCCAGCGGGTTCCTGTTGAAAAGCCGGTACCAATGGATGAACCGCCAGATATCCCTCTCCAGGGGCTCCGCAAAGGAGAGAAGCACGTGGGCGAAGGTGGTAACCATGGCATGTTGATGATGGGTGAAACCCGGCATGACCGTATCCAGGTTCTCCTGCGCCTTTTCCAGGACAGCCTCGATCAAGCCATCCAATTCGCATATGAAATCCAAGACCTGCCCTCTCATGTACAAGCGCATATCCAACGTTATCTGGTCATTCCTGCTCCTCGCCGTATGGAGCTTCCCCGCCGATTCCAGCCCATGCCGCTCGATGAGAAAGGCCTCCACGTTACTGTGAACATCCTCCTTCGAGGCGTCCAAGACGAATTCCCCTCGGAGGCAAAGGGCTTCGACCTCTCTGAGCCCCGTCAAAATCACCCTGAGGTCATCCTCGGAGATAATTCCCTGCTTACAGAGCATGATAGCATGGGCCTTGCTTCCCCAGATGTCGTATTCAACCAAGTGCTGGTCAGAGGGAAGTACCCCCTCTACATCCCTTCCCGATAAGAACTCGATAATTCGAGGAGGTGGTTCCCGGTGAAACCTGGAGCCCCAAAGCTTGTTAATCTTCATTTCTTCATCCCCGCATTCCTCTTGGCCAAGATTTCAAATGGGAGGCCCCTGATGTATGCCGCATCAGCGCACATCTGCTGATCCAATCCAGTGCTCTTGATGGACCTGATCTCTGGTGAAAAGAGGCCCGTCCGTGAATCTCTCTCAACAATGTCGACGTTGCCCTTATACAATTTCACGCGAGCCATTCCGTTTACAACCTTCTGCGATTGGCCGATGAAGGCATCGAGATCCAGTTTCAGGGGATGGTACGCCATCCCGTGGTAGATAAGATACGCCCATTTCTGATCCACCATCTTCTTGAATTGAATTTCGTCCTTAGCAAAACAGAGCTGCTCGAGATCTCGGTGGACCTTTAAGATGATAGTGGCAGCGGGAGCTTCGTATAGTTCCCTGCTCTTGAGGTCCATGATCCCATCCTCAAAGATATCTATCTTGCCAATGGCATTGACACCGCCGAGTTCGTTGAGGTCGGGGATGATCTCCCCCAGAGGCTTACCCTTACCGTTTAGTTTGACGGGGATTCCCTCTTCAAACTCAAGATCGATGATGGTGGGGGTATCGGGGGCCTTCTCGGGCGGCCGATACCACATCCAAATATCATCGGGCACCTCCTGGTTTAAATCGATGGCCCCACTGGCGATGGAGCGACACCACATGGTCTTATCATCTCCCCCCGTAATCGTCTCCGTAACGGGGATATTCCATTCCCGACATAACATCTCTTCCTCCAATCGGGTGAGGTCGAAATCTCGAACCGGGACCAGTACATTTAAAGCGGGGGCAAAGGTCTTAAAGACATTATGCATGCGATACTGATCGTTTCCCTTGCCGCTGGACCCCTCTGTTATGGCATCACATCCCCTTCCCGCCGCTATCTCCGCCACCCTCCTGGCCACGATCTGGCGCGTCATGGAGGTCGATACTGGATAGCCCAGGTAATCCGAATTTGATTGAATCGCCTTTGCGATCCACTCTTCGGTGAACTCGTCCTTCATGTCGACCAATAGAGGGACGATTCCCAATACGTCGGCCTTGCGCTTGCTCTCAGCAATTTCCTCCTCGCCCTGTCCCACATCTATAGTGACGGGAACGATCTCCCGCGCCTTATACTTTCTCCTCAGCGCCTCCACGGAGAGGCTTGAGTCCAATCCTCCTGAGTAGGCCAAGGCTACTTTCGTAACCTGGGGAGTTGCTGTTTGCTCGATCCTCTTCAGTATCTCCTCAATCCCCATATCTTAGCCTCCCTTCCCCCTGAAATGCCCATACGAGGCGAGCAGATTTAGATAGAGTCCGGCCTCCCAATAGTATCAAAAATAAGGAATGAAAACAATTCCGGGTTCCCTGGAGATTTCCCAAGGGTCATTGAAGAAAGGAGGGGGAAAACTTATAATGTAAAAATGACGGCTTCGTAAAAAGTCCATCTGCTGTTCGACATGCTCACGGCCCTGAGCAAAGCCGAAGGGCTACGTTGCGCTTCACCCTTCGTCACTGCAGCGTACTTCTACAGTACGCCTCATTCCTCAGGATTTGCGCGCCTTGCATCTGGGTCTTTTTTCTTTGCCGTCTGATTTCAGCTTTCTACAATGGCGTCAATTATAAACTCGAAATCATCGAGGAATCGAAATTATGATCGGTATCTTTTTCGGGTGCACTGTCCTCCTCTTCGAGGAGCTCCGCAGTACCTTAGAGGACTTCTTCCGTAAGGCGAAAGTGCAATATGAGGTTGTGGGTACTGATCGGTGCTGTGGGATCCCCCTGCTGCTGGCGGGCTTCCAAAAAAAAGCCGAAGAAAATGCAAAAAGGCTTGTTAAAGATATCTCGAAAAAAGGTATCTCTACCTTGGTCACCAGTTGCCCCCACTGCTACCGGGCTTTTTCCAACGAGTTTCCCCATCGATTCGGGTTATCAGCTCCATTTGAGACACTCCATTTTACCCAGTTCGCCGCCGATCTCATCCGAGGGGGGAAGATCAGATTGACGAAACCCGTCGACCAGAAACTCACCTATCACGATCCGTGCTACCTGGGCCGAATGGGCGAAAAGATCTATCGGGAACCGAGAGAGGTTTTAGCTGCCATCCCCGGGCTGAAAGTGGAGGAAATGGAGCATAATCGCGATAAGGCCACTTGCTGTGGTGGAGGGGGCATGGTCAGGGCCTACCTTCCTATCCTCTCCTCGGCGGTTGCTCAGGAAAAGGTCGAATTTCAAGCGCGACCCACCGGTATTACCGGAATCGTATCCTCCTGCCCCTTTTGCTATTTCAACTTGAAGGAGGGAGCTGAGGAGGTCGATGAGGGGAAAATCGGGGTCTATGACTTGGCGGAACTTCTCGTCCGATCCATGGAGGAACCTGAGGATGAGTGACGCAAGGCGTCAGTTTACTGACTTCAAGAAAACCATCTACGGGGCCGTCGACGATGAGGCACTTCGATCCGCCCTGCGGAAGGCAGTGAGCTCATTCCGGGAAAATCGGGATAAGGCCCTGAAGCAGTTTCCCCATGTCGAGGAGCATCGAAAAATCCTCATGGAGAAAAAGGAAGAAGTTCTTACACATCTCGATGAGATGATCGAGAAGTTCACCGTTTCCGCCGGAAGAATGGGGGTCAAGGTTCACATGGCGGAAACCGTCCAGGACGGACAGAAGATCATCGGGGAAATCGTCGGCTCGAAAAAGCTCATCGCCAAGGGAAAATCCATAACCTCGGAGGAGTTGGATATCAACAATTTTTTGGAAGAAACGGGGAACGAAGTGTACGAAACTGACCTGGGGGAGTTCATCGTGCAACTTCTCCACGGGAAACCCATGCACCTCCTTGCCCCAGCGGTAAATGTCTCAAAGGAGCGGGTTGCTCAGGTCTTCTCCGAACTTGCGGGAAGAGAACTTCCCCCAGACCCTTCGGAGTTGACTCGGTTTGCCAGGGATTTCTTGAGGGAAAAATTCTTCCGTGCTGATATCGGCATGAGCGGGGCAAATGCATTAACGGCCGATACCGGCTCAATCTTTCTCATCGAGAATGAGGGGAATATTCGTTTCGCTACCAACGCTCCCCCCGTTCACATCGCCGTAGCCGGGATCGAGAAGATCCTTCCCACCCTGGCCGATGGAAACCTCCTGGTGGAAGTAGCTTCTCGATATGCCGGGTATTACATGCCGAGCTATGTCTCCGTCATTTCGGGCCCCAGCAAAACAGGTGACATCGAGAAGGTCATCATTTGGGGAGTTCACGGACCAAGGGAGGTTCACGTGGTCCTCCTCGACAATGGCCGCAGAGAGGTTGCGAGGGATCCGGTGCTCAGGGAGGCACTCACCTGTATACGCTGTGGGGCATGCATGTACGAGTGTGCCGTTTACCCCATCGTGAGCGGATACTGGGGACACACTTACATGGGTGGGATCGGCATTCCATGGACAGCGCTTATCGCCGGCGGTTGGGAGGTCGCCGCCCCCATGGCCTATGCATGCACCCTCTGCGGGAGATGCCGGGAATTCTGCCCCATGGAGATCGGCACACCCCAGATCGTGGAAAGATTGAGGGAAGAGATGGCTGAGCGGGGATACCTCCCCGATTACGTCAAGGAGATGACTCAAAAGGTATTGACCAAGGGGACCCCGTACTGATCTTTTGCAATCTCCTGGTCCACCTTCCCGTGCACATCTTGTCGATCTGCACCTCATCCCCTCCCATCGAAATAACGGTTTCTCACCGAAATAGAAATAAAAAAAGGGGCAATGCCCCTTCTTAACCTCAGGTTTGTAACCATCAAGTCCTCCCCCGGGAAATCGGCATCAGCTCTTCCTCGAGGTCTTGGTCATGAAATGGGTAACCAATTGTTCCACCTGTTTTCCCTTACACTTCGGGCAATTGAACTGCTTCTTTTCATATTCCCGCAGACTCAGCATGATGCTAAATTCCTTCTTGCATTTCTTACATCGAAAATCGTACGTAGGCATGCTCATCCCCCCTTCACTATGATCCCTTTCTGGTTTTCGATATCATACCAGCCCCCTCACCTGGTTATCAAAATCGAGAAACGGGTCACCCACACCGTGGTCCCTGAAAAAGGTCTTCTTCATGTAATTCAAGGCCCCAACGTAGAACTCGAAATCCCTCGAAAGTTCCGAATAGAGGTGTGACCCGGGCTGGTAAAATGCTCTATGGTATTGACTAACGGTTTGGTACGCCTTCCTCCCCTCCTCCAGGTAAAGGTCCAAACAGGATTGCTTCTCGACCCATTCGCGAAATATCCCCGCCATGAAGAGGATGTAATCGCCGATATACTTGCGAACCTCCTTCTCCCGGTTCCACTGCCCGGAATACCATGAGAGATTAGCTTCCAATAGCATTTCAACAGCCGTTTCCAGCCTTCGCCCCCGGAAATCCCGAATCCGATAGAGGTTTTCAGTACGGGCAAAATTGGCTAAGAGAAGGGCAATGTATTCGGCGATCTCCGTATCCTTGATCCCCAAATCCCAAAAACTTCGGCGTATCAACCAATTAAAGAAAGCCAGCAATCCCGGCGTCGATGTACCTGATGAGATCTTCCTCGTCGGTGAGGACATTATGAATGAGCCCCTTTCTGAAATTAATATAAGAACCCGTGGGCCAATGTCAATAGAAAAGGGATGGATGGCCCAAAGAAAATGCCCTTTTTGGTAAGCCCATTGCCATTTTGCAGGTAAGGAGGAACGTCTAAGTCCCAAAACGATGCTGATGGGAAGGACGGATCAGCGCGACATGCCAATCAATGATTCATCCGTTTCCCGGAAGCATGGCAGCATCGAGAGAGAGGATGGCCGGTTTCTCCTTCAGGATTTCAAGAGCACCGATGGAGTCTTGGTAAACGATGAGTTCATCGAGGTTCCCATCCGAAATCACGAGAATACGATCCGGATCGAGAAGACTGTCTTGCAATTCCTGGAGGAAGAATTATACTGACTTTTAGAGTAAACAAATTTGAACGACTCAGAGAGCATTTCCCAAGAAAAGCCATATAAGAAAGGGGTAAGTATGGTTATCCATGTAGTAGGGACGGGAACAATAGGTGAGCCGCTCATTGGACTATTATGCGATACCAAAGAGAACTTGGGGATAGATGAGATAACATTTTATAAACATAGCCCTGCGCTGATAGATAGGCCCATGATTAAGGGCTTAATCAATAGAGGGGCAAAGCTGTGCGTACATAGGGAAAGGGTAACAGATTTTCAAAATCTGGGCCTGGAGCCAACATATGAGTCAGAAGAAGCCATAAAAAGGGCAGATGTAGTAATTGACTGCACAGCAGGAGGCATTGGGCTAGAAAATAAGGAGAAATATTACAATCGATATAGAGAGAGGGTGAGTGGGTTCTTAGCACAGGGATCTGAGTTTGGGTTTGGAAAAATGTATGCTGTTGGTATCAATGATGAAGCTATCACACTGGACGACAAATTTATCCATATTGTCAGTTGCAATACCCATAATATCGCTGTTGTAATAAAGACCCTTGGAATGAATCACCTGAAAGAGGGGCGATTTGTCTGTATTAGAAGGGCAAATGATATTAGCCAAGACCAAGGCTTCATTCCTGCTCCGGAAGTTGGAGAACATGACGAGAAGATGGGAACTCATCAAGCTGTCGATGTTTATCATCTTTATAAGACACTGGGCCTTGAGTTGAATGTATTTTCAAGTGCCTTAAAGATTAACACCCAATATATGCACTGCATATGGTTTGATATAAAACTGGATAAGAAAATCACAATAGATGAAATCATCCAGAAATTTATCGACAACCCACGGGTTGCTGTAACAAATAAAACATCATCTGGTTTAGTTTTTTCCTTCGGTAGAGATCACGGACATTATGGGAGGATACTAGATCAAACAATTGTAGTCTTGCCAGCTCTCCATGTGGTAAATGGTAATGAGGTGATTGGATTCTGTTTCACCCCTCAGGATGGGAATTCTCTTCTGAGTAGTATTACTGCGGCAGAGCGATTCTTATATCCCAATTCGTATGAGGAAAAGCTCAAATGCTTAGAGCCATTTTTGTTCCAAGAGGTATAAATGATTAAGAAGTAATGAGCAGAGACCAACCAGGTGTTGACCAAGCCATCCTTTATGATGCCGCTTGCCGTAGAATTGAGATCGGAGGGTTACCTCTAAGGAAAGAGTGAGAAGTCCTCACACGGTACTGCGGCGGGTCTTTTTCTCCTTGCTTATTACCCTTTTTTCCCTGTGAAGGAGGGTTTCTCTCTCCGGAGAGCCAAGACAATCCAGCGTCTCAAAGGCCCTTCGGACCATCTCCAAGGCCTTCGAATAATCCTTGACTCGGTGTTCATAATGCTTGGCCAACTCCACGTAGGGAAAAGAACTTCGCCCTCCATCCCAAGAGATCATATCCTCCCAGAGAGCGGCGCTCCTTTCCCACAGACCTCTCCGCTTATATACCAAAGAGAGAACCCTCATGGCTTCCCACTGGAATGGCTCGTCACAGAACTTTAGGGCCTTTTCAAGGCATCCGGTAGCCTTCTCAACCATCCCTTGTTCCATGAACAATTTCCCGAGGACCATATGCTCGATCCCTCTTTTCGGGCGGAACGCCAAAGGGTCATGGTAGGTCGAATGGATTCGATGTGCCAAGATCACCATGGAAAGGATATCCATCCGGTTGTGATGAAAGACGCGACTGATCTTTTCGGCGTTCCCCGTCCTCACGAAATCGAAATAGTGATAGGGGATTAACTCCGATGGAATATCATTCCCACGATTGATGTCTAACAATTGAGTCTCTAAGGTGACCAATCGACAGTTTTGACATACCCTTCTCCAAATCTTTCTTGAGGGGTATACCAGGTCGTAGTTCGGCTTATCGGCAAGGGGTACGCCGAACCTGGAGAGGATAAACCGGGTTTCCAAAAGCGGGATATCGAAATTCTTTCCGTTGAAGGTCACCAGAAAATCGTAATGATCCAAGTGCTCTCCCAATAGGAAGAGCATGGCCTTCTCCTCCGCATGGTTTCGCATGAAGAGCTGTTGGACGATGAACTCTCCCCCCTGAAAGGAGCCCACTCCAACCATAAAAGCGTAAGTTCCGGTGCCTCCCGACAGTCCCGTCGTCTCCGTATCGAGGAAGAGGGTTCGGGTAAAATCGATATTTTTGAGCCTTGCATCCCTCGTTATGAGATGGGCTGGGTAATGGGGAACTTCCAACAACTCACCCAGTAGAGTCCCTCCGTGTCGATACCCGGAACCATAAGTCTCCCTTGTCGCGAAGATCTCTCCAAAGGGCGTGGAAAGGAACTGGCCCTCCACCAGCTCCTCAATGGCTCTCCCCCGAGGAGGGTATCCGGGGGCTGGCGTCCGAGGCCTCCCTGGCCTGGAGAGTCGATCCAATCGTCTCCTCAAATCGGACAATACCGCGCGCCTCTCCTTATCCCCCTTCCGATGGAAGAGGGCATCCAGTCTATCCTTTGTCTTCACCGGTCTCCAACGCCCTTTCGAGCAAGGACAGGGCTATCCCTTTCGATTTCGTCCCCATTTCCCCGGTTGGCCCAACACATGACGGACACCCCGACCGACACCCGCAACGGGAGATCAACCTCATGGTGCTCTCCAAGATCTCTCGATGCCCGTCGAAGAGCTGCGGGCTAAACCCTATCCCCCCTGGATAGTTATCGTAGATAAAGAGCGTAGGCTCGAAGGGATCAATCCCATCTATGGGAACTTTCTCCATACCAGCGCTGGACTTGTAAATGCCCCTGCTCTCCCGAGAGAATCGTGCAAACCAGCGAGCTCCCCGGTCCCCCACGCTCCGCTGGATATCGTTGATGTCGCACATGAGATGAAGGGAACCGATATAGTGTAGAGCATATGCTATGCCCAGTATCCCGTCGATAATCTCCCACCGGTTGAACGGCATGTCCTCCAGCATCTTTCTCGGAAAGGTGAACCAATATGAGGTGGTATGCATCTGTTGATCGGGAAGGACGACTTTGCCATAACCCACATTTTCCGAGGTATAGAACTTGATCTTCTTAAACCCCACCACTTTGGTAGACACGGCTACCTCCCCATGTTCTACCCAGGTCCCGCACTCCCTCTTTTCCTCGAAACCCTCCAAGATGGAGACGTCGGTGTAACTTATGGCATCGGTATAGTAGTCGGCCTTGCTCTTCTTAACATAGGCCTTTCGGTTTTCATAGTCCAGCTTCTCAACTTGGTAGAGTTCCGATTCGGAAATATAGATAGCCCCCTTATACAGGGTAGTATGGGCACTGGTGAAATCGACCTCGCCGATGACTTTGCCCTTGGGGCTCCCAGTGACATCCACGACCACGAAGTTCTCCTCCGAAACGCTCCTCAAATTAATCCCCTCAGCTGGGTAGGCATCCTGCATCCAGTGCCAGCGATCCCCCGAATGATGAACAACCCCTTTCTCCTCGAGATATTCCAGGATCTCCTGGAGACTCTCCCCCCCGAAGCTCTCCCCATCCTTGAAGGGGAGCTCGAATGCCGCACACTTTATGTGGCTTACGAGGATGAGCAGGTTGTCGGGGTTGATGAGGCCATGTTCGGGAGACCTCCCAAAAAAATAGTCCGGGTTCTCCATCAGGAATTGATCCAGGGGTAGGCTCCGCCCGATCAGAATCGCCAGGGAAAGGCCCGATCGCCTCCCCGCCCTTCCCGCCTGTTGCCATGTGCTGGCAATGGTTCCCGGGTACCCTGCGATAACGCAAACATCCAGCCTTCCGATGTCAATTCCCAGCTCCAGGGCATTGGTGGTAACGACCCCCAGCACCTCTCCTTTCTTGAGCCCCTTCTCGATTTCCCTTCGGGCCATGGGAAGATATCCGCCGCGGTATCCCCTGACGATATCTCTATCCCCTTTTTCGCCTCCCACACGGTCTTTCAGGTACTTGGTGAGAACTTCTACGTTGAGCCTACTGGTGGCAAAAACAATGGTCTGAATTCCCCTCTCGATAAATGGGTAGGAGAGGTTCCTTGCGGCACCGATATGGCTCCCACGGATACCCAGTTCCTCGTTGACTACCGGGGGATTGTAAAAAAGGAAGAGCTTCTCCGATGAGGGGGCCCCGTTTTGGTCGATGAGTTCCACTGGGCGCTCAACCACTTTCTCCGCTAACTCCCTGGGGTTGGCTATGGTTGCAGAGCAACAGATAAACTGCGGCCTCGAGCCATAGAACTCGCAGATCCGCCTCAACCGTCGGAGCACATTAGTCATGTGGGAACCGAACACACCACGATAGGTGTGAAGTTCATCGATAACGACGTACTTCAGGTTTTGAAAGAGCGTGATCCATTTGGTATGGTGGGGGAGGATGCCGGTGTGAAGCATGTCCGGATTGGTGATTACGATGTCCCCTTTGGCTCGAATGGCCCTTCGAGCATCCCGAGGGGTATCTCCATCATAGGTGAATGTGCTGATAGGCCTTGCCGTCGCTTCGATCAACTCCTGGAGCTCAACCATCTGGTCTTGGGATAGCGCCTTTGTCGGAAAGAGATAGATGGCCCTACCGGATGGATGTTCCACCTTATCATTGAGAATGGGAAGGTTATAACAGAGAGTCTTTCCCGAGGCCGTAGGGGTGACTACCACAACATCCTTTCCAGCACGAATTGCATCAAGGCTCATCCCCTGGTGCGAAAAGAGCTCCTTTATCCCCCTCCTTTTGAGGGCACCCCGTAACCTCTCATCAATGAAATCGGGGATGGCAACATACCTTCCCTCCCTTGCCTCCAACCTCTCGATCTGGATAATGCATGGTGCAATATCCTTTGAAGAATTCCACGTTTTGATGATTTCTACGATGGACACCCCTTCAACCTCAAATTAGTTCAATTGAACCTTTTGGATTTATACCCCTTTTGCTTTGGAATGTCAATGAGAATCCCATTCATCTCCTGCGCAAAAGGGCGACAGTAGCGCCCCACCCGCCTGAAGTGGGAGGAGCTGCGGAAAAAGATTCAACCAGGAGGGACTTTGCGAGAAAGGAATGGACCCGTCGGCGTTGATATCCCATCCCCTTGCCATGAATAATCCTCACCTGGTATATCCCTGCCCTTATACATTCCCTCAAGTATTCCTCCAGGAGGGATGGGATCTCGTTAGGGGGAAAGGTATGTAGGTCTATGCTATCCTCGATGGGAATCCTTATCGGATCCTGGGAATGATGGTCCTTCCTCGTCATCGGAATGGAGCCTCCGATCCCTATTCTATGGCTAACGAAGCCATTATCCCAAACTATTATAGCAAAACAACGAATGTCAACTATTACCGCATTCTGAAAAACTGAGAAAAAAGACTTCAGCAGCGAAGATGGCTCTCTCTGGAATTCCATTGTATCATTTCCCCCCCCCAGCCTCTTCAGACGAAGGCATGAGAAACTCCACATCCAGTAGAGGTAAATGAGCTCGGGGGAATTTTTGAAAAGATTCATATCGCTGCTATGACAGCGAGATAGGCGGTCATAATGGAATGAATTTGACTTGGATCAAAGAAAAATACTCTTGACAGAGTACCCTTGAATTCACTATATATTGTAATTGTGGTCTCGATCTGAACTACATCTTGGGGAAAAAGAAAAGGAGGGAAAGATGGGCTTGGAGCCGACCTTAACCGAGAATGCGATGGTAGTACTCCAAAAGCGATATCTCAAGAAGGAGACGGGAGGAAATGTAGCCGAGGCGCCGGAGGACCTGTTCCGCCGAGTAGCGAATAATATCGCCCAGGGAGATCTCATATATGATCCCCAGGCCGAGCTGGATCGAACGGAGGTAAAATTCTATTCCCTTTTGTCATCCTTGGATTTTCTTCCCAACTCCCCCACCCTGATGAACGCTGGGAGAGAGCTCCAGCAACTATCAGCCTGTTTCGTCTTGCCGGTGGGAGATTCCTTGGAGGAGATCTTCGAGGCGGTCAAACAGGCGGCTCTCATCCATAAGAGCGGGGGTGGGACGGGTTTTTCCTTCTCCAGGATCCGGCCCAAGAACGATCCAGTCAAATCGACCGAGGGCATATCCAGCGGACCCCTCTCTTTTATGGCGGTTTTCGATACGGCCACGGAGACGGTAAAACAGGGAGGAATGAGGCGGGGCGCAAATATGGGCATCCTGAGGGTGGATCATCCAGACATACTGGAATTCATAGGGTGCAAGGAGGGGGATCATCAATTCAACAATTTCAACCTATCAGTGGCAGTCACCGAGGATTTCATGAAAGCCGTAGAGGATGACGGAACGTATTTTTTGATCAACCCGCGGACGGGACAAAAGGTCCGAAGTGTCAGGGCCCAGGAGATTTTCGACAGAATTGTGGCCGGTGCTTGGAAAAATGGTGAGCCAGGGGTTCTCTTCCTCGACCGCATCAACGGGGAAAATCCAACTCCTCAGGTGGGGAAGATAGAAAGTACGAACCCTTGCGGCGAACAGCCCCTTCTGCCCTTTGAATCCTGTAATCTCGGTTCCGTAAATCTCTCCAACATGGTCCGAGATGGGACCTTGGATTGGCAGAGATTGGAGAGAACGGTTCAAGTCGGTGTCCATTTCCTGGACAATGTGATCGACATGAACTGTTACCCCCTTCCGCAAATCGAGTCCATGACGAAGGGAAATCGAAAGATCGGTCTGGGTGTAATGGGATTCGCCGATATGCTCGTCAAACTAAGGACCCCCTATGATTCCCCCCAAGCCATCGAGATAGCAGAAACGGTTATGGAGTTCATCCAGGGAAAGGCACGCCAGGCATCTCGGGATCTGGCCCTGCAACGGGGAGCCTTCCCCAATTTTGAAGGCAGCTCATTGGAAGGGCGATGGGATACCATGAGGAATGCCACCGTTACCACCATCGCCCCCACGGGGAGCCTTTCCATTATTGCGGGCGTCTCCTCAGGCATTGAGCCTATCTTTGCCCTAGCGTTCTCCCGGAACGTACTCGATGGGACGGAACTGATGGAAGTAAACCCTCTCTTCTTGGAGATCGCCAAGAGGGAGGGGTTTTACTCAGAAGATCTCATCCTGGAGATTGTAAAAACCGGGGATTTGGGGAACATAGACGGTGTGCCCGAGAGATTCCGGAACCTTTTTGTTACGGCCCATCAAATCTCCCCCGAATATCATATCCGGATGCAGGCAGCCTTTCAGAGATATACTGACAATGCGGTTTCCAAGACCGTAAACCTTCCCTATGAAGCAACCACGGATGACGTTCGAGAAGTGTATCGATTGGCATTCCAACTGGGATGCAAAGGGGTTACTATTTACCGGGATAGGAGCCGAAACTCCCAGGTTCTAGAAAAGGAACCAGCAGCGGGAAAAGGGAAAACTGCGGGTCAGGAGCGAGAACCTCGCCCGAGGGGTGAGGTGACCTTTGGAATGACCCGAAAGATGAAAACAGGATGTGGCAATCTTTACGTCACCATCAATGAGGATGGAGAAGGGCGCCTTTTTGAGATCTTCAACCAGATGGGAAAAGCGGGGGGATGCGGCGCTTCACAATCGGAGGCTATCGGCCGCCTAGTGTCCTTGGCCTTGCGCTCGGGGATTAAGCCCTTATCCGTGGTTCGTCAATTGAGAGGCATAAGCTGCCATCTCCCCGTATGGCATCAAGGGGGCAAAATTCTCTCCTGCTCGGATGCCATCGCCAAGGCCATCGAATCCTATTCCCTCCATGGGCAGAGCATTCCGATCAGCGGGCCAAATGAAATGATACCATTCTCAAATGATTCTGAGGAGATCCAACTTCGAGGGGCCTGTCCCGACTGCGGAGGACCACTTCGGTATGAGGAAGGATGCGTCAAATGTCCGTGCGGTTATTCGGATTGTACCTGAGACCCGGAGTTCGCTACCATTGAGCTCAACGATATACCGTGAGACGGGCGCCAATGAACCCTGTATTTCCTTCCGCGCACCATGGTATTAAACCGTTATTACACTTGTCACTTGGGGGACCATTTCCCTGAGGGTTTTCTCCACCCCCATCTTTAACGTCATCTGCGACATGGGACATCCACCACAAGCGCCCGTGAGCCGTACCTGGACTATCCCGTCTTCTCCCACGCCGACGAGCTCGATATCGCCCCCATCGCCTTGGAGTGAAGGCCTTATACTCTCCAAAGGTTTCTCCACTTCTTCTCTCATTGCTTTATCCTCCCCGTTACAGTTCTTCGGCTATCAATGAAGTTTTCACGAAAACCTAGTAAACCCCTCTGCCCTAAATGAGACGAGCAGGGATATCCCTCTCCTCGCACCGATACACAATCGGATCTTAATGACCCCCGTGAATAAGGCGAGGGAGACATCTGACGCAGACCCACTGGAGTTTACCCTTATCCTCGCACTGGAGAAGGACTACCCGATCGCTCGTGGTCCCACAGTGAAGGCAGGTGTTATTTGGTTTTTGCCCTTCCATTTCAACCCTTCCTTTCAACAGGATCTCTCGGTTACGGTTTTTCCCTCTTTAAAACCATGGTTACCAGTACCGCAAATTGACCGTCACCCGGGTTCCGAGGGCTAATGGGAACCTCCCCTTTGCAGAAGGCGATTGACCCCTCGTTGAATTCCCTTTCATCGTCACCCATGAGGAGTTTTCCCTGCCCCTTGAGCCCATAGATAACCATCTCCAATGCCCCCGGATGCTGATGAACGGGCATCTCCTGCTTGGCATCGAAGCAGAGGAGCATTACCACCGATTTTTCTCCCACATGGACCTGTTTCGGTATAAAATTTTCCTTCGAGAACTCCATCAATTCGGGGATATTCTTTACTTCCATCGTTTTCCTCCATCATTTTTGACAAAGACCACTCTTTGGGCACAGGCATTAGAGAGGTGGTAACCAGAACCCCCTTCTCCCAATACCCGGAGCATCAAGCCGGGATCCGTTATCCGAATCCCTGCCATGATGTCCACGCCATCTCTGAAGAAAACATCGGGAACCATGCTGGCGGTAGGGCCGATGATACCGACCCGGGAATCACTCCTCGTCTGACTCAAGAGTTCATCGATGGTATGGTTCACAATGGCTGAGCCCGTGATGAAAACCACCTCAGACTCGGAAAGAACATGCGATACCTCACTGGGTGGCCTGTAATATTCCATCTCCTCCGGCCTCAGGGCCTCTGGTGTCCTTTCGATGATGAAAAACCGGTTTCCCCATGCTTTGAACCTTCGAATATACGGGGTGAAAGCTCCTACGAGACAGACCGTATCGAGTGGCCCTATTTCCATGGAGTCAAGACCGTCCGCACCATAATGGATCTCGTAATGCTTCTTGAGGGCGTTTTCGAACAGGTAATGGGATAGAGCATTGAGCAGAGCCACCCCGATGGCGCTCTTGACCGGACTGAGGCTCATGGCGTAAGCGAGAAGCTCATGGATATCCTTCCGGATAAGGTTCCCAGCATCGGGCATCCGTGCAGCAGAGCTGGGGCAGCAGACGGCCTCTGGAATCTCCCGAACGGGTGTAAAGGCAACCCCGGCATGGCCGCTTTCCAATCTCACCCCCGTGAAGAACACCCCCACGCGACACTCCTCTACTGCAAGGGAAGTCAATTGTCCTCCCATCCTCTTTCGGATCAGTTGGACGGTCTCTTCCAGAATTCCCCTCTGTGCCATGGCGTGGAATCACTCCAGTTCATTGAGTTCTTTGACGATGGTATCCGGATCGATATTATGCATCATGGCCCCGAAGGAGATGGACTCCATATTCATCCCAGGACAGGTGAAACATCCCTGGCCGAAGTATTTTTCGATGACCTTCGTGGCTTTAGGATTATCCTTGATAACGTCACCGATGATGGTATCCTTGGTATATTTCTTTGCCTCAGCCATTGTACATTACCTCCTTCTTGAAATGAGTGTAGGACACGATTCATTCTCCTTGGGGTAAGGGTATGAGGCTCCTCCACATGTTGTAAATAAAGACCACCATGGATATCCCCAGCATAACGGAGAAGAGTAATGCTAAGAACTCAAAGGCGTATCGTTCAAAGCCCGCATCCAAAATCCAGAAGATGGACATCCCGATAAGCCCGATGTTGGCCAACCAGAGATGGAGATCGGCCAGCTTGGGGCTATGGAGAGGCCTTCCGGTGAAGCGGGGAAGAATGTGGTATCCGACGCCGAATATCATGAAGGAAACAAACCCCACCAGGTTGAGGTGGTTGTGGGCCCTGCCCAAGAGGGGAGTCCAGTCCCCATGGGCAGCCATCATGACACCCAGTATCACCCCGATGGCAAGATAGATGAGGCTTCCCTTGACGAAACATCTGGCATATTTATCCATCTTCCGAGACCCTCCTCTATTTTAAACCTAAATCTAACCCCTTTTCCCTCCACGTGCTTTGATTTAGGTCAATTCCGGGCGTTTTTTTAATCCCCTCCCACTATGGACTCTTTTCCCGGATTCCTTTCCAGGTAGGCCCCAGTAATACCCAGCCTCTCAAAAAGATGATTCCGCAAACCTCTTCGGATAATCGATTTTGGCGTTACGATATCCAGTTCTGGCGAGATACTCCTTGACTTAGGTCAAGGGGAAGAGCCATTCAAAGACTTGACCTATATTTTCGGTATACCATTTCTCAGGAGTATGACAATGTGCGTGAAGGGGGACAGAAAGGGGAGGATCGATTTTCCGTGGTTATGGCTAGTCGGGAACGGGTACGATGAGAGGGATGGAAATTCAAGGGGCCCGAAACCTACAGGGGAATACCCGAGGAGATATCCTCAAGGGCCTCCTTTTGGAGGATAGTGATCTTCTTTCCCTCAACCTTAATAATCCTCCTGTCACGCAGTTTCTTCAACGCACGGGAAAGGGTTTCGCTTATGGTCCCCAGTTGAGAGGCCAGTTGACTTTTATTGATATCGAGCTCGAATTCGACCCCTCTTTCCGAGCTTCGGCCCGATCGTGCGGAAAGATCGATCAGGTATTTGGAGAGCCGAGCGGAGACATCCTTTAAGGAGAGTTCCTCGACTAAGTTGACGAATTTCCTCAACCAATCGGAGAGGCTGGCAATCATGTTTAAACTGATTTGAGGGTTTTTTCGGATGAGTTGGTGGAAGGTTTCCTTGGAGAAATACAGAACCCGGGTTTCAGCAAGGGATTCGGCAAACGCGGGATACGTGGAACCAGCGAAGAGCGCCGCCTCGGCGAAGGTCTGTCCAGGCGAAATGATGTGGAGGATCTGCTCCTTCCCCTCGGGTGAGAGCTTATAGACCTTCACCCTGCCCGATATGACAACGTAAAACCCCTTGGCCTCTTCATCCTCTGAGAACATCAGGGACCCCTTGGGGTATCTCTTTGACATGGAGATAGCCTGAAGCTCTTTCATTTCCCCTTCATCAAGACCCGAGAAGAGGGGACACCTTTTCAGTACCGGGTCAATATTCACGATTCGAATATCCTGCGATAATTTGTTCGCCCGTTATCATATGACAATTTTTTCGAAAAGGAAAGAGGAAATGTTTCAGAAGTGTTCTGAATCTCTCGGAAACTGAGTACGGAGCGCTATTTTCCTCCCACATTGAGCCGCCGGAAGCGGCGAGATCGAGCGAAAATTAAGGATCCTGTTAAGGAGTTCCGGGACGTTACCGATTCCGCTTATTCGCGTTTCAAATAATCAGAATCCGCGCATTGGACAATCCTAAATTAATAACAGATAGTCCCAAAACAACGTGAAAAGCTGAAGAGCCCGAGACCTATCGGATTTTTTTCCACTAAAGCTTCGGTGATGAAACTCTTTTTCCTTTCATTCAAATTTGGGAGGAATTATGATATGGATTAAACCGGCATGGGAATCCATATTCCCGGTTTCATGAGATGAGATGGAGTAATGCTATGGAGGAATTGATCGAAACCGTTGCGGAATTCATCGTCAACTCGAGGAGGATTGTGGTCTTTACCGGTGCGGGTGCGAGCACCGAGTCGGGAATTGCCGATTTTAGAAGTCCCGGGGGAATTTGGGCCAAATATGACCCTGAGGACTTCTACTTCCAGAAATTCCTGACGCAGGAAGAATCCAGGGAGAAATACTGGTTGATGAGCACCGATCTCTATCAGTCCCTCAAGAAGGCCAGCCCAAACCCGGTTCATCTTGCCATTGTGGATTTGGAGAAGCTCCAAAAATTGGATTCCGTTATCACTCAAAATATAGATGGACTTCATCATAAGGCCGGAAATTCCCGGGAAAAGGTCATCGAGCTCCACGGGACAGCCCTTTCCGTATCATGCCTGAGCTGCGGGAGGAAATACGATCGTGATGAGGTTCAGGATAGAATTCGTAACGGGGTAAAGGTTCCTCGCTGCGATGAATGTGAAGGCCTGCTCAAACCGGATACCATCTCCTTTGGACAGGCCATTCCCGAGAGGGAGACCACTCTGGCCTATGAACGGTCTTCGACCTCTGACCTGTTCATTGTCGTAGGGTCCTCCCTCGTCGTTCAGCCAGCGGCCTCTCTGCCTGTAAGGGCTAAACAGAACGGGGCCACATTAGTCATTATCAATAGAGATCCCACCCCGTGCGATGGGTATGCCGATGTGGTCATCAATGGAGCCGCAGGCGAGATCATGGCACGGATTGTGGGAAAGTTGAGGGAGAAAATCAGGAATTGATATACTTCGAGGACGTTTTGTCCACTGCGAGAGATCTTGAGTGCCTCGGGGAGTGATGATTTCGGCACCTCTCTTTTTCGCAACCGTGCGGGAACGACGCACGTAACCCATATCCTCCTTATGAGATGGCTTCAAGAGCCCGAGCCAGGTCGTCGATAAGATCCTCGGCGTCTTCAATGCCTACCGAAAGGCGGATGAGGTTGTCTTTTATCCCCGCCCTGCTTCGTTGAGATTTAGAGAGCCTTCGGTGGGTTGTTAATGCCGGCGGGCAGATGAGCGATTCGATACCTCCCAAGCTTACGGCAAGCTGACATATTCCCAGCCCCCCCAGGAATTGACCAAGGACACCATCTCCTCCTGTCACCTCAAAACTCACCATACCCCCGAATCCCCTCATCTGTCTTTCTGCCAGCTGGTGTTGGGGATGGCTCTTTAGGCCTGGATAGTAAACCCGATCAACACGAGGATGCTCTTCAAGGAATTGGGCCGCTTTCATCCCGTTTTGGTTGTGGGCTGCCATTCGAACCTTGAGGGTCTTGACCCCCCGCATCAACAACCACGCGGATTGAGGATCTGGAATGCCACCGAATACATATCGGGAGCACATAACCTTTCGCATCAGTCCCTCCCCACCAGCAACTACGCCGCCAATGAGGTCGCTGTGCCCTCCCAAGTACTTGGTGGCGCTGTGCATTACCAGGTCAATTCCCATTTCTATTGGCTTCTGATTGAAGGGTGTGGCGAAGGTGTTGTCCATGAATGTCACAATCCCTCGCTTTTTCCCGATTTCCGCCACTTCGCCGATGTCCATCAGTTTCAAGAGGGGATTGGTGGGCGACTCGAAGAAGATGACTTTTGTATTGGGCCTGATCGACTCGGCCAACCTTCCGGCGTCTGTAGTCTCTATCAGATCGATGGCCACGCCGTATCGTGGTAGCACGTTGGCGAAGAAGTTAAAGGTACCCCCATAGATGTCGAAGGCAGAGACGATATGGTCCCCTGAGGAAACGAGGGACAAGATTGCCGATGTCAGGGCAGCCATGCCCGATGAGAATACCACGGCCTTTTGAGCGCCCATGAGATCACCGAGCTTTCCCTCGACTGCCTCAAAAGTGGGGTTACTGTACCGGGTATAGAAATATCCCTTTGAATGGTCTGTATATACCCTCTTGAGGGAATCCAGATCGGCAAATCCGAAGTTGGACGTCTGGTAGATGGGGGTGGTTATCGATCCCGTAAGGGGACAGANNATCTCCTCCTATACTCAGTTGTACATCAATAAATAGCCCACAGGAGATCAGTTGTAAATGCAATTCCTTTCGCGTAGTTCCTCAGAGAGTTTGCAGGGTATGTTGCGACCTTTGGGGAAACCTGATATAATCGGAGCCCCCTTCGGTAGTACAGTGGAGGTTTTTCTCAAAGAGTCCGTTTACGAAAGAAGGTACATTGAGCCAGTATCCGTATCCTGATATGTCCATTTGGTTTATGGAACTAACAGGAGATGACGCTACCACATCAAAAAAAGAGTTGACAGTCCTTTGGCATTGTGATAGTAATCGGGCCAAAAGGAGAGGACCATGGGTAGGCTTTTTCCCCGTCGCTGGTGGTGTAGAGGAAATAGAGGAGCGGTTTGGCCTATCCGGGTTCGTTGAGGGCTGGAAGGAAAGAAAGAGGAATAAGGGCCACGAGCTGCTCCAATGGTTCGTGGCCCCATTTTTTACCAAACTGTTCGGAAGATTCACACTGAATGACCGGTCAACGATACTTCTCGGCCTTGAACCTCGCTAAACGAGAAATGTGCCGTGACCGACATGGTAAAACGGACGGGGACACACCTTTCTTTGGACCCGTTTATGAGTTCACATTTTTGAGGCGTCTCCTAGGGTACATGGTATCGTACTCTTCGTGTATCCCCCCTAATTCTACAAAGAGAGAGGAGGTGAAAGAAAACCTGAACATCATTCAGTAGAATGAGAATCCACAAGGAGGTGTTTTATGGAAAGGATAGTATCTCTAAAATTGACGGGGACCATGTGTTTGTTGATCGGGGTTCTGGCGCTGTTGGCTTGCACCTTTATCTTGCCCGTACCGGTTTCTGCTGAACCCATAAAGCTCAGCTATGCCAACTTTCCCCCTGCCGCCACCTTTCCCTGTGTGCAGATGGAGAGGTGGAAAAAGGAGGTAGAGAAACGCACTGGCGGAAAGGTGAAGATTGACACATACCCCGGAGGAACTCTACTCAAGGCCAAAGCTATGATGGATGGTGTTATTGCAGGGACGGCTGATATTGGCAATCTCTGTATGGCCTACCAGCCAGGCCGTTTCATCGCAACGAATGCGACGGCCCTTCCCATTGGTTTTCCCAATGCCACGGTAGGCAGCCTCGTTCTCTGGGATCTGTATAGAAAATATGATCCCAACCCATTTGCCAACGTGAAGGTTCTTACCATGTTCACGACGGCGCCCTCAAATATCATGTCCAGAATACCTATAAGGAGTCTAAATGATATTAAGGGCGTGCCGCTCCGCGCATCAGGTGGCGCTGGACAGATTCTGAAGGCTTGGGGGGCCAACCTGGTGGGGATGCCCATGCCGGAAACCCCGGAGGCCCTGCAAAAGGGCGTAGTCAAGGGGCTGTTCTCTTCTCTTGAGGTCATGAAGGATTTCAAGTTTGCTGAACTCTGCAAGTATGTGACTGTGACCAATACGGTTATTTACCCCTTTGCCGTGGTGACGAACCTGGACAAATGGAATTCCTTACCCAAAGACGTGCAAAAGGTCATGGATGATCTCTCCAGGGAACAGGCGGAATGGACAGGCAAATACATGGATGGTCACGTAAAGGAATCTATTGCGTGGTCGAAGAAGACTCATGGTGTTGAGATTATTACTCTTCCGAAAAAAGAGATGGCCGAGTGGAATAACTTGCTGGAGCCGATAACCGATAAATGGATTAAAGACGCTGAAGCGAAAGGTATTCCGGGAAAGAAGATTGTGAAGGACCTAAAGAAGTGGAATAAGAAATACAGTAAGAAATATGGAAGCTAGGTCCGCACTATCCGGCAGAGGGGCTCATTGTCCCTCTGCCGGCGGAGACAGGTGCACACGAGAGGGCAATGCTCGGCTATTTGGAAAAGATGACCGACTTTCTGAATCGACTGCTTCTTGTGGTCGGCGGTATCACCTTGGCCGGAATGGTACTTCTGACATGCTCCAACATATTTCTCCGTTCTGTTTGGGCGCCGATAAAAGGCACATACGAGCTCATGGAATTTTTTGGGGCCATCGTCACTGCCTTCGCCCTCGGTTATACCCAGATTAAGAGGGGTCATGTAGGAATAGATATGGTGGTGAATCGATTTTCGACAAGGACCCAGAGAATCCTTAATGGCATCAATTATTTCATCTGCATGATCTTCTTTGCCCTTGCAAGTTGGCAAATTGCGAAGTGGGCTACTACGCTCTGGAAGACGGGGGAAATAACCGAAACGCTGAGGATAATCTATTTCCCTTTTACCTATGGGGTGGCTTTGGGATGTGCTGTTCTTTCTTTGGTGTTGCTGACCGATCTATTGAAATCCTTTGTGCAGGACAAGGGTCTGAATAAATGAGCTTGGCCATTATCGGAACAATTGGGATAGTTATTCTTGTCCTTGTCTTATTCCTTCTAGGAATGCCCGTTGGTTTTGCCATGGCAGTGGTAGGATTCTGCGGGTTTTGGTATGTGGTTTCCTTCAAGGCAGCCCTCAACATGATAAGTACTGACCTGTGGTTTACATTCTCCAAATATGGTCTTACCGTCATCCCTCTTTTCGTCCTTATGGGGTACCTTGCATTCAATGCCGGAATAGCTGAAAGGTTGTACGAAGCTGCTTACAAGTGGGTGGGTCATTGGCCGGGAGGGCTAGCTATCGCCACAATAGGCGCTGACGAGCTTTTTGCTGCTATCTGTGGGTCCAATACGGCTACAGCTGCCACGATGGGTGCGGTAGCTTTGCCACAAATGAAAAAATATAACTACGACACGAGATTAAGCAGCGGCACTGTTGCCACCGGTGGCACCCTCGGTGTGGTTATGCCTCCCAGCGTGGTCATCATTGTTATCGGTTTGCAAACGGAGCAATCCATAATCAAACTTTTTCTTGGGGGTATATTGCCTGCAATCCTCTTGGGCATATTGTTTATAATTACCATCCTCTTTCTCTGCCGAATCAACCCGAATTTTGGTCCAGCGGGCCCAAAGACAAGTTTCAAGGAAAAGATAAAATCCCTCCCCGGTGTCATCGAAGCGATAGCTATATTTGTCTTGGTAATCGGTGGTTTATTTGTTGGTTTGTTCACTCCTACGGAAGCCGGAGCAACTGGTGTCTTGTGCACATTTCTCGTCACTGTCGCAACCCGCAGGCTGACCTGGAAAGGCCTTATACATTCTATTGCCGAAACGCTGAAGGTATCATGTATGGTCTTTGTTCTTGTGACAGGAGCGATAATTTTTGGTCGCTTCCTGGCGGTAACGAGAATTCCGTTCATGGTGGCAGATTTTGCCGCGGCGCTTCCGGTGTCGCCTTTCACCATTTTGGCATTCGTGTTATTGATCTACGTGATAGGCGGATGTGTTATGGACGCCCTGGGGTTTCTGGTCCTTACTATCCCTATTTTCTTTCCCCTGGGAATGGCGCTTGGTTTCGATCCAATCTGGTACGGAATAATCTTGACCATGGTGACAACGCTGGGAGCAATTACGCCGCCGGTAGGCGTCAATATTTATGTAGTGAAAGCATTGGCACCGGAAATAGAAATCGGCACCATTTTCAAAAGCGTGAGCTTCTTTTTGCTTGCCTGTATTCTCTCGATAATCATCCTGATAATTTTTCCCCAAATCGTCCTCATCATCCCGGGAATGGGACACTAAGTGTAAGATTTGCCATTCCCGGTTGACTTTCGATGCATAGGATTGTGTCCCTGTCTTCGTTAAAATGAGATCGTAACGCATAGCCTTTTACAGTTCTTGACCAGCATCTTTCTAAGAGTAACATTTTTTATGCTGGCTGACATTATCTGTGCTATCATGGTAGTGATTTTCTTCGGTATGGGGTCGCTTTTACCGACCTTGTAAGGTAAAGAACACACGTTTTTCAATAATCTATCCAGGCGAATTACAACCTCCCGATGAAAAGGTTCCCGGAGATGTCCGATGTCAAGCGTTAAAAAGGGAGATTACCCGATGAAAAGGACTTTTATGCCCAACATTCGCTCTGAGGAAGAACTCAAGGAGTTCCAGGCGGAAAGCCTGAAGTGGACGGTTAATCACGCTTACCAAGGCTCGCAATATTATCGGAAGAAATTTGATGGGGTGGGCGTAAAGTCCCATGATATCTCTGGCCTGGATGATCTCTCGAAACTCCCCTTCACGGTGGCCGATGACCTCAGGGAAGGGTATCCCTTCCCTCTTCGGTCAGTTCCCTTTGACCGTATCGTACGTATTCATGCCTCTTCGGGAACGACGGGTAAACGGAAGGTCCTCTGTTATACTCAGAAGGACATCGATGACTGGGCTGATATGTTCGCCCGGTGTTACGAGATGGCCGAACTCAATCACGAGGACCGCGTTCAGATCGCGGTGGGGTATGGGGTCTGGACGGCCGGTGTTGGATTCCAGCTGGGCTGCGAGAGATTTGGGGCGATGGTGATCCCCGCTGGCCCGGGAAATCTCGACATGCAATGCCAGTTTCTCGAGGACTTTCAATCCACTGTCTTGTGTTGTACAGCCTCCATGGGCCTCTTGATGGCGGAGGAGATCGAAAGGCGTGGCCTCCGGGACAGAATCAGCCTCAAGAAGATTATTTATGGGTCCGAAAGGTCAAGCGATGCCATGCGCGACAGGACCAAGCAGCTTTCAGGGGTTGAGGATATGTTCGACATCCCGGGATTAACGGAGCTGTATGGGCCCGGAACGGGTTTGGAATGCTCAAAACACGAGGGGATCCATTACTGGGCTGACTATTACATCCTAGAGATCCTCCACCCGGAGACCCTTGAACCCGTCCCCAATGGCGAAATGGGGGAGATGGTGGTTACAACTCTGAGAAAGGAAGCGGCTCCCCTTATTCGTTACCGAACCCGGGATCTAACGAGGCTTATTCCCCACCCGTGTTCCTGCGGAAACGTCTTCCCCATGCATGATCGACTCCTGGGCAGGTCCGATGACATGTTCATCTTCCGGGCGGTCAATATCTACCCAGGACAAATCGACCATATCCTCTCGGGTTACTCGGAAGTCGGTAGTGAATTTCAGGTCATCTTAGATCGCCGGGCAGATGGAAAGGATTACATGACCATCAAGGTGGAAAGGAGGAGAGGGGGAGAGCTGAGGGGAGATGCGGTGTTGGCTCAGCGAATCGAGGAGGCGATCAAGAAACAAATTCTGGTCAGCGGGAAGGTGGAGATCGTCGACTATGCCAGTCTCCCTCGATCCGAGCGCAAGAGCAAGCGGGTCTTCGACAATCGCTAGGGGGCCCGGGTTCCCAGTCCGGAGGAAGTTGCAGATGCATAAATTCTCATATCTAAGGCCGAAATCCATCGATGAGGCTATCTCCCTCGTGGAGAGCCATAAGGAAAAGGCACGGTATATCGCCGGAGGCACGGATATCCTCGTAAAGATCAAGGAGAGGAAGGTTTTGCCCAATTTCCTCATCTCCATAAGACAGATCCTCGAGCTGGCGTACATCCGCTATGAAGAGGCCAAGGGAATTCTTCGGATCGGGAGCATGACAACCCACCGCATGCTGGAGATGTCCCCCTTTGTCCGGCGAACATACCCCATTTTGAGCGACGCGGTGGATAACATCGGCTCGGTCCAGATTAGAAATGTGGCAACTATCGGGGGAAATATCGTCAATGCCGTTCCCTCGGCTGACGGGGCGATTCCCCTCATCACCTTGGGAGCTAAGATCAGTATGAGGGGGCCCAAGGGTGAAAGGACGATGGAGCTGGTGGACTTCTTCATAGGACCGGGGCAGACCCTGTTGGAACATGGGGAGATCGTTTTGGAGTTCGTTGTTCCCAGGTTGTCTCCCCACACGGGAATGGCGTACTACAAGCATACTCGACGTGCTGCCATGGAGCTTCCCATATTGGGGGTAGCAGTACTCATCTCCTTAGAGGACGATGGAATTACCTGCTCGGATGCTCGGATTGGATTGGGCGTTTTGGCCCCAACACCCATGAGGGCCTTCAATGCCGAGAAAATCCTGAAGGGGAAGGAGATGCAGGATGCCGTGTTAGAAAAGGCCGGGAAGGTGGCCGCTGATGAGTGTAAGGCAAGGGACAGCGTTCGAGGTGAAGCCTGGTATCGGAGGACCATGGTGGAGGTATTTGTTAAACGGCTGGGAAAGCTCTGTTTGGAAAGAGCCAAGGGACCCTTGAAAAACGGACAGACAGGTGATTGAACGCCCAGAGATGTGAGGGGATCTTTCCGTGAAACAATTGCTATCATTCACCCTCAATGGGGATCGCGTAGAGGTGGAGATCGAGACCCACTGGACCCTGCTCCATCTCTTGAGGAACGATTTCGAGTTGACGGGGACGAAGGAAGGGTGTGGTAAGGGAGAGTGCGGTTCCTGCACGGTGGTCGTGGATGGTAAGGCCGTCAATGCCTGCCTCTACCCTGCAATGGAACTGGAGGGAAAGGAAGTCCTGACCATAGAGGGGCTCACCGATGTGCAGGGGAACCTCCATCCCATCCAGAAGGCATTCGTGGAACACGGGGCGGTTCAGTGTGGCTTCTGTACCCCCGGTATGGTGATGTCGGCCATGGCCCTGCTGGACGAAAACCCCAACCCCTCGGAGGAGGAAATCCGGACGGCTATTGCGGGAAATTTCTGTCGATGTACCGGATATATTCAGATCATCGAGGCGATTAAGGCCGTCAGCAAAGGGAGATGACGATGGAGGAATACCTCAACATCGGTAAGAGGGTTCCCAAAGGCGATGCCCGGGATAAGGTTACGGGAAGGGCCACTTACATGCATGATCTCAAGGTACCGGGAATGCTCTATGGAAAGATCCTCTTTAGCACGTTTCCCCATGCCAAGATTCTCCGCATTGACACCTCCAACGCCGAGAAGCTGATCGGTGTGCGGGCGGTACTGACGGGGAGGGATATCCCTCCCATCCGGTTTGGGTTCTTGAAGGATAACGTACCCCTGAAGTGGGAAAAGGTCCGGTCCTACAGGGATGAAGTAGCTGCCGTCGCAGCCATCGATTCTGATATTGCGGAGGAAGCCGTTAACCTGATCGAGGTTGAATACGAGGCTTTGCCCGGGGTTTTTGACCCGGAAGAAGCGATGCGGGAGGGCGCCCCTTTGATCCATGAGGTCGACGCACGGGGCAATCCCACAGAGAGCAATGTGTTGCCCCTCCCATGGAAACTGCTCGCAGGAGATGTGGATAAGGCAAGGAGCGAATCGGATTACATCGCGGAGGACAGTTTGAAAACCCCTTGGGTCACCCACGTATGTATGGGCACCATGGGGATCATTGCGGAATTTGACTTGAGAAATAACCTAACCATCTATTCCAATACCCAGATTCCCTACCTAGCCCAACGGGATTATAACGATGCCCTGGCGGCCATGGGCCTGAAGGGGAGCAAGACCCGTATCATCCAGTCCACCATAGGTGGGGGTTTTGGGAGTAAGCTGGATACCTATGGCCAGGACTATATCGCTATTCTACTCGCCCACAAAACCCGGAAACCGGTAAAGATCCAATTCACCCGCGAAGAGGAATTCTTCGCCACATCACCCCGTCAGCCTGCCATTATCAATATCGGTCAGGGTTGTACCAGAGATGGAAGGCTCACCTTCAGGGATGTCTCCATGATCCTGGACAACGGGGCCTATGCTTCGTGGGGTGCGACGACTCCGTCGGTTATGATGATGCCCATCTCATCCCTCTACAAGGTCCCCAATATCCGCTATATCGCCAGATGCGTATATACGAATAACACGTGGAGCCAGGCGATGCGGGGATATGGAAACCCACAGGCCACCTTCGGCATTGAGAGCAACCTGGATCATCTTGCGGAGGTAGCCGGAATCGACCCGGCCGAGATGAGGCTCATCAATTCCAATACCCCGGGGGAGGTTACTCCCCAAAGGTTCAAGATTACCTCCTGTGGCCTGAGGGAGTGTATTGAGAAGGTTGCGGAACGCTTGGACTGGGAGTCTAAACACGGCAGGAGAGATGGGAGAGGGGTTGGGATGGCTTCGCTCATCCATGTGGGTGGGGGAGCTCGTGTCTATAAATCGGATGGGTGTGGAACCATCATTAAGGTTGATGACTTTGGCACGGTCGACGTCTTCACGGGAGCCACCGATATAGGCCAGGGATCCGACACCGTCATCGCCCAAGTCGTTGCCGAGGTATTGGGCGTACGGGTTGAGGATGTAAATGTTGTCGATAACGATACGGAGGTCTGCCCATGGGATGTGGGGGTTCACGCCTCGAGGACCACCTTTGTGGCGTGTAACTCCGCCATTGGTGCGGCCAAGAAGGTTAAGGAGCAGATCCTAGAGCAGGCAGCCGGTTACGTGGAAATAGAGAAGGACAGGGATGGTTCCAAACGCGAGATAAAGCTCGATGGGGAGCCGGGTAACCTCATTATCAGGGACAGAATGGTTTTTTCAAAAAGGGACCCCGAGACGAGGATCCCCCTCGGGAAGATCCTCAGGGGAAGCCATTATAAGGCGGGGGGAAAGATGGTCATGGCAGAATATTTCTATGACCCTGACAATGAAAATCTGGACCGGGAATTCAAGGGGAATCTCTCCATGACCTATGCCTACGGAACCCATGGGGTGGAGGTGGAGGTAGATAGGGAGACGGGAAAGGTAAAAATCCTCAAATACGTCGCCGCCCACGACGTGGGGCGGGCGATTAATCCCATGCTCTTAGAGGGACAAATCTATGGGGCCGTCTGTATGGGGGTGGGGTATGGGTTGACGGAACAGTTGATCCTCGATAAGGGGGAATGCATGAACCCCAGCCTTCGAGACTATAAGCTGTTGACGGCCAAGGATGTGTTACCAGTTGAGCCCATCCTCGTAGAGACCATGGATAGGGACGGTCCCTTTGGCGCAAAGGGTATTGGAGAGCCCGGCTGTGTCCCAACGGCTCCGGCCATCGCCAATGCCATCTACGATGCCACCGGAATCAGGATTTTTGATCTCCCCATTACCCCGGAGAAAATCCTGAAAGCCTTAAGAGAGAGGGAAGGCAACAAAACTCCGTGATGAACGAAACTGGCTGCGGGGAGGAGTTGATCCTCAGGACCATTCTACGGCTTTGCTGTCGAATCCTGGAGAGGATCATTCATCTCGACAGAGCATTCCATCGAATATACGATAAAGGGCAAAGTACCCGTCCTTCCAGCTTATGATTTCCGAGACCGCTTCCGGTCCACTTAGATCCCCACAAATGGCGGCCATTATCTTCCCACCTTTGAAGATGATTTTTCCGTCTTTCTCGCCATTCTTGATCATAAGGGCGACATCGAGTTGAGCGAGGGAAAGCGATCTAATGATTTCGGAGATATCGTGACAGAGTACTTCTCCGCTGAACCCTTTAGAAGCCGGCTCGGACCTTACGATTTCATTGACGGGACGATAGTTGCACTCCTCGGTTTTCGATGGGCTTGCTACCTTCATGGCCTTCCTTCCTCACAAAAAACCGGGCATCCTTTGGGGAAAGCCCGGTTTCTCCTTACGTACCGATCTAACTTAATAGTACTCGCTTCGGCAACCCGGCCGTCCCGTGATTTCGGGACCCGCGGCTTTCCCTCCGCCTTTGCACCGGCGGACGACCCCGCCTCACGACGGGTGTGGCTTTTCGGCTTCTTCTATTTTCAGTACCAAAGCAAGGTTCGTACCAAAATCCATCGCGTCTACAACGCCCTCTCATAATACTGTGGCTAAGCACCCAATTTTTAGGATTTCCCAATTGTTACAAACACTTAGGAGTAATCCACAGGGAATATACCATACCTTTCCGCTGAGGGTAAGGGAGGTATCAGGGGCACCGTGACAATTTTTGTCCCGAAAGGGGACGTTCACCGTAGCCTTCACACATCAACTTTCCAGGAGACCACAGCTGCCACGGGGATCTTACAGATGGCATGTCCCAACACAACCCTGCTTATCCTCGGATGTCCCTTCTCCACTATACGCCGCGCCAACCCCCTCCCCTTTTTTAGGCCATTGGGGGTATCGACCTTATTTAAGAAGGGAATGATGGTTGAATGGGGAGGAGCTCCCTTGGCCATTCCCCTTGGATGGACGATCAGTTCAGCAATGGTTTCCGCGGTGACCATCCAACCCAATGGCAAGCCCGTTAACTCGGAAACGATATGGGGCCGAAAGACGTGATCCGCCGATAATTCAACGCCAAGGCTATCGATGCCCACCACGACCACCACCAGGGAAGTCCTCGAAGGGATCACGGGCTCATTCTCATCGGGAGCCTTGAGGGGAAGTCGGGCAGCTCCATCTGCTTCGACGAGGACGTGGTCAATCCCTTCCTGGGCACTCAGTCCATCAATGAGTTCGGGACTGACTCCCCTCAGCTTCTTCCCCGGTAATCGACTTTCAGCCAAGGTCAAATGCCCATAGGTATTGATCAGATCGGGGATGACTTTGAGGATATCCCCCGCTTCTTCCCTTAAGAGGAGGAAGTGGGTTTCGTGACGGGAGGGTTTGAAGATCTTAGTTGTAGTGGAGGTAACGACATGATTTCCGAGGGTTGCCAATTCCCTTGCCATGGCAAACATCAAGCTGGTCTTTCCACCGGCGCCAACCAAACTGATTATCCGATGCCGGTCCAATTCCAGGGCTTCCTGGAGGTGATCAACGCGATGAATAACCAAATCCCAAGAATCTGTTCTCCCCCGACTATGCAAATGACCTCCACTCCTGTGGGAGTTTCCCCTCTTCTTTTTCCAAATCCTAAGCCAGAAGGTTACCCGCCCCAGGGCATTTCGGAGTAAACCTCGGAAAGTTTATCGCGGTATTCACGGAAAAACTCTTCATGGCCCTTTTCCCAACCTGATAGCATCATCAAAGCCTCTCTGGCTTTTCCCTCGGTATTATTTGCCATCTTTTCGTAGAACGCGCTCAGGTCCCTCTCAATGAGCCAGGCCGTGTTAAAGACAGTTACATCAGGTACCATAGAGCCTTCTATACATTGTTGCAGGAACTCCGATCTGGCGCGCTCGTCAAAATAATTCGTCGGTTCCAGGACCATGTTCTTCAGATTCGGCAGTTCAATTTCACGCCTCTCTTTCAGATCGTCCAGAACTCTCCCAATAAAGAGAATGTGTTTCTCCTCTTCCTCGATTAACCGCTTGAATGCGCTCACTGCTGCTCCCATGCCCATCCGTTTGAGCGATTGCTCGAAAAAACTCTTTCCAGTTTCTTCCTGGTTGAGGGCATACTCGAAAATCTTGATGAGATTCTCATGTGTGGCCATCGCTTCACCTCTTTTTCAATTTTGGCGCATATTCAACAACCATCCCAAGATTCCCCCTAAACGTCTGAGTGGGTTCATCGCCTCTTGAACCCCAACCAGACGATGTAAACGATCATGAAGATGACCGAAACCGTGGCTGGCACCGCGGTCCTCTTGCTGAAGAGTGCCAGCGCCAGGCCGCCCGCAAGGCCGTAGTTCTTCAGCGTACCAAGCAGAACGAGGCTCGTCAAAGTCTTCGGGTCAAATCGAAAAAGACCGCCTAGCTTCTCTATAACAAATCCCAGGAAGAAGGTGCTCGCGAAGGCAATAAGGGCCACCGGAACGAGCGATAGAGGTTGGCCAATGAAAACCGCGCGGTTAAGACCAACAATAGTGTATGAAACCAGGAAAAAGCTCCAGTTGGTGATGGCCCCTTTTAACGGCTCTATCCGGATTGCCATTCCGGTCCAAAGCAAGATCCGCGAGAGGAATAGCGGAACAATGATCAGTTCGACCATAATGGTAAGTAATTTAAGCGGCTCGACGAAGCTCGCCCCGAGAAACCCCAGGGCTATCGCCGGCATGATGATCAATGCACCGAGGTAACACGCGATGCTTCCAATGAGGGAAAACGTGCTGTTTCCATTCAAAAAACCGGTAAAAGGGATCACCGCCACGGCGGGTGGGACGGCTGCAAGAATGATGAATCCACTCTGCAGGGCATCATCGGGGATCAGCAGGAAATTCAGACTAAGGATAAAGCCGCCGAGCAATACATAGTTCATCGCGAGGCCGCCGACGGCCGGAATCAGCAAGCTCCGAGGAGAGCGGAATTCACTTCCGGAAACCCCCATGGTTGAAAGGGTCATTACGAGGGCAAGGGCAGGGAGTGCTACGTTCTCGGTCCATGGGGCGCCCTCTCCCCAGAGTAGGCCGAGGAGCAGAGCCGCACATAAGATGAAATTTCGATTGCGCAACAGCTGTAGAGCCTTATACATCGAGCATATCCTTTTACCGGCTCGCCCGTTGGCTTCCGGCCGTTAATATCGCTTGTCCCCCTCATTGAACCCCTGTGTCTCGGTATCACCAACCGCCGAAAGCCCTTTTCCCGAGTTTTATGGAGATTTATTCAATAAGACTTTCTATTGTAGTACCGTAGACTGAGCTTTTTCAAGATTGTATTGAGATACATGGAATCTTCTTAGGGATGAAACCCTTTACATTGAGTCACATTGTGGTATCATAGGAAAAAAAGGAGCAGGAGCTTTTGAATGGACAAAAAGGAGTTTTCCCGAATTAGAAACCATCTAGGAAAGACTCAAAACCAAATGGCACAGTTACTGGGCATTTCCTCCAAGGCCATACAGAGTTTTGAGCAGGGATGGAGGAACATCCCCGTGTATATCGAACGACAGGTGCTTTTCCTTTTAGCGATGCAGAGGTCACATGATAAAAGGAATAAGCCCTGTTGGGTGATACGGGAGTGTCCCATGGAGATGAGGCGAGATTGTCCGGCATGGGAATTCCAAACTGGGGATCTTTGCTGGTTTATCAATGGCACGATCTGCGAAGGAAAGGTACAAGAAAGCTGGCACGAGAAGATGAAGATGTGCCGACAGTGCGAGGTATTCCAACCAATCTTATCTCTCTCTTAAGAGCGAGGCTTCAAGCCTCAGCTATCTTAGCGTTGGTCTCTCTGTTAATCCTAAATAACGCTTTGACTTTGATTACTACATTGTGGTATAGATCCTAAAAACCGGCTGTTACGATTTCGAGAAGTTCACAATTCCATCCTTTCGTGGTAAGGTATGAGAGGAGGTTTTCAGAGGGGTCCCATGCGGAGCCTCCAACGGGTTAGGACATCTCCTTGGAGGCTCTCGTGTTTGAATGCTCCATAGAGCCGAAGCACTGGGAATTCAAAGACGGAAAGGACCATTATCCCTCTGATTCCCTTCATGGATAACGCCAGTTACCCGTCCAAAACCTTTACGTGGGAGGATATCCGTGGATTATCAAGTTATTCGGAAACCGAGGCCTGAAGACTTGAGGGTGAAACCTAACTTGGTAGATTTCGAAGAGCCACACATGGGAATGCCTTGGGAAGATATTCACAAGGAGCTGGAATGGCTTCCGGGAGGCTTTCTCAACATGGCCCACGAGTGCATCGATCGCCATGCCAAGGGATCCCAAAAGGACAAAAAGGCGTTGCTGTGGGAGGGCAAGAACGGGGAGACGGAGACCTACACCTTTGGCCAGCTCAAGGAAGAGAGCGACAAGTTCGCCAATGTCCTCAAGGGATTGGGTGTAGAGAAGGGAGATCGGATCTTCATCTTCATGGAGCGGCTGCCAGAACTGTATATAGCGTTCTTTGGGGCGCTGAAGGTAGGCGCCGTGGTCGGCCCCCTGTTCTCAGCTTTTGGCCCCGAACCGGTTAAGGATCGCCTGCTGGACAGCGGTGCCAAAGTCCTGCTGACGCAGCCGACCCTGCGCCGCCGTATCGCTGAGATCATGCCCGATCTGCGACAGCTCGAGCATGTCATCGTTGTGAACAAAAGCCAGCGGGACCCCAACCCCCTTGCCGAGGGCGATCTGGGTTATGAAGCCCTTATGTCTGAGGCCTCATCGGAGCTGGAGATAGCCAAAACCACTCTGTATGACTATTCCGTCATGCACTATACTTCCGGGACGACCGGTAAGCCCAAGGGCGCCGTTCACTGCCACGAGGCCGTCGTGCAGCAATACGCGACTGGCAAATGGGTCCTCGACTTCCATGACGACGACATCTACTGGTGTACCGCTGATCCAGGGTGGGTCACCGGCACCTCCTACGGCATGCTCGCACCCTGGAGCAATGGGGTCACCCAGCTAATCTACGAAGGGGGCTTCAGAGCTGGTGTCTGGTATGAACTGATTCAGAAGTACAGAGTCACGGTATGGTACAGCGCCCCCACGGCTATCCGCATGCTGATGAAGGCGGGGGTTAAAGTCCCCAAGCGCTACGACCTCTCCAGCCTCCGCCACATCAACAGCGTGGGCGAGCCCCTGAACCCCGAGGCGATCACCTGGGGCCTGCCCGTCTTCAACCAGGCGATCCACGACAACTGGTGGCAGACGGAGACCGGCGCTATCCTCATCGCCAACTACCCCGCCATGGACGTACGCGCCGGGTCTATGGGGAGGCCGGTCCCGGGCGTCGAAGCGACGGTTTTAGACGATAACTACGACCCGCTGCCCCCGGGTCAGGACGGCAATCTAGCGATTCGCCCCGGCTGGCCCTCGATGTTCCGTACCTACTGGGGCAACTCAGAGATGTACAACTCCCGCTTCCGCA